>Ga0172380_10000660_pt1 | contig 64187 bp, 75 predicted proteins | sample Leawe162metaG_FD_119747 | JGI IMG/M metagenome (GOLD analysis project Ga0172380, IMG submission 119747) | Leachate microbial communities from a municipal landfill in Southern Ontario, Canada - Leachate well 162 metaG | ecosystem: Engineered > Solid waste > Landfill > Unclassified | place... | reverse complement strand
GGTCGCCAGTACGCTGGCCGCCTCAAAGCGCTCGCTGATGCTGCCCGAAACGAAGGATTGGAGTTTTAATCATGGCAGAACAAACAAATGATCGATCCCGTGCTCCTCGCCGACGCGAGGCAGCCCCGGAGGTTCCCAAAGAATTTGAAGAAGTGGTTATCAACATCGACCGCGTGGCTCGTGTGGTAAAGGGTGGACGTCGTTTCCGCTTCAAGGCCCTCGTGGTTGTGGGTAACAAAAAAGATAAGGTCGGTGTTGGTGTTTCAAAAGGTGCTGATGTCCAGGCGGCTATCGCCAAAGCGACTGATGTGGCTAAAAAGAATATGATCACTATCCCAGTGCTCAATAACACGATTCCTCACGACGCAGAAGTTAAACTGTCTGGTGCTCGTGTGTTGATCAAGCCTGCTGCTCCAGGTACCGGTGTTATCGCCGGCGGTGTGGTGCGTCAGATTATTGGCGTGACGGGCATCTACAACCTGCTGTCAAAGTCTCTTGGCAGTACCAACAAGGTCAACATTGCGTACGCAACGATTGAAGCTTTGCGAACGCTCGTACCCCGCAGCGAATGGCTCAACACGCCAAAAAAAGCAAAGGTAGCTAATGAAACGACACCAGCCGTAGAAGCTGCTCCCGCTAAACCTGCGGCTGTCAAAGCCAAACCGGCAGTTAAGAAAGCTCCAGTGAAAAAGGAGACAAAATAATGACTAAGTATAACGAACTCCAGGTTACGAGTAACAAAGACAAGAAACGCGTTGGTCGCGGTATTTCAGCTGGTGGTGGTAAGACCGCTGGCCGTGGTACCAAAGGTCAGGGCTCACGTACCGGTAAAAAGCTACGAGCCACTTTTCAGGGTGGCCAACGAGCGCTAGTGCAAGCTGTGCCAAAGCACCGAGGCTTTAAGAGCATGCGTACTCCAGCCCAGGTTGTTTACCTCGACCACCTCAATGAGTTTAAGGGCAAGACTGCCGATAACTTTACGTTATTTGAGCAAGGTTACGTATCGACACCCTTCCATACCGTGAAGGTCATTGCACGTGGCGAGCTAACAGAAAAAGTTACGTTGAAGGTGCAAGCCGCCTCAGCAAGTGTTGTAGCTGCTATTACTAAAGCTGGTGGAACCTTTGAAAAAGTACCAACTCCGCTAAAAAAAGATACCAAGGAAGCTGAAAAAGCTGATAAGTAATCCATTTCTTGGATGAGATGAGACCCTGAAGAGGGTCTTTTTCTTTGTTCTTTATTTTGTCGAAGACTAACTCTCTGTTCTTGAGACCAAGAACCAAGTCCTTCTTTTGACTTGAATCAAAAGAAGCAAAAGTTCAAGTCCTCACTCCCGTCTGACTGGGCGAGCGTTGTACAGCCTGACAATCACCTGCGGAACTCGCGGGCTTGTTCTATTGCTGCTGGCAATAGAACGCATCCTCAAACAGTCCTCGGTTCTATTAGATTGTCAGTTGTACGAACGCTCTCGCCATGATAGCCGAGAGATGGACAAAATGGGCTACGCGCCAAAAGCTCCCCGGGGTTAGTGGGCATGTTTCAGGAAGAAAGCTCAATTATATCTTAATCAGATGCCGGACTATTGAGTAACTTTCTTGAAGCCCTGAGCTTCTAGTGAGTCCGAGATCAAAGTATATAATGTGTCCCAGTCGGGTGCAATTGCCTCCGAAGCCCAGTCGTGGCCAGTTTGATTATATGCACGTTTGAGGACGAAAGTTGCTACATTTGCTTTTTTTGAACTTTGGGCATTTGCAACGCTGTCCTCCACCATTACATTAGCGCCAAGTTTATCTCGTAGTATAGTTCCTTTGTCTGCTTTTGTTTCACCTATAAAATCAGGATCGCCAGAAAAATGCAACTCATCAATGATGTCATCCTCATTCCCTCCTACGCCAAAATGTTCTCCAAGGGCGGTTAAAGTAACATCTTCAAGATTACTTTTATTCCGAGCGGTGAGCGCATGGAGAAGAGCTCCATACTCTCGTTTCAACCTTTCGAGTACTTCTCGAGCACCTGGGATAAGTAAATAGTTCGCGATATCTTTTTGCGCACCGTAGAAGCCATCATCGAATTTGTTTCCGGTTTCTGTATCTATTTCTACGCCATCGTCGTGCCAATGACGGAATAAATCTTTATTGTGCTTAGCATTATGATCAAAAATATCCTCAACCTTGTAGCTTGTACCATGTAAATGGTTCCAGCGATCAATAGCTTGTTGGGGCGTATCAAACAGGACACCGTCAATGTCTACTACAATTACTGGACGTTTATTTAAAATTTCTGGGTTTGCTAAAGCTGGATTCAGTTGTTCAATCATGTGTATATTGTAGAACATAAAGACTTCTTTAGTGAAATCTTTCATAGTGCGTATGCCTGGCAGGAGTCTGGGCATCTGCAGTGACCCTGCGAAAAGCGAATCACGAGGCTTTCGTACTCTATCGAGGACTGTTTGAGCAACGCGAGTTCCGCAGATAACGAATAGCCGAGTGATGAGATTTTCCAGAGGAGTGAAGCCGCCTAGGAGTTTTTGTTACTTTTTACGATTAAAAAGTAAAAGACATTTGGTTCTTTGGTAAAGAACATGAAGAATCTATAGTATAATATGTAAAGTATTCGCTGCATAAATACAGCGCTAAATTCAAAGAATAGGGCAGAGACGACCAATGAACTGGAAAACCATCTTTAAATCATTCAAAAATAAAGACATGCAGAAACGTCTGCTGATTGTGCTGGGTATTGTGGTAGTATATCGCTTTCTCGCGCACATCCCCGTACCTCTCGCCGAGCCGACCAAGCTCAAAGAGGTGATCAACAGCGTAGTCAGCGGTACCGACTTTGGTGGGTTCTTAAACCTACTGTCTGGTGGAGCACTCGCCAGCTTCTCGATTGTCCTTGTCGGCCTCAGCCCGTTCATTACAGCCAGTATTATTACGCAGCTGCTCACGAAAGCCGTCCCAAAGCTCGAGGAGCTGCATAAAGACGGCGAATCCGGCCGTCGTAAGATCCAGCAGTGGACGCGTATGATTGCGTTGCCTCTAGCCGTGGTACAGTCTATCGCCTTTATTTACATCCTGCGCCAGAGTGTGCTCGCTGGTAATACCACCTCCCTTGGTCAAACGACCCCTGTGGAATGGATCGTCGCCGTCACGGCTATGACCGCAGGTGCTATGCTCCTTATGTGGCTCGGTGAGCTGATGACCGAGCAGGGCATCGGTAATGGGCTGAGCCTACTGATCTTTGCTGGTATTATTAGCCAGTTGCCGTCTACGCTAGCCACACTTACTCAATCAGTCTTTGACACGTCTCAAGGAACTCTGAACGTCTTTGGATGGTTCAGTCTGCCAGTGAATCCGATGATGTTCTGGGTGGCATTGGCCCTGGCTGCCATCTCGCTTCTGGTACTCTACCTGCTGGTGAAGATCAATGAGGCGCAGCGGGTGGTGACGATCAATTATGCCAAGCGTGTGCAGGGCAATAGCAACTACGGCGGCGTCAAGAGTATCCTGCCGATGAAGTTGATTGCTGCTGGTGTGATTCCGGTTATCTTTGCCGTGGCGTTCTTGTCGCTCCCAGCCTTCATCGGCCAGGTGCTCAAAGCCTCGCAGAACCCTGCCTACCTCGGCTTTGCCAATAACCTCATCACGTGGTTCCAGACACCAAACCCCGGCTCCTTCACTGGCACTACAGCCGAAGCGTTCATCTACCCAGCGATGTACTTCATTCTCGTAATCCTCTTTACGTACTTTTACACCGGTATCGTCTTTAACAGCAACGAAATCGCCGAAAACCTACAAAAACAAGGTGGCTTTATCGAGGGCGTACGCCCTGGTGACCAGACCGAAAAGTATCTCAGTCAGACCATGAACCGCTTGATCCTCTTCGGCTCACTGGTGCTTGGTCTCATTGCTGTGCTGCCGTTTGCTGTGGAGTACATCATGTACAACCTAACAGGTCTTCAGAGTGCCAACCTCGCAATCGGTGGAACCGGTCTTTTGATCGTGGTCTCGGTCGGGCTTGAATCACTGCGCCAGATCAACTCCCGTGCCCTCATGGTAACCTACGACGATTACAAATAAGGTCTGATCAGCGGATGGCGGGCCTCGAAATCAAACAAAAAAGAGAATTCCATCTGTGGCGATGGTTCTTTTGGCTGGTTCTTATCGCAACCATTGTCGTAGCCGGGTGGTATGGTTACAAGTGGTACACCACCGGTGAAGAACCGCCGATTCCGCTGCCCGTTGCCTCGGCCGATCCTAGAGTGGATGAATCGATCGTTCCGAAGACAAAAGTCGAAGAATATACTGTCCCGGCCACTCATCCGCGTTATATTTCTATTCCCAAGCTTGGTATTGCAAAAGTTCGGGTGCAGCAAGTCGGCGTGACGGCAAATAACCAGCTGGACGTGCCTAAAAACATCAATGACACCGCCTGGTATGAAAAAAGCTCAACTCCAGGCCAAGGTTACGGCGCTGTGCTGATTGACGGCCATAACGGCGGCATTACACGCAATGGCGTGTTTGCGAAGCTCGGTACACTGCAGGTCGGTGATGAGATTACAATTGAGCGTGGCGACGGCCAGACCTTTACTTACAGTGTAGTCGAAAACGAGAGCATGTCACTCGATGAGGTGAACGACACAGGTATGAAAAAGATGATGCTACCAGCCGATGAAGATAAAGAGGGCCTCAGCCTCATTACCTGTGATGGCAAGTGGATCCCGAAGATTCAGCAGTTTGATCGCCGGATTATGCTGCGAGCAGTACTGTCTAGCTAATAGACTTGACGAAATTATTCTCTGCGCTACAATAGACATATCAACAAAACGCTCACGTTGATAGAAACGTGAATGTATTTCTAAGAAATGCTTGCGAGCAGATGCTATTTCGTGTATAATGAACTACTGTTATCTATGGCTAGTCAAAAGGAAGTAATCAAACTCAAAGGTAAGGTGGTGGAAGCACTGCCTAATACCCAGTTCAAGGTAGAACTTGAGAATGGCCACAGTATTATCGCCCACATTTCAGGTAAAATGCGTAAGCACTATATCCGACTTGTTCCCGGCGATTGGGTGGAAGTTGAGTTGACCCCTTACGATCTTACGAAGGGCAGAATCAGCTTCCGCATGAAAGACGAGCAGACCCCTCGGGTGTCTGCAGGAAAGTAAATTTAAACGGGTTTAACCGAGGGAGACTATGCACTCATGAAAGTTCGTGCGAGTGTCAAAAAAATCAGTCCCGATGACCAGATAGTTCGCCGTAAGGGGATCTTACGCGTCATCAACAAGAAAAAACCTAAGAACAAGCAAAGGCAGGGTTAAGCATGGCTCGAATTGCAGGGATTACCATCCCTTCAGAAAAGCAAGTGCATGTCGCTCTTACGTATATTTACGGTATAGGGCCCAAGCACTCTCGAGACATCCTTGCGGCGGCAGCAATTGAGCCGACCACTCGGGTGAAAGATCTCACCGAGGCTGAAGAACAGCGACTTCGCGAGGTAATCGACAAAGATTACACCGTTGAGGGCGATCTCCAACGTCTCGTTACCAACAATATTAAACGACTTAAAGATGTGAACGCCTACCGCGGACTTCGCCACAAGGCAGGTCTCCCGGTGCACGGACAGCGCACTCGAACGAACGCACGAACTCGTAAGGGTAAAGCCGTTGCCGTTGGTGGTACACAGAAAAAAGCAGCGTCTAAGACGTAGAAAGGAACATGATATATGGCTGAAGCAACGACTAAAACAACTCGTAAGAAACAGCGCCGATCAGTTCCTGCTGGTCAGCTGCATATTCAAGCGACATTTAATAACACTATTGTCACGTTTACCGATAAAAAGGGTAACGTCCTGGCCGCGAGTAGCGCTGGCGCCTGTGGCTTCCGTGGAAGCAAAAAAGGTACAGCCTATGCAGCACAAATCGCCAGTGAAAAGGCCTCTGAGAATGTTCAATCACTTCACGGCATGAAAGCCGTTGATGTGTTCGTCAAGGGTGTCGGTCTCGGTCGAGATGCTGCCATTCGTGCGCTTGGAGCCTTTGATATTACGGTTGAAAGCATTAAAGATGTGACTGGCGTACCTCACGGTGGCGTTCGTCCAAAGAAAGCACGGAGGGTCTAGTACAATGGCACGAGATACTTCTCCTATTGTCAAACAGAGCCGACGTGAAGGCTACGCGCTTCATCCGAAAGCTCACAAGATTTTAGCAAAAAAATCCGGTATTCCCGGTCAGCACAGTGGTGGCCGCCAGGGCAAACAAAGCCTGTATGCGACCCAACTGCGCGAAAAGCAAAAGGTTCGCCGACTATATGGTCTTCTCGAAAAGCAATTTGCTCGTCTGATGGATGAAGCTGGTCGCCGTGAAGGTCTAACGGGTGAGAACCTGCTGCAACTGCTTGAGCTCCGTATCGACAATGCGGTTTACCGCGCCGGTTTTGCAACCAGTCGCCGCGCTGCTCGTCAGCTCGTAGGCCATGGTCACTTTATGCTCAACGGTACACGCGTCGATATCCCCTCAATCCGCCTCAAACCTGGTGATGAGCTCGAGGTTCGCCCAAAGAGTGTGAAATCAGGTTACTTTGCCCAAATCGACGACATTGTCAACGATTCTGTCCAGGGACCACTGAGCTGGATCAAGGGTGACCACAAGAAATTGAAAATCAGTGTAACCGGTCTTCCGAAACGTGAAGAGGCCGAAGTTGATATTAACGAACAACTAATCGTCGAGTATTACTCACGTTAAAGGGTAAGGAGCCTATATATGTCAAAAGTTATTCACAATCCAGCGCTGGCAAGCATTGATGAGCAAAGCCCATCAAGCGCCACTTTCGTGATTGAACCACTGCAGGCAGGCTATGGTAATACGCTCGGCAACAGCCTGCGTCGCGTCCTACTCTCGAGTGTTCGTGGTGGTGCTATCGTCGCTTTTCGTATCGAAGGTACGACGCACGAGTTTACTACTGTTAGCGGCCTCAAAGAAGATGTCGTTGACATCATGCTCAATCTCAAGGGTGTTCGTTTGAACGTCCACACTGATGAGCCAATCGAACTGCGACTTGAAAAGAAGGGTGCCGGAGTTATTACCGCTGGAGACATCAAGACAACAGCCGATGTGGATGTCATCAACCCTGAGCACGTTATTGCTACCATAGATGACCCAAAGAAATCAGTTGTCTTCGACTTTGTCGCTGAAGCTGGACGCGGTTACCGCTCAATCGAAGAATCAAGCACATCTCGTGTCCACAGTGACATGATCGCACTAGATGCCGTCTTTACCCCCGTCCTGCGTGTTCGCTACAAAGTAGCTGGTACCCGTGTCGGTCGTGAGACCAACCTTGACAAGCTGTCTGTCACTATCGAGACCGATGGTTCTGTCAGCCCACGCGATGCGTTCGAAGAAGCTGCTGCTATCCTCGTCAACCAGTACACAGCCCTGGCTGGTAGTACGACTGTTGAGGCTGCTCCGGCGCTTGGTCAAAGCGATGAGACCGAAACAAACGAGCTCAACACGCCAATCGAAGACCTCAACCTGACTGCTCGAACAGCCAACGCGTTGATTAATAACGAAATCCGAACTGTCCACGACCTTGTCACCCTGAGTGAACAAGATCTGCGTGAGCTCAAAGGCTTTGGTTCTAAAGCCCTTGATGAGGTGAAGGATAAGTTAGCGGAGCTGGAGCTGTAAGATGCATCGACACGGATATAAAGGACGTAAGTTTGGTCGCGAGCGCGATCAACGTCGTGCGCTTCTAAAAGGCCTGGCTACCAGTCTTGTCGAATACGGCAAGATCGAGACGACGCTACCAAAGGCTAAAGAAACCGCCCGCTACATCGAAAAAGTTATTACTAAAGCTAAAAAAGGTGACCTTGCCTCACGTCGCCAGGTGATCGCCAAGCTTTCTACCCAAGCCGCTGCATTCAAGCTGGTCGATGAGATCGCGCCCCAACTGACTGCCCGAAACAGCGGTCACGTACGCGTTGTTCGAACCCGCCTTCGTACTGGCGATGGCGCCCAGCTGGCCACCGTGGCATTTGTTGACGAGCTCAAGGCCGTACCAAAGAAGGAGGTGACAGCATAATGGCTATTAATGCAAAGACCTACTCACAAAAGCCCAGCGAAGTATCTCGCCGCTGGATCCTGATTGATGCCTCCACGGCACCAGTTGGCCGTATCGCAACCCAGATTGCAACCTACCTGACTGGTAAGTACAAACCGACGTTTACGGCTCACATTGATGGGGGCGACTACGTTGTAGTCATTAACGCCGCTCAAGCTGTCTTTACGGGCAACAAAGAAAACGACAAGAAGTATTACCGTCACAGTGGTTTCCCCGGCGGCATCAAAGATGCAACCGTGGCTGAAGTTCGCGAAAAGTTCCCCGAACGACTCATCGAAGCAGCTGTCAAAGGCATGCTTCCTAAGAACAAGCTGTCTGACGAGCGTATGAAGCGCCTGCGCGTCTTCGCCGGAGCTGAGCACACGCACACCGCGCAAACCCCAGAGAAAGTAGAGGTTAAATAATATGGCTGAATCTAAATACCTGTACGGCCTCGGTCGTCGTAAAGCCGCTACGGCTCGTGCCCGCCTCTACAAAGGCAAAGGCAACCTGACGATTAACGACAAGCCCGCCAGTGAGTACCTGTCAGAGAACAAGACAATGCTGGCTGAACTCACCGACCCACTTGCCCTCGTTGGCAAGCAAAAAGACTTTGATATCACTGTCAAAGTTAAGGGTGGTGGACTAGCTGGTCAAGTCGATGCTATCAAACTAGCTATTGCCAAAGCTCTGACCGTTGGCCACGCTGACCTGCGTTCAACCCTCAAAAAGGCTGAATTCTTGAAACGTGACCCACGCGAGAAAGAACGTAAGAAATACGGTCTTCGTTCGGCACGTAAGCGCGAACAGTTCTCAAAGCGTTAGGTTTCTCCTAGCACTCCCTAAAACTCCGGATTTACTCCGGAGTTTTTTGTCTACCCCTGTGGCGAGAAGGCATCTAAGGTGTTATGATAGAAGATAATGCTCGATCGATTCTTACATAAATGGCTGAAGGTACCCTATGCCCTCAATGTTCGCTACATCCAACGCCCAGCAAAGGCGAGAGGTACCGTGCTGTTTATTCACGGCATCGGCAATACCGGCGAAGCCTGGACCGAAGTAACCAAGCAGCTATCTCCTGATATTCGCGTGATTACGATAGATTTACTGGGCTTTGGCGACTCAGCTAGCCCGGTATGGGCCATGTATGATGCCAAGACGCAGGCGCGCTCAGTGCTCGCGACGCTGCTAAAGCTGAGGCTGGCTGGCCCGATTGTCATCGTCGGGCACTCACTTGGGGCCTTGGTAGCCGTCGAGATGGCTCGGCGTTATCCGCTGCTTGTGCGCTCACTTATTCTCTGCAGCCCGCCGTTTTACCAGACAGACGAAGTCAAAACCTTGCTACCCAACACCGACAAGCTCCTGCTTCGGCTCTATACCTCTGTTCGGACTCATCCCGAACAGTTTATAAAGCTGTCGAAATTCGCAATGAAGTACAATCTGATCAATAAATCATTTAGCGTCACGCTAGATAATATCGATACCTACATGGCAGCGCTCGAAGCGATGATCATCAACCAAACCTCTCTGAACGATGCTCAGAGGCTCCGTATGCCGATAAAGATCATCAAAGGTACGCTCGATCCGTTTGTGGTCGGCAAAAATCTTCGGCAGGCCGCTAAACATAACGATAATATCGATCTAAAGACCATACTCGCCGGGCATGAGATTAGAGGCATGTTTATCCCTGCTGTCGTGAAGGCTATCGAGGAGACTTTAGGCGCTAAATAGGCTATAATAACAGCTAATGAATAAACCTGTCATCCTTACGGGCCTACGGGCCAATAACAACCTCACTATCGGCAACTACTTTGGCGCCATGCTGCCGATTATTGATATGGCGAAGAACCGTTCGGCAGAATATCAGGTCAACATGTTTATCCCTGACCTGCATAGCTTTACGACGCCTGTTGATCACACGAAGTTGTACGAGCAGATTCTCTTAACCGCACGGTTATTTGTAGCGGCTGGCCTGCCAATCAACGATGAAAATATTCATATTTATCGCCAGAGTCAGGTATCAGCCCACAGCGAGCTGACGTGGATTCTTGATTGCTTCACTGGTTTTGGTGAAATGCAAAGAATGACTCAGTTCACTGAAAAAAGCAATAATTCCGCACGCAGTGCGACTTTGGATCTTGAAAATATAAACAAAGAGAGTCTTCGGGACATCGCTAAAAAATTATTTGGTGATGTTTCAATCGGCCTCTTTAACTATCCAGTGCTTATGGCGGCAGATATTCTCCTTTATAACGCAACATACGTGCCTGTCGGCGATGATCAGACGCAGCATCTCGAATACACGCGAGATATTGCCGAGCGGATGAACAAGCGATTTGATAATGTCTTTACTGTTCCCGAACCGGTCGCCAGACAACACGAATTCTTTGGTAAAGACCAAGGCCTTCGCATTAAAGACCTCATCGACCCGACCAAGAAAATGAGCAAATCAGATGACAGTGGCCGCGGCGTCATCTTCCTGAGTGACGAGCCAGACGTAGCTGCCAAGAAGATCATGAGCGCCACGACTGATGACCTGGCGTCTGTGCGCTATGACAAGGTCGATCAGCCAGGTATTAGCAACCTCCTCGACATTCTGGCCCTGCTTCGCAACCAGCCCGTCTCAGAGACGGCTGCCGAATTCGATGGCCAATCTCGTTACGGCGACTTTAAAGCTATCGTAGCCGATGAAATGAAGCAATTCCTGATCGATTTCCAGATGCGTCTCGATTCAGTAGCTAATGATGAAGTTATCCAAAAACTTGAAGCCTCCGAGAGCGCTATGCGCACCCAGGCGAACGAAACGCTTCTGCGTGTCCAGCGAGCCGTCGGTCTTCGCCCGAAAGAGGACTAAATGGTCAAAGTCAGCAGCTCAGACGTTCTTGATATCCTGAGGCAATTTAAAGTTGCCGGTGAAGAGAATGTGCCCCGACACATCGAGCAATTAGCCATCAGTAACCCCGGCCCCCTTAACACGCTGGTGTCATTTCGTTTCAACAAACAGCAGTACTATATTCTTTATGATGACACGGCAGAAGACGATATTGTTTATATTACGGACCAGGTTCATAGCGACAGGTCGGATTTATCCGGCGCGGTTATCGCCAACCCTAACGACGATATCACGACGTATGGTTTGTCGTACAAGGGCAAAGACGTATATCTCTATGCCATCTCGAGCGCCAAGCACCGCCTGGATGTCTGGCTGGCCGAACGAAACACTGACTTTTCTCGCAGCACCTGGCAAAAGCATATCAAAGCCGGACATATTAGCGTCAATGGGGAAGTGCAGACATCGACCAAATACGATGTGGGGGAAGATGACACCGTCGAGATTCATGTACCTGAGGCTACTGACTTTAGCGAATCAACCCTACCGATACTCTATGAAGACGACAATGTTATCGTCATTAACAAACCAGTCGGCGTGCTGACCCACTCTAAAGGCGCCTTAAATGATGAATTTACCGTCGCTGACTTTTTCCGCCGCCGGACAAGCTACCAGACCGACGGTAACCGCCCAGGTATCGTTCATCGGCTTGACCGTGATACCAGCGGCGTGATGATTGGTGCCAAAAATGAGGCTACCGCTAAAATGCTGCAGCGACAATTCGCGGATCGTAAGACCAAAAAGACCTACGTTGCCATTGTCGATGGTATCCCCAAGCAACCTGAAGCTCGCATTGATCTGCCGATTGGCCGTAACCCCTCTGCACCGAGTACCTTTAGAGCTGACGTGAAGGGTAAGACAGCCCAGACCAACTATAGAGTGCTGGCCTCCTCGGCCAAGCACAGCTTACTGGTACTTGCTCCCGAAACCGGCCGGACGCACCAGCTACGCGTCCATCTGGCGTACATCGGTACGCCCATCCACGGCGACAAGGTTTATGGAATTCCGGCGGACAGAATGTATCTGCACGCTTACAAACTTGAGGTGACGATCCCCGAGGGTGATCGACGGGTGTTTGAAGCCCCTGTCCCACCAGAATTTACCACGGAGTTTCCCGGAGTATCGCTATAATGAGCGTCTTTCACACTGGTACAGAGGCGCTGATTGAGCATCTGCGCCGTGAAAGCCCGCAGTCCCTTCTCCTCTCTGGCCCTGTCGGCGTAGGGCTACGCGCTGTGGCGGAGGCTATTGCCGCTGGCAGTGAACTGACTATCGTCACGCCTGATGACTCGAAAGCTTCGCGGCCTATCACCACCGAGACGATTCGGGAACTTTATGGAACAACACGCTCAAAATCAGTCAAGCGCCAATACGTCATCATTGATGAGGCACACGCCATGACAGCCGGAGCCCAAGGCGCATTTTTGAAGCTCCTAGAAGAGCCCAACGCCTCAATTCACTTTATCCTGACAACTTCACAACCCGATATCTTACTGCCAACCATCCGTTCACGGGTGCAGCGGCACCAAATTCCACCCATTACGCGTGAACAGTCCGAGGCCTACGTATCGAGTCTGGGAGTCACAGACGAAACCCGGCGCCGCCAGTTGCTGTACCTCGCTGAGGGTCTACCCGAAGAGCTGGCCCGACTCATGGCCGACGAGACGTATTTCAGCGAATCAGCTCAGCGCATGAAAGATGCGCGAGAGCTCATACGCGCTTCGCTCTACGAAAAATTAATAATGATTAACACCTACAAAGATAACCGCGATAAGGCCAGACAACTGCTCGACGCGGCTACGCGCTTGACCCGTCGCAGCGTGTCCGAGCACCCACAGAGGGCAACGGTCACGCAGCTTGAGAAGCTTTTAACGGCGAGCGAAAAGCTTGGCACCAATGCCAATGTCCGCCTGACGCTCACCCAGCTTGTGGTATAATTAGGGAAGATATGTTTGGATTACTCCTCGTTGCGGCATTCGGATTCTGGGCCATCATCAGTCGTCAAACATTTGACGAAGTTGCCACCGACCTACCGCAGAAAATTTCCGAGAAACTCGACCAGCTCTGGGCCGTTGCCCAAGAGTCAATTCGTGAAAAAAAGTACTTACGAGCTGAAAAAGCCCTGCTCACCATCCTGCGGGTCGATGAACGTAACGCCACCGCCTACAACCGCCTCGGTATTCTTTATGCCAAGCAAAAGGCTTTTAAAGATGCTATTGAGTGCTTTGAAATCGCCCAGAGCCTCGAGCCGAGCGCTAGTAGCCTTCATAACGTCGGCCTTATCTACTATGAAACCCAAGATTACATCAAAGCTGGCCTGGCCTTCGAACAGGCTCTGGCTATGGAAGAGGATGTCTCCGCCCGTCATATTGCCTATGCCAAGGTACAAGAGAAGCTCGGTAACGACAAAAAAATGATCACCGCCCTCGAGCGAGCCGTCGAGATTGACCCGATTCCTCAGACTTTGACGATTCTGGCCGACGCCTATGAGCGTACTGGTCAAACCGAGCTTTCACTTGAACTACGCCAAAAAGTCGCCAAGATGATCATTCCTCAGGCTCAGCCAAAACGCGTCAAGCAACCACGCCGCGTCGTGATGTAGCCTAGGAGCTGTTTTACCTTGAAAAACGCGTCCTTATAAGATAGAATAACTACTGATGCCGCTTTAGCTCAGTTGGTTAGAGCAGCTGTTTTGTAAACAGCAGGTCTACGGTTCGAGTCCGTAAAGCGGCTCCACGAGAGCTGGGGTAGTGAAGCGGTCAAACACAACAGACTGTAAATCTGTCGGCTTATGCCTTCGCAAGTTCGAATCTTGCCCCCAGTACCATATAAATCTGCTCACCTACGTGGGCATATTTATTTGGCTCATCAGTGGTAAATATGGTAAAATCGTTCGAGGTACGCCGCGATAGCTCAGTTGGTAGAGCGCATCCATGGTAAGGATGAGGTCCTGGGTTCAAATCCCAGTCGTGGCTCCACGTCGACACTATCTACCCCTAGTAATTAGCATTGAAATCTGCTAGAATAAGTAAGAATTAGAAATAATAACCCTAAGCGAGTAAGAGATGGCAAAGAAGAATACAAAACGGAAGTTAGTTGGTCTTGTCAGTGATCTGACCGGTCACCGTACCTACTATACCACCAAAAACACCCAGAACACGACTGATAAAGTAGTGCTCAAAAAGTACGACCCAATTGCTCGCAAGCACGCGACCTACACCGAGACCAAGAAAAGTCTAGGACGCAACGAAGTCAAAGAACGCAAGAACTAAACAAAAATCCGACCACCAGGGTCGGATTTTTTGTTAGAGCAGCTCGGCTCGCTCGTCGATATGCTTGGCGAGCCACAGGCCATTTTGAAGCATAATCTCCAGCAGGCTCTTGGTAATCCGGCTATGCTCGGAGTATAGGTAGAGGCAACCATCGCTGATTTCAATAGTCAGCGTGCCAAAGCGCTCGGCAATGACTTTCGTCACCTCTGCATCGAGCAGGCGTTCGACTGTTAGTGACTCGGCAGGAGTCGTATAGATACCGTAACGATCGGTAAACGCCTTCTCGTACATACCAAACGTCCCAAGCGGCGCCCGCTGCAAAGTCCCGAATTTGGCAAATAATGTACTATAAAACGCCTGGCTATGAGTATGAAGTCCTAGAAAGACATGCGGTAGATCTTTTGAGGTGTGAAGATCAAACTGCATAATCAACCAGCGATGGGTTAGGTTTGAGGTGTGTTTCGGGTCTTGCAGGGTATCGGTACGCTCCACAAGTGCGACATCGTAGTTATAGACCGACCCTACGGAGTAATGACGGTCATGATGATGCGGAGAAAGCGTCAGACCACGGATGAGTTGGTACTCATCTGATCGCTGATCGACAAAGCCAAAGTACACCAGTCCCACGGATTCGGCGAAGTTAATAATGGCTCGTTTGTTAGCCCGGCGCAGTAGAACTGAGCGCGGCAAGAGGCGGTTTAAGACTTTACGCATAGTTACGCCTTCTCCACTATCGTATCAAGCAGCGTCGATACATACTCGGCGTGACTCCAGGTCAGTGGAGCAGGGGCAATCAGCTCACCACTGCTCGGATCAATCTGCTCAGCTAGCATAGTGCCGTATTCACTCTTGCCCCGTACCCAGCGAAGGATAGTGTGGGCTTCATCCATCCGGTCTTGTTCGATATAGTATTGGGCCAGCCAGAGAGTCGTAATAAACCAAATGTTACCCGTAATATCTGGGTTAGTCCGGCGATACTCGTCATTCTCAAAGCGCGGCAGGCCAGGTGCGTCAGTCTTCATGCCAAATAGCTCCACAGCCGTCGCGACCGAACTCGTCAGCTCTGGTCCATTGGGTGCAAACAGACCGAACATAAATGAACCAAAAATACTTGATACATCTACCGTCTCGTCCTTATGCAGCTCACCGCTTTTTTGGATCAAACCTTTGTAAAAGACGCCTCGGTTTTGGTTGTACAGGTGCTTATGCGCCGCGGTTTTAATATCCTCAGCCGATGCTCGCCATGTTACGGAGTGGTGATTGTCATCCATCGTCTCAGCCAGATCAGCTGCCGCCACGAGCGCACCGTACACCGTGGCAGTCGTATAGGTGGTTGTCAGGTAGACTTGCTCCCACAAATCATAGCTCGGTCGCGGCAGTCCCGTCGTATGATCGATGTACTCGGCGAGAAAACTAGCCATCGGCACCACCAGGTCATGATAATAATCTTCAAGTACTGTAGTGCTACTGTGCAGCTGGCAAAATTGAGCAAAGACAAATAAAGTAAGGGCCGTTTCGTCTTCCTGGAGTGGCGGCGCCGCTTCACCGTCTTGAATGTATGGGTGCCAGCTGCTGCCGAGCGCGCCGTCAGCACGGTATTTATGCATCAAGTAGCCATTTGGGTGGAGCCCTTCTTTACAGAAGTCAAAGAAGTTGAGCGCTTCCTCGGTATAGCCAACCCGAATCAGGGGCCAGAGGGCGTAGGCACCGTCACGTGGCCAGCAGTACCCATAGGCATCACGGGAGTAGTTTAGAAGCGTTGTATCGGTACTGGCTATAATGGCACCGCGCTTATCGATCTGCGACTTAATAATCATGATGCTCTCCAGAAAGCTATCTTGGTACTCGGGATCAAGCTTGTTGGCTACTCGCACCGCCGGCTCAAGCCAGTCATGCCACCACGTGGCTGTCTTTTCAACTCGTGCCGACACCCCCTGTTCCTTGACGCGTTTATGAGCCGAGAGCGCTTCACGAAGTGAAGTACCAGCTGTAATCCAGTAGTGAACTCTGGTCGAGCTCCGAGCCGCAATGGTGCATTTAAAGCGGATCGTGGAATCCACCCGGCCATGCTCGACGCTATTAAAGCTCAGCTCGCCGTCTTCGGCATCGCGGTAGGTGCCATCATGGCCTTCAATGCCGAATAGTCCCACGGTATATTGATCAAACGGCTGATCGTCCATCAGGCCTGAGACAATAAATATTCGTCGTCCTCGGTAGTGCAGAACGGCATCACTGCTCGGCAGATACTGCACCGTATCGGTGTTGCTGCGCGAATCACCAATCACGAATGCCTGGTGCATAAACAGCCGTACGTCACGTTCATGACCCCACATGTTGACGATATGAATATTGCGAAGCAGGGCACTTAGCTCGCCGTCTACCACGTCATCAAATTCCAGTATAATACCAAGCCGTTCGTTTTTTGCCACGGTATGACCGACCAGCGCGGCATGGGGGTAACTGAACGAGAAGATCCATTCGTCATTATCGAGCCAGCTAATCTCTCCCTCGGTCCAAACACCGATTTTATGGCGTAGATCTGGCCCAGCTGAATGATTCTCAAGACCGACGTACGGGTAATAAAAATCATGCACCAGACCATAGCGGTTAATACCCACGTGCAGCTCACCGTTGGATAAAACTATCGGCCTAGCCATGCAGGCCTCCGGTGCCATGATGGGCGTGCAGACGATACCGAAGGTCGCGCAGCACATTCATAAAGTAAAGAAATGCATCATAGGGTGAGTCGTACGGACTAAAGTAGGCATGCACATCACCATCGGTAAACCATTTGGTACACATATAGTACACATGGTCGGAAGTTTGTAAATTGCGCCAGTCAGCAATCAGTTGTGTGTCGTTCGTTCTGAGGATGTCATCTTCCAGGGCGTAGAGGTAGCGCAGGGCTTCTTGCTGCATCGTGTTACCGAGCCAGGCGCTCAGATCGCGCTCGCTGTCGGCCCAGGTAACGGTGCGTGGCATACTCAGCTCTCCTGCTGGCTGATGAGCCTGGAGTGCTTCAGAAACAGTGTAGAACGTACTATCTTCCTTTGCCGACCACTCGGCAATAAACTGCTCAAAGAAGTCAAAGATACCGGTATCAGCCCACTGGTGTTCGCCGAAGGTTTCATAGTCCATAAAGAGATTGACCAGTACGCCGTCACCCAGCGAGTCGTTCACCCAACCGGTGTAGGTATTGGCTGAGAGCGGCCACTGTTGCCAGGCTTTGTCGCTAAATCGAAAAGCGAGGTCATCACTCAGGCGATAATTCTTCAGAAGCAGGCCAATAGTAGAGGTGTCGAGGGGGCGATAGACATAATTCGGGCTGCGCCATTCGAGCACCGGATCCCAGCCCTCGGCAAGAACGCCCGAGAAGCCATGGCTTTCTGCCCACTGCGCCAGCTCATCGTTATACGCCAGTTCAGTGTTACGAAAGACCTTTGTCTCAACGCCGAATAGTTCTCGGATCTTTTCCTGATGCATAGCCACTTGGCGAGCAAATTCCTCGCGACTATAGAAGAAGGCCAGGGAATGATGGTAGGTCTCGGCGACGATCTCGACTTGCCCCGTGGCGACAAGTGCCTGAAAGCTCTCGATCACATCTGGCGCCCAGCGCTCGGCCTGCTCAATAAACGTACCAGTGATACTGAGTGATACTTTAAAATCAGGATTAGCCCGAAGGAGCTTGAGGAGAAGCGTATTCATTGGCCGGTACGACTTCTCAGCCACCTTATGCATTATTTTCCGGTTATTCCGATCTGAGTCTAGGGCAGGATCATCGAAATAATCATGCACTTTGGCCGTATCGAATACACTATACTGGCGGATACGCCATGGCTGGTGAACATGGAGGTAAAGAACAATTCCGCGCTTACTCATGCCGAGACTCCGCTCTTCATACGCTGATAGAGTTCCATGCACTGCGCGGCCACATCACGCCACGACAGACGCGCATATTCATGCTTGACGTTATGGGTGAGTTCCTCTCTAAGAGCCGGAGAGGTGGCGATACCGACCATCTCATCCGCCAGGCGGTCTACATCCCAGAAATCGTAGCGAAAGATGTTATGTAGCACTTCACCCACGCCAGACTGGCGGGTAATAATAAGCGCATTGTCGTAGTGGGCTGCTTCAAGAGCCGTCAGCCCAAACGGTTCACTCACCGAACTCATGACGAATATATCGGACACGCTGTAAGCATCGCGCCACTGTTTACCGCGCACAAAGCCCGTAAAGAAGACCTTATCGGCGATACCAAGCTCAGCGCTCAGGCGGATCAGCTCGTCTCGCTGCTCACCGTCGCCAGCCAGTAAAAACGCAAACTTATCGTATTTTTCCGAGGCTCGGGCAGCGGCTTTCAAAAAATGCGTTAGACCTTTTTGCACCGTAAAGCGGGTGAGGGTACTGATGATCGTATAGCCCTCACTCTTTAATGCCTCGAGATATTTATACGTATCAGCGTCATATTCATGAGGGACGAAGCTATCGACATCAATCGCATTATGGATGACCTCGACCTTATCGGCTGGAATATCATAGCGCTGGACGATTAAGCTCTTGGTGATCGCACTGACTGCAATAATTCGATCGGCCGCCATCAGGGCGTGTTGTTCAATCTCGTGCACAATCGGGTTGCCGTGGTGTTCACCAGAGCGGTCGTACTCGGTAGCATGGACATGCACGACCAGAGGAGCGCCGGTCAGCTGCTTGGCGCGGACACCTGCTTCCATCGTCAGCCAGTCGTGGGCGTGAATTGCATCGATCTCATGGTCACTGATAAATTGCTCTACAAAGTGAACATAGCGCTTCTGGACACCGCGCATGTCGTGCATATCGGCAATATCTGCATCGCCCAGCTTGCCCGTTAGTCGCATATCGCTGTCATAGGCACCGAGCCCATACCGCTCAAGGGGTGAGATAGGTGTTGCCCCATGCACGGTCATAAAGTCTATTTCAACGTGAGGAGCTTGGTAGGGAACGACGAAATCGATCTCGGCTCCAGCAATAGCCAGGGCTTTAGACATGTGATAACATGCCACGCCAAGTCCACCACTGTTGTGGGGCGGAAGCTCCCACCCGAGCATTAATATTTTCATACTCTCTGTCATCGGCTCATAGATACTGAGCCAGCCGAGCACTCCTTTTTGTTTAGCCCATTTCCCCTACATTATAGGGGCACGCTTATGCTTTTACAACTGTTTTGGTCACATTGGAGCTCGCGCGGCCTGACCCCTAGTCCAAAAACTCCAAATCTGCTACAATGACTCGGTGTAAAGGGGCATAGTACAACGGTTAGTATATGGGTCTCCAAAACCTAGGATCGTGGTTCGATTCCACGTGCCCCTGCCATAAGCATTTTCACCTCTGTTAATTCAGAGGTTTTTGTATTGTTTGGTATAGTAAACCTATGAGTACTTCTAACGTATCTGGAATAATACTTGAAGGTATTGCTGGCGCAGGGAAAACTACACTTTTACGGTCATTGCTTGAAAGTGATGCATGGACGGCTAAACATCATATGTCGTCGATTGTACTCACTGAGCACCAAACACTGCGAGTATTGGAACCGAAACGCGAGGCCAATTCTTATAGCAACAGTGATAGCATTGACCTACTCGATAAGCACGTGTCTTATCTGAATGATCTAAAGAGCAATTTAGATAATACAAAGTGGCTACAGAGAGATCGAACCGCCCAACAACTCACCTTTATCTTAGAACGTTTTCATTTATCACATGTTTACCATTATGAACAACTAGAGTGGCAGGACGTAAAGTACCTTGACGATAAGCTTAAAGATTTAGGTGCAAAGATCATCTTGCTTACTATTGATGCGGCTGATATTCAAAAAAGAATCATCGAAGATTATGAAAAAGCTGGGTGGAAAGACTATTTAGATACGCTTGGTAATACAGACGATGAGATCATAAATCATTTTGTACGAAAACAGAATGAGTTACTTGATTTAGCTAAGCTCACAGCAATTCCGATCGAAATTATAAATACATCAAAATTGCCACCGACTGAAGTTCTAGCCGTTATGACTAAAAGTTCGAAATTCATCCACTAGGGGCTACCGTAAGCATTTTCACCTCTGTCAATTCAGAGGTTTTTATCATGTTTGGTATAGTTATTATATGAATGAATTTAATGACTTGAATAAAAAAGATTTGCCCCCTACATCCGATAGGTGGATTGAAGCTTTGAGAGGAAATAAAAACCTCGACTCTGCGCTTGCAGAATCTAACCCCTCCGATACAGTCATGGGTGCCGTAGTAGAAGGAAGGTCAATCAGAGATCAGTTGACTCAAGAACATGCTGACGATCCTTCAGTAAAACTAAAAGACCAAATTCTCGATCTGCTTTCAATGCTAAGTAAAACAGATGCCACTCATCTTAATGATCTTCTTAGTCTCATGGATAGGCAAGCTATGACTATGGATCCAGCAGACGAAACACGCTATCGACAGTTCATGGGTCTATGGGATTTCGCTGTTATGCTTTCGCGTAACGATGAACTGTTAGAGCAGTTGCGTCAGCAGTTACCGTGGGACAAAGAATAAGTTCTAAATTCGTCCACTAGGGGCTGCCGAGCATAAGCTATTTACAATTACCACTTTATGTGGTATTTTTATTTGAATGAAAATATTCGTTGCTACATCCTATTCATCTCAAGTTAATTATGAAACGGGAGAAGTATTTCCTGAGTATAAAGAATGGCTAGAAGATAATCTGACATTGCTCGAAAAGCTTGGTCATACGGTCTTTTGCGCACTGCGTGCTGATGAATATAAGATTAATGATGCCGATCCTGCTGAAGCTTTTAGCCTTGATGAGGCTGAAATTGAAAAAGCCGATGCTCTAATAGCTTTCGTAACAGACAAGGTATCCGCCGGTGTACAAACAGAAGTTGGAATGGCAATTGCTCAAAAGAAATTAGTTGTTATCGCACACTTAGCTGAACACGCTCTTGCGTATTTTAATCAAGCTATAGTATCAGCTGGTCAGGCTAATGAAGCGGTTTTGCCAATTGAATCTGATCCATTCATACCAGCATAAGTTCGAAGCTCGTCCGCTAGGGGCTGCCATAAGCATTTTCACCTCTGTTAGCTCAGATGTTCCTATTTTGTTTGCTATAATATGCTCATGCTTCATAGCCCCAAAGATCTGCACAACGTGTATGCGAGGAGAAATAAGACAAAAATGCACTGGATAGTGCTAGCGTCGAGTATCATTTATCCCCTCACGACAGTCCCGCAAATCGTGGTCATATTTCAAAACCAATCAGCCACGAACATATCGTTATTTACCTATGCATCCTACATTTTCTTTACGCTAATTTTCCTGAGTTATGGGATTAGCGAAAGATTAAAGCCAATCATTATTTTACAAGTTCTTTGGCTCGTGATGTTCTCGTGTGTCATCGTCGGTATCCTTCTTTATAGCTAATCCTCACTTTGAGGACGGATGATGCTCTCGTTGACGCCCTATGCTGCTTACGCTATAGTGATACCAAATGGTTGAAAATAGTTTTACGATTGACAAAGACGCCCTCGAAATTACGATAATCGGTACATTTAATGCGACGCCCGAGGCGCTGTATCAGGCCTACACCGACCCGCTCCAGATCCCGAAGTGGTGGGGACCGGATGCATTCACCGTCGAGGTGACTGAACTCGATACCCGAATAGGCGGCTCGTGGAGATTTATATATGCCACTCCCGGTCAAGAGCCGTTTGCATGGAGCGGTATCTACCAAGAACTTGATCCTCCCCGCAAGATTGTATCCAGCTTTGTGTTTGAGCCTAATCCTGGCCACGTGCATATAGGGACAGTGCTTATCGATGACCAGCATAATGACACGACCAAAGTTACGGAGACACTTAAATTTATGCATGCCGCCGATCTAGATGATATGGTGGCACAAGGTATTCAACAGGCTCAATTCGAACGGCAAGCCAGGCTCGCGAACCTGACGGAAGCTCCTCAACCAAACTTAGCGTAAGCTTTTATTGACAAGACTCTCCTTAAAGGAGTTTAATGACAGTATATGAGTGTCGAGCAACGATTAGCTTTTGACAAGATAGCTTCGCAAGAAGGGGACGAATCCGCCCGCGAAATTGAAGCTTTAGTAGTAAAAACTATAGAAGCTATTATAGCTGGCAGACCTATCGCAGGGTCAGACCTTGTAACTATTGCCTCGTACGATACGTCGCTCGCCGAGTCTATCCTTAACTTTCTTGATGGTTCACTCGATAGCCCACTAGATTCCATAGCAGAATTTGCTGAACAATTTTTACTTACCACGGAGCCTGATCGAGAACGTTTTTTTGCTAAAATTGACAATGTCGATTCTTTGATGAACAACCATATAAGCGTCAAGTAAAGTTCTCGAGTACTAGCTGTATACGCTCCACGTGGTGTATACTATAGGCAGTGTATCGGAGGAAACAAATGGACGACGAAGAATCACTTAAGCAATCAGTATCAATGGTTGACGAAGATCCAAGACGGCCAACGCCCTACGAATTACTCTTGCGCCAAAGCCGCAAAATGGGTCAGACTGCCACGCGCACATTAGACGTCACCAAAGAATTCCTCAAACAAGACGTCTCGACTATTTATACTCCGCGATCCCGACGGACAGCCGGTCAAATTGCCGACGATAAAGAAACTGATAAATTAGACCAGATGGTGGCCCAGGCCAAAGAGGTACTAGCCGAGGCCCAAACTGTTATCTTGCCGCAAAATCTTTTCCCTGATACCATTCGAGTAGACCGCACCCGGGTGACTATAACCCAGCGAACATTCTTCTGGACCGAAAAGGTCATCAGCCTTCGCATCGAAGATATATTGAATATTAGCTGTAGCGTGGGGCCGCTCTTTGGGTCACTTACTATATCGAGCCGGGTCATGAACTCGACCGATCATTTCGAGATCAATTACTTCTGGCGCAAAGACGCCCTCAGGATAAAACACATTATTCAAGGGTATATCATAGCGGTTCACAATAACGTCGAGACGGCGCGCATGAATAAAGAAGAACTCATCACAAAGTTGAGTGTTCTGGGTGACGACCCGAACATATAGCTCAACGACATACGGCATAACTTTGTTATAACACAACGAGCGAACAGGTAGGTTCCTTACCATTCCGAGTGAGGAAGTGTTACATTAATCCCATATAATTGATATACTGTCATATATGAAATCATTAAGCCTGAATCAACCTCACGCTATCGTGATGGTCGGTATTCCCGGTAGCGGGAAAAGCTTTTTTGCCGAAAAGTTCGCCGAAACGTTTAACGCACCGTACATCAGTTACGATACCTTTCGTCCCTTTGTAACTGATCAGAAAATGCTCGCAAAACTCATCGCCCATCAGCTGCGGGAATTGCTCAAGACCAATCATTCACTCATCTTGGAAGGTTTTGCCTACTCACGAGCTGAACGCACAGAACTCGCTAAGCTATTTAAGAATCACGGCTATGAGATCCTGTTTGTATGGGTTCAGACCGACCCCGACACTGCCCGCATGCGCAGTCGAAAACAGGCAAAGATTTCTGAGGAAGACTATGCTAAGCTCACAAAACGCTTTAGTCCACCTCATGACCACGAAAAACCCATTGTGATTAGCGGCAAACATACCTATGCCACCCAGGCCAAAAGTGTCCTCAAGCGTTTGTCGGCCCCACGAGCCGAGATATCATCTCACAGCGCACCGCCCATGCGTTCATTCACCGACGTGAAGCGGGCAAGGTAACGATACCTGTGCCGGCATTCATTGACAAAGAATTTGGCACCATCACTATCAGACGCAGCGCCAAAGCTCGCTCCATTCGCATGAGGGTGGCACCTGATGGTACGCTACGCGTATCTTCACCCCTCTACACACCGCAGATCTATATCAAGCGAGTCGTGGGCAGCTCCCGAGCGCAGCTGCGACACCTACTCGCCCAGCATGAGAGCACTGCTGATGTGCTCTATGATGGTATGCCGGTGGGCAAAAGCCATCACCTTACTGTCCGACCAGGATCTGCCCCCAGTGTTAAACGTCATCAGCAGCAAATCATCGCGACCATTCCGCCCGATATGTCGCTGAGTGATACAAGAGTCATCACTGCAGTTCGAAACGTCGTAGGGGCAGCACTGCGTGTCGAGGCTAAGAGTTATCTACCCAAACGTCTCGCGTACCTCGCGGCGCAGCATGGATACCACTTCGAAAAGGTCCGCTTCTCACATGCCAGTGGCAGATGGGGAAGCTGCAGCACCAACGGTACAATCAGTCTCAATATTGCGCTGATGAAGTTACCGTTTGAATTAATCGACTACGTGCTCATCCACGAGCTTGCTCATACCAAAGAGATGAACCACAGCCCAGCTTTTTGGGCACTAGTGGGCGCCAGTGACCCTGACTACAAACAGCATCGTAAACTCTTAAAAACTCACACCCCCTCAATCTAGGCGTTAGCGGTAAAAAAAGGTATAATGACACTACTATGCAATTCGGTGGGATTACGACAAGTGAAAAATCACAGCAGATCATGCGCCTGAGTGGGTTGATTGTTCCGATCGTCTTTAGTTTTTACGGCGTCCTCATTCTCAACAAAGTTATTGATACGCCCAACCCCATATTACTGAGTACTTTCTGGCTACTGATGGCGAGCTGGCTCCTGGTTGGTGTCTTTCAGTTCGTGTTCTATACCAAGTCAAAACGAGGTGCCGCTGCTCGACTGATAACGTACCACGTATTTGGTGCCGCCTACCTGTTGCTCGTCTCTGGTTTTGCCATGCCGTTTATCGGCTGTTGGGTGCTTTTGCTCCTCGCAAGCTATGCCTATTTTTCTAATAGCGGCCTCAGGTTGAGCCTTGTCACCTTGATAGCCACAGGAGCAGCCGACTTGGCGATCCATATTGAGTCGCCGGATATCATACTACATAACGGCATGGCGATATTGGCGGTCATTATCGTGGGGCTGTCTGCAATAGCTCTCACGAAAGCCCAAGAAACCGATAGTCGCCTCCTTGCCAAGAGCAAGAAAGACGAAGTCCTTCAGCGAGATAGTATTTTGACGCTCGTCAATAACCTCGCCGATGCGGTGCTTAGTACCAATAAAAGCGGGGTGATAACTATTTATAACGCCGCCAGCCTTGGCATCCTCGACACCAATGATAATCTGAGCGGCAAGCATATCGATGATGTGATCACGCTTTATAATGAAGAAGATAGCGTCGTGCGTTTCATCGACCTGCTAAAGAAATCAAAAAGCGTCAGTGTTCTCGATAACCTGCATACGGTCATCGGTGGGGAAGATATGCGCCTCGAGCTCACCTATTCGCCGATTCGGAGTAGCTATAGCCAGTCGAAGCGCTCGCAGGCCCATGACGGCTACATTATTATTCTGCGCGATATTACCAAATCCAAAAGCCTCGAAGAAGAGCGTGATGAGTTTATTAGCGTGGTAAGCCACGAACTACGCACGCCCATCGCTATTGCCGAGGGAACGATTAGCAATGCCCAGCTCATGTTTGAACGTGATGATATTCATGATGATCTGCTGCGCGAGGGTCTCGCGACCGCCCACGAGCAAGTTCTTTTTCTTGCCAAGATGGTCAACGACCTCAGTACACTTTCTCGGGCCGAACGTGGCGTTGCCGATGCAGCTGAGGATATCGACGTGAAGGATTTGGTCGAGAGTTTATTTGCCGAATATGCTCCCGAGGCAGAGAAAAAGGGTCTTCATTTCAATCTTGATACCTCGCCCAAACTGGGAACAGTCACCGCCAGCCGTCTCTATCTGCACGAGCTGCTGCAAAACTTTATCACCAACGCTATTAAATACACCAAAGAGGGCAGCGTAACCCTATCGGTTAAAAGCGAGGACGGAAAAGTTGCCTTTAGCGTGCAGGATACGGGGATTGGCATCAGTAAAGCCGACCAAGCCAAGATCTTCCAGAAGTTTTACCGGTCAGAGGATTACCGCACCCGCGAAACCGGGGGCACAGGGCTAGGTCTCTACGTAGCGACCAAGCTCGCTAAGAAGCTGAAGTGTACAATTGCGATGACGAGCCGGCTCAACCATGGCTCCACCTTTAGTATTGAGCTGCCGCTCAAGAAGTGAGCTTATCTGCTGCTGATCGAACTGTACTCGTGATAGGGCGGCCCTTCCAGGTGACCGTACCGCGACTATATTTGTAGATACTCATAAGGATCAAGATTGCTTCTTGCAGTGCGACATAGGGCCAGTGAATAGCTCCTAGCCACCAGCCATACCGCCAGACGGTTTTATAATAACGAAGCGAGAGGCTGGTTATAAGGAGTAGGCAGAGAACGCTCAGCACAACCAGGCTCATCGAGGCAGCCATCAACCCAGTAGTAAGACCAGCGAGCGGTATAACGACAAGTGCAATGAGAGCCATGGCCGCAACCGTGGCTAGCCAGGTATTTCCAAACAACGGGCGGAGCAACCGGATGCCAGTCTCCACTTGTGAGAGCCACTTCTTCTCATAACTTATCCCGAGCTGGCTGTTGCTAATGACGAGCTCATACCGAGCGTTAGAACTTAGCTCGCGGGCAATCACCTCCACAGGCTGCGTGGAGGCTTTAAATGCACTAAAACCACCCATAGCTGTCAGCTCCTCACGGTCAACTAGCCAGCACGCCCCGCTCATAGCTGGGTAGGTGCTACTGCCGAAAAACAATGCCCAAAAGTAGCGCAGGGTGCCCAAAAATACACTGGCACGAAGCCCATCCTCGCGCTGAGGCAGCACCGAGGTTAGCTTAACCTTGTGATGTGCTGCATGGGCCACCAGCTTTGATACGCTGCTAGCCCGCAGGGTAGTATCGACATCCAAAAAGAGTACCAGTTCGCCACTAGCTTCGTCCAAAAGGCCTTGCAGAGCATTATTCTTGCCGAGCCAGCCACTTGGTAGTGGACGACCTTCCACAAAGCGGACGCCAGCGTGGGCAAAGGATTTAATAAGAACTGACGTATCGTCAACCGAGCCATCGTCGAGTACAATAATTTCGAGCTTTGGGTAGTCACTCGCCAGCACCCGCTCGAGGCACTCGGTCATGGCATGGACTTCGTTGCGGGCCGGGATACAGACGCTCACGGTGGGCAGATCGGTCAGCACCGGTGCCGCGTGGTAGGCATACCGATGAATAACACGCCCCACGCGAACTAAAGTGGCGACAACGCCGAGAGTGGTGAGGCCGACAAGTCCGGTAAGTACCCCTTCAAACATACCTCATATCATACCATGCTTGACGATCTGACCACCAGTGATATATAGTGGTACTTGACAGTTTGCGCTAAGCAAACTTTTTTAATTGGGAGAGATTTACACCGTGGCCACAAAAAAAGACAGCACCTCGACCGTTACCCGCATCAAAGCGAGCAGCGACGGTTCACCAAAAGCGAAGAAAACCGAAAAAACAGTAGCCGCTGCTCCGAAACGGGCCCGTGCTGAGGGTTCTTCCTTTATGCTATTCCGTCCTTTCATTGCCGCAGGTCGTTACTTTAAGGGCGCCTGGGTCGAGCTTCGCCAGGTCCGCTGGCCAACCCGCGGAGCAACCTGGAGCCTGACCGGCGCAGTGCTGCTATTTACTGGCTTTTTCGTCGTCATGGTCCTGCTGCTCGATGCTGGATTTAAATTTTTATTTGAACAAATTTTAGGATAAAGGATAACAATACAATGTCAAAAAACCGATATGATTCATCCCGCCAATGGTACGCCATTCATACTTATAGTGGTTACGAAGAGAAGGTCGCCGACAGCATCCGTCAGCGTATTAACGCCGTCGATATGGCCGACAAAATTTTCGATGTCATGGTGCCAAAAGAAAAGCAGATCCAGATCAAAAATGGCAAACGAAAAGTTATCGAAGCCAAGATTTTCCAAGGCTACGCCTTAGTAGAGATGAAACTCACCGACGAGACGTGGTACATTGTTCGTAATACTCCTGGCGTCACTGGTTTTGTCGGTAGCGGTACCGAGCCCACCCCTGTGTCTGACAGCGAAATTGCTAAGATCAAGAAGCGCATGGGCGTCGAAGACCCCAAGCATCAGATCGACTTCAAAGAGGGCGAAGTGGTCTCTATTACTGATGGTCCTTTCAAAGGTTTTGACGGCTCAATTTCAGAGATCGATACCCAAAAAGGTAAAATTAAGGTCATGGTCAGTATGTTCGGCCGCGACACACCAGTCGAGCTAGACGCCTTGCAGGTAAGGAAAGTTTAGTTAGAGTAGTCCAGGCATCATCAAACTGGCAATTCTGGCCTTACTGCGCTAGAATGGTGGTGAATATATCAGCGGAGGAGAAGATATGACTGTAGAAATACCCACAGACCGTTTTAGGCCTGTTCCAATCAGCCCAGAAGAGCAAGCAAATCTAGAGGCGCGACGAAGAGAATACGATGCAAAACTCAAGGAAGATTGGGAAAAGAGGCATAAAAGAGGCACCCAAGGGTTAACAGGGCTATCGCTCAGTGCCACGATAATTCGTCCAGCTGAGGGATAAAATAGTTTTAATTGGCGTGCTTGAGTTCATCAAGATGCTTTAATGATATGCGACGATCGTCGTCTTTAAGGTGTACTTTTTTCCAATCAATCATTGAGACGACATTATTTTTTGTCTTACTCTCAACTTTAAATCTATTAATCCTATCGACTAAGTGGCGGAGCGTCTCGGGGTGCGCGAGCGTCATGTGTGTACCATGAAGTGTAATAATTGCTGCATTTGGAAAATCTTTGTAATACTTTTTCCACACCTCTGGGCGACTGACACTGTCATTGCCAAACGTCACAATGTGAATAGCACTGTCGCGCCGCATCCATTTTGGAAATTCTCCGGCTTCGCCGCTTGCAAGTGCGGGTGCCTGACCAACAATGTTGCTGATACCAAAGTGAGCATTTAATGATACCGTCCCGAGGAGTCGGTTGGTAATTTTCTTCCGAGCTGTTTCTACACCCACGGCCATGGCGCCCATAACCTCTGATATTGGAAATTGGCCAAGACGGAGCATATCTCCATCGTCTTCAAATAGCCTGACCGGGACACATGGTGCGGTAATATCTATGTAGGGAATCTCGTTGTCATAACGTGTAGCATAGGCCGCTTGCGCCGGCGATATCATCGCACCCCGCGATTCTCCGACTTTTATATAACATGCTGGAATCTTGTGTATCTCTACCGCTAGGGTAGCGGCGATAAGCTGAGAGGACTGAGCACTTTTTGCCAATGATATCGTTGCGCTCTGTAATACAGTTTTTCCGAGTGTAACTGGGTTAAAAGACGAGGAGGAGACGGCGCTATGTTCGGCGCCGATCGAAATAATCGGCAAGCCTGTCTCGCTCAGAATCGTGGTGGCAACATTGTCGTTATGCCCATCCAGCGTCGTAAACCACGCCGTGTCAAGCAACACAGTGAAGTCAGGAGCCTCCTGTTTAATGCTGACGGGAATATAGACCGACGCCTCACGCTCAATTCCGTCAGATGTCTTGATGCGGTACGAATAACGATGACCTATTGTACGCTCAAGATTGTCAGTTAATGGTTCTGCAGACAATAATAGATCTATTGATTCTATCGTAATTGGAAAGACGGGTACCAGCTCCTGTCGGTTATCCTCAAGCTCGTGCCATTCCATTTCCGCACCACCTCGAACCCAAAGTTTTTTTGGTGCTGGAAGTATAATGTCGTGTAGCGAAGCAACAGGGTTTTTCATACAGGTCTCTCGTCTCTTCTTGCTGTAATCATAAGCCATTTCCCTGACAGGGGCAAGCACATTTTTCACCCCTTGATGAAACCCCGCTAATACGCTATACTATTCTAGTTACGCACTCGGTAACAAAAGTACTGAGTACAAAGGAAAACTTCATGGCAAAGAAAATTATTGGAAATATCAAATTCCGCGTCCCTGCAGGACGCGCAACCGCTGGGCCACCAGTCGGTTCAACCCTCGGTCAGTGGGGCCTCAACATGATGGATTTTATCAATCCCTTCAACGACGCCACCAAAGACCTGATGGGCAAGGACGTTATCGTTCACCTGCAAGTCTTTGAAGACCGTACGTTCACCTGGAAATCACTCGGCCAACCAGTCGATGATCTCATTCGTGAAAAGACGGGCATCAAAAAGGGAAGTGGCAAGCCCCACTCTGAAAAAGTTGGTAAAATCACCCGCGCCCAACTGGAAGAGATTGCCGAAATCAAGAAAGAACACTTGAACGCTATCGACACCGAAGGTGCCGTCAAAGTTATCGCCGGTACCGCCCGCTCGATGGGCGTCGAAGTCGAAGGCTAAGATTTTCGCGCTTTTTAAAAGACACGCCGCTTGGCGTGTCTTTTTTAGTTAAAACTTCTTACGAATATGTGAGTAGCTGTAATCCCAGTCGGCATTGGCTTTTTTGTGTGGATTGAAGATATTTTGCGGGTCAAAGATATGCTTGGTATCTCGGAAAAGATCGACCATGTCGCGGCCGTACATCTGCTCCAGCCATGGGCCACGCACCAGACCGTCGTTGTGTTCGCCGCTCAGGCTGCCATGGTATTTCAGCACCAGCTCGTTGACTTCTTTCATAGCTGGCAGAAGCTTTCGTCGTTCCGACTCTCGCTCGATGTTCATGAGGGGAATAATATGAAAGTTGCCATCGCCCATGTGACCCGCGACGGTGGCAAATAACTTGTACTTCTTGATAATCTTACGAATCCGCGGCAAGAATTCTGGCAGATACCCCGGGTTGACCACCAGGTCGTCAATAAATGGCGCTGTGTGCTTGTCTTTTACTTTGCTCCGCAGCAGCTGGAAACTATAGCGGCGCATGATCCAGAATTTTTCACTCTTCGCCTCGGTGGCATCTTCCTCAAACCCATTGATCTCATAACGAGCTTTCACATGGCCGAGCTGCCTATGAAGTTTGTATATTTTTGCGCGCACTTCTTCTTCGGTACTACCGGTAAATTCCACCATAAGAATAAGCTTCGGAATGCCGCGAAGCAGCTGCAGGCCATCAGGCAGCAGGCTAAATAGCAAGTGAATGAAACGAATAGGCCCAAGGACCTTGAGGAAGCTCGGCATAAAGCGAATACTGAGCCACAGCGTCGCGTCGTCGAAGCTTTCAAAGGTCGCCGGCTTATGCTCCAGGACGGTCTTTATAAGGTCACCGAGCTTGTGGGTGTCACGCATAAAAAGCACCAGCAAGCCTGAATGCTTGGGGCGGGGGACGAGTTTGAGCGTGGCTTCGGTGGTGAAGCCCAGCGTACCTTGGGCCCCGATAATGACCTGGGTGAGGTCAAAGATGCCTTTGTCTCTATCCCAGACGTTCCAGAGATTGTACCCGGTGGAGTTTTTGCTCACCTTCGGTTTCGCAGCTTTGATCTGCTCGTAGTTGGTATCGATCAAATGATACAGGTCTCTGTAGACTTTGCCTTCAAAATCATTTTGCTCCATCTTTAGGTTGAGCTCCCGGCGATCTAGTGGTCTGACGACCCGTTCGATACCATCGGCAAACATAAACTTCAGTTCGGGCACGTACTTATCGGTCTTCCCAAACTCCAGCGACTTTTCACCACCGCTGTTGTTATTGACCATGCCCCCGATAGTACAGAGGTCTTTACTGGCCGGATAGCTTGGCAGCAGGTAAGAGCCCGTCTTGGCATCAAAATCCCGAAAGAAGAGACCTGGCTGCACCACGGCTTTATCTTTTTTGACTGAGATCAGCTTATTAAGGTGGCGATTAAAATCGATGATGATCGAATCGTTGATGGCAGCCCCACTCATGTCGGTGCCGGCACTGCGGGCAGTGAGAGAGAGGCTGCGATGCTTTTTCTTATTTTCGGTAACTAATTTTACGGCAGTCGAGACGTCCTTGGCGGTTTTAGGAGCGATAATCAGTTTGGGCTTGATCTCGAACATCGAGGCATCGTGCGAGTAGAAGTCGAGTTTGTCGTCGGCATCTTCGATGTCGCCGCTAAATCCACGCTTTTTTAAAGCACTTATTATTTCATCCATAACCACTAGCATAATACGGCTGCCCGTTCCTCGCAACTTATCGAGACAGGCGATATAATTAAAACAGCTATGTCAGCTGAATACTATCCATCCAAACCTGAGCTCGGCACCGACGAAGATATATTGACTCGTCTTCAATCAGCACGTCAGTTGGTAAATAAATTTGAAACACTATGGGGTTTGTATGTAAACCATCAAGTACCTGATAATCTCGACGCCGAAGAAGAGATGCGAATTCTCGCTCGGGAACTTCGGCAACGGTACGAAGTCCTCAATAGCGAGCTACGCCCCATAATAGATGACCTCAAGTTTGATGCTTCCTTGCCTCTGCTCATTATCCAAAATGCAGCTGACGATTGCGATAACCGAGTTCGAATGCTATAATATACCTATAACAATCAATGTTGGGAGGCCTAAGAAGCCGTTTGCACCACAGAAAGGGTTTACACCTTATGGCAAAAAAAGCCGACCTGCTCGCCCGTGTCAAAGACCTTGGTCTTGAAGTCACCGAGAAAAACACCATTGCAGAGATCGAATCTGCTATTAGTAGCGCCGATGCGCCCGCAGCAACTGTTGCAGAAGCCGCTCCTGCCGAAAAGCCAGTCGCAAAAGCTGGTAAACGCAGTGAGAAGTCTATCAAAGAAGCTGCCGAAAAGGCCGAAAAAGAAGCCCGCAAAGAAGCAGGCGACACAACCGCTCTAGACCCTGAAGCCGAAGCCAACAAGAAAAAAGGCCCACGCCCTGTAACGCGCCCGCTGATAGAGCGCCGCGGTAAAAGCTACCGCAAGCTAGCCGAACAAGTTGAAAAAGACAAGGTCTATGCTTTGCCCGAAGCACTTGAGCTCGCCGTCAAGACCAACCCAGTCAAGTTTGACGCCTCAGTTGAAATTCACGTGCGCCTCGGTGTCGACCCGCGCCAAGCCGACCAAAACATCCGCGCCACGGTGAGCCTGCCAAACGGTACTGGTAAAACAGTTCGTGTAGCCGTCTTTGCGCCCGAAACCGATCACGCCGCCGCTAAAAAAGCTGGTGCCGATGTCATCGGCGATGAAAGCTTCATCAAGCAACTCGATAAAGAACAAATCGATTTCGATATTCTGGTTGCGACACCTCAATACATGCCAAAGCTTGGTAAGTATGCGCGTCTGCTTGGCCCACGCGGTCTGATGCCAAACCCAAAGAGTGGTACGGTAGCCACCGATGTAGCAAAAGCCGTATCAGAAGCTAAAGCTGGTAAGGTAGAATACCGCGTCGACAAGCAAGCCATCGTCCACCTCGCGGTTGGTAAAGTCAGCTTTGGTGCAGCCAAGCTCGAAGAAAATGCCCGCAGCTTCTTTGACAGCCTGCAGAGCCAAAAGCCTTCAAGCCTCAAGGGAAGCTACGTCAAATCTACCAGTATCAGCACCACGATGGGTCCTGGCATCAAGGTAGAAAACGTCGTCAGCTAAATAACCGCACGCCAACTACCAAAAATACTCGTCCCCCATGGGCGAGTATTTTTGATATACTAAAGGTAACGAAGAGGGGAAACATATGAAACAATATCTTAATCTACTACAGGACATTCTCGATAATGGCACCGATAAGAACGACCGTACCGGCACTGGCACACGCAGTGTCTTTGGGCGCCAAGTCCGCTACGACCTGGCAGAGGGCTTTCCAGCCGTTACCACCAAGAAGCTCTACTTCAACTCAGTTGTCCATGAACTGTTATGGTTCTTGAAAGGCACGGGCAATATCGAATACCTCGCCCAAAACAACGTCCATATTTGGGATGAGTGGCCATTTAAAGCATATCTTGAAAAGAACAACTTGCCCATGCCTGAAGTCAATTCAGACGAGTGGAAGGCGCAGATGAAAGACTTTATCGCTAAAATTGCAACTGATCATGAATTTGCCCAGAAGTGGGGCGACCTTGGCCCGGTCTACGGCGTGCAGTGGCGCCGGTGGCCCGATGGCAAAGGTGGAGAAATTGATCAGATCGCCAACGTGATCGACATGATCAAAACGTCGCCCGACTCTCGCCGCATGCTCGTGACCGCCTGGAACGCTGCCGAGACCGATGAAATCGTCCGAATGGGTGGCCTGCCACCATGCCATAGCTTGTTCCAGTTTTATGTCGCAAACGGCAAGCTTAGCCTTCAGCTCTACCAGCGTTCGGCCGATACCTTCCTAGGTGTGCCGTTCAACATCGCCAGCTACTCACTGCTCCTTGCCATGATCGCGCAGGTCACTGGCCTCGAGCAGGGCGAATTTGTGCACACGCTCGCCGATACCCATATCTATAGCAACCACTTCGAGCAGGTGAAAGAACAGCTTTCGCGCACGCCAAAAGACCTACCAAGGCTCTGGCTCAATCCGGATGTTAAGAATATTGATGACTTTACATTCGACGATATTCGTCTCGAAGGCTACGACCCGTACCCACCGATCAAAGCGCCGATAGCAGTTTAGCTCTCACCCATTTTCAAATCTATACTTGAAGTATGTGGTGGGACTTCCAGTCCACGACGTGGAGGTGCAGACTAGTGCAGGATCGCTTTGGGGCATGTTGGCAGCATTCTCAAATCCGACCGCAAATAAGACAACAAGCCCTCCCTTATCACTTGGGCAACCGTAGCTTGAAAGGCTCGCTATGTTATATCGGTAATACCGATAATAATGAGAGCTACTATTCGTCGGATCAAGCGGAACTTTAGTAGCAAACGCTGCTTGCAAGGCCTCCATAAATGGCGTACTGGTATCGTTACTCTGCTCATAGCCGCTATTGCCCACATCTCCCGTTGCGGTAGGGTAGACGCCATTAAGAGTCTTGTACGACTCGAGAAGCTTCAATAGAGTCGACATGTCAGATACACGCTGGGTATCGCGTGCCCGCTGCTGTATACCACTATACGCCACTACTGTAATCGCTGCCAGAATACCAATAACAACAATGACAATGAGGAGCTCAACTATAGTGAAGCCGCGAGATTTAATCATGCGTGTATAATATCACGCTTACTCTTTAGGCGGCAATTGAGCGGCGTCGGTAGACAACAAAGTCAAAAGGGTATTTATTCTTCTCGTCCGGTTCGCGGTGCTCACGAGAAACTTCCTGCCAAATGTTCTTATCAAGCGCAGGGAAGAATATTTCAGCCGCCGGAAATGTCTCACCAACTTCTGTGGCTATGACTTCATCCACGCTATCAAGTGCAAGCGCATAAATCTGCCCGCCGCCAATCACATAATTATCGCCAGTCGTCGCAACGGCGTAAGCTTCATCCAAGCTACTAACAACCGTGACTCCCTCGATCTCGTCTGACATTCGACTAATAACAATGTTTTGCCTATTAGGCAGTGGCCGACCGATAGATTCATAAGTCTTTCGACCCATAATAATCGTATTACCGGTAGTGAGTTCACGAAAATGCCGCAAATCTGCGGGTAGATCACGCACCCACAAGAGGTCGTTGGAGGCACCAATACCTCGTTTCTGATCATAGGCGACAATGATTCGTTTCATGTTCTTATAGTAACAAAAGAATGTCTCGTGGTACAATTTAGTAAACAAGAGAGGTGAGTAAAGAGGGATAATTATTACCTATGGGTGTATACAGCAATACCGAAATCAAGGCAGCTATCGCCGACGGCACCATCGTGTCTGTCCCGTACAACCAAGACCATGTCAGTGAGGCCAGCCTTGACTTCACCCTCGGTCATTACTTTTACAAACAAGAATACCAGCCAGAGGCGGCAGGTGTTTACAACCCCTTTGACGAAACCGACGTAGCGCGCTATTTTAAAGGGCCACTGGAGGCTATGCCTCACAAAGAGTGGTGCGAGAAGAATGGCGTAAAATTATTTAATAATATCCCAGAAGACCATCCTATCATCGTCCTCCAGCCCGGTGAGCGAATCCTTGGTCACACGCATGAGTTTATCGGCATCCGTACCCATGGTGGCGCCTGCGAGGTAAAAAGCCGCAGCAGCTGGGGACGAAACGGTGTGGCGGTCTGTTTTGACGCTGGATGGGTTGACCCTGGCTATATCAATCGCATTACCCTTGAAATCTATAATCTCAACATGCACGAGTCAGTAGTACTACCTGTTGGCGAGCGTGTCGGCCAACTTATTTTTCATCATACCGGACCAGTCGAGGGTGGCTATGCCCAAGGTCGAGGTGGTATGAGTGGCAAGTACCAACACACCGATGACCTCGATGAGCTAATTCGCACCTGGGAGCCCAGCATGATGTTGCCTCGCGCCTTCAAGGATGCCCGTAAGGCCGCACCGGTTATTGAAGGTCTTCTCGGCGGGATTAAATAATGGGTTTATTCATTGCAATCGAAGGTGGTGATGGCTCGGGTAAGCGAACCCACAGTGATCTCCTGGTGGAATACCTAAAATCGCAGGGCAAAACAGTACACAAAATTAGTTTTCCTCAGTACGGCAATGATTCCGCCTACTATGCAGAGAAGTACCTCAATGGTGCCTATGGGGAGGCAGATGAGGTCCCGGCAGACCTCGGCGTACTCGCGTTTGCGATTGACCGTTATGCCGCAAGCGCGCAGATTCAGTCTTACCTCACAGACCCAGACGCGATTGTCGTCTCAGACCGCTACATGGCTTCAAACCTAGCACACCAGGGCACGAAGGTTGAGGATTCGACGGAAGCACGTAAAGCTTTCTACGAAAGGAGCATGAAGACTGAATACGACGTACTCGGTATTCCGCGCCCAACAATGAATATCGTGCTTATTATGCCCACAAATCTCGCCCAGGCAAATGTCGATAAAAAAGATGCCCGTACGTATACTGACAAGAAACGCGACATCCACGAGGCGAATGATACACATCTAGATAGGGCCAAGGCAAATTACGAAGAATTATGTCGATTATATCCTAAAGAATTCACCGCAATACAATGCACTGATGAGCAGGGCACTATGCGGTCTATTGAGGATATTCAAATGGAAATTCGAAGCTTAGTAACGCTTTAGAGCAAAGTATAGGCTGGAAATGGCCAAAACGGTCTTTGAGCGTTCACGAAGCTGTAAGTCCGCGAGAAAAGGCTCAATAATTGCCGCCCCTGCCTCGTGTGCTCTGCGCTCAGCAATTTCTTTTTCACCTTTTGCGAATGCCCCACTCTCACGGAATACACCAAAAATGTCAGCCAAAAATGGCTGCTGACCTTCTGGTAGGCGTAGGACATCCACCATAAAACTCGATCGTTTAATAACCTCATACCTACTGCCGTCATCTGTATATACATCAGCGGCGGCTCGTTTACGGATCGCCATAATACTGGCCGTTCCTCTATCTCTATCGCTTCTATCTTGCTTGCTTCGCTCATTATTGACAAGCTTGAAGCTGTAATCTATTTTTGCAGAATCTTTACCGTTATAGGTATTCTCGAATGTAAATCCAGCCTCCTCTAACCGCGGCGACAAGGGAAGTCCTCTCATCTCCTCATCAAGTGGTTTTGCGCTATCCCAATCGGCATATTGGTCAACGTGACCTAACTCGGCCGAAATGCCTTTACCGACTTCACTCCAAACAGAATTTTTCTCACCCACTTTTTGGTTTCTTATCTGTCTATGAAATGCCAGCAGGCTCTCTTCCACTGAACCGTCCACACCAGATGGAACAATGTCTTCATTGTCTGGAATATTCAACATGTGTCGATAGCGCAGGTGGTGCGAAGTTCGCTGGCTTCGATCGGACAGCGTCAATGATGCAACCCGCATACCTAGCTCAATTGACAAGGCGTCAGGTTCTTTCTGACCTTTCGATATAACTTCAATAGCCCTAAGACTATCAGTTTTAAACTGAAGGGGACTATTGGGTACTCGCCTTAAAAAATCGGAGTGCCGTACTTGTGATCGGCGATTCTGGGATTGTTCACTCATTCTTTATACTATTATAGCACTTTTACAAACAAAAAGCAACTGTAGGCTTGCATCTAAAAACCTAGCTGTGGTATAATCTCTCTAGACATTACCGAAGACCGTAGCGGTGAGCAATCACTTAATCAGCTACCGAGGATGTAAATAAACATTTCATTCATTGTAAGTCTTTGGTAGTGCGAGAATCAAAGACTTTTTTGTTTCCAAAATTGTCGGCGGTCTCTCATTACCAGTACATTGACAATTTGGTCAGAGAAAATGTAATCAAAGAAAGGTTTTTATGGCAATTACCCGCGATAAAAAGAATGCTTTGGTTGCCGAAATGAGCGATGTTCTCGCTGGATCCAAGATGACTGTCTACGCACAGTATCAAGGCCTCAGTGTTGCCGACATCCAGGAACTTCGAAACGCTGCCCGTAGTGCCGGCGTCACCATCACGGTTATTAAAAACCGTTTGGTCCGTGTCGCGCTTGGTGCAATCGACACCTACAAAGATGTCGATACATCTGCACTTACCGGACAGCTCCTCTATGCGATTAGCACTGAGGACGAAGTTGCACCAGCACAAGTTTTAAATAACTTTGCTAAAACCCACCCAGCTCTCCAATTCGTTGGCGCGTTCTCGGGTGAGGGTGCAAACCTAGATGCGAACGAAGTAAAAGCTCTCGCTGTCTTGCCTGGCAAGGAACAGCTTATTGGGGAAGTTATCGCCCAATTGCTTTCACCAGTTCACGATATTACAAACGCCCTTTCCGGCAATCTTCACGCGCTACTCGATGGCGTGGAAGCCAAAGCTACAAGTTAAATATAATAAATCGTCACTTTATGTGACACAGTCGAGGGGTTTTGTGTGGCTGTGCAGTTTGGAGTGCTCGGTGAGTATCTGAAGTAAGTTGTATGAAAAATACTACTTATGAAGAACGCAGCCGAGCGCCCAAAATGCGCGCCACACCAAATGCCCGACGTAGAAAGGAAATACTATGGCTGATGTAAAGAAGCTTGCTAGTGAGCTCGTAAAGCTTACTGTACTCGAGGTAAACGACCTCAAAACAATTTTGAAAGATGAATATGGTATTGAGCCCGCTGCAGCCGCTGTTGCTGTCGCTGGTCCTGCCGCTAGCGCCGACGCTGGTGCTGAAGAAGACGCAAAGTCTGAATTCACCGTCACCCTTGCTGCTGCTGGTGACCAAAAAGTCGCTGTTATTAAGGCAGTTAAAGAGCTTACCGGTCTTGGACTTGGTGAAGCCAAAGCTATCGTTGACGGCGCACCTGCTCCAGTCAAAGAAAAAGTGTCAAAAGACGACGCTGAAGCTGCCAAGAAGATGCTTGAAGAAGCTGGCGCAACAGTCGAACTTAGCTAATTTCAACTCTGACCAATTGCTTATACGTACCCAAAGAACCGCCCTACAACAGGGCGGTTCTTTGGTTTTATGAGATATTTACAACAAAATTCGTATGACCTCTAGAATGTCTGTGGAAAAATGAGCAAGCACACCATGTGTAATTTGCTATACTAAGGCTATGCCAAAAACCAAAAGCGGTTTCACTATCGTTGAACTGTTAATCGTCATTGTTGTTATCGGTATTCTCGCGACTATAGCTATCATTGCGTACAGTGGTATCCAGCAGCGCGCCCAAGACGCTAAAATTCGTTCGGTAGCTAGTCAATTTGCCAAAGCCTTTCAACAGTGGAGCGTCGAATCTGGCAAGATTACGGCACCGGGCGGATCTGGCAGCACTGCATACACCGACGGGGTATGCGTGGGGGGTGGCGGGGGATGGGTCACACGGACGGCCTACGCCTGCACTATCGATACAATCTTGGCTGCTCAGGGATATGTTCCTAGCGATTTAATTTTATCAGTTCCAGCGACTAAAAACTCATGGGGAGCTTCGCCAACGTTCACACTCATGTTGTATGGCTGCCCAACCACTGGGACAACTACTAGATACGCTATGATGTACTCGCTCAACACGCCTGACCCTGCTGAAACAGCCAATGTCCGCAATACTTGCGTAGGCGGAGGTGCCTGGAATCCACTAGATCTATATAAAATGAACGGCGGGTTTGTGTTCTCACTCTCGCAGTAAATATTGACATAATCTACGACGACTGTTATATATAAAGCGATAGATAGACAAAAATAGACAAAGGAAATGCGAGAACTATGTCTGAATTACCAGAAAAACAAGTCAAACGACTGAAATCCCTTATTCAGGATGCCGAAACCAACCTAGCAGCCGCCAAAGAACTACTGATTAGCATCATCGGTGACGACGGCTCGGCGATTACGCCACGCAGCAGCACCGAAGAGGTGAGCGGTAAGGTGATTGAAGGTATCTTTGATGGTCAAAAAATGGCCGGCCCAGACGGCAAAGAATACCCTGTACCAGCAAATTACGCCAGTAAATCAAAGCTCGTCGAAGGCGACATTTTGAAGCTCACGATTGCAGATGATGGCGGCTTTATCTACAAGCAGATCGGTCCGATAGAGCGCAAACAAATCATCGGTACGCTCGTACAGCACGACGGCGCCTACTTCGTAGAGGCCAACGGTAAAGAATACCGGATTTTGCTTGCCAGCGTGACCTACTTCCGCCTTGCGCTAAATGACCAGGTGACTATTATTGTCCCGGCCGACAACCCCGATGCAACGTGGGCGGCTGTTGAAGCAGCGTTGTAGGAGTAAAATGGCGGATATCAATAAAGCTGGCGCGGTAATCATCAAAGACCGCCAGCTCCTTGTGAGCCGAAGTAAGGGTAAGGATATTTTCGTTGCTCCTGGCGGTAAGTTAGAAGAGGGAGAAGATGACCTTATGGCTCTAGCACGCGAATTGCGAGAAGAGCAAAGTGTTGAGATTGACCCCGATTCTACTGAACTGCTCGGCGAGTTTAAGGCTATTGCTGCCGGCGACAATCAAGAGCGGAGTATACGCATGGGTGTATATATCGTAAATCGGTACGAGGGCAACCTTACACCATCAAGCGAGATTGAAGAAAATGCTTGGGTAAACTCGCAGACTACGCTGCCGCTTGGCTCAATTTTTGAACATGACGTCATACCTGCACTCGTAAAACGAAACCTTATCGACTGATCCCAGCTCCATACGCGCGACTTGGCGGTCTTTTTTGCTATAATAATGCTTAATGGCTAAACTACACTTTAAATATGGGGCAATGAATAGTGGTAAAAGCGATACGCTGATTAAGACCGCCTTCAACTATGAAGAACGCGGGCTGAAGGTGCTGGTTATTAAACCTGGTATCGATACTAAGGGCAATAATACCGTGGTGGCTCGTGGCGGACACAAGCGAGTCGCGGATATCGTAGCGGATGAAACCATGGACCTAGCCAAGAAGATTCGAAGTTATGAGGATATCGCCTGCGTGCTCGTGGATGAGGCGCAGTTTTTGACTCAAAAACAGATTAGCCAGCTGTTTTCTATCGCTAAGCAAGACGATATTTCGGTGATTTGCTATGGCCTGAGGGCGGATTTTCAGACTCAACTATTCCCAGGCAGCGAACGGCTCTTTGAAATTGCCGATAACATCGAAAAACTCCCGACGATGTGTTTTTGCGGCTCGCAGGCCGAGTTTAACACTCGGCAAGTGAACGGAAAATACGTGTTTGAAGGTGACCAAGTGGCAATAGAGGGCGAAGATGAGGTGACTTACGACTCGCTCTGTGGTAAGTGTTACGCGCGCGAGGGCGGCACGATATAAAATCACAACATACTTCCTCGTAAATAAGCGTACAATGGAAGCTAGAACGAGTGAGGGAAACAAACATGGCTACAGCATTATATCGAAAATACCGGAGCAAATCGCTCGATGAGGTCGTCGGACAAGATCATGTCACGACCGTCTTGAAGCAGTCACTGGCCCAAGGCCGAATTGCTCACGCTTACTTACTAACAGGCCCGCGTGGCGTCGGCAAGACATCAATTGCGCGGATTTTAGCGCATGAGATTAATAAATTGCCATATAGCGACGATGCGAGTCACCTCGATATCATTGAGATCGATGCCGCCAGCAACAACGGCGTCGAAGACGTCCGGGATCTGCGCGAGAAGGTGCAGCTCGCCCCAGTTTCGGCCGAGAAGAAAATCTACATCATCGACGAAGTTCACATGCTCAGTAAACCTGCGTTTAACGCGCTCTTAAAAACACTTGAGGAACCGCCAGCTCACGTGGTCTTCATCCTGGCTACGACTGATGCTGACAAGCTTCCAGCCACCATCGTCAGCCGCACCCAGCAATTTGGCTTCCGGGCTATTACCCCAGCTGATGCGGCGAAGCACCTAGCGATGATTGCCAAAAAAGAGCACATCAAGATCGACGATGAGGCCTTGCAGCTCATCGCCCTGAGAGGCCAGGGAAGCTTCCGTGATAGCATTGGCCTACTCGACCAGCTGGCCAGCCTGGCCGATAAAAAGACCGGTATTACTCATGAACTCGTGGAACAAGCGCTCGGCCTGGCGCCGACGACGATCATTGAGCGATTACTCGAAGCTTACCGCAGTCATGATATTCAACTGACTGTGGCAACCCTCGACGAAAGCGAGTCACTCGGTATTCAGGCGACGGTGCTGACCAGCCAGCTGATTGATACCATCCGCAGTGACATCGTGGCTCACCCTGAGCTTTTGCCACTACTAAACCAGCTCGTTGATGTTTCGAAGTCTTCCCAGCCGTCGATAAAACTACTGACGGTGCTAGCCGCCAGCTCCGTGCCGAAGCCTAAAACTGCAGCACTTGCATCCGCTGCAACACTGACAATGGAAGCACCGATCAAATCGCTCGAGAAAAAAGCTGTTCAAAAGAAGCCAAAAGACCCCGTCGCAAAGCCGGCAGCTCCATCAGCGCCCACGGCAAACCTCGATACATTCGACTGGACTGCCTTCATCAAATACACCAACGAGCACCACGTGGCTATTTCGAGCGTGCTAGCCAAATGTGGCCACGAAATCACTGATGGTGGCCTGACAATATATACTGTCAATAACTTTTATAAGAAAAAACTCGATGATATCCGCTACCGCTCATTAGTGGCTCAGTCTCTCGAGGCACTGGGATTTAGCAATGTAGTTATCAACACCGTTCCCACAGGCTCTCCACTGAAGGATGAGCAAGCTGCGAAAGTTGCTGCTATTATGGGTGGAGGAGAAGAGGTGATAATCGAAGATGGTGCCAACGAGTAAAGAAATTCCGGCGGGCAAAATTCCGCCTCAAAATCTCGACGCAGAAAAAAGTCTGCTCGGGGCTGTTCTAATCGACGAGGAAGTCCTCGCCGATATCTCCGAACACGTCACGAGTAAAGACTTCTACGACAAACGCCACGCCGTGGTCTACGACGGCATGATGCGCCTGTATGAAAAGCATCGTCCGGTCGACCTGTTGACGCTCACCGATGAACTGAAGCGCAAAAAAGAACTGGAAGTTATCGGCGGTTCCGCCTACCTGACCGAGCTAACTAACTACGTGCCGACAGCCGCTCACGCCGAGGCCTACGCCGAGCTGGTAGCGCAAAAAGCCGTCCGCCGCCGCCTGATCAAAGCTAGTAGCGAAATCTCTGAAATGGGCTTTGATGAAGATACCACTACCCAAGAACTGCTCGAAAAAGCCGAAGCCGAGCTCTTTAGCGTCAGCGACCAGTCGCTCAAACAAGACCTGACCAGCATCGAGAGTATTCTCACCGAAAGCTTTGACCGTATGGAAGAGCTGCACCGCAACAAAGGTGCGCTGCGCGGTATTCGTACGGGATACCGCGACCTCGATAACATGACCGCTGGCCTACAGCGGTCTGACCTTATCATCCTCGCCGCCAGGCCTGCCATGGGTAAGACCACCCTGGTCACGAATCTCGCCTACAACGTCGCCACGATTGCTAAATTGCCGGTTCTCTTTTTTAGCCTCGAGATGAGCAAGGAGCAATTAGTTGACCGTATGCTGGCCGATGCCTCGGGGGTGGACGCCTGGAATATCCGTACCGGTAACCTCAGCGACCAAGACTTTAGTAAGCTCTCTGAGGCCATGGGTGAAATGGCCGAAGCCCCCATCTACATCGACGATACGCCGGGCCTGTCGGTGCTGGAAATGCGCACCAAAGCCCGCCGGGCAGCTCACGAAGCACCGCTGGGCGTCATCATTGTCGACTACCTGCAGCTCATGCAGGCTAGCGGGCGTGGCGACGGCAATCGCGTGCAAGAGGTGAGTGAGATCTCACGTGGGCTGAAGCTCATCGCCCGTGAACTCAACGTCCCGGTGATTGGCCTCAGCCAGCTGAGTCGTTCGGTGGAAAGCCGTAATCCGCAAATCCCACAACTGGCCGACCTGCGGGAGTCGGGAAGCATCGAACAAGATGCCGATATCGTCATGTTTATTTACCGCGAAGCCTACTATAACCCTGATACCGAGCGAGAGAATGTCACCGACCTGATCATTGCCAAGCACCGTAACGGCCCGACGGGTAAGGTGGAGCTCTACTTCCACCCCGAACGATTGCGTTTTATGTCACTCGACAAACGCCACGACGAATAGTGTCCCGTGGTATAATGATAATCAAATAATGGTTAAGCTACACGTCCCTGATTTATTCATCTACCGCTGGCGCTACGCGTTCGGCTACATCACAGTTGGCCTGGGCTGTCTTGTTCTGCTTTTCGTGGCATCACTCTATATCCCTGGTGGTCTGAGCGATCGGGAAATTGCGGCTGTCACGACGGCCAATGATTTATCGATCAAGCACTTTCAACCAGATATGGTGGTGAACCTGCCGTATTACCTGACCCAAAAAGCAGGTTTTTATTTGTTTGGCCTGAGTGAATTTTCGGTGAAACTACCGACGATTATTCTGGGAGCGCTGTTAGTGCTCGGTCTCGTCCTGCTGCTCAAGATGTGGTTTAAGCGCAACGTGGCGGTTCTTACGGCTATTGTCGGCATCGCTGCCGGACCGTTTCTACTCGCCGCACAGTCGGGATCACCCGGTATTTTGTACATCTTCTGGCCTGTGTGGCTTCTGTATACAGCTGCAGTTATCGCGCGGCGCCCCACGTTTCCTATTGCCTGGAAAGCGCTCTTCTTCATTCTTGTGGCTCTGAGTTTATACACGCCGCTTAGCATCTACGTCGTTATTGCGCTCGTGAGCGCAGCACTACTGCATCCGCATTTACGCCATGTAGTTCGTAGTCTGTCGAAGTTTAGAATTATTACGACACTGCTTATCGCCAGCGTGTTTGTCATTCCCCTTGGTTACAGCTTATACCAAGAGCCATCGTTCATACTGAAACTGCTTGGAATACCCACCTCACTCGACATATTGGCCAACCTACACCAATTATTTACACAGTACGTCGATGTCGTGGACCCGAGTAACAGTACAATCATGACACCGGTATACGAGGTCGCTTCACTCATGCTTGCCGGCGTCGGCATCTACCGCATCGTGACGGCCAAATATACAGCGCGCAGCTATATTCTTAGTTGCTGGCTCGTCTTCCTTATCCCAATCCTCATTGTTAACCCCGGACTTATTAATGTGACATTTTTGCCGTTCTTACTTCTGACCGGTTACGGTATTGAATTCTTGATCCGCTATTGGTACCGACTGTTCCCGCGCAACCCGTATGCGAGGGTAGTAGGCCTCATTCCGATCGTCATCCTCATAACCACATTGACGCTTTCGGGGCTGGATCGGTTTATATATGGCTACCTGTATAATCCTTCGGCTGCTCGGCAGGCGAGTGGTGACCTGACTATCTTAGCCACCGAGCTACGCCACACGCCCAAACAACCTGTTACCCTGGTGGTTACCTCACATGAGCAAGCATTCTACCGAGCAGTACGTCGTTATAACCCAGAATGGAATATCCACGAGGTTACAAGTACCTATCCGACTGATACCTCAGCCACTGTTATAGCTAGTCGTGGCGTACGCGCCAGCATACAGATCGACACGATGCCCGACAAAATTTTAGCCAGCCCGCTCAGCGAGCAAGCTGACCGCTTCTATATCTATAAAAATCCTTCCTAGTAGCGTATAGTAAAGGGAGTAATTGAAGAGGAGTGATTAATTATGGCATTTGACCAAGTAAAAATGTTAAACGACCTGCGAAAAGCCCAAAAAGACCTAAAGAAGCAAAAGGTTGTCGTGGCTGCTGGCGGCGAAGATGATGATCCGGCTGTTGAGATTACCATCAATGGTGAACTTAAAGTTGAGAACGTCAAGATCAACCCCGAATACGTTGATCTTGAAGACATCGAAGAGCTCGAAGGCTGGGTAGAGTCGGCTATTCGTGACGGCATGGCCAAAGCCCAAGAAATTGCCGCCGAAAAGATGAAGCCACTTATGGGTGGACTTGGTAACCTCGGACTCTAAGACGCTCTATGGCTCGCCAACTTCTTCCGACGGCACTGCTTGAGGCCATTGATGAGCTCGGTAAATTACCGGGTGTGGGTGCTCGTACCGCCGAGCGCTACGCCTATTTCTTGCTGAAATCCAACCCCAAGACAGCTCACGACCTCGCCCGGAGCCTCAGCGCCATGCACGAAGCCATCAAGACGTGTCCGGTGACATTTGCACTCATATCCAGCGATGAAGATATCTCATCACTCTATAGCGACTCTGATCGCAACAAACAGTTAGTCGCCGTCGTGGAAGAACCGCTCGATATTGTCGCCCTGGAGCGTACAGGCCAATTCAAAGGCACGTACCACGTGCTTGGTGGGGCAATTTCACCCATCGACGGCATCGGCCCTGAACAACTCCATATCCCGGAGCTGATCGAGCGCATAAAATCAGATAAGGTTGAAGAACTCATCATTGCAACTAATGCTAGTGTGGAAGGTGAGTCGACAGCACTGTTCTTGCAGCGGCACATTCAAGACGCAGGCCTCTCGCTGAAGCTGACTCGTCTGGCTCGCGGCATTCCCGTTGGAGTAGACCTTGAATACGCCGATCAGATTACGCTTGGTCATGCGCTTGAGGGTCGTCGGACTCTTTCGTAGGCATCTTTGTCCGAGCTAATATATCGAGGTTCCCCCGAAGCTTACCCTGCAGTACATCATCTACCGCATTACTCTTTATGACACTAGCCAGGTGTACATGCGCCAGTTCACATAGTCTCGTACGTAATGCCTCTTCCCAGCGGCTGTCAAACGGTTGAGCCGCAACGTCTGGATGCAAAATACGCGAAACACGCAGTAGCGATTCGTGAATAAATTCTCGTGACTCCTCTGGCAGCCGACCTACGGTTTGCCGCAAATGCGAGAGAACCTCGTGCTGTGTAACGGTTACTTTTTCTGTCATATATCTTCTGCTCTCGTTAATTAATCACTATCATACCATAGACTTAATCTCATCTGATATACTAGTGACAATGTTTAAAGACGCAACACGACTTATTTCTGAAGCAAAAAAAATCCTCGTTATCCAGGCGGAGAACCCCGACGGTGATTCACTGGGTAGTTCGCTGGCGCTTGAAGAAATATTAGGGGACCTCGGCAAAGAAGTCAGCCTCTATTGCCCGGTCGAGATTCCCAAATACATGCGCTATATCCAAGGCTGGGATAGGGTAGTCTCAGAGTTTGATAGCAGCGTCGATCTCGCCATCATCGTCGACACGAGCGCTGATGTCCTGCTGACAAAGGTACTCGAAGTACCTGGCGCACGTCATTACCTCGAAACGCACCCTGTACTCGTGATTGACCACCATGCCACCGCCAGCACGCTGAGTTTCGACCATACGCCACTCATGGAAGAGACGGCCGTTTCTACCAGCCAAGTCATCTACCATCTGGCGACAGATGCAGGCTGGTCGATCAATGCTCAAGCTGCCGAGAATATGCTCGTGGCGCTGCTCTCGGACTCGCTCGGCCTCACGACGCAAAATGTCACTGCAGATGCCTACTTGGTGGCTGGTAAGCTGACCGAGCTTGGCGCCGCTGTAGCTACCATCGAAAACCGCCGCCGTGAATTCATGAAAAAATCACCCAAAATCCTCGCCTACAAAGGCGAACTCATCGGCCGGATCGAATATTTGCTCGGTGGTAAGCTGGCGCTGGTACATATCCCGTGGGAAGATATCCAAAAATACAGCGATCAATACAATCCCAGCGTACTAGTACTGGATGAAATGCGTTTGGTGGAGGGTGTGGAGATCGGCGTCGCGATTAAGACCTACCCTGACGGTAAAATTACCGGTAAACTGCGCGCCAACCTGCCGATTGCCGAACAAATCGCCGGCTTCTTTGGCGGCGGCGGCCACGCCTACGCCAGCGGCTTCCGCGCCTACGAAGATTACGATACAATCGTTAAAGAATTAGTAACCGCCACCGACAAGGCCATACGCGACTATGACACTCAAGCTGCATAATACACTGACGAAAAAGACGGAAATTCTCAGACCGCTCGAAGCGGGCAGGGTTACGCTATACACCTGCGGACCCACGGTGTATGACTCTGCCCACGTCGGTAACTGGGCAGGGTATATCTACTGGGATATCCTTGTACGAACTCTCCAGGCTCACGATTTTGTCGTCGTGCGGGTGATGAATATTACCGACGTCGGGCATCTTGTCAGTGACGGCGACGAGGGCGAAGACAAGCTTCAAAAAGGTGCCGCCCGCGAGGGTAAAACAGCCTGGGAAGTAGCCGAGTTTTATACTGCCGATTTCCTGCAGGGTATGAAGCTACTCAATATGATTCCACCTCAGCATGTCGCTCGGGCTACGAAATTTATCGATGAACAACTCGCACTGGTTCGTACGCTGAAGGACAAGGGATACACCTATCAGATTGATGACGGGATTTATTTTGATACCAGCAAATTCCCAACCTACGCCGATTTTGCCGGACTCGACCTGGAAGCGCAGCGGGCCGGGGCCCGTGTGGCCTTCAATGATGAGAAACGAAACCCGAGCGATTTCGCGCTTTGGAAATTCTCTCCAGCCGGTGAGCACCGGGACATGGAGTGGGATACACCAAGTGACCTGCTTGAATCTGGTGAAACTAAAAAAGGTTTTCCCGGCTGGCACCTCGAATGTTCGGCGATGGCTATGAGTCTTCTTGGTCCAACGATTGATATCCACACCGGCGGCATCGACCACATTCCGATACATCATACGAATGAGATTGCCCAGAGCGAGGCCGCCAGCGGCCAAAAATTTGCTCGTACCTGGCTGCATAATAATCACCTGAAGGTGAATGGTACCAAAATCAGTAAAAGCCTCGGCAATGGCTACACGCTCCACGACCTCGAAGCCAAAGGCTTCAGCCCGATGGATTACCGAATGTTTATCTTGCAGGGTCACTACTCGAACGAAGGTAACTTTACGTTTGAAAACCTGGAAGCCGCTCGCAACCGCCTCGAGAACTGGCACAACATCGCGGTGCTGCGCCACCAGACCCATGACACGCTACAAAACGATGATGATAAAACGAGTGATGAGCAAACTGTCTCGCTCCTCGCCACGTCCCAGGCCGTTATCGAGGCCCTCAGCGACAATCTAGACACGCCTGCGGCTCTTAAGCTTATCGATGAAGCCTTCGGTCGCCTGGAGGGCAAAGACCTAGCTGACATCCACCAGTTTGGACTGATACAGCTACTCGAAACAATCGATGCCATCCTTGGCTTGCAGCTCATCGACAGCACGCCGGATATATCCGATGATGCCAAACGCCTTATTGTAGAGCGTAGCCGAGCACGGAGCGATAATGACTGGGCTACCTCAGACATGCTTCGTGACAAGCTAGCCGAGCAGGGGATCCGCGTCAAAGATACCGCAAGCGGTACCATCTGGTCATACAGCCAGTAGAAGAGCTATGTTTTCTTAACAAGCTTGGCGAGCGATCGTTGGCTCTTTGCGCGTTCTTTTCGCGTGTGTGCAATATAGTCGTCAAACAATACCTTCAGGCAGCCAGCAATCGGGATCGAAATAATACCACCGGCAATACCAAAGACGTACAACCCAACGGTAACTGATATCAAAATCCACAGGGCCGTTAGTTCCATGCGCTTTGACTGGATAGTCGGGGAGACAACATTGTTTTCGATTTGCTGATAAATAATAAAGCCGATGACGAATACGACAGCCGCCACCGGATCATTGAGCGCCAGCAGCAGTCCAATCAAAATAGCCGCGATGGTCGAGCCAAACATTGGGATAAGGCTCAGTACGAAGTAAATAGCTGCAGCCGGAATCGCCAGGTTTGCCGGTACATTAAAGAGCAGGCTAATGATAAAGACGAAGAGTCCCATGAGCGTGGCGCCGATGCCAGCGACCGTTAGCTGGCCCACCACGTAGCCGCTCACCACGTGATACATCCGCTGTACCAGGTGTTGGTGGTATTCCATACGTGGTTGATCATCATACATATCCCACAGCTTCCTGAGTAGTCCAGGGCCCTCTATAAGCATCAAGAATGACAGTACGAGCGCCAGTACCATCGAGATGAGGAAGCCTCCTAGCGACGATAAGCTGCTCACCACATCACCGCCAAAATTCGCTGCCCAGCGAGACGCATTCTTCTTGATAGAACTCGTCGCCTCGTCGACTTGGTCTTCCAGGTGGTATTTGGTGATAACTTGATTAATCCCACGGTACTGCGTGGTGGCTCCATCGACGATCGAGGGGACGGTACCAATGAATTTAGCAGTTTGCTGAACGATCGGCGGCACCACAAGCGTCACAAAGGCGCCGAGAAATATAACGACCAGAATAAATGAGAGTGCTGTGCCGCCCACGCGACTTCTGCCTGGCAGATGGCGTTCGATCCAACTCACGGGACCGTTCAGGGCGAGAGCCAAGAAAAGGGCAGCACCAATAATAATCAGTGCCGTCCTGGCACTATAAATAGCAAATCCCGCTACGACAATGCCGAGCGGAACCAACCAAAAACGAATAAATGTCTGTGTATCTGCCTCAATCTTTGCTTTCATGTGGCAATTATACCATCCACGGGTCTAATGCGCGAGCATTACCTCATGCTGGTTGTATAAGCAGCACCGCCGCGAGTAGACCAACGGCGCCCAGTATCCAACCGGCGACCACGTCACTGGGAAAATGCGCGCCCAAGTACACACGTGACGTGCCGACACCCACGATCAGAAGGCTACATAGAGCGAAGACAATAATACTCCAGGGCAGGGCCAAGAGAGTTAAGGCATAATAGCCAAGCATGCCGTAAGCGATTGTTGATCCGGTAGTATGCCCGCTTGGAAAACTTAGTTTATCCAACCAGATCTTGGCCGCATAATCGGTCAGTGGCCGGGCTCGTCTAAATAATTGCTTGAGAAACGAGCCGATGCCCAGCACCACCCAGATAGAGGTCCCCGATAGCATAAGAGGGATATCTGATCTTAGCACCCCAACGATAACAATAACTAAACCGATAGTAATCGGTACTACCGGGTGGCCTAAGTTCGTGATAAATAAGAAGAATGGTCGCAGTGCACCAGGTAACCCAGTGATCCAACCCGTTACCTTTGTATCCACCTGACGCACAAAAGTTCGCATAAACCTAGTATACTAGATGTATGGCTAACTTTTCATTCGATATCGCATCTGATTACAATAAAGCAGAAATGAACAACGTCTTCCTGCAAGTGGAGCGTGAAATCACCAACCGCTACGACTTCAAGGGATCGCCGGCGAGCATTGAATGGCTCGGCGATAAAACTGGCTTCAAACTAACTGGCGCTAACCAATGGCAGCTCGACACTATTCTCGATATTATCCGTAAAAAACTCGCCTCCCGGGAGCAAAGTTCCAAGGTGCTTGATCTTTCCAAAGAACCTGTCGAAGCCAATCTCAAAGCGACCTGGGAGATTCCCTTTAAGCACGGCCTCACGCAGGACAATGCCAAACTCATTACAAAGAAACTTCGCGAAGAGATGCCTAAAGTCAAAGCCCAGATTCAGGGCGACGAAGTGCGCGTGACGAGCACCAGCAAAGATGACCTGCAAAAAACTATGTCACTTTTGAAGAACACTGATTTCGATTTTCCATTAGAGTTTACTAATTTTAGATAAAAATATGAGGTTACCATCTGCAGAGTCATTAAGGGGAGAATTACTGGCCGGAAACACGCCTCCCGGAACCTATGATCCGTCGGTTGTCCAATTTGGGTGTGAAGGATGCGAGTTTGGACATCGCTTTGTCACAAGGTGGCTTTCTATTGCCCAGCTTCTCGCCATGATGAACAGCGAACAAGACATACCTCGTGGTTTTGTGCTTGGAAACTATAGTAGTATCGGCAAAGCTAAGGCATGCGCTAATGACGAGAATACAAAAGAACCCATCTGTGAACATAGTGAAGCCCTAAAAACAGTCATATCCAGAACCCAGCCCTTTCCTGAAATATAAGGTATAGTAGGGAGAGCTTATGAAAACCACCGCCTCCGTCACCGTCACACTTTCCCGCATTATTGGCGGCGGGCAGGCCATTGGCACGCTCGAAAATGGCAAGAAAGTCATGGCGTGGGGCGGACTACCTGGCGAAGAAGTCGAGGTGGAAGTCATGAAGAAGAAGTCACATTATCTTGAAGGCGTTGTCAGCCAGGTACTAAAGCCAAGCAGCGAGCGTATCGCCGCTCGGGACGTGGACAGCTACCTCTCAACCAGCCCATGGCAAATCATGGCCTTCGAGGCCGAGCAGCACTATAAATCTGCCCTCATCGAAGAAGCATTTGAGCTTCACGATATCGTCTTGCCCCGTCCCATCACGGTATTTACTGACGATCATGAATACGAGTACCGCAACAAGATCGAGTACAGCTTTTGGTTTGATACCGACACCAATAAACTGAGCCTGGCGTTCTTTCGCCGCGGTACCCACGGCAAGATCGCCGTCGACGGTACTAGTCTGGCCTCACCAGCCATTACGGCCGTCTCGAAAGTCATTATCCAGGTACTCAACGACCTCCAAATTGGCGGGCGAGATCTAAAGACGGTCATGATTCGCGCGAGCGCTCGTGGCGACGTGGCATGGCAGCTCTATGTCAAAAATGAGTCAATCGATGCCGAGGCAATTATATCGGCCGTCGAGTCTGTGCACCCGAGCGTGAGCGCGGAAGTGATATATTCCAACCCCAATAGTCCGGCCAGCGTAATCACCAAACGGCTTGCTAGTTCAAGCGACAATCGCCTGACCGATACTATCCTGGGTGTGCCATTTCGTTACGCCACCGAAGGCTTTTTCCAGATCAATCTTCCGGTCTACGAGCAAGCTCTCACTGACATGAAGCAGTGGGTAGCCGAGAATACTCCGGTGGTTGATCTCTACAGTGGCGTCGGCACTATTGGCCTGACGATTGGCGGCGAAGACGTCACGCTGATTGAGCTGAATCAGCACGCTGTGAAAGAAATGAAGCAAAATATTTATGAACTGGGTCGCAAAGGCTCGGCCAAAGCCGTCTTAGCCGCCAGCGAGCAGGCGCTGGATTACATTACGAGTGAAGCCACGATTATCGTCGATCCACCGCGCGCCGGGCTCCACGAAGACGTGATCGATCGTTTGCTTGAAATGAAGCCCGATCGGATTATATATCTGAGTTGCAACCCCGCCACGCAGGCTCGGGATGTCATGCGCCTAGCCAGTGTCTACGGTATCCGCCATCACCAAGGCTATAATTTCTTCCCACGTACGCCGCACATTGAGCATTTAGTTATGCTCGATAAAAAAGCCTAGCTGGTTTTAATACGGCGGTAGGCGAATTTGGCTGCCACTCGCCAATTGCCACGAGTATCACGGTTATACTCGTGAATTTCACCATGCTTGACTTCGCTAATGAGCACCAGCGCCGGATTATACGGCGCCAGCGTGCGGTAGAACATAATGTCATGCTCGGTAATATGACTACGACCAGGGAAGACTTCGCGGAATTTTTCGCGGCCTACAATGTCGAAATAGTCTGGCTTGCCCTTGGGAGGCAGATACAGTTCGGCTTTGAGTCCCATACGGGCAATGATCTTTTTAATATCACCCAGTTGCAGCCGAGATTGAGCGGTAATAAAGACCAGCAATTGCTTTTTACTAGTCAGAAAGACGGTTGCCTGGGCTATTGGGCCCACCGAGATCTGCCGAAGGATGACTTTATCGACATCGGCGCTAAAGCCAAAGCTATCTTTAACAGCTCGCTCCAGCGCCAGATCATCATACACTTCATCATTCATACTGGTGTTATTATAGCACTAGGAAACGAGAGAAAAGATTGTTTACAATCTTTTCCGAGTGACGACGGGCTATGTTGAGACGTAGTATCAACATAACACCTTAGTAAGGTACAATAAGAGTAATGGATTTTGAGACTCGGTACAAAAAGCTAAACCCGGCGCAGCGCACGGCCGTCGATACTATCGAGGGGCCGGTGATGGTGGTGGCCGGCCCGGGTACCGGTAAGACCGAGCTGCTCAGCATGCGGGCGGCTAATATCCTCAAAAAGACCGATACATTGGCTGAAAATATCCTCTGTCTGACCTTTACCGACAGTGGGGCCGATGCCATGCGCGACCGCCTGATCAGCATTATCGGCAAAGACGCCTACAAAGTCGCCATCCATACCTTTCACAGTTTCGGTTCCGAGGTTATCAACCAAAACAGCGAATTCTTCTACCAAGGCGCTGCGTTTAGCGCCGCTGATCAGCTCAGTAGTTATGAAATCCTGCGAGCAATTTTCGACGAGCTCGATTACAAAAATCCGCTGGCCAGTACTATGAATGGTGAATTTACCTATCTGCGCGAGACATTCACCGTCATTTCTGAACTCAAGAAAAGTGGGCTCACCAGCAGCGAGTTGCTTGCCATCATCGAGGCCAATGAACTGGTCTGCGACGCCGTGGAAGACAAGCTAGCGGCTATCTTTGCCCAGCGGATTAGCGCCACCACGCTGAGCTTACTGATACCGGTCGCCCAGGAGATCGCCGCTCTCAGTGAATCGGCGCTTCCCGAAGGCATTACCCCACTATCTAGCGTGCTCGCCATTCAGCTGGCCCACACGATCGACGCCGCTCAGACTAATAACTCCACCAAGCCAGTTACGGCATGGAAAAATGCCTGGCTGGAAAAGGACGAAGACGGTAAGTTCGTCTTTAAAGACCGCCGCCGCCACGGCAAACTGCGCGCCATCGCCGCCATTTACGATAGCTATTTGGCTGCTATGCAGGAAGCCGAGCTCTATGACTTTGACGATATGATTTTGCAAGTCGTTCACAGCATGGAGACGCGCGCCGATCTGAAGTTCAATCTTCAAGAAAAATACCAATACATCATGGTCGACGAGTTCCAAGATACCAACCTGGCCCAAGCTCGTATCTTGCACAATCTAACCGACAATGAAATTAATAACGGTCGGCCAAATATTTTGGTAGTGGGTGATGACGACCAAGCGATTTATAGCTTCCAGGGAGCCGATGTAAGCAATATTTTAAACTTCAGACAAGCCTACCGCGACGTCACATTGGTAGCGCTGACCGATAATTACCGTTCGGCCGCTCCAATCTTGGAGGCCGCCCGTGAGGTCATTACCCAGGGTAGTGAACGGTTGGAGCGCTATATCGACGACCTCGATAAGAGCTTGGTGCCGCACCACGAAGTCATGAAGCCCGAAGTCCGGCTTATCCAAGCCACGTCGGTTCTTGATGAGCGCCAGTGGCTGGTCGATAGTATTCAGCACCGCATCGAAAATGGCGAGGAGCCTGATTCTATCGCCGTCCTGGCTCGTCGCCATTACGAAATTGCCGAGCTCTTGCCATATTTTGCCAGCGCCGGCATCGCGGTGAGCTATGAGAAGCGCGAAAATATGCTCGATAATGACGTACTGGTGAGTTTAGAATGCCTCGCGAACATCTTGATTGCGCTGCACGAACAGCGCCTCACCGATGTCGATGCGCTGCTACCCGAATGCCTGTCGCACCCAGCCTGGGGATTTAGTGCCGAAGCGCTCTGGAAACTCAGCCTCCAGGCCCACACCGAACGCCGCATGTGGCTCGATATTATGTCGGTTACCCCGGCGTTTACCGACGTCTATAACTGGCTTATTGCCCAAGCCAAAGCTGTTGCTCATACGCCACTGGAGTACATGCTCGACCACATTATCGGCAACGGGGAAGAGGAAGGCTTTTCGTCGCCGTTGTATAACTATTACTTCAACGAAGAGCGCCTGACGAGCGACCCGCACGCCTATGTGGCCTACCTCGAGGCTGTGCGGACTATCCGTGCCGAACTCCGCAACTACCACGCCGATGCAACACCAACCCTGCAAACGTTTATCGAGTTTGTCGATCTGCACCGTAGCACCGAGACACCGATCATGAGTGTTCACGCCGCCAACCAGCTAACCACTGGGGCCGTCCAACTCATGACCGCCCACAAATCAAAGGGACTGGAGTTTGACACGGTGTACATTACCGGCGCTATCGATACCAGTTGGGGCGAGAAAGTCCGCGGCCGCAGCCGAGCCATTAGTTACCCAGAGAACCTGCCGATAGCTCCGAGCGGCACCTCGCTCGATGAGCGCCTGCGCTTGTTCTTCGTCGCCATGACCCGGGCGAAAAAAGACCTGATGATCAGTTATGCGATCGCTAACGAAAATGGCAAAGAAACCAACAAAGCCTCATTTTTGGTGGATAGCTCAATCGAAGAACAAGTGCTGGAAGCTTCATCCTCGCTTGATGACCGCCTGGCGGCAATCAAACTCGACTGGTACGCACCGCTGGTGACGCCTATCTCGGCTTCGATGCAAGAGGTGCTCATGCCCTCGCTGGCTCACTACAAACTGAGCTCGACGCACCTTAATAATTTCCTCGATGTTTCGCGCGGCGGCCCGCACCACTTTTTGCTGGCTAATTTGCTCCATTTCCCGCGCGCCATGTCACCCGCGGCGGCATATGGCTCAGCGGTTCATGCCGTACTGCAGCAAGCGCATAACCACCTTAAAGCCACCGGCGAATACCGCCCGCATGAAGATATACTCAGTGATTTTGAGCGCAACCTGCAAGCTCACCGTTTGCCCTCGGAAGATTACGAGACCTACCTGCAGCGGGGAATCGAAGCCCTCAGAGCCTTCTTTACGGCCCGGCACGACACCTTTACGCGCGAGCAAAAGGTCGAACTCGGTTTTGGCTCCCAGCAAGTTGTGCTCGGTGAGGCCAAACTCACCGGGACGCTTGACCTCGTCGATATCGATGAAGTCACTCGCACCATCCATGTGACGGATTACAAAACCGGCAAGCCATCGCTCTCGTGGCAGGGCAAAACCGAGTTTGAAAAGATCAAGCTGCATAAATATAAGCAGCAGCTGATGTTTTATAAATTCCTGATCGAGCATTCGCGTGATTATGGCAAATACAGCGTGGTCTCGGGCTCATTGCAGTTCGTTGAGCCGACCGTGCATGGTGATATCATCTCGCTCGACTTTTCGTTTGACGACGAGGAGTGCCGCCGGTTTACGGCGCTTATCGAAAGAGTCTGGCAGCGCATCGTTACCCTTGATCTCCCAGATGTATCAGCCTATGATCCCACACTTAAAGGTATGCTGGCATTTGAAGACTTTTTGTTAGATAACTAGTTGACGATATTCGCGTAAAGTGATACTGTATCAATAGATAGATTGAGCGCTTTGATGTATATAAGATAATTCGTATGTACTTCAAAGCGCTCTCTGTCGCAATTTGACAGGAATAGTGCAATTTAGTCTTCGCAGTGGAAGTTCATACCCACATGGCGAAGCGGCAGCATCGTAACCCCGAGCTCCGACTCATGTGGTTGGAGTGTTACGATGCTGTCCGTGCGGGCTGTAGCTCAGTTTGGCAGAGCACCCCATCATAAGAAGGAAGTCGCGGGTTCAAATCCCGTCAGCCCAACTGGAAACGAAACGGTATCGGGACGGTCCCGCTGTCGGTCTTACCCCCGTGAGACACTCGTTTCCTCTGGCACCGTGGACCCGGAATTTGTCCACGGTGCCTCTCGATCTGGCGAGCGGCAAGGAGTCGTCTTCTTATGAAGTTCTGGCGCGTGGAATGATCCGCGCCCTTCATAACAAGACTCGGGTGGGGAAGCCCGCCTTGTCGCTCGTCACAAGCTCTCTCCCCGCGTTTACGCTCATACGGAGAGCGCAAGAGGAGGGAAAACCTGACGGGCGGCTCTGTTGGACGTCGCTGCCCAACATCCGTCCGTCAGGTCCCATTCGTTTCGTCTTGAAAGTGGTGACAGTATGAAGTGTCCGGTTTGTGACGGGTCTGGTGTATGCCAGAGCTGCAAAGGCAAGAACCAGAAATGCATCTGCGGGGTATGGGATTCCGTTGCAGGAGTCCTCCGGGGCAGCATGGCTGGCAAGTGTGGCAAATGCCGTGGCAATAAAACGGTGTAACCACTAGAGAACGGGCACATTCATCGCTGCGAAGTGAAGAATGCAAAGGAAAGAGGTCACCAGCCTCAACGCACTATTCCTGTCCGCCTCACATTCGACATAAAAATGTTTTGTGTCAAATGTGAGGCGTTTTTATTTTATATCATCCATGATATACTAAGAACATACACCAATAAAATCAAAAGGAGCACCCTATGGCCGAGGCATACCCTAAGCAACCACAAATCCTAGTAGATGGGAGTTACATCGAAATGCCAGCCAAGGCTGATCCACGCGATGTTTTCGGAACTGACCCAGAGTTCACCGCCGAACAGGGGGTCGTCACACACAAGGATACAGGCCAACCTCAGCAAGCTATTGTTTCTCACGAGATTGGGTTTGCTCGTCATCGCCGTAAAATTGATAGTCTTGGACGCGTAGGCATCCACGCGCTTTAGTTACAATGAACTCCTTTTGGCAGCAGCTTCCCCAACCATTTTTTATACTGGCCCCTATGGAGGCCGTGACCGATGTCGTCTTTCGCCACGTCGTGAAACAAGCCGCCGCGCCCGATATTTTCTTTACCGAATTTACCAATGCCACTGGTTGGGCAGCAGCAGGTGACAAGGCTATCGGCGCTCGGCTCGTCAAAACAGATGACGAACATCCTATTGTCGCACAGCTCTGGGGGTCTGACCCTGAATCCATGACAAAGCTGGCCGTCCACTGTAAAGACCTCGGCTACGACGGCATCGATATCAACATGGGCTGCCCAGATGCTTCGGCTGTCAAAAGCGGTGGTGGGGCAGGCCTCATCCGTACGCCAGAGCTGGCCTCGGCTATGATTGTCGCCGCCAAGGAGAGCGGGCTGCCCGTCAGCGTCAAGACACGCCTCGGCTACAGCAAGCCCGATGAATGGCGCGAGTGGCTCGGGCACCTTTTCACCCAAGATATTGCTAATCTGACGATTCATCTGCGCACCAAAAAAGAGATGAGCAAAGTACCAGCTCATGTTGAACTGATTGATGAAATAAAAAAGCTACGCGATGAGATGGCACCTCAGACGCTGCTGACGATCAACGGTGACATTCGTGACCGCCAGCACGGCCTGGAACTTATCGAAAAGTACGGCATCGACGGCGTCATGATCGGCCGCGGTATTTTTCATAATCCGTTTGCCTTTGAACTGCAGCCGCAAAGTCATAGTAGGGAAGAACTTCTTGGCTTACTTCGCCTTCAGCTCGATCTTCATGATGAATATGAAAAACTCGCCCCGCGCAAGTTTGATCCACTGAAGCGTTTCTTTAAGATATATGTGCGTGAGTTTGACGGTGCAGCGGAGCTACGGGATCAACTTATGCATGCAAAAAGCACGGACGAAGTCCGCGCTTTAATTAATCCGGTAAACTCGCTTATCGACGGTGTCGACGACGTAAGCCAGCGACCTTCAGCCGTACCTGGTGGCGGTCGATAAGCTGCGTAGCTTTTTCAAGTTCGATCTGGTCTTTGGCAGACTCGCGGAGTTTGAGAGCACGTTCAAGGGCAGTCTTGCTTTCTGATTCAATGATCTCATCGCCGCTATCGGCTTCGTCGACGAGCACTTTGACCCGCTGCTGAGACACTTCGATCACCCCACCGCTAATCGCGAAGTAGTCGAGCTTGTCGTCGTGATCGGCTTTATTGTACCGCACCGCAATCGCGCCAGGAATAGCCAGGCTCACCAGCGGTTCGTGGCCTGGAAAGACCGCAATCTCACCGTCAGCCGTGGGTAAAATAACCTCATAGACAGGCTTATCTACTTTGACGCCGGTGAGGGTAACGAGTTGCAAGTCCATAACGCTAACTAATCTTTCTTCTCAGATAGGGGGCCTGGTGCCATGTAGAACCAGTTTTCTGGCTTTTCGTCGTACTTACCGGCCAAAATATCGGCAGCATCTCTAACGGTATCTTCTAGCTTGATATAGACACCCTTGTTGCCGGTAAACTGCTCGGCGACGTGGAATGGCTGAGCGAAGAAGCGCTGCAGACGGCGGGCGCGGTTGACAGTTTGCTTCTGGCTATCGGAGAGTTCTTCCATACCAAGGATCGCGATGATGTCTTGGAGGTCTTTATATTCCTGCAAGACGCGCTGCACTTCACGAGCCACGCGGTAGTGCTCTTCGCCGACCACTTCTGGGTCGAGGCTGTTAGAGCTACTGTCGAGCACGTCGACAGCTGGGTAGATACCAATCTCAGTCAGCGCTCGGTTCATCGAAATAGTCGCATCGAGGTGAGCAAAGGTGGTCGCTGGCGCTGGGTCGGTCATGTCGTCAGCTGGCACGTAGACGGCCTGCACAGAGGTGATGGAGCCGTTCTTAGTACTGGTAATACGCTCTTGGAGCATACCCATTTCTTGCTGCAGGTTTGGCTGATAACCGACCGCTGATGGCAGACGGCCCAAGAGGGCAGATACCTCGGCGCCGGCCTGGGTGTAGCGGAAGATGTTGTCGATGAATAGCAGGACGTCTTTACCTTCGTCACGGAAGGCTTCGGCCATGGCGAGGCCCGAGAGAGCCACGCGCAGACGAGCTCCTGGGGGTTCGTTCATCTGACCAAAGACCAGCGAGGTCTTGCCGAGCACGCCAGCTTCTTCCATTTCGTAGTAGAGGTCGTTACCTTCACGAGTTCGTTCACCGACACCGGCAAACACTGAGTTACCACTGTGAAACTTCGCAATGTTGTTGATGAGTTCCTGAATCAGCACGGTCTTACCAACACCGGCACCAGCAAAGAGGCCGGCTTTTCCACCTTTAGTAAGGGGGGCGATGAGGTCGAGAACCTTAATACCGGTCTCTAAAATCTCTGCTTTATTGGCTTGGTCAGTCAGGGCAGGTGGGTCGCGGTGAATCGGCGCGCGTTTGCCTTTTGGCGCAGGCTTGCCGTCAATCGGCTCACCAACCACATTAAACATACGGCCTTCGGTTTCTTTACCGACCGGCACGCTGATCGGGCCGCCAGTCGCGATGACTTCTTCGTCGCGTTTCAGGCCATCGGTGCTTGAAAGGGCAATGGTACGCACAGTGTGCTCATCGAGGTGCTGAGCGACCTCGAGGGTGATCGTGACGTCGTCGTGCTTGATTTCCAGCGCATCGTAGACAGCTGGCAGCTTGATGTCCTTGTCAAATTCGACGTCAACCACCACGCCGACAACTTGGATAATTTTTCCGGTTGTTTTACTCATCATATTCTCCTTCATACTAATTGTTCATCGCTTCCACGCCACCAGAAATTTCGGCGAGCTCTTGGGTAATAGCGGCCTGGCGGGCTTTATTCATCTCGAGCGTCAGGTCATCGATCACATCGCTGGCGTTATCGGTCGCATTTTTCATAGCCATCATGCGCATACTCCACTCCGAGGCTTTGGCGTCAAGTAGCGCTTGGTAAATCTGCGCACTGATCAGCCGATGGGTTGCACCCTCAAGCACGGCTTCAATACTTGGCTCGTAGGTAGCTTCACGTATCTCGTCACTGACGGCGGTTTCGGTGAAGCCGGCCGGTAGCACACGTAGCTTGGTCGGCGTCTGGGTGATGCTATTTATAAACTGGGTGTAGATGACATCAACCGCGTCTACCTCATGAGAGGTGAATTTCTCGACAATCGTATCGACAATTGATTTAAGCTCATTGCCGGATGGCTGATCGGGCAGGTCTTCGTAGGCACCCAGCACATCGGTTTCCTTGATACGGGTGACAAACTGAGCTGCGCGGCGACCAATTGCAATCGTCTGGTCCTGAGCAGCGTAGTCATTCTCGCGAAGCGTTTGGATATAGAGCTTCATAATATTGCTGTTGTACGCACCAGCCAGGCCCTTATCGGCCGCGATGACCACCAGCAGGCGAGTTCGTACCTCACGCACTTCAAACAGCGGGTGATTACGCGTCACACCTTGTCCTGCCAGGTAGGTCAAAATCTCGTTGGCGGCCTTGGTATACGCAGCCGAAGCTTTGTCGGCATCTTGTGCCCGGCGCATCTTGCTCGCTGCTACCATTTCCATAGCTTTGGTAATCTGCTTGGTATTTTTGACCGAGCGGATACGAGATTTCAGTTGCTGCGTGCTAGCCATCGAGGTTTACGCCTCAAAACCTTTGGCAGCAGCCTTTGCGGTTTTTTCAATCAAGTTCAGGATCTTCTCATCAGGTTTGTCGCCCTTATTGAGCGTCTGCATGTCTTTTTTGTGATCGGTCCATAGCTTAGTTAGCAGGGCTGCCTGGGCATCCTTAATGTTCTTTACGAGCACACTATCAAAGGCATCGACGCTCACCGCGTGGACACTGGCGACCTGCTCCCAGATACTGGCTGGCTGGTACTGTGGTTGCTTCAAAAGCTCCGTCAGGCGCTGGCCGTTGTCGATCTGCCGCTTCGTGGCTTCATCGAGGTCACTACCGAATTGGGCAAAGCTGGCTAGTTCGCGGAACTGCGAGAGGCCAAGTTTCAGGTGGCTACTGACCGATTTAACTGCCTTGGTCTGGGCGTCACCACCCACACGCGAGACCGAGAGACCAGCTGAAATGGCTGGGCGGATACCTTGGTAGAACAGATCGGTCTCGAGGAAGATCTGACCATCGGTGATCGAAATCACGTTGGTCGGGATGTAGGCTGAAATGTCACCAGCTTGGGTCTCGATGATAGGCAGAGCCGTCAGAGAACCGCCGCCAAGGGCATCAGATAGCTTAGCTGAGCGCTCCAGTAAGCGAGAGTGTAGATAGAAGACATCGCCCGGAAAGGCTTCGCGTCCTGGTGGACGACGCAGCAGCAGCGACATCTGGCGGTAGGCAACAGCGTGCTTGGTCAGATCGTCGTAGATCATGAGGGCGTGCTGGCCGTTATCGCGGAAGTATTCGCCCATGGCTGTAGCCGCATATGGTGCGAGGTAAAGCAGGGAGGCTGGGTCACTTGGCCCAGTCGCGACAATAATTGTCTGTTCCATAACGCCTTCTTCTTTCAGGCGGTCAATCAAGCGGGCAACCTTGGATAGTTTCTGTCCAATCGCGACGTACACATTGATAACGCCGGTTTTTTGGCGGGCTTGGTTGATCATGGTATCGATAGCAATCGCGGTCTTACCGGTCTGGCGGTCACCGATGATCAGCTCACGCTGACCACGGCCGATAGGGAACATGGCATCAATCGCCATAATACCCGTCATCAGTGGCTCGTGCACGTGTTTACGGCCGAGAACACCGATCGCTTCGCGCTCGACAAGTCCCATTTGCTTGGTAGCAATAGCGGGGCCACCATCAAGCGGGCGTCCGAGCGGGTCGACCACGCGACCCAGGAGTTCTGGACCAACGGGGACTTCAAGAATACGGCCCTTCAGACGAACTTTATCGCCAGCCGCTACCTTGACTTCGCTGCCCAGAAGCACGGCACCGATTTCATCTTCCATAAGGTTGAGCACAAAGGCTTCGACGATCGTATCGCCACTTTCAATTTCCAGCATTTCGCTGTAGCCGGCGCTACGCAGGCCGTGCACCCAGGCCACACCGTCACCAACGCGGACGACGACACCGACCTTTTCAAGCCCCTCACCGGATTCAAGGTTGGCAATCGCGTCGCGCAGGCCTTTGGATAGTTCTGTTACTGATATTTCTGCCATGATCTCTTCCTTCTAGACTTTCGCCGCTCTTAATTTCATTATTTTT
>Ga0172380_10000659_pt1 | contig 64252 bp, 66 predicted proteins | sample Leawe162metaG_FD_119747 | JGI IMG/M metagenome (GOLD analysis project Ga0172380, IMG submission 119747) | Leachate microbial communities from a municipal landfill in Southern Ontario, Canada - Leachate well 162 metaG | ecosystem: Engineered > Solid waste > Landfill > Unclassified | place... | reverse complement strand
TTGCGTGCCGCCGCGAAGGATCACATGACTATGTTGGAGAATAATCCGGAACGTGTCGCAGCCTTTTTTCAAGACCCGAACGTCAAGTATGCTGCGTAAACTTTTTAATGGCCGGGTCAATAAGGATTAAAGATGAGAAGGATTTATGTTTTGCTGGCACTGGCTGCGATTGCCAGTAATGCTGCACTGGCATCCCAGCCGGATGCCAGTGCAGCCAAACCGGCTGTCAACCTGCCTGCCGGCCATGTGCCGATCAACACTATGCCGGTTGACTTGGACAACATCAAGGTTCCGAAGGCCAGCGGTCCGAATGCGCAAACCGTCGCGGAAGTCATCACTAAAAGGGTCGAGCTTAAAGATAAAGCCGTTCTGGTCCGCGGCAAGGTTGTGAAGTTCACGCCGGAGATACTCAATAAAAACTGGATCCATTTGCGTGATGGATCAGGATCGGCCTCGGACAACACCCATGATGTGCTGGTGACCACCAATGATCAAGCCAAAGTTGGGGATGTCGTGGTTGTGAAAGGTATCGTGCATGTCGACAAGGATCTGGGATCAGGCTATGCATACAAGGTATTGATCGAAGAGGCTACGCTACAGAAATAGATTTTGTTCGGCACACAAAAAATGATTTACACCAGATCCTTGCAGCATGCATCGCACAGCCGCAAAACGGGTATTACCTGATTTGGCGAAAAGAGTTGTGAAGTGCAGTTTTTGTAACAAACTTAGGTGCCATCGCCTCGCCTATCGCGACTTTCCGCAACCCTCCCCTGCTTGAGAGTTGCGATGGCCGGAGGCAATCGTCCCTTCCCCCGATCGGGGGAAGGTTGGGGGTGAGGGGCTGCGCCGCTTGAGGCCACAGCTGTAAAACAAAGCGGCGCAGCCCCCGCGCAGGACGGGATAGGCACAGCGACCGCAGGGAACCCCGTAAATCCATATTCATTCCCTATGCAACAGGCGAGCCATTGAGATAACGGCGCGCATTCTCCGGATGCAATCGTATATAATTCCGCGTTGTCAATATTTCAGGTTCCTCTTACATGCTGGAAGTCAGCAATCTTGCGTGCAGCCGTGGCGATCACCGTTTGTTTTCCGGATTGAGATTTGCGCTGTATCCCGGGCAAATCATGCAGGTGCAGGGCGAAAACGGCAGCGGCAAAACCAGCCTGTTGCGAACCTTGTGCGGCTTTTTAATGCCGGACGAGGGGGTTATTGCCTGGCGCGGCGAGAGTATCCGCGATCTGGACGAGGAGTATTACGCCGAGATGTTGTACCTCGGGCATTTGAATGCGATCAAGGATGAATTGAGCGCATTGGAAAACCTGCGCATTTCGGCGGGTCTTGCGGGCGTTGAGCTGGATGAAAAGGCGGCAATAGCCGCGCTGCGGCGTATCGGGCTGCGTGGTCGCGAAAGGCTGCCGACCAAGGTGCTTTCCCAAGGCCAGCGCCGCCGCGTGGCTTTGGCGCGCTTGCTGGTCAGCGATGCCAAATTGTGGGTGCTGGATGAACCATTGACGGCACTGGATGTCGGAGCGGTGGCTCTGATTCAGGAATTGATTGCGGAACATCTGGCGCGGCAGGGGATGGTGATTTTTACCACGCATCAGCCGCTACAGGTGGCGGGTGTGGAAATGCACGGTTTGTCTTTATCGTGAAATACATCGGAGCCGTGAATAACGCCGCGCCATGAAAAAATCCACCTTGCTTGCCTTGCTGGTGTTGGTGATACGCCGCGATTTGCTGCTGGCGATGCGCCGCCGCGCCGATGTGCTCACTACGCTGATTTTTTTCGTGATGGTGGTCAGCCTGTTTCCGCTCGGGGTCGGGCCGGAGATGGACATGCTGCGCAAGATGGCAGCCGGCGTGTTGTGGGTGGCGGCGCTGCTGTCCTCGATGCTGTCGCTGGGGCGCTTGTTTTCGGCCGATTATCTGGACGGTACGCTGGAGCAGATGATGCTGGCTCCGCAGTCGTTGTCCATGCTGGTGCTGGGCAAGATAGCGGCGCACTGGCTGGTGTCCGGCTTGCCGCTGGTGCTGATGGCACCGGTGCTGGGGATTCAGTTCGACATGTCGGCGCAGGCGCTGGGCGTATTGGTTATTGGCCTGTTGCTGGGGACGCCGGTGTTGAGCATGATCGGCGCGATCGGCGCGGCGTTGACATTGGGCTTGCGCGGCGGCGGGGTGTTGTTGTCGCTGCTGGTGCTGCCATTGTGTATTCCGGTATTGATTTTCGGCACCGGGGCGGTTGAGGCAGTTTCGACCGGGTTGAGCGCGGTATCCCATTTATCCTTGTTGGGCGCGTTATTGATGTTGGCTCTGGTGTCCACCCCATGGGTGACGGCGCAGGCGTTGCGTATTTCGATGGAGTAATCAAGTTGGCAATAAACTGGTTCAAATATTCTGCACCCACTACCTTCTACGGCCTGGCCGGGAAAATGATTCCCTGGTTCGCGGTTTCTGCCGCGATCTTGTGCGCAATCGGGTTGTATATCGGCTTTGTGGTCGCACCGGCCGATTATCAGCAGGGCGAGTTTTATCGCATCATTTTCATTCATGTGCCGGCTTCCATTCTGTCCATGTTCCTTTATCTGGTCATGGCGGGTTATGCGGCGCTGGGGCTGGTTTTCAATACCCGCTTGTCGGCGATGATGGCCAGCGCAATCGCACCCACCGGCGCGTTGTTTGCCCTGATCTCGCTGTGGACCGGCGCGTTGTGGGGCAAGCCGATGTGGGGGGCGTGGTGGGTATGGGATGCGCGCCTGACTTCCGAGCTTATCTTGCTGTTCCTGTATCTGGGCTTCATCGCGCTGCACGCCTCAATCGACGATCCGCGCCGCGCCGACCGCGCCAGCGCGTTGCTGGCCATCGTGGGCTCGGTGAACGTGCCCATCATTTATTTTTCGGTCAAGTGGTGGAACACCCTGCATCAGGGCTCGACCATCAAGTTTAGCGGCACTTCGATGCATGTGGCGATGCAGCAGGCGATGTTCATCATGCTGGCGGCCTGCTGGCTGTACGCGGTTGCGGTGGTGCTGGCGCGCGTGCGCAGCATCATTCTGGAACGGGAAAAAAATACCCAGTGGATTTCTGAATTGCCGGAGGTGCGGTCATGACACGGTGCGCGAATGCGTCTGGTGCGGGAATGACCGCATTGCACCTCCTCCTGCAATCTGCGGGTTTAATCTATAACGTGGCGGAGGTGCAACAATGAATAGCCTGGATATCTGGATGAGAGAACATACGCTCGCCTACGTTTGGTTAGGTTCGTATGCTGTCGCCTTTCTTATTTTCGCCATTGAGATCGCCATGGTCAGGCACAGGCGGAAAATAACTTTGCAACAGGTGCGCCTGATGCGCGACGCCGAAGGGGAAGAGGAATAAATGAAGCCGCGCCAGAAAAGATTGATGTTCATTATTGCTGCCGTTGCCGGATTGGCCGCAGCGGTCGGATTGGTGCTGAATGCGTTGGAAAGCAACGTCAGCTTGTATTTCACCCCGACTCAGGTATTCAACAACGAAGCGCCGCACGGGCGCAGTTTTCGCATCGGCGGCTTGGTCGAGGTGGGCAGCGTGAAGCGTGAGGCGGATGGCCTGACGGTGAATTTCGTGATTACCGACAAGCACAAAAGCATTCCGGTCGTTTACAAAGGCATCCTGCCGGATCTGTTTACCGAAGGCAAGGGCGTGGTCGCACAGGGTAGGGTAGAGGCCGATGGCGTGATGCGCGCCGACGAGGTGCTCGCCAAGCACGATGAAAACTACATGGCGCCGGAAGCCGCCGACGCGCTGAAAAAAGCCGAGGTTGCAAACGCTGCTGCGTCAGCACCGGCAAGCGCACCTGCCGTATCTCCCGCTACAAAATAATTCTTTTAAGGTTCCAGCATGATTCCAGAGATTGGTCATTTCGCGTTAATTGTTGCGTTGTTCCTGGCATGTTGCCTGGGTGTGTTGCCGATTATCGGCGCGGCTCGGGACAATGCGGCGTTGATGGGTGCCACGCGCCCGCTGGCCTATGGCCAGTTCGTGTTGCTCGCCATCGCCTTTGCCTGCTTGACCTATGCCTTTGTCGTCAACGATTTTTCCGTGCTGTATGTGGCGCAGCACTCCAATTCCCAACTTCCCACCATGTACAAGGTGTCTGCCGTGTGGGGTGGGCACGAGGGATCGCTGTTGCTGTGGGCTTTCCTGCTGGGTGGCTGGATATTGGCCGTCGCCGTGTTCAGCAAACATCTGCCGGGGGAAATGGTGGCGCGCGTGCTGGGGGTGATGGGGCTGGTATCGGTCGGCTTCCTGCTGTTCATGCTGCTCACCTCGAACCCGTTTGATCGCCTGCTGCCTGCCGCCGCCGACGGGCGCGACCTGAACCCGCTGCTGCAAGACCCCGGGCTGGTGATCCATCCGCCGATGTTGTACATGGGCTATGTCGGATTTTCGGTAGCCTTTGCCTTCGCCATTGCCGCGTTGCTGGGCGGAAGAATGGATGCCACCTGGGCGCGCTGGTCGCGCCCGTGGACGACCGTAGCGTGGATATTCATGACTGCCGGTATCGCGATCGGCAGTTGGTGGGCATATTACGAATTGGGCTGGGGTGGCTGGTGGTTCTGGGATCCGGTGGAAAACGCCTCGTTCATGCCGTGGTTGCTCGGCACCGCGCTGATCCACTCGCTGGCGGTGACGGAAAAGCGTGGCGCATTCAAGAGCTGGACATTGTTGCTGGCGATTGCGGCATTTTCGTTGAGCCTGCTCGGCACGTTTCTGGTGCGCTCCGGCGTGTTGACTTCGGTGCATTCGTTTGCGGCCGACCCCAAGCGCGGGATATTCATCCTGTCTTTCCTGGTCGTCGTGATCGGTGCATCGCTGCTGCTGTTCGCGTGGCGTGCGCCGAAAATCGGCCTGGGCGGCAAGTTCGATCTGCTGTCGCGTGAATCGCTGTTGCTGTCGAACAATGTGCTGTTGTCGGTCGCCGCCGCCTCGGTATTTATCGGCACGCTTTACCCGCTGTTCATGGACGCGCTCGGTCAAGGCAAGCTGTCGGTCGGGCCGCCTTATTTCGAAGCGGTGTTTGTGCCGCTGATGGTGCCGATGGTGCTGATGATGGGTTTGGGGCCGCTGGCGCGCTGGAAGAAATTTTCCGCGCCGGAACTGGCAAAACGCATACGCTGGGCCTTTGCCAGTGCCGTGTTGATCGCCTTGTTGCTGCCGCTGACGATGGGGAAATGGAATGTCATGGTCGCGCTGGGGCTGTTGATGGCGTTCTGGATTATTGCCTCGACCCTGCTGAGTTTGAGCGAACGACTGGCCGGGCACGGCAACTTCATGCTGCGCGCGCGCGGCCAATCGCTGAGTTATTACGGCATGCAGTTGGCGCATCTCGGCGTGGCGGTATTCATCATCGGCGTGACCTTGGTGAACGGCTATGAAACCGAACGCGATGTGCGCATGGATGTCGGTGATACCTTGCAGGAAGGCGGCTACGAGTTCCGTTTCAATGGCGCCACGGCAATAGAAGGTCCCAATTACACGGCGTCCAAGGGACACATGACGATCAACAAAAACGGCAAGCTGTTCACCGAACTGTATCCGGAAAAACGCCAGTACAACGCTTCCGGCATGCCGATGACCGAAGCGGCGATCCGCCCCGGCTTGCTGGGCGACTTGTACGTGTCGCTGGGCGAACCGATCCCGGACAGCAAAGGGGCATGGGCGGTGCGCATCTACATCAAGCCGTTTGTAGACTGGGTTTGGGCGGGATGCTTGTTGATGGGGCTGGGCGGTGTGCTGGCGGTCAGCGACCGGCGCTATCGATTGCACCGGAAAACCGGCAAGAAGAGCCAGGAAGCGAAAGGCCAGGGCGGCATGGGCAACATATTGGCAGCAGAGGGCAAATAATCATGATGCGTTTTATTCTTCCGTTTGTGGTTTTCATGATCATGGCAGCGTTCATGTATGTCGGGCTGAGCCTGAATCCGCGCGAAGTGCCATCGCCGCTGGTCGGCAAGGCGGCTCCCGCGTTTACCTTGCCGCAGTTGCACGAGCCGTCCAAACAGTTTTCGCCGCAGGACATGAAGGGCAAGGTGTGGCTATTCAATGTGTGGGCATCGTGGTGTACGGCTTGCGAAGGCGAGCATCCTTTGTTTATGGAGTTGGCGCGCCGCAACATCGTGCCGATTTATGGCATGGACTACAAGGACAAACGGGAAGACGGAGAGGCGTGGCTGCGCAGGCACGGCAATCCCTATGCCCTGGTCGTGTCAGATATTGAAGGCCGTGTCGGCATCGACTATGGCGTGTACGGCGTGCCGGAAACCTACCTGATCGACAAGCAGGGCATTATCCGGCACAAGCAGATCGGCGCGGTGACGCCGGAAGTCCTGGACGAAACCATTCTTCCGCTGATTAAGGAGTTGCAGGCCAAATGAAGAAGCATTTTCTGATGTTGCTATTGTGCCTGCTGCCGGTTTTTTCTTATGCCGGCGAAGCGACGGATATGGCTGCCGACCCGGTGCTGGAAAAGCGCATGATCGGCCTGGCGGAAAAATTGCGCTGCCTGGTTTGCCAGAATGAATCGCTGGCCAGCTCGCATGCCGAACTCGCCGAAGATCTGCGCCGCGAAGTGCGCGAACAGATGCAGAAGGGCATGAACGACCAGGAAATCATCGATTACCTGGTTTCCCGTTACGGCGATTTCGTGCTGTATGACCCGCCGATGAAAAAATCCACGCTGGTGCTCTGGTTTGGCCCGTTCGCGTTGCTGCTGATCGGCGGCGGCGTGCTGGTCTACCAGTTGCGCAGGCGTAAAAGCCAGGTTCCTGAGGCCGCATTGTCCGCCGAGGACGCACAACGCGCCGCACACCTGCTGGAAGATGCTCCCGAGCCCTTGAATCAATCGAAAGATAAGCAAGCATGATCTCATTCTGGATAGCCTGTGCAGCATTGCTGATCGTGGCGCTGCCGTTCATTGTTTGGCCGCTGTGGCGCGGCGCCGCCAGCGGCAACGCTGGCACTCATAATGAGGTTCAACGCGATGCCGCCAATCTGGAGATTTTACGCGACCAATCAACGGAGCTCGAAGCCGATCTGCGCGACGGGTTGTTGACGCAGGATGCCTACGAGCAGGGCAAGCGCGAATTGCAGGCGCGCCTGCTGGATGAGGTCAACATGACACAGCCGACCGCTGCACCGTACCGCTCCGCCAAGGGGCTGGCGATCATGCTGGCGATATTGCTCCCGTTATTCAGCGTGCCGCTTTATCTCACCCTCGGCAATACCAAAGCGTTGTTGCCGCAGCAGCAGGATAGCGGCGTGGCAAGCGGCGGTTTCGGCACCATCCGTTCCGAGGCGAAGCTGCAGGAACTGGAAGAAAAGCTGGTGCAAGAACCGCAAAACCCCGATGGCTGGTACACGCTGGCGCGCTCTTACAGCGAGCTGCAACGTTACCCTGATGCGACGCGTGCCTATGGAAAATTGGTCGAGCTGGTGCCGGGCGAAGCGCATTTATGGGCAAATTACGCCGATGTTTACGCGATGAGCAACAACCAGTCACTGCTGGGCGAGCCAACCAGATTGATCAACAAAGCGCTGGAACTGGATGGCAACAATCTCATGGCGTTGGCCTTGGCCGGTTCTGCGGCGATGGAGCGCGGCGACTATGCGGCGGCTATCAAGCACTGGACGAAATTGAATGATTTATTGCCGCCGGACGACAAGGAAGCGCAAATGATCCGCGATGGCATCAAGCAAGCAAGCCAATTTCTTGAAATGCAAAAAGGCGGTAAGAGCAAAACGCCTACCGTCAAGCCCCCCGAAAAATTGGGAGCCATCAGCGGCACGATCGCATTAAGCCCTGCGTTGGCTGGCAAAGCCGCGCCAACCGACACCGTGTTTATTTTTGCGCGCAATGCGCGAGACTCCAAAACGCTGTTCGCCGTATTGCGCAAACAGGTAAAAGACTTGCCGCTGCAATTCGTGCTCGACGACAGTATGGCATTGATGCCGCAGGCGAAACTGTCCGGTGCAGATCAAGTTGTGGTAGTGGCGCGCATATCCAAATCCGGTGATTCGATTGCCCAGCCCGGCGATCTGCAGGGGGCGACAGGCATCGTCAAACCGGGTGTCAGTGGATTGAATATCGTGATTGATTCAGTGGTGCCGTAGCCGGGCAGTGCTTCGCGATTGCCCTTGCTCTTTCCTTGGGCTCTTTCATGGCACTCGGTTAGATCGTAAATAAGCAGTAGGGCGGATGAGGGTAGCGTTATCCGCCGTATTTGGTTAACACTGTGCTCATCATCCAGAATACCCCGCAGCTCGCTGCGAGGTAGTTTAACGGCGCATGGAGTCGAAAAATTCCGCGTTGTTTTTTGTTCCCTTGATCTTGTCGAGCAGGAACTCCATCGCTTCCAGTTCGTCCATCGGATAGAGCAGTTTGCGCAGCAGCCAGATTCTTTGCAGGATATCCGGCTTGATCAGCAGTTCTTCCTTGCGCGTGCCGGAGCGGTTGACGTTGATCGCCGGGTAGATGCGCTTCTCGGCCATGCGGCGATCCAGGTGGATTTCCATGTTGCCGGTGCCCTTGAATTCCTCGTAGATCACGTCGTCCATCCGCGAGCCGGTATCCACCAGCGCGGTGGCGATGATGGTCAGAGAGCCACCTTCCTCGATATTGCGCGCCGCGCCGAAGAAACGCTTGGGGCGGTGCAGCGCGTTGGCGTCCACGCCGCCGGTCAACACCTTGCCGGAAGATGGAACCACGGTGTTGTAGGCACGTGCCAGGCGTGTAATCGAGTCGAGCAGGATCACCACATCCTTCTTGTGTTCGACCAGGCGCTTGGCTTTTTCCAGCACCATCTCGGCGACCTGCACATGGCGGCTGGCGGGCTCGTCGAAGGTGGAGGCGACCACTTCGCCGCGCACGGTGCGGGTCATCTCGGTCACCTCTTCGGGGCGTTCGTCGATCAGCAGCACGATCAGGATCGCATCGGGATTGTTCGATGAGATGGAATGCGCGATATGTTGCAGCATCACGGTCTTGCCGGATTTCGGCGAGGCCACCAGCAGGCCGCGCTATCCCTTGCCGATCGGCGCGACGATGTCGATGATGCGTCCGGTGATGTTCTCTTCGGCGCGTATATCGCGCTCCAGGATCAGCGGTTGTGTGGGAAATAGAGGGGTGAGGTTTTCAAACAGGATCTTGTTTTTGGCATTCTCCGGCGGTTCGCCGTTGACCTTGTCCACCTTCACCAGCGCGACATAACGCTCGCCGTCTTTCGGGGTGCGTATCTCGCCGTCGATGGAGTCGCCGGTATGCAGATTGAAGCGGCGGATCTGGCTCGGGCTGACATAGATGTCATCCGGGCCCGCCAGGTACGAGGTATCCGGCGAGCGCAGGAAGCCGAAGCCGTCCGGCAGGATTTCCAGCGTGCCGTCGCCAAAAATGCTTTCGCCTTTTTTCGCATGGCTTTTCAGTAGCGCAAACATCAGATCCTGCTTGCGCATCCGGTTGGCGTTTTCGATCTGATTGGCCGCAGCCATATCAACGAGTTCAGTGATGTGTTTGGTTTTTATGTCGGATAGGTGCATGGCGATGCAAAAATGAATATGAGAAAAACAGGAAGAATAAAGGGGTTGGGTCGGGTGGAAGATTACCACCCGCATGGCCTGAAATGTTTTCGTTGGTATTTTTTATTGCCAGGCAAGAGAGGAAGCCTGGCGGACGAAACTGGAAGGCGATGCGGGTGCGACAATAAACGCTTTAGATGTGGCTGTCAATAAAAGCCGCCAATTGGGATTTCGACAAGGCGCCAACCTTGGTGGCTTCGATGTTGCCGTTCTTGAACAACATCAGGGTAGGAATGCCGCGAATGCCGAATTTTTGCGGAGTTTGCTGGCTTTCATCCACATTCAGCTTGGCGACGTTCAGGCGTCCGGCGTATTCCTGGGCGATTTCTTCCAAGATGGGCGCGATCATGCGGCATGGGCCGCACCATTCGGCCCAGTAATCCACCAGCACGGGCAGGGGAGACTGCAATACTTCTGCATCAAAAGTGGCATCGGTAACGTATTGTATGTGTTCGCTCATGGTTTAGGTCTCACTTTAAATAAGGGTTGGTCGGTGGTGCAATACGCGTCGCGTCGGGATGAGTTGCTGAGTTTCAAGCGGCATCCTAACCAAAAACGGCGGTGCTGTGAAGTGCAACATGATCGCATCGGGTAACTATCTCGCCGATGTGGAAGCCGAAGCGCCCTGCCCGACGATCTGCAAAGTAATGCTCCAGGCTGAATTTCACCGGGCGAAAAGCGATTTCATCCCACGGAATTTCCGCTTCGGTAAAGAGCCTGACCTCCAGGCTTTCCTGGCCGGGTGAGAAATCCAGATCAAGCAGTTTGGCGCGGAACAGCATGTGTACCTGATTGATATTTGGCATGCTGTACATCGAATACAAATCGCCGATTGCGATGCGGGCATTAGCTTCTTCGAGTGTCTCGCGGATGGCCGCCTCCGTGGTGGTTTCGCCATTTTCCATGAAACCGCCCGGTATTGTCCATAACCCGTGGCGCGGCTCGATGGCGCGGCGGCACAACAGGATCTTGTTTTCACCTTCAGGATACTCCCATTCCGGGATCGAGCCGATCACCATCTTGGGGTTTTGATAGTGGATCGTGCCGCAGGCCGTGCAGATATGGCGCGGCCGGTTGTCGTCGTTCGGGTAGCGCAGCTCAACCGCCGCGCCGCAGGACGAGCAGAAATTTATTTCCAGAATTGCCACCAGGATTTCCCAGATTTATTTCCGTCGGCAGACGTTTCGTCGCCGGTGGGTGCCACAGACGCGCCGCTATTTTTTCCAAGTACGCGCCGTGTATCGTCGCGCAGATCGGCCATGCCCATCGCATCGTAGGCCTGCGCCATAATAATCAGCGCATCGCGCGTCGATGGGCTGTTCGGAAATTGTGTCAGGACGCCTTGCGCGCGGTTGGCGGCGGCGATATAGGCGCCACGGCGCAGGTAGTAACGCGCAACATGCAACTCATATTTCGCCAGCGTGTTCACCAGATATTGCATGCGCAAGCGGGAGTCGGGGGCGTATTTGCTATCGGGGAAGCGCGTGACCAGATCCTTGAAGGCGGCAAACGAATCGCGCACGGCCTTGGGATCGCGTTCGGTAGGATCTTGCCCGCCCAGCGACTGAAGGAGGCCGACCTCGCCACGGAAGTTGGCCAAGCCTTTCATATAATAAGCGTAATCCACATAGGGGTTATTGGGGTATTGCTTGATGAAACGCTCTGCGGCGGAGATGGCCAACGCCGCTTCACTTTGACGGTAGTAGGCATAAGCCGTTTCCAGCAAGGCCTGCTGCGCATAGCGTCCGTAGGGGTAGCGCGATTGCAGCGTTTCATACAGCTTGATGGCCGAATCGTAGTTGCCGTCGTTCAATTCCTCCTTGGCCTGGCTGTAGATTTCTTCGACAGCCATCTGCTTGGTCGGAGCGGAACCATCCGGCAGCGGTTCGAAGATACTGCAAGCAGTTAACGTAAACAGCAGAATTACGGCTAAACTATGGCGCATGACTGAACCCGAAAAAAATTTGAGAGATTATAGCGCAGCCGCTCCCGACTCGCAGGCCTTCGTTGTGCCCGGCGATTGCGCGGGCATGCGCTTCGATCAGGTGCTGGCGAAACTTCTGCCGGAGTATTCGCGCAGCCGCTTGCAGGAATGGATCGCGGCGGGGCAGGCCAGCCTGGATGGGGCTGCCGTCGCGGCGAAACAGAAAGTGTGGGGCGGGGAAGCCATCGTCGTGCAGCCGCAAGCGCACCCGGCCGAATTGCCGCATCTAGCCGAAGACATCGCGCTCGATGTTGTTTATGAAGATGAGGCGCTGCTGGTGATCGACAAACCGGCCGGACTGGTGGTACATCCGGGCAGCGGCAACTGGGAAGGCACACTGTTGAACGCGCTGCTGCACTACGCTCCGCAACTGGAGGGCGTGCCGCGCGCCGGCATCGTGCATCGCCTCGACAAGGACACCAGCGGCCTGCTGGTGGTGGCCAAGACCCTGATCGCGCAAACCGCACTGGTGCGGCAACTTCAGGCGCGCAGCGTCAAGCGCGAATATCTGGCGCTGGTGTGGGGCGAGCTGCGCCACGGCGGCAAAGTGGATGCGCCGATAGGCCGCCACCCCACGCAGCGCGTCAAGATGGCGACGCTGGAAAACGGCAAGCCCGCTGTCACGCATTATCAAATCGAGGAGAAATTTCCGGGTTGCACGCTGTTGCGCTGCCGCCTGGAAACCGGGCGCACCCACCAGATTCGCGTACATATGACCTCTATCGGCCACCCTTTAGTGGGCGACAGCGTATATCTGAAAGGCGCGCAGAAATGCATACCGCAACTGCGCGGCCCGCTGCACGGTTTTCCGCGCCAGGCGTTGCATGCCACGCGCCTGGCACTGGAGCACCCGCATAGCGGCGAGACGATGGAGTGGCACGCGCCACTGCCGCAGGACATGTTGCAGTTGCTGCAACAGATACGCGAAATAGTTTCCGGCTTCGCCACCCTCACTACGCTCCTCCCGCAGGCGTGAGAAACCTCAGCCGCCAATTTTTCGCCCGAATTGAACCTATGAGCCAAGAGTGCATGCAGTGACATTCATTGCGATAGCTGATAAATGTAGGGCGGATGAGCGTAGCGTTATCCGCCGTATGAGAATCACATTCTGCGGAAGGCGCTACGCCCTTCGACAGGCTCAGGGCAGGCTTTTCCGCCCGCCCGCCCTCCAAAGTGCAACGGACGTTTCAACCAAACCTGCGCCTAGTTTTGGGTTCATGGGTAAGCTCCATGAACCCGCTTGAAAATTGCATCATCCCAGATTGGCCCGCGCCTGTGCGGGTGCAAGCCTTGCAGACAACCAGGCAAGGCGGCGTCAGCCTTCCCCCCTACGACAGCTTCAATCTGGGCAGCCATGTCGGCGACAACCCGCTGGCGGTGGCGCGCAACCGCATCCTGCTCAACACGCGGTTGCCCGGCGAACCGGTATGGCTGGAGCAGGTACACGGCACGCTGGTCGCCAACGCCGATCATGCAAGCTGCCTGCCGCAGGCCGATGCCTGTATCGCACGGCAACGCGGGTCGGTGTGCGCGGTGATGACTGCCGATTGCCTGCCGGTGCTGCTGTGCGATGCTCAGGGCAGCGTTGTTGGTGCGGCACACGCCGGGTGGAAAGGGCTGGCATCGGGCGTGATCGAAGCGACCGTGCTGGCGATGGGCGTTGCGCCGCAGAGCCTGATGGCGTGGCTGGGCCCGGCGATCGGTCAAGAGCATTTTGAAGTGGGCGAAGAAGTGCGTGCCGCATTTGTCGCCGTGCAACCGCAGGCCGTGTCGGCTTTTATCCCCTCACTCCTTGAGGGGCAGGGGAGAGGGGATAAATACCTTGCCGACATCTACGCGCTGGCGCGCCTGCGCCTTTCTGCGCTGGGCATCGTGCAAATTTATGGCGGCAAACACTGCACTTACCGTGAACGTGAGAAGTTTTTTTCTTACCGCCGCGACGGTGCAACCGGGCGCATGGGTACGTTTATCTGGCTAACGTGAACACGGCAAAGCGGAAGAATTGCACGGCTCCCGGCTGTTCTCTTGCAGGCGGGAGCAATGCCGTGCGGTGTATACTGCGCGGCGTTTTTATGGGTTGTCGCCATGCCTGAAATCCTGAATATTATCTTGTTGGTTCTTGTCCTGATCGCCTTGCTGTGGCTGGCAGTGCGGCTGGCCGCGCTCGGGCGCGCGCAGGTCGGGCAGCCGGAATTGTTTGAGCGGGTATTGGAGGAAAAGCATCGCTTGATGCTGGGCGATCTGCACGACGGCCTGAACAAATTGGGCGACCGCATGGCGCAAGCCACACTGGACAATTCCGAGCGGCTGCGCGACAGCGTGGCGCAGGAGCTCAAGCTGACGCGCGAGGCGATGCAAGGCTTGCAACTGGCGCAACGCGTCGGCCTGTCCGGCACGCGCGAGGAATTGCTGAAGCAGCTCGCCGTCTTGTCCGCCGAATTGCAGGCCAAGCAGGAGGCGATGCGCGTCGAAGTGGTCGGCAAAACCTTGCAGACTCTGGCGGAGCAGGGGCGCGCCGAACAGGAGTTGATCCAGTCCACCATGAAGCGCAATACCGATCTGCTGACCCAAACCATCGAGGGGCTGACCAAGAGCACCGATGCGCGGCTGGAGCAGATTTCCGGCAAAGTCGCCGAGCGGCTGGACGAGGGATTCAAAAAAACCAACGAGACTTTCGTCAGCGTGATGGCGCGGCTGGCAACGATAGACGAGGCGCAGAAAAAGATCGATGGCCTGACCACCAACATGGTGAGTTTGCAGGAGCTGTTGGGCGATAAGCGCTCGCGTGGGGCGTTTGGCGAGGTGCAACTGGAAGGGCTGGTGCGTAATATCATGCCCCCGCAATCCTATGCCTTGCAGCACACTTTGCCCAACGGCACGCGCGCCGATTGCGTGCTGATGCTGCCGGAGCCGACCGGCATGGTGGCGGTGGACGCGAAATTTCCGCTGGAGAATTACCACCGCATGTTCGACGCGGGGCTGGCCGAGTCTGACAAGGCGCTGGCGCAGCGCCAGTTCAAGGCGGACATCAAAAAACATGTGGACGACATCAGCGGCAAATACATTATCAGCGGGGTGACTTCGGACGGCGCGGTGATGTTCGTCCCCGCCGAAGCGGTGTTCGCCGAGATCCACGCGCATCATCCCGATGTGGTGGACTACGCGATGCAGCGGCGCGTGTGGGTGGTGTCGCCGACCACGCTGATGGCGGTGCTGAACACCGCGCGCGCGGTGATGAAAGATGTGGAGACTCGCAAGCAGGTGCATATCATCCAGGATGAACTGGGCAAGCTGGGCAAGGATTTCGGCCGTTTCGACGAGCGCATGAAAAAGCTGGCCGAGCATATCCGCCAGGCAAACAAGGACGTGGAAGACGTGCAAATAAGCAGCCGAAAAATCACCGAACAGTTCGCCAAAATCGAGCGCGTTGAACTGGATCAACCGGTGGTGTTGCCGCAAGTTGGCGCTGAATAGTTGGCAGCCGTAAACGTTGTCCAAAATCGTTGGCCAAAATCATTTGGTATGATACCAGGCCATCGCAAAACATAAATTTTGAAACCAGCATGAAACTTGCAGTCGCACAAATCAATTGCACCGTCGGCGACCTGTCCGGTAATGCCGCAAAAATTCTTGCCTATGCAGAACGCGCGAGGCAGCAGGGCGCAACGCTGCTGTTGACGCCCGAACTCGCCCTGTGCGGCTACCCGCCGGAAGACCTGTTGCTGCGCGACGGGTTCTACCGGACATGCGCGCAGGCATTGGCCGAGCTTGCCGGCAAGGTTGCCGGCATTGCCGTGGTGGTGGGGCATCCGCATGAGCGGGATGGAAAGCGCTATAACGCGGCTTCGCTGCTCAGGGATGGCAAAGTTGCCGCGACCTACCTCAAGCATGATTTGCCGAACTATGCGGTATTCGATGAGAAGCGCTATTTTGACCACGGCAGCGAACCTTGCGTGTTTGAAATGGAAGGTCTCCGCTTTGCCCTGAATATTTGCGCCGACATCTGGGAACCCGGTGCGGCGCGCCAGGCGTGCGATGCCGGAGCTCAAGTGCTGCTGGTGCTGAATGCCTCGCCTTACGCGATGCGCAAGCACAAAACCCGCCATGGTGCCATTCGCGAGCGCATTGCGGAAACCGGCATGGCGGTGGTTTATGCCAACCTGGTCGGTGGCCAGGATGAGCTGGTTTTCGACGGTGGCTCGTTCGCCATGGATAGCCACGGCAACCTGGCCGCACAGGGCGAGCGGTTTGAAGAGGCCTTGCTGATGCTGGAAATCCGCGACGATTTATGTCCCGCCGGGGAAACGGCTGAGGCATTGGACGAGGAGGCCGGCGTCTATCGCGCCTTGTGCCTCGGCGTGCGCGACTACATCGGCAAGAACCGTTTTCCGGGCGTGTTGCTGGGAATGTCGGGCGGCATCGATTCCGCATTGACCCTGGCGATCGCGGTCGATGCGCTGGGCGCGGATAAAGTCCATGCGGTTATGATGCCGTCGCCTTATACCGCGCAGATCAGCCTGGACGATTCGCGCGAGATGGTGAAAACCCTCGGCGTGCGCTATGACGAATTTCCCATCGAAGCGATGTTTCAGAGCTATTTGACCACGCTGGACAGCACTTTCGCCGGGCGAGACACGGATACCACCGAAGAAAATTTGCAGGCGCGCATTCGCGGCACTTTGTTGATGGCCTTGTCGAACAAGTTTGGTTCGCTGGTGCTGACCACAGGCAACAAATCGGAAATGGCCGTGGGCTATGCCACGCTGTACGGCGACATGGCGGGCGGTTTCGCGGTGCTGAAGGATGTCAGCAAAACGCTGGTGTACCGGCTGGCGCGTTACCGCAATACGCTGGCGCAGGTGATTCCGGAACGCATCATCACGCGCGCGCCCAGCGCCGAATTGCGCGCGGACCAGACCGACCAGGACAGCCTGCCGCCTTACGATGTGCTGGACGCTATCATGGCATGCTACGTCGAGCGCAATTTATCGATCCCGGAAATCATCGCGCGCGGCTATCCGGAAGCCGATGTACGCCGCGTAGTGCATCTGATCCGCGTCAACGAATACAAGCGCCGCCAATCCGCGGTCGGCATCCGCATCACCGAGCGCAGCTACGGCAAGGACTGGCGCTATCCGATTACGGTGCGCTACCAGGATAATTATTGAATAGCATTGCGCTAACGCAGAATCAGTTGGCGAATGCAACCATGAAGCGTGGCGATTGCCTGAAGCGCCGCTATTACAAGAGGAAAAATATTGGATCAGCCCACAGAAAATCCGGCAACGGAAAATCTGCTCGAAGTCAGCGATCTTCATTTTGCATACGGCCAACATGAGGTGCTGAAAGGCATCAACCTCACCGTTCCGCGCGGCAAGATCATCGCCATTCTCGGCGGGAGCGGATGCGGCAAAACTACTCTGCTGCGCCATTTCGGCGGACAGTTGCGGCCATCGCGCGGCAGCGTGAAATTCATGGGCAAGGTGGTGCACGAACTCGACAACGACGAGCTGTTCGCGATGCGCCTGAAAATGGGCATGATGTTCCAAGTGAGCGGGCTGTTCACCGACTTGTCGGTATTCGACAACCTTGCCTTTCCGATGCGCGAGCATACCAATCTTTCGGAGGAAATGATCCGCGACCTGGTGCTGATGAAGCTGCATGCCGTGGGCCTGCGCAATGCCCGCAACCTGATGCCTGCCGAACTTTCCGGCGGCATGGAGCGCCGCGTGGCGCTGGCGCGCGCGATTGCCACCGACCCTGCACTGATCATCTACGACGAACCGTTCGCCGGTCTCGACCCGATATCGCTCAACACCATCGCAAACCTGATCCGGCGGTTGAACGATGCGCTTGGCGTGACCTCGGTAGTCGTGACCTACGACCTGTCAGAATCGCTCAAAATTGCCGATTATGTGTACTTCATCCATGACGGCGTGGTCGTGGCGGAAGGCGAGGCGGCGGAAATGATAGGCTCGACAGACCCGTTCGTCCGCCAGTTTGTCCATGCCGAACCGGACGGACCGGTCGCTTTCCAGTACCCGAGCGCCATTCCTTATGTGGATGAGCTGGGCGTCAAGGCCGCTTAACAGAGCGCAATTGCTAGCAACCATCGAGCGTTTAATTCAAATTACAGATAAAAACATCAATAATCTAATCCGTTCGTGGTGAGCCTGTCGAACCACAGTTGCCTTGCCGACACAGGCCTTCGGCAAGCTCAGGCCGAACGGTTGTGGGTAAAAATAAGCGGCGTTTCTATCTGGAATTGGAATTACTGGCAGACACGCCCGTGGTCAGCGGTGCGGATTTTGTTTAACCCCAGATAATCCATTTGGACGTAGGTCGGGCTTCAGCCCGACATGTCGGGTTAAAACCCGACCTACAACCCATTGATTTTGCAACGCCTCAAGAGCTAATGGATTAGCTGGGTTTTACCGGAGGGAGAGGAGGGTGGTTGATCAGCAGCCAGTAGAGCCCCAGTTCCGACACCACCTTGGCGAATTCTTCGAACTCCACCGGCTTGGCGATATAGCTGTTTACGCCGAGGTTGTAGCTTTCGGCGATATCCCGGTCTTCCTTCGATGAGGTCAACACCACTATCGGGATATGCTTCGTCCGCTCATCCGCCTTGACGCGACGCAGCACTTCCAGACCGTCCACCTTGGGCATGCGCAGGTCGAGCAGCACCACCTTTGGGCCATTCTCGAGCTTGCGACCGGCATAGGTGCCGCTGGCAAACAGGAAGTCCAGCGCCTCGGCGCCGTCCTTTACCCATACCAGCTTGTTGGCAAGGTTGCGTTCACGCAGCGCTATCATCGCCAGTTCGGCATCGGTGGGGTTGTCTTCCACCAGCAGGATTTCAACCGGGTCGTTTATTTCCATGTTAATTCTCCTTCGCTAATGTAAAGCCGTCGATGAATTCGCACCTGTCAATGCAATGCGGCATCATGAAGCGGTACGGGATTTCCCGCCAACTGTTTTTTCCATGTGAATGGGAAGTGCAAAATAGATCGTCGCACCTTCGTTTTCCTTGCCTTCCGCCCATACCCGCCCGCCGTGGCGGGTGACGATGCGCTTGACGATGGCCAGGCCGATGCCGGTGCCTTCGAATTCATCGACGCCGTGCAGGCGCTGGAACAGGCCAAACAATTTCTCCGCATATTGCATGCTGAAGCCTGCGCCGTTGTCTTTCACATAGAACGTGCATTCGTGGCCTTCCCCATTTTCCGCCAGCCCCAGCGAGCCGCCGATTTCAATATGTGCGGTTGCTCGTGAATGTGTGAACTTGACGGCGTTGCCCAGCAGGTTGGCCCATACCTGGCGCAGCATCGCGGGGTCGCCGTGCGCCGGCGGCAGGGATTTGATCTCCAGGCGCACCTCACGGCCTGCTATCAAGGGTTTCAATTCATGCCACACATCGCGTACCAGAGCTTCCATGTCGGCTTCCGATACCTTGATCTCCAGCCGTCCGGCGCGCGAAAACGCGAGGATGTCGTTGATCAGCTGCCCCATTTTTTTGGTGTTGTCGCGCACCACGTTCAGCAGCCGCTTGCCCTCGTCGTCGAGCTTTTCTTCATAGCGATCCAGTATGAGATGCGAGAAGCCGTCAATGGCGCGCAACGGGGTGCGCAGGTCGTGCGACACCGAATAGGCGAAGCTTTCCAGATCCTTGTTGGCGGCTTCCAGTTGGGATGTGCGTTCCGCTACGCGTTGTTCCAGTTCGGCATTGAGGCGGCGAATTTCTTCCTCGGCGCGCTTGGCAACGGCAATGTCCCAGGCCAGGTCAGCCAATTGGGTGACTGAATCCAGGTCGTTGTCCCTGTAGGGCGCAGCCTTGTTCCCCACGCCCAGAATGGCGACGATCAGCTCGTTGCGGAAGATCGGAACCACCATCTCGCGCTCCACATGGGCATAGCCTGGCGGCATGCCGCGCTTGTGCGGCAGCGCTGCATAGTCGTTGTGTATCACCGGGCGGCGTTCGCGGACGCAATCCACCCAGACACCGGCATCGGAGATATTGTAATGCGCGCCTTCACCCTCCGCCTTGCAGAACTCTAGGGTCGTCTTTGTGGACCAGGCTTGCAGGGTCAGGGTTTGCTGAGCCTCATCGAGGAAGTGATAGAAACCGATGCTGCTCCCGGTCAGGGCGCATGCCTCGTCGAGCGTGGCGACCAGCAGCTCTTTCAGCGTATGGTTTGCGGCGTAGTTGGTCAGGCGCAAGCGGGCCATCTGGATGTTTTCGCGCAGCTTGCTCGCGGTGATGTCGCGGCTTATACCAAACATCCCGAAAGTGTGCCCGGCATCATCCCGCAACGGCAGTTTTACCGTGTCCACATAGTGCAATTCGCCGTCGACGTAGAGCTGGTCGACAGAATGTATGGTCTTGCCGGCGATGGCATCAAGGTCGTTTTGTTCGTACCCTTTTATGCCCTTGGCAGCATCGCCCTTGACCAGCAACGGATCCCAGCCATTCTCGATGTCGGTTTTGCCGATGATGTCCTGCACTTGCTTGCCGACGGTCCTGGCAAAAATTCTGTTGCACAGGATCGTGCGCAGCCCCCTGTCCTTGGCAAAAATATAATCCGCCGAGGAGTCGATAATGTTGCGCAGGAGATCGGTTTTCTCCTGGAGCGCGATGGCTGTCAGCCTTAACTCGGTGATGTCCATATTGATGCCGAGCATCCGCAATGGAGTTCCCCGCGCGTCGCGGAACACCTTCGCCACGGCCTTGATATGGCGAATCTCGCCATTTGGCCAGACTACACGGAACTCCGTGTCGAAAGGTTTTATGCCAGAGATCGCATCGTTGACTTCCCGGTCGCCGCGCTCGAGGTCGCCCGGGTGCAGGGCCGCCCGCCATGCCTCTTCGGTGCCGATGAAGTCTTCGCGGCGGATATGGTAGAGCGCATACATCGAATCGTCCCATATCATTTCCTGGGTTATCAGGTTCCAGTCCCAGATACCTACACCGTTATGGAGCGTGGCCAATGCCAGGCGCTCTTCCTTTTCTTGCAGTTCATTTTCGGCCTTTTTGCGATCGGTGATGTCCTGCACCGATCCCGTCCCAGATTGCAAGTTGCCTTGTGCGTCCAAGTCCAGTTCGGCGCGCTCTTCCACCCAGCGTGTTTCGCCCCGCACAATAATGCGGTGTTGTATCCGGTATGGCGCACCCTTGAGCGCGGCCTGCCAGGCGGAATCGACAAGTTCTTTGTCGTCGGGGTGCACATCGGCAATGAAGGATTCATAGGTGAGGGATGCGCCGACAGGGATACCGAAGATGCGGTAGGTTTCATCTGACCATACCAGTTCGTTTTTCGGTACGTTGAGCCGCCAACTGCCGATTGCTGCCAGAGATTGTGTCCGGCGCAGCAAGGCTTCGTTGGTGCGAAGCTGCTCTTCGGCCCGCTTGCGCTCGGTGATATCCTTGTTCAAAATCATCCAGACTTCGCCGAACTCGGGATGGGTAAACACGGAAGCCGAGGCGGTGCACCAGAAACGCTTGCCATCCTTGGTGATGTTTTCCGCCTCTCCTTGCCACACCCCTTTTCTGGACAGTATCTTGCCGATAGCGGCGGTGATTGCTTCCGGCGATTGGTCGGAGGGAGCGAACAGCACGGAGAAGCACTTACCGGGCAATTCGTTCGATCCATAACCGAACATCCGCTCGGCGCCCGGATTAGAATAAACAATAGAGCCATCCTTTGCGTGAATCAGCAGCACCGCTTCGGTAATCTGCGCCATCATTCTGGACTGAAGGTAGATGTCCTCTTGGCCGGTCTGTTTGCTGATGCGCAAATGCCGGTAACGCTCTGGAAGCTCCGGGGGAATGGCACCGAACTGCTCGACTATGGCAAAAGAGCCGTCCTCCTGGCAGCGGGAAAGGCAGGTGTTCACCCGGGCATGATGCGACGCCGGATCCATTTGTACGGCACCTTGCGGGCCGGATACGGCGATTGTTTCCAGAGCCTTGACCAGCGCTTCCGCATCGAGGCTGCCCGCCTGATTGGCGGCCTTGGCAAACGCCTTGACGCAGAGGTAGGCGCCTTCGCCGAAATTGGTCAGGATGCCGTTGCCATGTGGCCAAATACCGTTCACCCCGGGCTGGGTGGCAAGCTGTGCCAGGTATTTTCTGTTTTCCGGGGTGTCCAGCGTCATGAAGTAGGTGTTGCTGGAATAAAAGCCTTCGCGCACCTCCGGAGGCAATTTGCTGGCCATGGCCTCGTCATAGTGGCCCATCACCACCGCCATCCGGTTTTTCAACCCTCTTTCGCTAAAACGGGTGAGCAGATGTGTCTGGTCGGCACCTGCGAAATAGGGGACGAACACATCGGCTGCCGATTCCGCCACCTGATCCAACAGGCGCTCGATGTCGCTGCCACTCGCGCCGATAGGGTAATACTCTTCGCCCACCACCTGTCCGCCCGACTGTTCCAGCGCGCGCTTGGCGGCGTCGATAGAGCCGCGCGGCCATTCGTAATTGTTACCGGCGAAGAACATCCGGGGGCCGTAGCGGTTGCGCATGTACGGGATCATCCGCTCGATTTGCTGGTTGGGCAGGGCGGCGAAATGGAAGAAATAATGGCTGAGGATGCTTCCCTCGTAAAAGGAAAAATTGAGATAGGGAACCCTGCGCGGCTCGGCCACCTGGTAGGCGACGGCGATGCGCGAATTGGAGAGGAGGTTGCCGATAATGGCGGCACAGTGATGCTGATCCACCAGTCTGGCGGCAGCCGCGATCGCGCTTTCCGGCAGGCTGCCGTCATCTTCGATGACGAGTTCCAGCGGCCTGCCCAGGACGCCGCCACTCTGGTTGACCTCAGCGCAGGCGATTTGTCCGGCACGGGCGATCTCCGCGCCATACATTCCGACCACTCCGGTCAAGGGGGGCATCAATCCGAGCCTTACGGTGTGCTTGCTCATAATCTCCTTACTATTGCACGGAGCAGCAACTGAACGGTTAAATCTTACGAGTGTATTAAACGAAACGGCTTGCCGTTGGCGTCCAGGAAACAATCCACCGGGCCCACGGCAACGCAACGGGGCTGGTCGTAGTAACCCGCGCACTCGTTGCATTTATCGGGGTCGATTTCAAATATATAATCGCCTTCGAATATCGCCCCGGTCGGACATTCCGCCTCGCAAAGGCCGCAATTGATACAGTCGTCGGTAATTGATAGCGCCATTTTTGTTTCTCCATGCCGGCTCTTCTGCCCGCCCTTGTTACCCCAGCAAATGCTTCACCAGCTCGCGTTCCTCGGCCAGTTCGCGATAGCTGCCCTGCATGCGCTCGTGTCCCGCTGCGCTGATCGACAGGTCATGCACGATGTGGTATTCGCCCTGTTTGCACCTCACCGGAAAGCCGTAGATAACGCCCTCCGGAATGCCGTAGCTGCCGTCGGACGGGACGCCCATGGATACCCAGTTGTTGTGGTGCGCGCCGAGCATCCAGTCGTGGATATGCGCGATGGCGGCATTGGCGGCGCTCGCCGCGCTGGACAGGCCGCGCGCTTCGATGACTGCGGCGCCGCGGTTCTGCACGGTGGGGATGAATTCGCGTTCTACCCAGCCCTGATCCGGCAGCATGTCGCGCACCAGCTTGCCGCGAATCTCGGCGTGGTCAAGATCGGGATATTGCGTGCCGGAGTGATTGCCCCAGACGATCATCTTCTTGACGTCGTGGATCGGTTGGAACAGCTTTTGCGCGACTTGCCCGATGGCGCGGTTGTGGTCGAGGCGCATCATCGAGGTGAAATTGCGCGGGTCGAGATCGGGGGCGTTCTTCATCGCGATCAGCGCGTTGGTGTTGGCCGGATTGCCCACTACCAGCACCTTGACGTGGCGCTCCGCATAGTCGTTGAGCAGCTTGCCTTGCGCGGTAAAAATCGCGCCGTTGGCTTCGAGCAGGTCTTTGCGCTCCATGCCCTTGCCGCGCGGCCGCGCGCCGATCAGCAGGGCGATTTCGGTGTCACGGAATGCGACCTTCGGGTCGTCGGTGATGATGACCTGTTGCAGCAGCGGAAAGGCGCAGTCCTCCAGTTCCATCATCACACCGCGCAACATCGTCTGCGCCTGCGGCAAGTCCAGCAATTGCAGGATGATCGGCTGGTCGTGCCCGAGCATGTCGCCATTGGCGATGCGGAACAGGGCAGCGTAGCAGATTTGTCCGGCGCCGCCGGTGATGGTGATGCGGATGGGTGCTTTCATAGTGCGTTCCTCTGAATTTAGTTATTTATAACATGCAGCAAAATCAAATTCCCCCAGCCCCTTTTTAAACCTTCTTTGAAAAAAGAGGTTTAGCGAAGCCTATCCTGAGCCTGTGGAAGTGGCGGAGGGGATTTGTTTTTTGTTTTATCACTCAGGGTGGCTATCGCTATGCCATTCTGACAAACAAGACCGTATCATAATTGTTTTGATTTTCTCGCGCCATGTAAAAAGGTGTAGCATTCGCCAATCTGGTATTGACGTCATGACAGGAATCAACGATGAATAAACAACGCCCGAAGCACCTCGCCTTGCATCTCATCAAATTGCCACTCCCCGGTTTTGTTTCCATCCTCCACCGCGCCAGCGGCTTGTTGCTATTCCTGGCGCTACCGCTGTTGCTGCTGATGTTGCAACACAGCCTGCGCACCATCGAAACTTACACGCAACTGCTGGCCGTGCTGGCGCATCCGCTGGCGAAGCTGCTGATGCTCGGGCTGCTGTGGGCATTCCTGCATCACTTCTGCGCCGGGCTGCGCTATCTGGCGATTGATTTGCACCTGGTGCGCGATCTTGCGCAGGCGCGCAACAGCAGTAAGGTGGTGATGGCGGCGAGCCTGTTACTGACCGTTTTTCTGGGAATGAAGCTATGGTAAACCGCGTGGTGACGGGCGCGCATTACGGGTTGCGCGACTGGCTGATCCAGCGCATCACGGCGGTGATGATGGCGGCGTACAGCGTGGTGCTGGCCGCCTACCTGCTGCTGCAACCCCGTGTGGGTTACGATGTCTGGACGGGATTGTTTTCGGGCCAGCCGATGCGCACGTTTACGCTGTTGTTTCTGCTGGGCGTGTTCTATCACGCCTGGATCGGCATCCGCGACATCGTGATGGATTACGTCAAACCGGCCAGTATGCGTTTGGTTATCCATACGCTGGTGATTCTGGCTTTGCTGTTGTATGTGATTTGGGCCGTACAAATATTGTGGGGAATGTGATGTCAGTCGCGAAACGAACTTTCGATGTAGTAGTGGTCGGCGCGGGCGGCTCCGGGATGCGCGCAGCGTTGCAACTGGCCGAGGCCGGGCTGAAAGTGGCGGTGCTGTCCAAGGTGTTTCCGACGCGCTCGCACACTGTCGCAGCGCAGGGTGGCATCGCCGCGTCGCTGGGCAATGTCAGCAAGGACAGCTGGCACTGGCATATGTATGACACGGTGAAAGGCTCGGATTATCTCGGCGACCAGGATGCCATCGAGTTCATGTGCCGCGCCGCGCCGGAAGTGGTGTACGAGCTGGAACATTACGGTATGCCGTTCGATCGGCTGGAAAGCGGCAAGATTTACCAGCGCCCGTTCGGCGGGCATATGCAGGACTACGGCAAGACGCCGGTGCAGCGCGCCTGCGCGGCGGCCGACCGCACCGGCCATGCTTTGCTGCATACGCTGTACCAGCAGAACGTGAAGGCCAACACGCATTTCTTCATCGAGTGGATGGCGCTCGACCTGATCCGCGACCAAGACGGCGACGTGCTCGGCGTGACCGCGATGGAAATCGAAACCGGCGAAGTGATGATCTTCCAGGCGCGTGCCACGTTGCTCGCCACCGGCGGGGCGGGGCGCATTTTCCAGTCCAGCACCAACGCCTACATCAACACCGGCGACGGGCTGGGCATGGCGGCGCGCGCCGGGATTCCGCTGGAGGACATGGAGTTTTTCCAGTTTCACCCCACCGGCGTGTATGGCGCAGGGGTGCTGATTTCCGAAGGGGTGCGCGGCGAGGGCGGTTATCTGGTGAACAAGGACGGCGACCGCTTCATGCCGAAATACGCGCCAAACGCCAAAGACCTGGCCAGCCGCGACGTGGTGTCGCGCGCCATTACCGTGGAGATCAACGAAGGGCGCGGCTGCGGCCCGCACGGCGATCATGTGCTGCTCAAGCTGGATCATCTCGGCGACAACGTGATCAGGCAGCGCTTGCCCGGCATCCGCGAAATCGCGCTGAAATTCGCCCATGTCGATCCGGCCAAATATCCCATCCCCGTCGTGCCGACCGCGCATTACATGATGGGCGGCATTCCCGCCAACTATCACGGGCAGGTTATCGCGCCCTATCATCACGGGCCGGAAGAGGTGGTGCACGGCCTGTATGCGGCGGGCGAATGCGCCTGCGTGTCGGTGCACGGCGCGAACCGCCTGGGCTGCAATTCGCTGCTGGACTTGCTGGTGTTCGGGCGCGAAGCGGCCCGGCAGATTATCGAAGATCTGAAAAATCATCCGCACCCCAAACTCCTGCCTGCCGATTCCGCCGAACGCTCCCTGGCGCGGCTGGCGCGCTTGGAAAATCAGAAAGACGGCGAGCGTGTCGCCGAGGTCGGCGACGCGATGCGCAAGATCATGCAGAAGCATTGCGGCGTGTTCCGCTTTCCGGAATTGCTGGCCGAGGGCGTGGAGAAAATCCGCGAAATTGCCGAGCGGGCCGCACATACGGAAATCCGGGACAAGAGCCAGGTGTTCAACACCGCGCGCATCGAGGCGCTGGAACTGGATAACCTGATCGAGGTCGCGCAGGCGACCATGGTTGCCGCAACGGCGCGTACCGAAAGCCGCGGTGCCCATGCGCGTGACGACTTCCCGCAGCGCGATGATGTGAACTGGCTCAAGCACAGCCTGTATTTCCGCGACGAGCATCGGCTGGCTTACAAGCCGGTACGACTTAAGCCGTTGACGGTGGACTCGTTTCCACTCAAGGCACGGGTGTATTGAGAAGGCACGGGTGTATTGAGAAAAGGTATAGGTCATGCAGGGAAGGTTTTTATTTTCTTTACCGGCGCTTTTGCTGCTTTCTTCTTGTGTGACGCAAGGAGGAAACGCGAAAGTGGATAACCTGCTGCATGCCGCAAACAGTAGCGCCGGGCGGAAGGTTGTCAGGGTGGTTGCCAGCGGCAATCCCCAAGCCGCCTTGAAAACGCTGGCAACGAACAAGCGCGACCAGTGGGCGCGCGACCCCTTGCAAATGGCCCAAGATTTGCGCCAGGCGCAGCGCGATTTCGAGAACCTGATGGATATTCTTTCCGGCAATGTGAAAAAGAAATGGGGCCAAAAAGAAACGAAGCTGCCGGAGCGCAAGGTCTACGTCAAATACACCAAGCAATACAAGAGCCGCGCCATCGTCAATTTCGAACAAGGCGAGGTGCTTGTGGAAACGCTGGATGAGCATGCCGATGCCACTCTTAAAAACGCCATTGTCGCCACCCTGCTCACGCCGGAAGATCCGGCCTCTGTCGATGTGTTTTCCGATAGCGCAGTCAAGCTGGGCGGCAACAGCAAGCCCTTCTTGCTGGGGCTGGTGCTGGACGATGCCGGGCGGGAAATCGCCACGCCCGAGGCCGCCGCTGGCTTTGCAGACAAGGTGTTGCCGGTCGCCAGAACACGCAAGATACAAACCGGGAACGGTATAAAGCCGGTGCGCTATGTCGTTATCCCGATGGTGGCAAACTTCGAGGACAAAAAGGCGCAGAAATATCTCCAGCATGTGCGCAAATATGCCCAGCAATACAACGTCAGCCCCAGCCTGATACTGGGCATCATGCGCAGCGAGAGCAGCTTCAACCCCCATGCGGTCAGCTCTGCGCCGGCTTACGGCCTGATGCAGCTGGTGCCGACCAGCGGCGGGCGCGAGGCGTATCGCCGTGCAAAAAACCAGGATGTCGCGCCTTCAAAAAACTATTTATTCGACCCGGAAAACAACATCGAATTGGGTACGGCCTATCTGAACGTCTTGCTCCACGACCAATTGCGTGGAGTGGAAGACCGCACCTCGCGCGATTACTGCGTCATTTCCGCCTACAACACCGGGCCGAGCAATGTGATGCGCGCCTTCACCGATACCCAAGGCAAGCAGCGCTTCAGCGAGGGGCTGCAACAGATCAATCGCCTGACGCCGTCGCAAGTGTTTCAGGAATTGCGCCAGAAGCTGCCTTACGCCGAAACCCGGAATTATTTGCCCACGGTCAACAACAACCGGAAGCGTTATTACAGCGTAGATAAGACCGTCATGGCAGGCGATACTCAACCGGCCGCGTCCAACTAACGGCACACGCAACATAAGGAGCGAGCAATGCGTTTTTCAATCTACCGCTACAACCCGGACACCGATGCCGCGCCGCATATGCAGGACTATGAGCTGGATGTCGAGGCAGGCGACAAGATGTTGCTGGATGCCATCATGTTGCTGAAGGAACAGGACGATAGCTTATCGGTGCGCAAGTCCTGCCGCGAGGGGGTGTGCGGCTCGGATGCGATGAACATCAACGGGCGCAACGGCCTGGCGTGCATCACGCCGCTGTCCGGCCTGAGCGAGCCGGTCACCTTGCGCCCGCTCCCCGGCCTGCCGGTGATTCGCGACCTGATCGTGGACATGACGCAATTCTTCAAACAATACCACTCCATCAAGCCCTACCTGATAAACAACGACCCACCGCCGGAAACCGAGCGCCTGCAATCGCCCGCGCAGCGCGCGCACCTGAACGGCCTGTACGAGTGCATCCTGTGCGGTTGCTGCTCCACCGCCTGCCCGTCGTTCTGGTGGAACCCGGACAAATTCGTCGGCCCGGCAGGGCTGTTGCAGGCTTACCGCTTTCTCGCCGACACGCGCGATCACGCCACCAGCGAGCGGCTCGACGACCTGGAAGACCCGTACCGGTTGTTCCGTTGCCACACCATCATGAATTGCGTGGATGTGTGCCCGAAAGAGCTGAACCCGACCGAGGCGATCGGCAAGATCAAAGATATGATGGTCAAGCGCATGGTATGAAGAATCTGGAGCGGGTGCGTTGGCGGGCGCGGCGCGGTTTGCTGGAGCTGGACATCGTGCTGGGGCGCTTTATCGAGGCACAATATGAGCTGCTTGATGAGGCCGAGCGGCAGGCGTTTGAAGCGTTGCTGGATATGCCGGATAACCCGCTGTGGGACATGATTGCGGGCAGGCTAGAGGCGATGCCGGGCGAACAACAGGCATTGCTGGAGAAGATCAGGGCGGTATAAATCGTACCTAACGAGGGAGAATAATTATGGAAAACAAACGTATCGCAACGCTGACCCTGGATGACGGGCGCAGCATCGAATTGCCGATCATGTCCGGTACGCTGGGGGCGGACGTGCTCGATATTCGCAACCTTGCCAAGCTGGGGATGTTCACTTACGACCCCGCGTTCTTCGTTACGGCCAGTTGCACTTCGAAAATCACGTTTATCGACGGCGATGCCGGACTGCTTTACTACCGGGGTTATCCGATCGAGCAACTGGCCGAGCATTCCGATTTTCTTGAAGTGTGCTACCTGCTGCTGAACGGCGAACTGCCGAATGTTGCGCAGTCTGCCGGATTCAAGGATATCGTGACCCACCACACCATGGTGCATGAGCAGATCGCACGTTTCTATTCCGGCTTCCGCCGCGATGCGCACCCGATGGCGGTGATGGTCGGCGTGGTGGGCGCGCTGTCCGCTTTTTATCACGATTCGCTGGATATTAACGACCCGCGCCACCGTGAAATTTCCGCGATGCGTATGCTTGCGAAAGTGCCGACCCTCGCGGCGATGGCGCACAAGTATTACACCGGCGCGCCGTTCATGTACCCGAAGAATAAGTTCAGCTATGCGGAAAACCTCATGTATATGATGTTCGCCACTCCCGCTGAAGATTACGAGCCGAACCCGGTGCTGGTGCGCGCGCTGGACCGCATCCTGATCCTGCATGCCGATCATGAGCAGAACGCTTCCACCTCGACGGTGCGCCTGGCCGGATCGAGCATGGCAAACCCGTTTGCCTGCATCGCTTCCGGCATTGCCGCATTGTGGGGGCCGGCGCACGGCGGGGCGAACGAGGCGGCGTTGAAGATGCTGGAAGAAGTCGGCGACATCTCGCGCGTGCCGGAATATGTGCAGGGCGTGAAAGACAAGAAATACCGTTTGATGGGCTTCGGCCATCGCGTCTACAAGAACATGGACCCGCGCGCCGCGGTGATGCGCAAAACCTGTTATGAGGTGCTCAAGGAACTTAAGCTGGAGAACCACAAACTGTTCGAACTGGCGATGGAGTTGGAGCGCGTTGCCCTGAGCGACCCGTATTTCATCGAACACAAGCTGTATCCGAACGTGGATTTTTATTCCGGCATCGTGCTGCGCGCGCTGGGTATCCCGGTGAATATGTTCACGGTGATTTTTGCGGTAGCGCGGACCGTGGGCTGGATTTCTCAATGGAACGAAATGATCGCGGATGCGGATCACAAAATCGGGCGCCCGCGCCAGTTGTATGTTGGCGCGACACGGCGCGATTATGTGCCGATGGGGCAACGCTAAACAAAGCCGCCTGAAATGCCGGGATTGACCATGCCTTTTTTCCGCGCCTATCGCATCTTCGAGGAAGACGGCCAATCCGCCGGGCGCTTCGTCGAGCTGACGCTGGACGATCTCGACCCCGGCGAGGTGGTGATCCAGACGCATTACTCCAGCGTGAACTATAAGGATGCGCTCGCCGCGACCGGCGCAGGCAAGGTGATACGCCGCTTTCCATGCGTCGGCGGGGTGGATGCGGCGGGGGTGGTGGCAAGTTCATCGGACACGCGCTTCAAGCTGGGCGATGAGGTGATCGTTACCGGCTACGGCATGGGCGTGGATCACGATGGCGGCTTTGCCGAGTATGTGCGTGTTCCCGCCGACTGGGTAGTGCCGCTGCCGCAAGGGTTGACGCTATTCGACGCGATGGCGATCGGCACGGCGGGGTTTACTGCCGCGCTGTCGATCCACCGGCTGGAGCAGAATGAGCTGCGCCCCGAAAACGGCAAAGTGATGGTGACGGGTGCGACCGGCGGGGTAGGGAGCCTCGCGATTCAGATGCTGGCGCAGCTCGGTTATCACGTCGTCGCGCTGACCGGCAAAGACGCCGAACACGATTACCTGAAGTCGCTCGGCGCGGCTGAAGTTTTGTCGCGCAAGGATTTGGCAATGGGCACGCGCCCTCTGGAGAAAGCGCAGTGGGCGGGCGCGCTAGATGCGGTGGGCGGCGAGACGCTGGCGTGGCTGACGCGCACCATGCAGCAGAACGGCGTGATCGCCAGCTTCGGCAATGCGGGCGGCATCGAGCTGCACACCACGGTGATGCCCTTTATCCTGCGCGGGGTGCGCCTGATCGGCGTCGATTCCGCTGCTACCGCAATGCCGTTGCGCGCTGAAATCTGGCGTCGTTTGGCCACGAATCCCCTTCGACCCAACTCAGTGCAAGCTTCGACAGGGCTCAGGGCAGGCCTGCGCCCGCAGTTGCTGGCACAGATGACACATACCACGCCCTTTGCCGAGCTGCCACAAGTGTTCCCGCAACTGCTGCAAGGCAGGTTGCGCGGGCGCACGGTGGTGGAGATAAGGCAGATTGGTTAATGTTATAATTCGCGCTCGAAGCTGGCATACAGACAGCGCGAAAGTGGCGGAATTGGTAGACGCACTGGATTTAGGTTCCAGCGCCGCAAGGCGTGCAGGTTCGATTCCTGTCTTTCGCACCAAGTAAAATCAACGAGTTAGGATAAAGCGGTATACTCGGGCATCCCATCAAATACCGCGTTTTCCATGGCAAATTTTCCAGAATTTTCCATAACTTTCCAAAAAAATTGCTTGTGGAGTGTAGGATATTTGGGTATTCTGCACCCATGTTGATTCCAAACCACAGTTCAATCTTTTCATATGCTCTTGGGATTTTGATTAAGAGTATTGTTAGCTTTGGGCTCCCGATCTGCTACATTTTTGCATGCCAAGATTTTGGTGTGAGTTCTGTGCTGGGAATAGCCGTCACTGGTTTACTTGGTGTAATGATGTTGGCCGTTTTGCTTGTGATGTGGGCTGCTGGCCCGCTGGACGTTTCGGTCCAACAAATCAGAAAAAATTTCCCAGGTTGGTTTAAGTTGGAAAAGCGAAAAAACGAATCTGCAATCAAATATATAGCCCTTAGTGTCGCATGCATTTTCCAGACACGTTATCTCTCAGTCCCAACCCCTCCCCCTCGTCTGCGCCTCGCTGATCGCGAGGCTCCTGTTCGCCGCACCTAGGGTTTAAACCCGGCCTCGCGATTCGCGCGCTTTTCAGCGCGGCGTTTTTCAGTGGGGTTGTCATGCAAAACATTTCTCAAACGCTTCAAATTTTGTTGGCTCGTTTCGGCGGCCAAGTTTTAATTCCCTTTACAGATGGCTCTGAATCTGTTGGGATTTCTGCCCAAACTGCCAGGAACAGACTTTCAAATGGCAGTTTTCCGATGGCCACTTGCGCCATCGGCGGCCGCCGATTTATCCACATCTCAGATTTGGCGAATTTTGTCGATTCACTTCAAGAAAAACCGGCAAAAACCAAACGCGGCAGGCCAACCAAGGCTTCAAAATATGCAGCCGAGGTGTCAAATTGAACGCGAACGAGGAGGGATATGAGATTCGTCGCGAGGGGGAGGTTAACTACTCTAAACCTATTGCCCGCGCTTTACTGAGGGATATCCGGCTCACTTTTGGTGCAAGAGGGGTTTTTGCCTGGCTTTGGGATTTACCTCATGGCTGGCGTGCAAATTCGGCGCACATCGCTTCGCAATCGCCGCAGGGCAAGGATGCTGTCAAAACCATTTTGAGGCAGTTGGAGGCGGTCGGTGCAATGCGAGTTGAGGTAATCCGCGGGGAAGGAGGCAAACTTGCTGGCAAGCGCTGGGTTCTGGTTTCACCTGACCGGTGGGCCGTCGAAGCACCACTGTCATCCAAATCAACGCCGGAGCCGGAAGCCACGCCAGGTGCCACTTCCACCGAAGGACGGGTTTTCCGACCTTCGGTTAAACCGACTATCGGGAAACCCGCCACTAAGGTTCTTCTAGATAAAGGTTCTTCTATTTTAAGAACCACCACCAACCAAAACCAAAAGCCGGTGGTGGTGGTTGCTAATGTACTAGCCGAGGGTCTTGACCCGCGCCTGGTTACCCATCATCACAGTGACGTTGAGCCAAATGAAGCTGTAATTAATGATCTGGTGGAGGCAGCCGTATGGGGAGCACGCAGGGGCAGGGAGCCGCTTAGAAATGAGCCAAACTTTAGGCGCTCGAAGCGCCTTAAGCTTGAGGACTTCGGGCCCAGCGAAGAGGACTTGCAGTTATTGTCAGCCTGGCGAGAATCTGGCAGGCGCGCTGCCCAGCAGGCTGAGCTTGCCTCTAAACAAGTTGAAGACAGGAAAAAACCCCCTGTTCTGGACAGGGAGGCGTGCGTTAAGGGCGCTGGTTTTTTCAAACGGCCTGGCGGTGTTCAGGAAAAAATCAAACTTTCAGGCGCAATTCCAAGCTGCCAGCCTTGAGATTTCTTCTTCAGACTTTCTCACTTAACCCAAAATCGGCTTGCAGGAGGAGGGTGCATCTTCCCTTCTCTTGCCTTTCTAAAGTCGCCTGACAGGGTAAGGAGCTGTTTTTAAGTCCCCTGGCTTTCCTTGCCACCTCCTTGTATTTTCAGAGGCTTAAAACTGCCTTTTTCTTTTTCTGGCTGGTTTTTCTCCTTTCTCTATTTTTTTAAATCTTTTTCTGTTTTTTGGTTGCCGTTTTTTTTTCAATGTCCAATTGGGGTGGCTTTCCGCAAAAGCAGCGGAACCGGGATGCCCCATTCCATGCAGCGCTTCGCTCCGGTCGCGTTGCGACTGGCCTAGCGGCCACACTCCAGAGCCACCACTAGCCTTTCCTCTTCGCTCCAGCACTCCGTTTGGCCTTCGCTTCGCTGCGCGCCTGTGGCTTGCCGGTGGCCAACCGTGCCGGATGCCCACCTTAAAACCAAACCATCGGCTTTGTGTACCAGACGCTCGCGCGACTGGTACAGCCTTTTTCTTGCTTCGCTGCGCTGCGCAGTTTGCCTGCGCGGGTGAAAGCCGATTCGCGTAGTCGATCTCCTTTTTGAAAGTGGCACCAGTCCGTCGTCACAAACGCACTTCAGCCACGCAGCCGGGGAAAACGCAAAAGTCACGCCAGACCCGGCTGCGCCGGGACGCGGGGGACCGAGGCAGTGCTCGGGCGATGAAACTGCCCTGCGCGCTGGCCGCACCACTCCCCCGCTTCTGTCATGCCTTTTGCCCCCGTCTAAACGCGCGGCTTCCAGGGCTTGTTTGTGAGCGACGACGGACTGGTACCAAACACTTTCAAAACAAAAGGAGATCGACATGACACACGCAAATCAATCACCCGCACAGACAAACAAAACCGCCCTCCGGGCAGGGAGCTCAGACGTCCCGGTGATGGGAAACGGCAAACCATTTGATGAGGTGTATGGGCGATGGGTCTACGGCTGGAGATGATGCAATGGCGCGGGTGTTGACTGTGATCGTCGTGGTTGTGGCTTACACGGCAACGGCGATGTACGCGATATACGCACCGGCGCCTGGAGCACTGCATCCGGTAGCGGCACCATTGGGGATTCGGGGATGAAATCGGTTTAGGGGGTTGTGCTTTTGCATAACATATCGTAACATAACAACGTAACGTAACTTAATTAAACATAACATAACACAAGGAGAGCACATCATGGCACGCGAATCGACAATCAGTTTTGACCAGGTGGCAGCGGCGGCAGACATCATTAAAACACAAGGCGGGAAGCCTACGGCGCGCAGTGTGCGCGAGGCTTTGGGGTCAGGCAGCATGGCAACGGTACTCAAGTTTTTGCAGCAGTGGCAAGGCGGACAGGTGCGGCAGAGCCAGGCGATCGACGACACCCTTGATCCGGCTATCGTTAGGGCAATCAGTAACGCGATTGCAGGCAAGGTGCAGGAAGCGACGGCAGACGCAACGGCTCGCCTGGCCGACTTGCAGGCCGAGACTTCCTCGGTAATCGTGGAAAACGAGCGGATGGGCGCAGAAATTGAAGCGTTGGCAACGGAGCTGGCCACACTACAAGAACAGCTTGCCGCGACCTCTGGCAGGGCGCAGCAATTGGAAGTTGATGCCGCCAGGCAGGCCACAGAACTGGCAGCAGAACGCGCGGCAGCCGAGGCCGCCAGATTGGCTTTAGCGAAGGCCGAATTAAGGCTTGAATCGGTACCGAGGATAGAGGCCGAGCTTGTTTCAGTCCGGGCCGAATTGTCGGCAGAGCGCGTTAAATCAGCCGAGCAACACGAGGCCGCCGCCGTTGCCATCGCGCAGCGCGAGGCAGCAGAAAAAGCCAATGCTCGTTTGACCGAGCAGCTCACAGAAGTCACCAAACGCGCTACCAGCACCGCCGAGCAGCTTGCCTTTGAGAAGATATCTAACCAGGCTTGCCAGGCCCGCCTGGAGGCAGCAGCAAGGGAAATTACAGTTGCCCAAGAAGCCGCCACCGCAGCCCGAGCCGCCGCGAAGAAAGCAGGCGAGGAAGCTGCCGAGCTTCGCGGGCAGATGAAAGGCGGGGGAGGGGCAACACCGGCCAAAAAGCCAGCCACAAAAAAACTAGCCGCGTAACCAATTAATTAAAGAGGAGATGTCAAAAAATGAGGGCAGGCGCCGCAAGGGTGTCAATTCACGATACGCAGATCGACAGACTTGTCTCTATACTTCATTTGAACGTCCATCTCCACCAAGCTCAACCCGCCTTGTAATGGCTGAATTTGAAGCTGCTGTTGCTGCCAGAGTGCAGCGGCATTATCTTGCCTTTTTTCTCTGGCTAAAATTCCTTCGCCAATCGCAAAAAGCAAATACCCTGCCAGCCATGAAAAAATCCCAGCCCCAGCCAAAAGCAAAATCCCAGTCGCTGTCCACGGTATTACTGCCAAAAGTATCGTTATCCGCTTTAATCTTTCCCACATTTTGCCACCCCCGTTTTTGACTTACCCAACCAATCCCGGCGCGAAGCGCCGGGGCCTTTGACTCCCTGTTTTTTCCTTTGCTAATTTTCGGTGTGACATAAATGATGATGCACTATCCCGCTTTTCCACGGGTTGGCGGCGGTATCAAAAAGAATGTAATACTCCTTTCGATGCTCGATCTCAGACGCTGGTCGATTGGCGGCCACGAGTGTTGTGATCTCATCCTCACCGACGCCAGTAAATGCACCGCGCCCGGCATACACCTTGTAATTTCGCTCCTTGCTCAACGAGCACAATCCGGCCTTTGTGCCCTTATAGACAACGTATTTGCGGGAGGCGGGCAGCGCTTTGAAAAAGCCGTCGGCGGGTTTTGCCATGGCCAGCATTGCCGATGGGTATTCGACTAATCCGTTTGCCGTTGTGTACGCCATCACCAAGCCATCCTCTGTTTGAACAGTGATCCAGAAAGCGCCCGGCAAGCCCTGATCCTCTTCGCTTGTGATCTCCACTTGCAATTCCACGACCAGGCACGGCTTCTTCCCGGATCCGTCGTAGTCGGCATCCCAGCTAACGCACACCAGCTTTCCGGACTGGTCGGCATTCGCGCTCCCGGCTACCGCCAGCATCAACATCGCAACTAAAATTTTCCAGTTCATTTTTTCACCTCGATTTTGCTTCACCCAATCAATCCCGGCGCGAAGCGTCGGGGCCTTTGATTCTTCCTTACCAGTGGCTTTTGTCCTTGGGGCGTGGCTTTGGGAAAGGTTGATCCTCAATCGTCATCGTCCTGCGCAGCTCTTCGTTAACAGCCGCGGCTTGCTTTTCTTCCGCAGACTCACAACCGGCCAACAGCACTAAAACCAAACCGCAAATTGCAAAAGTAACTTTCATTTTTCTCTCCTTGAGTTAAACGTCGATATGAATTTTCGAGTGATGGTTGTCGCGCTCGACATGGTTCGCGAGGCCGCCCGCCGCCTGCTTGAAGGCTTTGAACGATTCCGCTTTATAGGCCGCTTGCTCGGCTTTTTGTTTTACGTCCACGGCTTTTTGCGCTGCCTGAGCTTTGGGGGATATTGGCGCAGCCTGTGCGGCGACGGCGGCTTCGCCCGCCGCAGTGGCGAGCTCGATGCTCCCGCCCGCGTTTTTGACAGCGTGCGCAACCTGTTTGGGGGTTTGGCCTGCCGCCGCAGCCTTCACGCCCGCGTCAAATTGCGGTTGCGTTGCGCCACCCCTAAACAGCTCCGCTCCCACCGCCGCCGCAGTGGCTTGCTGCGGCGTTCCGCCTTCTTCCTGCATGGCCGTCGATATCTCGGCGCTGCCACCGCCATTCACCGCCGCATTGCTGGCCGCCGCCACGGCTTCCGCCGGGGCAGGGGCAGACAGGGAGGTCATGGCTTTTTCTGCGCCTGCCTTGCTCATCTCGCTTTGCCGCGGGGGGTATTTGCCATTTGCAAATTCGTTATTCAGCGGCTTTGCGGGAGGGCGAGGCGCTTCGCCAACGGGTGGTTTATCTAAGCCAGTCAGATTATTTAAAAACCCACCGGCTTTATCCATCGCGGTTTTTGTCGCTCCGCCCATCAGACTGCTGACAGATTGGCCTTTTGCCATACTTGCCGCCGCACCAGCCGCAGCCCCAGCCGTTGCCACTGTTGCCGCCGCCGCCATCCCGGCTTTAATGCTCGACATCGCGTCCCCGGTCGTGACGCCAGATCCACCGGAAGCCAGGCTGTCCGCGATTCCGTCCGACTGGTGGGTGACAAAGGCCAGCAGCAAAAACCCCATCATTCCGGATAGCAGGGGTGTCCAAATGTCTGCCGCCAGGCCGAATGCCATCCCGTCCAGTATTTGGGTAAGATTGTCCGAAACCGTTTTCAATGCGGAGACGATTGCGGCAAGAATCACAATCCGGAAGACCAGGCTGATCAAGGTTTTGAACGGTGCCAACCCTTGTTCTCTGAAGCCCTTCAGGCCAAGGAACGCAACTGACAGTGGCGCCGCACAGATGATAATGGCAACCTGAAGTTTTACCATGAAGACCTTGAAGGAAATATATCCGCAGCAGAGCAGGATGGTCATGGAGATAAAAAAGACCATAATGCTTGTGATGAACAGCATGGCCGGGGCCGCGCCGGGCACGAGTGCTGCCGCTGCTGTTGCGGCCAGATTGGCAACATTTGTGGTCGTGGCTTTTATGACTGCAATTGTTATTTTTCCATAAGCAATAAGGCCGGTCGACATGATGTCGCCGGCATCGAAACTGCCGCCGTTCATTCCGGTCCATAGCGCCGCTTTTGTCAGGAAAAAATCGATCGTGCTGCGCAGCAGCCAACCGATGTTGGTCAGTCCACCGGTGCCAGAATCAGACAGGAGCCACACACCCACGCCCGCCCAGGTTAAGAAAATCAGAAAGTGGCCGATTATCCCGTCTAATCCGTCCCCGCTCACCAGCTTTTGAAGCCCGTCTATCGTGTATTGGAGCACCAGGAACGCGAACAGCAGTTGCAGAGCGACGCTTTGGAGCTGGTTTGTGATCAAGGTTGTCGATTGGCTGAGCGCATTTCCCACCAAGTCGCCCGCGCCGTAAATCGGCACTGTGGCTTCCGCCAAACCTGGCAAAAGCAGGCAAAAAATAATCAAAATTAAATTTTTCATGGTGGGTTACCAGGTTGTTTTAGTTTTCGGACGAGGGGGCGGAAAAGGCCGGTCCTCAATCGTCATCGTCCTGTTCAGCTCATCCTGAACAGATGTGGCTTCGGCTTGCCGCTGGCTGACCTGTGCCGCCAAGACCTGGTTAGTCGCAAGCTGATTTTGCGTCAGCAAGTCGCGCAGCTTCTGTATTTCCTGGACCTGTGCAACGTTGATTTCAGCCAGGGTTTTTATCGCGCCCAAATTGCCATCAGACGCGTGATTTTTTGCTGCCAAAGCCTTGAGCGCCGCTTCGTCATCCTTGAATTTCTCTCGCTGCAACCCGGCGGTCAGCATCGAAGTCTTGAGCGCATCGGTTGCGGTGTCTGTCCAACTTTTGAATTTGTCCGCAAAGGATTTTTTTATGTGATCTTTAAATTTGCTTTCAAACTGGCTGGCAACCGTGGCCATCGTGTTGCCGATGTCCGAGCCGAGCGTCATCACGCGCGCCTGGTTTCCCATCACCGCATCCAGCTCAGGCCAGATGTTGCCGAGCGGATGTTCCTGTAGGTTTTTAAGCGCTGCGGCGACAGATTTCTGGGCCTCTTGCAGCTCCTCAAGCTGCCGTTTGTAAACATCTATCACCTGAAGGTTTTGAACGACCTGCATGCCGCTGGACGCGTCGCCGTAGGCGTGCGCATCATGGATCGAGGGAAGCATCAGCAGTAAAATAACAAGAAGATTTTTCATTGCTCCCCCTTTTTTTCAATGCGGTTGAAATATAAAGTTGCGCCTTGCAGCAGGCCGAACGACACCACGAACGCGAATATCCCCCAGCCGAGTTGGAGCAATGCGGGCATCAGGAAAACGGGCAAGAAGCCTGTAAATATCAGCCGCCCCCTGGACTGTTTGAACATGTTGAAATTCCCTGTCGCCTTGCCCCAAAATGCAATTGCAAAGGGGACGGCTGGCAGGGCCCACATGATGGCGTTGTTGCCCGCCCCAAGCTGCTTAGCCAGCCACCAACTAAGCGTTGTAGAAGCAATGATGAGTGCTCCGAGTGCCAACTTTTGCTTCATCTGTTGGGGGGTATCGTCGTTTTTGATAATGGTCATTTTTTTCTTCCTTTGAGATTGTGATTAAATTTTAGGCAACGGGGCATTGCCCGTTCCGTCTTGGCCTTGATGTGCCAAAACATATTGCTGCCGTTGCTTCTCAATTTTTTGGGCCCTAATTGAAAAGGGGCTTTTTTGCAGAATGGCTTGCCGGTCAGCATCTGGCAGCTTGTAGCTCGGTGATGGTGTTGACACAATTGCCTTTTCCTTGATCATGACTTAATCCTTTCATATGTTTGATTTAGAAGGTTTGGTCGTTACGGCCACTTGATCAAACCGGTTTTGCTACTCGCTTCTTAATTCCACAACTGCTGCAACCTCTCTTTTTCCTCTTCACTCATTTTTTTCCAAGCCTTTTGGATCAACTCGCCGTTGGCCATTTGCTTTTTTTCTTTTTCAGAAAGCGACCGCTCAGGCATCTGGAGCCAGCCCATTGAAAAGACAAGCACTGCTAACAAGACCCCTAAAAACCCACTCACGAGTGAAAAGAGCAAGGTCCAGAGCAACCCGACGGGCTGATGATTTTCAGCCGAGATTCGCAACGATTCATCGTAGGTTTTGACCGCGTTGGCCGCCTCTTTGGTGATGAAACCCAGCGTGGCAGTGAACTCGTGGCCCTGCTTTTCGAAGGTTGCATTTACTTTTTCTAACCCCTTGAGCCCCAGCTCAATCTTTTCTGCAACTCCAGATTGAATTCCAGCGAGGGTGGCGGCAACGGCCTTCTCCGACTGTTCGCGCAAGTGCCTGGCCTCATCGTCTGTAATTGCGCACACCTCTCTTTTTATCTGCTCAATGTGCGCTTGAGTTTGATTTTCAATCTCTGCCCTGGCAGCAATCGCGGCGTCAGCAAGCATTGCTGCGTGGGCTTTTTGAGCTTCCGCCGTCGCTAGCGCCAAGTTCTGTTGTGACTGAATCAGCTTCTGATCCAGCTCATTCAATGCTTGAGCATTGCCAGCAACCTGGACAATTTGCTTGTCGATGCCCTTCGTGAGGGCATCGATTTCCCCCATGATTTGCTGCGCCATGAAGTCATTGAGAGCCATACTGTTCCCCGAAGAGCTCCTTAAACACTCTGTTAAATTCCACGTTTAAGGTTTTTACATACCCTTGCGCGCGCATCAGCTCTGAAAGCTCAACTCGCTTTTCGGTTTCGGTTGTTGGGGTGTCTCTCATCATTTGGCGGTAATCGGTTTTGTCTCCGACCATTTCTTTGAATGATTTACCCGCCACATCCAGAGCCTTAAAAGCGGGTGTGTCATGGATGGCGGCGGCTGTGTTCAGAGTAAATTTGCCTTCTACTTGGTGGAATTTAAGGATTGTCGAGCATTCCTCTTCCACTGAAGAATCCGCCGCCAGCTTGTTGAACACGACTTTGATCCGGGCCGGCTCGATTCCCATGTCGGCCAGTGTGTTGATAGTCTTAATCGCCTCTCCCATTTCGTTCCGTTTTGCGGAATTCGCTTCAATCGGCACGATGAAAAAATCGAAGTCCAGGTGAGCGTCTGATTGCTGATTTAGTGCTAGCAAAAAGCTTTCAACGTTGGATGCCCCAACGTCCACAATCGCCGACGCGGTGCCCTGCAAAGCATCTTGCAGCTTTCCGATTTCCCGGCCTTTCAACTTAACTTCTTCGCTTGCTCCTGATAGCCCTGACAAATTTATTGTTTCCATTTTTATCAGCTTCGCACCAGGCATTAGAGGCACCAGCATGTTGTTTACAATCGTTGATTTGCCAGCTTTGCCAGTCAGGCTTACAACGGCAACAATCGCGGCCAATTCGTTAGCGCCTGCGGTTTCTGTAGTTTTTTTCATGATTTTTCCTTTTGTTAGTCGTACTGTTTCAAATTTACCGAGCCGCGAAGAGATTTTTTTATTTCGTCCCCGGTTATCAGTTTTTGTTTTTGCTGACTTGCTGCGGGCGGCTTCTCTGCCGCTTCTCCTGCCACCTCAACCTTTGCTGGCGTGGGTGCTATTCCCCTTTTTTTTAAAATTCTGCTTCGGGTCACTGCAAAAACCCCCTCAGACATAACCAGCCCCCGCTGGCCTAGGACTGCCACAATTTCTTTGTGAGAAACCCCAGCCGCCACTGCTGTTTCAACTTCATCCAATACCTCCTCAAGCCGTGCTTTTTTGAACCTGTTCCTCCCGCGCGCAGCTTGCTTAAGTCCTTCAATCAATTCGGATTTCGAGTCGGTGTTATTGTTCATAAGTTTAAGCCTAGCTATGATTTTGCTGAAGCTTGCTCTTTTTTGGTTTTGCTGTCAACTGCAAGTCCTTGAATATATTCACATTTCGGTATACCGCAATATACTGAATTAAGGTATCGCACTGATTATTAGATATAAAAAAATAATAAAAAATCTCATATCTTAAAAAATATTTTTTTGGCATGCAGTCACCCATGTTTTAATTTTGTTAAGAATTGCTAAACACTTATTAAACATTAGTAAACAGCAAGTTAAGTGATGGGTTGCTATAGTTAATGCAGGGGAAGAGAGGCACGACATGCACTGTTAACTTATCCCTTCGGATAAGTTACAGCGCGCCTGCGAAAGGGAGGGCCCTTTCATCCCCCTAATCCTCACGATGGAACTGTGAGGATTAGTAAGTCAAAAACCTGGGACATTTTTCCCATAACTGTAGTTTTTTAAGGGGTATCAAAAATGGAAAATCCACCAACAATTAAATACATTAGTAAAACCATCATGAGCCTGGTCGCTAAAAATCATCCGGAAAGCGACCGGCTAAGCAAATCGCGCTGCGCTTTTTGTACTCAGTCCGTTTGGTCATCTGTGGAGGGGGGGCGGGGGGACACCACCGTCGAGTGCTTTTGCTTGAAAACGCACACGATGAAATGGAATGGAACAATTAAGTCGCTGCCAACCGATTGCGATGGTTTCACCGACGAGCCACTTGCAGCCGAAGAGTAAACGCCAGATGGCACGCCCACTAAAAGAGAAAATTCCCCTCACTCGGCTCTTCGCATTTAAAACGACAGAAGAGGCGGGTAGGGTGTGGGATGCGAAAATCGCTCAATCAAAATTGAGCGCTTCAGAATTCATCAGAAGAGCGGTGGAAAAAAATACCACCGTCATCAAACCGGCAGATCCTCGAATTTCGTTTTTGCTGTCACAGCAATCAAACAACATCAACCAGATTGCCCACCACCTCCACAGTGCCAGGCGAGCCGGCACAGTTTCAAATCATTTGTACTTAGAAATCCTCGAACAACTTGAAGAAATTGCGAACGTCGCAAAAAACTGGAGGCAGTGATCATGGGGCTTTTTAGAATAGGCGGCGGCACTTCCGGCGCAGCAGGCTTGCAGCACTACTTAGAGACAGGCCAAAAGCTGGGCCGAGAGCTTACACGCCTGGAGCTGGACAGCCGCATCGTGCTTGAAGGCGGCCTCGGCGAGACTGCGGAAATCATCGACAGGATGCACACAGCCACACCCGATGCGGAACGTTTTTTGCATCTGACGTTTTCGTTTAAGGAAGACAATATTTCGCTGGCAATGTATCAATCCATCAACTCCGATATTAAGGATTTTTTGCTTGGCGCCTACGAGCCGGGAGAAATGACCTATTACGCCGAAGCCCACGACCCAAAAATTAAAACAGAAATTGACCGGGCAGGAGACGTGCAAGACAGACACCCCCACATCCACATTGTCATCCCGAAATTTAACAATCTCACAGGCCGCAAGGAAGACCCGCTCGGCATGCTAAGTGCGAAATTCGGCGGCATGCAAACAACCGAAAGCATGATTGATGCCTTCCAGGAGCATTTGAATCACAAGTACGGTTTGTCCAGTCCAAAAGATGCAGAATCTCGCCGCCTTGATTTCACCAGCAAGGCCGACATACTCAGCAGAAGGATAGACGGGCACGATTTCAAAGGAAAAAACAGGGAGTGGCAGCAGACGATCAGCGACCGGATGATTTCTGAAAAAATCGAGACGCCGGAAGCCTTTAAAACCATGCTCGAAACCATCGGCGAAGTCTCCATCGGCAAGGAAGGCCAGCCAGACCAATACTGGCAGGTGCGCCCGCATGGCGAACAGAAGAATGTTCGCCTGAAAAATTTTCAATTTACCGATTCATTTATTCGAAAAAAAACAGCCGTCAAAGAAGCATTCATTCACCAGGAACGCGTTAAGCGCTACCTCGAAACAAGCCCGGGCAGGCCGACTCCCGACAAAATTAAAGAGGTTCTGGCCCACTGGCAGACGCGCAAACTCGAAATCCGCTTCATCCACACAGGCTCAAAACTTTTCCGCGAGACCTACAAACACGCCACCGCCGCCGAAAAGCTGGCAATTCTCAAAGGGCTCAAGGAAAAATTCTACGCCAAAGCAAAAAACGAATTCGGGTTCGAGGATACGCAGCCAACGCTGGAAGAATCAACCGCCGCCGCACTGGCCGCCGAGTTCCCGAATCGCCGCCTCAACGCTTCACACATGCGATCCATGGAGCAGGTGCGCGAAGCTATCACCAAAGGCGAGGAAATTATTAAAAACCCCGCAAAGGCACTCGACGAAATGACCTTCTCGCAGTCCACAATAAACGATCGAGACCTTGAACGTTACTTGCTCAAGCACACTGCCGACCAGCAGCAATTCGACGATGCCATGGCCGCCATTCTGGCCGCCCCTGGGCTTGTTGTTCGCCAGCATGAAGACGGCAACACCACTTTCACCACAGAGGATGTTGTGTTTATCGAAAAAAGCCTTGTCGCGACGGTCGAGCGCATGGTTGCCGGCCAGCCACCGACGAGCAGCGAGAAGCCGCCCAAACCCGAAACTGAATTCGAAAAAATCGCCCGCGAAGTCGCCAGCACCAAGAGCATGAACGTCGGGCAGCGCAAAGCCTACGACATGCTGGTTAGCGACCAGCAGATCGGCGTGGTCAACGGGGCTGCGGGCACGGGTAAGAGCTACATTTTGGCAGCCATGCGCGAGACCTATGAGAAAACCGGCCACACCGTGTACGGCGCCATCTTGCAGGGTCAAACTGCCGAAGATTTGGAGCGCGATAGCGGCATCAAATCCGGCACCATGCATTCTTTCCTTTCGCGCCTCGACAAAGGTACTTTGAAGCTAGATAGCAAATCGGTTGTCGTCGTTGATGAAGCCGGGATGATCGGTAGCCGATTCATGGAATCTATCCTCCGCCACGTCGAAAATGCAGGGGCGAAAATTCGGCTCATAGGTGACGTCAAACAACTTGCCAGTGTTGAATATGGCCGAGCCTTCAAAGAGGTTTCAGACCGCTGCAAGGTCGCCAGCCTGACCCAAATCATGCGACAGAAAGAAGAGTGGCAGCGCACCGCATCCGAGCAACTTTCCCGGCATGAAATCGCCGAACCGCTCAAAGCTTATTCTGAAAATGGCAACGTTCTTTTTTCAGAAAATGCCGCCGCAGCACAAGCCGCCGTTGTCGAAAAATGGGCGGGCTACCGCGCAGCCGATCCGGCGCAAAGCCTTGTTGTCCTGGTACACACCAACGCCGAGCGCAAGGCGCTTAATCGGCTGATGCGCGATGAAATCAAAAAGAGCGGAGGCTTGCAGAACGATATCGACGTGAACACAGCAGAGGGCACTTTAAAAATGGCCGTCGGGGAATCTGTCATGTTCACCAAGGGCGACCGCGAATTAGGTGTTAAGAACGGCACCAGCGGCACGATTTCGAGCATCAAGGGCGATTCCATCACGGTTAAATTGGACAACGGAAAAATGGCAATTTTTAGCGCAAAAAGCCAGACCGAACCGAACTCCATTACCTACGGCTACGCTTCCACCGTTCACAAATCGCAGGGTATGACCAAAGACCGGGCCATCATCCTGGCGAATGCCAGCATGAGTCTGGAAAATACCTATGTCGCAATGTCCAGGCATAAAACCAGCCTCGACATTGTTGCCGACCAATCTGTTTTTAATGACCTGAGCGGCCTTATTGCCAGACTTGATAAGACTGGCCGCAAGGACTTTTCGCACGACGCAAGCCAAAAAGAGTGGGAATCAGCACGCAAAAATGATTCTGTTTTGGGGCAATATCTGGCAGATTTTGCACACGACAAAATCATCGAGCGGGCGGCGAAATCAGCCGGTTTCATTGAGATGCGCGACAACCTGGACGCCCGCCGCCTGCTTGACCGTGTTGCCATAACTCACGGTGTCGATCTCGGCAAATATGGCATCGTTAAAAACGCAAACGGCCTCGACCGCATCCAATGCGGCAGCCGCCAATTGAACGTTTCAGATTTTCTTACTAAGGAAATGCATTTCGATTGGAAGAGCGAGGCCGCACCGGCCATGCGCGAGACATACGCCGCACAGCTTGAAGCGATCTATGCGCCCCAGCGTGAGCCCGGCAAGGCCATTGCCTCACCCATGCCAGCACACGAAGTCAGCAAGCCGTTGTGGTGTGATTTCCAAGCCTTCCGAGCCGAACGCGGCACCGAGTACAAAGCCGCAGTTGCTGCACTGACAAAAGAGCTGGCCACTCGCAAAGCTGTTTTGGCGCACGATGCCCAGGTGAAAAAATCTCACATACAAAATGACGTCGGCACTTTTGCTGCAAAACGCACAGAGATAAAAGAGCTCCGCGCAGAGTCCGCCGATGCCATCAAGGTATTGAGCAAAGAAATCAACGGCCGCCGGGGGGAGCTCATGGACATTTACAAAAGGCAGCCCGCCGCAGAATATAAAGATTTTCTGGCAGCCGGGGCAGTTGTCAGCGATAAGCACCTGGACGAATTGCGCCGGGTGTCACTTTCTAAATCAGACCAGGAGCGCATTATGCATATCGAGAAAACCCGCAAGGCCGTTGTACCAACCAACCCATCCGCACGCAGTGCGGAAGATCATGCCGTTGCCGCAGCCCGTGAAGTGCGCGAGGCTTTGCGCGCCGCCGAACTCCGGGCCGCCGAGACAAAAAGGCTTGCCGAACTTTCCGCGCTCAGACTCAAAGAACAGGCCGTGAAGGCCGCAGCAGATAAAGCCGCTGCCGTCAAAAAAACGGAATCCGAAAAAATCATCGTTCTGGCAAAATCCGTTGAGCTTGCCGCTTCCGCAGAAGGGCAGCTAAAAACCAAAGTTGCCGGCATCGTTCCCAAAGTCGTTAACAACGGTCCCAAGCAAGGTGTTGCCGCCAAAGTCAAGCAAACCAAGATACCGAATCATGTAAAGGCTCAGCAGAAAAAAGGCGGTCTTGGCCTGTGACATTGGCCAATTTTTTAGCATATCCAACTTTCTCTTGCCAGGCGTGTTGCTCCTGATTGTCAATACCGTTTTATCCACAGATTTTGTGGGTAACTGGCCTTTATTTTTCTTGGCATAAAGCCGAAATCCACATCAGTGGCGCTCGTTTTTGCATTCTTTAAATGTAGCAGGAAGCCTATCACTCTATCCCCGCCACTTGCCCAAGATCGTTACGGATACACACTTCGCCATTTTTATTGACTGTAGCAAACTGCCCGATTTCGTATGGCTTCCCGGCAGAAAGCACGAAAAATTCTTCACCGCGATTGCGTTTCTGAATGGCTCGCCCATCAGACGCAACGTACTCAATGTAGCCTTCTCCTTTTACAAACGTGGATTCGGTTCGATCTTGATTTGCTTTGATCCAGTCTTCAATTATCTTGAGCGCAGGATTAAATGTATATTCGAGTTCCGAATTATTCTTCTCTTTCGCCCTCTCCCTTGCTCCTGGCTCGTCAAACAAACCGAGAGCAAGGTCAGCAATGCCATTATCACAAACACACCATTTTTCTGAGTCGTTGCATTTGCACGCTGTGAATCTCGACATTTTTACATCCTCATACGTTAAATGGACAGACGAACACAAATTTATAACCCATTCATGCGACGATTTCCAAGCCGCGCTGTTGCACTAGGTGTAACAGCTTGAGAGCAGTGCCGGTAGGTCGCTTCTGGCCGATCTCCCACTTCTGCACGGTGGATACGCTGGTGTTCAACAGAGCGGCAAAAACCGCCTGGCTGACTCGGGAGGCTTCGCGAATGTGTTTGATTTCCTCTGGACGCAAAGGCTCAACCGGCGGCAGGCACAGTCGGTCAAATTCGCGCAGTGTTACTTGATCCATTACGCCAGCAGCGTTTAGCCCCTTGGCCGTTTCGTGTACCGCCTCCAAAATAGCTGATTTAGTCTTGCGCATCGCAATTTACCTCCATTAATTCTCCATCACTCTGAGCCTTGTCTATCGCTGGTGACGTTAGCGACAATAGGTACATGGACAGTTTCTTCAAAGCTTCTTGTTCATCCTTGTCGATGTTGCTTCGCTCATTCTTCGGGAACCCGAATACGAAAATCCATCGACTTTCCTTGTTGGTTGCTACCAGCGTCCGAAATCCGCCGCGCTTCCCTTCACCAGGCCGCGCGATCCGCTTCTTCAGCAGCCCCCCGCCCAAATCCGCTTCGAATAGACCTGCATCCATTTCTCGTACAGCCTCACAGAGGGTATCTGTACTCAATCCTTGTTTTTTTGCCCAACGGTCAAACCATCTGGTCTTGTAGATTGCCATATCATGCACTCCCAATTTCATTTGTAGCACTAAGTGCTATAAATTGCAAGCCTAACCCAGTTTTCTCGCAATATCTGTAGGGTTGAGGTGCGTGTACCGCTTGAGCATTGAGAGCGTCTTGTGGCCGGTGACGCTGGCCGCTTCCATCACGTTTAAGCCTTTTTCGAACAAGCGGCTGGCCGCTTCGTGGCGCAGATCGTGCAATCGTATATCTGGGATGCCTGCTGCTGTTCTGGCGGCTTCCCAATCCTTACGTAATCGCGTCGGTGTGATGTTGAACACCTTTCCCGCGCCAATGCCCTTTGTTCGTTGACTTATTACTCTGATTGCAGTGCTTGAAAGGGGGACGGCACGGATTTCTCCATTTTTTGTGTCTTTCAGGGTAGCAGTGCAATTTTTTAGATCGATATTCTTCCATTCAAGCGAGAGTATCTCGCCGCGTCGCATGGCCGTTTCAATGGCGAACTCGAAAACGGCCTTGGCTTCGCCCGAGAGGCATTTTAGGAGCAACTTGCCTTCGTTGCCTTCAAGTCTGCGATCACGAGGCTGGCCATTGCTGGGCATTTCGATTTTGCCACTTACCGGGTTTTCAACTGCCATGCTCCATCGTTTGACCGCGATCCGGTATAGGTGGGAGATCAGGCTGGCATACTTTCGCTTGTTGTTGTCGCTCCCGCCAATTTCTTCCATGAATGCCAGCACATCCTTCGGTGTGACCATGTAAAGGCTTCTGCCGGCCAGCGAAGTTTTCTTTGCTTTGCCTATGCGGGTGAGTTCCACGGACGCGCCTTTTTTTACGGGCGTAACCTCTTTCGCGTAGCGATCAAGTGCCTGCCTTACCGTGAAGGTGCGGGCTTCGCGCTTATTTGCCCGAGCTTCAAATATGCGCTTCTCATCAAGGTCGAGAGAGCTGCCAGCTCGCTGGAGATCTCGCCATGTCCTTGCCTCATCCAGGTAGTCGAAGACCTTGGAAACCTGATGGCCGGCAACCATCATTTTTACCTGAAAGCTGTATTCGCCATATTGGTAGATGTTTTTGTCCACTTTGGACATCTGGTGCATCTGTGGTTTGGGCGGCTTCGTTGTTTTGACAGGCTTCTTCATGTGGTATCCTCCGTTTTTGAGTGGCTAGGTGCTTTTGCTGGAATTTCCAGAATTTTCCATATAATTCACTAGCAAATCGACCGTAACCCTTATATAGCAATGACTGTGAGCATACAGGAGAATGGATTTAGGTTCCAGCGCCGCAAGGCGTGCAGGTTCGATTCCTGTCTTTCGCACCAAATAAAATCAAAGAGTTAGTATATTGCGGTATATCTGGTTATACCTTCGCATGCCGAAATAATCCCCATAAATTCGACCAATTTTGACCATTTTTTGCTGCCATTTTGTCACCTCGTTTTTTTTGGGCAGGTGCGTTAGAATTGCGCAAATTTTTTATTTAAGTCAGGTATAGAAAAATCGTGGCATTGATAGTTCAGAAGTACGGCGGCACATCGGTCGGCAGCCCGGAGCGCATCAAAAATGTGGCACGCCGTGTTGCAAAATTCAAGGCACTTGGGCATCAGGTTGTGGTGGTGGTCTCCGCGATGAGCGGCGAAACCAACCGCCTTGTCGCTTTGGCCCATGAAATCCAGAAGCACCCCGATCCGCGTGAGCTGGATGTGGTCATCTCCACTGGCGAGCAGGTCACCATCGGCTTGCTGGCGATGGCGCTCAAGGATATCGGCCTGAAGGCGAAGAGCTACACCGGAGGGCAGGTAAAGATACTTACCGACAGTGCCTTCACCAAGGCGCGCATCGTCAGCATCGACGAGCAGAACATCCGTACCGACCTGGACAACGATTGTGTGGTAATCGTGGCCGGTTTTCAGGGTATGGATGAACATGCCAACATCACCACGCTGGGGCGCGGCGGCTCGGATACCACCGGTGTGGCGATTGCCGCAGCGCTGCGCGCCGATGAATGCCAGATATACACCGATGTGGACGGCGTCTACACCACCGATCCGCGCGTGGTTCCCGAAGCGCGCCGCCTGAAGAGCATCACCTTCGAGGAAATGCTGGAAATGGCCAGCCTCGGCTCCAAGGTGCTGCAAATTCGCTCGGTGGAATTCGCCGGGAAATACAAGGTCAAGCTGCGCGTGCTCTCCAGCTTCGAGGAAGAGGGCGAAGGCACACTGATTACTTTTGAGGATAACGATAAAATGGAACAAGCCATTATTTCCGGGATCGCGTTTAGTCGCGATGAAGCCAAGATCACCGTGATCGGTGTGCCTGACAAACCCGGCATCGCCTATCAAATTCTGGGGCCGGTCAGCGATGCCAATATTGACGTAGATATGATCATCCAGAATGTTGGCGTGGACGGCACGACCGACTTCTCCTTTACCGTGCATCGCAATGAATTTGCCAAGGCGATGGAGATGTTGAAGAGCAAGGTACAGCCGCACATCGGCGCACGGGACGTGATCGGTGACAACAAGGCAGCGAAAGTGTCAGTGGTCGGCGTCGGGATGCGCTCGCATGTTGGTATCGCCAGCAAAATGTTCCGCACTTTGGCGGAAGAGGGCATCAATATCCAGATGATCTCCACCTCGGAGATCAAGATTTCTGTGGTTATCGATGAAAAATATCTGGAGCTGGCCGTGCGCGTGCTGCACAAGGCGTTTGATCTGGATCAGGAAGGCGCATAAAGCTCTCGGGGTTGATAGCTGCTGAAGGGCGGCAACACCCCCCCGTCAAGGGGCGGGCATAGCGAGGGGTTCGGGCATGGCGGGTCTCATTATCAGGGATGGCATATTTGCCATGCCATGTGACTCATTCGATAACTAAAAAACAGGGAGAACCCATGCTGCAAACCAAAATCCTGCTGGATGAATCCGAGATTCCCACGCACTGGTATAACGTCATTGCCGACATGCCCAACCCGCCCGCTCCACCGTTGGGGCCGGACGGCAAGCCGATCGGGCCGGATGCGCTCACCGCCATTTTTCCGATGAGCCTGATCGAGCAGGAAGTGTCCGCGCAGCGCTGGATCGAAATTCCCGAAAAGGTACGCGAAATTTACCAATTGTGGCGGCCATCGCCGATGTTTCGCGCCCACCGGCTGGAGGCGGCGCTCGGTACGCCGGCAAAAATTTACTACAAAAACGAGGGCGTTTCACCGGCGGGATCGCACAAACCCAACACCGCCATCGCCCAGGCCTATTACAACAAGGAAGCCGGTATCAAACGCATCGCCACCGAAACCGGCGCCGGGCAGTGGGGTTCTTCGATCGCGCTGGCCGGGCAGATGTTCGGGCTGGAGGTGCGGGTGTACATGGTCAAGGTCAGCTATAACCAGAAACCCTACCGCCGTTCCATGATGCAAACCTGGGGCGCGGAAGTATTTGCCAGCCCCAGCATGGAAACCAATTCCGGGCGCGCCGCGCTGGCGCAAGACCCGGATAACCAGGGTTCGCTCGGGCTTGCGATTTCGGAGGCGGTGGAAGATGCGGCCTCGCGCGCCGACACCAATTATGCGCTGGGTTCGGTGCTGAACCATGTGCTGTTGCACCAGACCGTGATCGGGCTGGAAGCCAAGAAACAGTTCGAGAAGGTCGGCGATTACCCGGACATGATTTTCGCTCCCTGCGGCGGAGGCTCCAATTTTGGCGGCGTCGCTTTTCCGTTTTTTGCCGACAAGGCTGCGGGGAAAAACGTGCGGCTGGTGGCGGTCGAGCCGACCTCCTGCCCGACATTGACGCGCGGCCACTATGCCTACGATTTCGGCGACACCGCCAAGCTCACGCCGATGATGCTGATGTACACGCTTGGCCATGATTTCATGCCGCCCGGCATCCACGCCGGCGGTTTGCGCTACCACGGCGATTCCGCGCTGGTATCACAGCTCTACCATGAAAAACTGATCGAGGCCGTGGCCGTTCCGCAGCTCGACACCTTTAAGGCTGGAGTGATCTTCGCGCGCGCCGAGGGCATTATTCCCGCACCGGAATCCAACCATGCCATCGCCGCCTGCATCGACGAAGCGTTGCGCTGCAAAGAAAGTGGCGAAAAGAAAACGTTGTTCTTCAACCTTTCCGGCCACGGGCATTTCGACATGGGCGCCTACGACAGCTATTTCAGCGGCAAGCTGGAAGATTTCACTTATCCGGAAGAGGCGATCAATGCCGCGTTGGCACGGCTGCCCAAGGTTGGGTAGCTATCACTGTCAAGCCGCTGACGATACGCATTGGCCCTTGCTGATTTGGTCCTTGCTGATTCCCGCCTGTACGGGAATAGTCGGCTAAGGTTATTCGGGATGAAGCAAGAGGACTACGCGAAAACCCTGGAGTGGCTGAAGACAAACCCTTCTCTGGATGAGCTTTGCGCCAGATGCCCCGCAGAATGGGCAGCGGTGCAACAGGAGATTTCCGCCATCGTCGAGCGCGGCGTCGCGGAGGAGTTGAAAGCCTATCTGGAGCGCCTCTCCGCCCTTGTCGCATCGTCCGGCAAGACGCCAAAAAATCGGGAAGCCGCGCTGTCGCAATTTATCCGCAGCCGCATGGCGCATGAGTCCGTCAAGAAACTTTGCCTGTCCACGCTGGCCGCCGATGCGGGTATCACCAAAGGCAAGCTGCGCTTCAACCTGTTCAATGGCTTTATCGCCCAGAAGCTGTTGTTCTCCAGAGGGTTGGAGCGCAAGCCAGTGGCGCTGTTCTGGTTCAACCTGTTCTGGCCGCTGGTCTGGCAGAAAAAGCGCCTCATGCCGCTGGTGCAACCGAGGGGAATCTACTGTTTCTATTCGCGCGAACTGGTCGAGGCACTGGCCGGGATGATCGCTTCCAGAAGCTGCCTGGAAATCGGCGCCGGAGATGGTACTCTGGCGCGCTTCCTGAAAGGGAGCGGTGTGGAGCTTACCGCAACGGACAATCACGGCTGGAAAAATGCCGTGGCATATCCCGACCAGGTAATCAAGCTCGATGCACGTGAGGCTTTGGCCGTTTATGCGCCCGAGGTAGTCATTTGCTCTTGGCCGCCGGCGCAGAACGATTTTGAGCGCCATGTGTTCATCACGCCCAGTGTGCAGCTTTACATCGTCATCGGCAGCCGCCACCTGTTTGCTTTTGGCAACTGGAAAGACTACCGTCAGCAGTCCGCTTTCGAACTTGAGGAGGATAAGAAACTCGGCGCGCTGGTGTTGCCTCCAGAACTGGAATCGGCGGTTTATGTGTTCAGGCGCATATAGTTTGGGTGTAGTATTCGGTCACGGCGCGGCTCTTCCATATTCACCGAAATACGCGAGTCATAACAATCAGGATAAACAACATGAGCATCAACGTTTATTGGATGCAAATAGGCGGCTGTGGTGGCGATAGCATTTCGTTTTTGAACGCCGATGCACCGGACATTGCCGAATTATTTCGTTCGCTGGATATAAATTTACTCTGGCATCCGTCTTTATCCAATATATCTGCCTTGGAACATGAGCAAATCGTTGCCGATATATATTCAGGGGGCTTGAAACTTGATGTCCTTATTGTCGAAGGCAGCGTTATTCAAGGACCTGCGGGTTCCGGGCTATTTGACACGCGCGACGGCAAGCCCACCAAAGACATTGCTTATGAAATGGCTCAACATGCCGATGTGGTATTGGCAGCAGGCACTTGTGCTTCCTTTGGTGGTTTTGGTGTGGACGACATGATCGAGTCCACCGGATTGCAATTTTGCAAGCGGAAAAAAGGTGGCTTATTGGGCGCTGATTTTTTGGCGAAATCAGGACAACCCGTGATCAATCTGGCTGGATGCCCTTGTCACCACGACATCCTGGCAGGCGCGATTACTGCAGTAGGCAACGGTATCAAGTTGAAACTGGATCAATATAATCGCCCGCAAGAATGGTTTTCTTCTTTGATTCATCAAGGCTGCACACGCAACGAATATCATGAATACCGTGTGGAGGAAGAAAACTTTGGCGAGAAGGGTTGCATGTTTTTCCATATGGGTTGCCAGGGGCCTTTGGTATCAGGTGTTTGCAACACGAATTTATGGAATCAGCACTCCTCCAAAACCCGCGCCGGGGTTCCCTGTTTTGGTTGCACCTCCCCTGATTTTCCAATGAATACACCACTTTTCGAAACGAATAATATAGAAGGCGTGCCGGTAAAGTTGCCCTCTGGCGTGGACCGGGCGCATTACATGGTTTATAAGGATATGGCGGCGGCGGCGGCTCCTGAGCGCCTTAAAAATAAAGGCAACTCATGACAACGGAAGCTAGGCTTATCAAATTGCCTTTAAACCGGGTCGAAGGCGATCTGGAAATTTTTATCGAAATTGTTGACGGCGTTGTCAGCAATGCGTGGAGCAAAGGTACGCTGTTCCGCGGTTTTGAGCGGATGATGGAAGGCCGTGCCGCATTGGATGGCCTGGTTATTACGCCGCGCATTTGCGGCATTTGCAGCATGACACACCTGAATGCGGCAGCGGAGGCTTTAGATGCCATTACCGGAATTAAGCCGCCTGCCAATGCACAGCGATTACGTAATGTGGCGGTTATGGCGGAGACGGTTCAAAGCGATATCCGTCACGCAGTATTGATGTTCCTTGTTGATTTTGCCCACCGTAAAAGCTATCAAAACCATCCTTTGGGCGAGGAAGCTTTTCAACGGTATTCACCATTAAGCGGCAGCGCCGCCATTGAAACTATCAAGGAAACTAAGAGATTATTGGGGATTGTGGCGCTGATTGGCGGGCAATGGCCGCACACCTCATTCATGGTGCCGGGCGGCGTTACCAATGGCCTGAGTTTAACGGACACGCTGAAATGCCGATCCATTCTGGCGCATTTTAAAAACTGGTATGAACGGTCAATCTTAGGTTGCTCCAGTGAACGCTGGAAGCAAATTACTACGCTGGATGAGCTGGATGCATGGCTGGATGAAAAACCTGAACACCGCAATAGTGAAGTCGGTTTTTTTATCCGTTTTGCCAGGCTCGCGCAGTTGGACGCATTGGGTCAAGGGCATAACAATTTTATTTCTTACGGTAGTTATACGTTGCCCAAAGAAACAGCGGTGCAGGGAATGGATGGACGTTTATTTGCGGCCGGTTTTGCCAAAGGTGTCAAGGTTGAAACGCTGGATTTAACCAAAATACAGGAAGATGTGTCGCATAGCTGGTTTCAGCAGGACAACCCGGTTGCCCACCCGCATCAAGGTCAAACCAATCCGTTTATCGCCGGTAAAAACGATCCGCGTTATTCGTGGATAAAAGCGCCTCGTTACGATGGCACTCCTGCAGAAACGGGAGCTTTGGCTGAAAAAATTACCGCAATAGATCCTTTGTTCACCGATCTGGTCGCAAAGCTGGGCGCTAATGTGCTGGTCAGGCAGTTGGCACGCCTGGTGAGGCCGGTCAGTTACATGGAAGCCATGTCTGTCTGGCTTGATGAATTAATGCAAAACCCCAATGCTGATTTTTATCATAACGTCACAGAAATACCCGATGGCCGTGGCGAAGGCTTGGTCCAGGCGGCTCGCGGTGCCTTGGGGCATTGGGTGGAAGTGGAAAATGAAAAAATAAAACATTATCAAATTATTACCCCAACGGCATGGAATGGTTCTCCCAGAGATGGCGCCGGGATCGCCGGCGCGTGGGAGCAAGCCTTGATTGGCACACCTGTTCGGGATTTATCGCACCCCATAGAAGCCGGCCACGTGATTCGTTCTTTCGATCCCTGCCTGGTGTGCGCTGTTCATACAGTGCATAAAGGCAAACAAAGAGGGCAAATGCGTTTAGGTTTTGGCAGGTGAAAAGCTTCATTATCTGTATCGGTAACCGGTTATTGGTTGAGGATTCAGCGGCGTTAATGGTCTTCGACCGGCTGCAACAGCGATCATTGCCAGACAATATCAGCGTGATCGAAGGCGGTTTAATGGGGTTGAATTTACTTCCCTTTCTTGAACAAGGCGGACGGGTTGTTTTTGTCGATAATGTTTCTGGCTTTACCCGGCCTGGTTCACTTATTGTGTTGGACCAGGAAAAAATTATTGCTACAGGAACTGAACATTATGATCACAATTCAAGCCTGGCTTATGTTTTATCGGTTCTCCCTAAAGTATGTGAAGGCGATCTTCCTGAAGAAATTGTGTTGGTTGGTATTGAAGGGCCATGTACCGAAAAGCTAGTGGAAGAGGCGGCTAATTTATCTGTATCCATCGCGCAAAATGGGCAAAAATGAGTCAACAACGTACTGAAGAAGTTGAAAAAGAAAATCGCATGCTTCGGGAAGAATTGAAGCTGGCCCATGATGCTGCCAAAGTCACCTCAATACAGGTTGTCAAACAATTTGAGAAAACTGAGCGTGTGCTGCGCAACTTCCAGGACATCAACGCCGAACATCAGGCGGTGCTGGATGCTGTTTCTCAACTATCTCTTATCGCCACCGATTTGCAGGGCACGATCACCTTGTTTAATCAGGGGGCGATAAATTTACTGGGTTATTCTGCAAAGGAAGCCCTTAACAAAAAGAATATTCTAAGCATTTACCCGTCCGATGAATTGCAGGTAATGGGGTCTGCATTGGCAGGCGCTTCCCAAATTACCATTAGCGGCATCCATGTTTTTGACCAATTGGTGAGGCGTAAATTGCTTCAGGCGCACAAGTGGCATTACCAATGTAAAAGTGGCGAATTGCTCCCCGTCAGCGTTTCCATAACGGGATTCCAAGATGCGAGCGGTGAGCGAATTGGCTATTTGCATTCCGCCATGGATATTACCCAGCACAACCAGTTGGAGCATGAACTTCAGAAAGCAAAGGAACTTGCGGAGGAGGCCAACCTGGGGCTGGCGAGTCTGCTGGACAACTCTGGACAGGGGTTCCTGTCATTTGGGTCTGACTTGGTGATCGACGCGCAATACAGCCTTGCTTGCGAAACCATGCTTGGGCGGTCTCCAGCGGGGCGGAATGCGGCTGAAGTGTTTTTTTACGATGATGCCGCCAAGGCCGATCTGTTCTGCACGATCATTTCTTCGGTGTTGGACGAATCAGACCCATATGTCCAGGATAGCATGCTGTCCTTGTTGCCGGTGGAAATCCGGCGTGGCAATGTCATTCTGAGGGCTGAGTACAAAATCCTCGAGAACGGAAAATTCATGGTCATCCTGACCGACATTACCGAGGAACGACGTATGGCGGCCATGCTGCATAGCGAACGCTGCCGCCTCGAATTGATTGTGATGGCCGTTTCCGATAGCCGCAACTTCTTTGACACCATCGAGGCCTTTCGCGAGTTTCTTGCACATGGCTTGCCGCGCATGCTGAACGGCACGGCAGCGCCCCAAATTCTTGCACGGGAGCTTTACCGCGAAATACATACCTACAAGGGATTGCTGAACCAGTTCAGCTTTCCCGGCACCCCCAAGGCGCTGCATGATATCGAGACCTGTTTGTCAGGTTTGCTGTCGCTCGACGATGCGTTGACGAGGGAAATGGTCGCCGAACTTGTTTCACCTGATACACTTCAAGTTTCCTTCGATGAGGATATTGCCGTTCTGTCTGATGCGCTGGGCGAGGAATTTCTGGCGCATGGAGAAAATATCATTTTGTCCAGCGATCAGGCACTACAATTGGAGAAGCTGGCTATACGCCTTTTGCGTGGCGAGGCTGTCGATGCCTCAGTTGCCGAGATACGCACCTTGCTCAACGAGATCGCCACCCTGCGCAAGGTGTCCTTTGGGGATGTGCTGATGGGCTTTGATGGTATGGTTAGACAGACGGCGGAACGCATGGAAAAAGAGGTGGCGCCCATCGAGGTGACGGGGGGTGTCGATGTCTGGATTGATCCATATACTTATCGCCCATTTCTGCGCTCCCTCGTGCATGTTTTTCGCAACACCGTGGCGCACGGCATAGAGAGTCCCGATGTTCGCTGGAAAGCAGAAAAAGATGAGGCTGGAAAAATCACTTGCAGCGTTGCGTTGGAGGGGAGCACCATTAAACTAAGCATTGCAGATGACGGTGCCGGTATCAATCTCGATGTGTTGCGTCAACGTGTGGTGGCAGCGGGAATTTGCAACGCAACCGAGATGGCGAATATTGCAGATAACGAGGTTGCCAAGTTCATTTTCATGGACAGCATCAGCACGCAGCAACAAGCAACGGAGCTGGCAGGCCGTGGTGTCGGCCTGGCGGCAGTACTGCATGAAACAAAAAACCTGAGTGGGGATGTCGCGGTCAAGACGGTTGCCGGAAAAGGCACGGAATTTATTTTTACGCTGCCACTTCAGCACTAAGTTGCGAGCGAGCTGTTCGAAATCAATATCAATTGAGTGAGCTTATTTTACGATGAAATACCTGCAGAGTTTTTTTAATGAAGCCAATCAATAGCGCCGGGCGGATAGCAGCGAAAGCAGATATGGGCATGAAGCCGAACCAGGGCAGTGTGAATGAAAAATTCACGATGCTGGATATTCTGGAACTCGCTGATTTCAGGGTTTATGTCGTTGATGTTTTGTCGCATCAAGTTATTTATGCAAACAATAAACGCCAGTCGCAAGAGGTGTATGGCAAAGCCAAGTGTTACCAGACGTATTATCAGGAAGATAGCCCCTGCCTGTCATGCAAAATGGCGGAACTGGTTGATGCCGACGGTCGACCGAACGGACGGATTATCACTTATGAACGCTTCAATGAGATGGAGGATCACTGGTATCAGCTCCGTGAAGGAGCTTTGATTCTGCCTGACGGACGCACGGCACTGTACTCGTTCGCCACCGACATCGGCGCAATCAAGGCAATGCAGAACAACCTGGCCGAGGCTCATGCCGAATTGGCTTTGAAGAGCCAGATTCTGGAAAACCTATCGGCCACCGACACGTTAACGGGATTATTTAACCGGCGAAAACTGGACGAAATATTTTTGCAAGAATGCGAGCGTGCCCGACGTGCTCACACCCCGCTGACCGCGATAATTGCCGATATCGACAAATTCAAGATTGTGAACGACACCTACGGACACCAGGTTGGCGATCAACTGTTGATCGAAGTCGTGCGAATCATCCAACAAGGGGTGCGCAAGATTGATACGGTGGCTCGTTGGGGCGGGGAAGAATTCGTGATTCTCTGCCCCGCGACGAATCTAACCGGTGCCTGCTCGGTTGCCGAGAACATCCGTACCGCAATCGAGCGCTACGATTTCTCGCTGGTTGGCCACAAGACTTGCTGCTTCGGCGTGGCAGAATACCGCCCGGATGAAGCGCCGGAGGCAGTCTTCAAGCGCGCCGACAACGCGCTGTACCGAGCCAAGAGCGGGGGACGCAACCAGGTTTGTGCGGAATAATTTATCCGATATACTGCTGAAGCGAGGCGGCAGGACTAAGGCGCAGAATTACAAAAAGAGGGAATCATGTCAGATGAAAAACTAAATAAAGAATTGAAAGATGAAGTCGCGCAGATCATGCAGTCCGTGATATCGAGGACTCGCGCCTACTTTGAGGGCGAATTCGAAATAAGCCTGACTGAAACTGGCAGCAATGCTGGGCACTTTGAAACACTTACGCTGCTCGACATGACTGCGATAATCGGCATGGGAGGGGCGATTAATTTGCTGATCGCTTTCAGCTTTCAGGATGGCTTGATCAACGCCATGTATGAGCGGATGACCGATGGCTTAGGTATTCAGCCCGACGAGGTCGATATGTATCGTGAAGCGGCGGCTGGGGAGGCAATCAACACCATTCTTGGAAACTGCACGATAGATTTGCAGGAACTGGATGGACGGGGCATAGCCATGACGCCGCCTGTCATTCTTGATCAGGTAAAAACAATTCGACGCATGAAAAATGCGATGTTTTACACGCAGAATATTGACACAGCGTTGGGAAGCATGACTATCAGCCTCGTGGGGCCAAGGGAACTTTTTAACACAAATCTTGAGTATGTAAAGTGAGGGCGGGTTGATGGGTTCTTCGGAAGTTTTGGGTATTTTGGTGGTTGACGATTCACCGATTATCGTCAGAAAACTGAGTATGCTTCTGGAAGCAGCTGGATACAGGGTTGTCGGAACGGCTGTAAACGGAAAAGAGGCCATTGCTGCCTATCATTCCTGCAAGCCCGATGCGGTGACCATGGATATTACGATGCCGGAAATGGATGGAATTGAAGCTACTCGAGCGATTATCAGCGAGTTCCCGGATGCGAAGATTGTCATGGTCACCTCGCACGGCCAGGAAAAAATGGTGCTTGATGCGCTGAAGGCAGGTGCAAAGGGATATGTGCTGAAACCATTTCAACAGCATAAAGTTTGCGAGGCAATTCAGAATGCCTGCAAAAGGATTGTACTCAAGGACAAGCTGGATGAAGAAATAGAGCATCGCGAAAGTTAAGGTGGTCAAAGCCATTGCGGTGGCAACCGGTATTTTTAGATGAAAACCGATTTGCCCAAGCAATCCCCTGATACAGTCATCATATTACCCTGCGCCGGGCCGCCGGTATTGGCCTGCGGGGCATGGCTGAAAAATACCGTCTGCGTTACGCGCGGCAACGAGGCGCATGTTTCGCAACTGATCGGTGATCTGGACAGTGCCGAGGCGCGGACAATGCTCGACGATACCGTGGCGCGCCTGTGCAACGAACTCGATGTGCAGCCCGAGATCGTGGCGCACGACCTGCACCCCGATTTTTACAGCACCCAGTTTGCTCAAACCTATGCCGTACAGCGCGGCTTGCCGGTGGTCGCCGTGCAGCACCATCACGCTCATATCGCCGCTCTCTGTGCCGAACACCATATCGGCGAAGCGGTGCTCGGGCTGGCGCTGGACGGCGTGGGGCTAGGCACCGATAACACACCGTGGGGCGGCGAACTATTGCGCGTTGAGGGCACAGGTTTCGAGCGCCTGGGGCATCTGGCGCCGCTTCGTCTGCCCGGCGGCGACCGCGCCGCGCGCGAGCCGTGGCGTATGGCGGCAGCGGTGTTGTTCCAGTTGGGCCGCAGCGAAGAGATTGCGCAGCGTTTTTCCAACCAGCCGGGGGCGCAGACGGTAGCGGAGATGCTGCAAAAAAACCTGAACTGCCCGATTACCTCCAGCGCCGGGCGGCTGTTCGATGCCGCCGCAGGGTTGCTCGGTGTGAACGAGATACAGGCTTTCGAGGCGCAAGCCGCGATCCAGTTGCAGGAATTGGCGCAGCGTCACGGAGAAGTTGTGCCGCTGGAGGAGGGCTGGCGGATCAATGAAAAAAGCGTGCTGGATTTTTCGCCGCTGCTCGCGGTGCTGGCAGATTGTCGCGACATAGATTTCGGTGCGGCGCTGTTCCATGCCACGCTTGCCGCAGGCCTGTCCGATTGGGTGGAGCGCACCGCACACCAACACAACATCGCCGCTGTCGCGCTGGGCGGCGGCTGCTTCCACAATGACATCCTGTTGCGTGGCCTGTCCGACCGGCTTGCCGGGCAAGGGCTGCGGGTGCTGACGGCACGGCAGATGCAGCCCAACGACAGCGCGATTTCGCTCGGACAAGCGTGGGTCGCGCTGCAATCCATTAGATGAATCACCATCGTGAAATAAGTGTACGAGACAGAGACTTTCTAAAATCCTGCTTTTACGTTAGGATTCGTACATGACCCAGCATCCTCCAGCGCCATTATTGGCGGCAAACAAAGCACTTGATGAAATTACCGCTATTGCTGCAACGCATCAGCCACCTGATAAATTTACCCATGACAGGCTGGAGCGAGTAGTAAAAAGCTCCATTCCAGTTGATGCGGCCTTTAGTTACTCAACGCTAGGTGCGCTGGAGGCAGTATCAGGCAATGAAGAGCTGATGGATAGCTATCATAAGAATTCCATTCAATTATGCAACGACGTGCTTATGCACAGGAATTATGCATGTTCGTTGCTCCATGTTTCGAGGGTTAAAGAAGCGGCAGAGCAGGCACGTATTGCGGCATCATTAGACGCTGGCGATCTTGTTTCCATACAAACCGCAATCAGCCACACAGCGGAATCCGGGGGAATCACGATGGCGGCTTCGTTGGTTGAAACCTACAGAAAACTTGCTCCGACGGATACCGGTGCTTACAAAGATTTACTCAAGACCGCATCAATGCAAAAGAAAGCTGGTATCGCTGACGAAGAAATAATGAAGTTGGTCCAGATAGCTTGCGATTTCTTGCGCAGCAAGCAAGTTCATTTTGTTGATCAGGAATTGATTGCTGATGAGGAAGATGAAGGATTTCTTTCGTTGTGCATTAACTTGAATCTGACTAACGAGGAAATTTGGAATTTCAACAGGCAACTGTTTGAAATTATGCTGGACAAGGTGCCCAATCAATCACCACACCTAAGCGTGCGCTTCGGCAGGAGCCATGCCGCATGAATCCGCAGGATTTTCTGCAAACCGCAAAAAACCTATCTGGTAGTCAATATGAGGCTGACATGCGCAGCGCGATCTCGCGGGCTTATTATGCCGCTTTGCATACCGCATACAGCGCACTGCCGGAGCAGCGCAGACCCAACCTTAAGGCCCGCGATAAATCTTCCCATAGCAAAGTAATCGATGCCTATGACAGTTGGTCGAAACCTGCTGGGCCAAACCGCACGGACAAAAGGCTTATCAAGGAAATGTTGGTTGCCATCAAGAGCCAGCGGACACGGGCAGATTACGAGCTGGACGCTGAGATCAAGAAGGTCGATGTGAGCGATTCACTGGAACAAGCCAAAGCAGTAATTGCTATGGCAATCGCACTCTAGTTCTTCTCATCTGCCGTTTTAGCATCGCTAGTGCTTCACATGTGAGAAGAAAAGGAGACTGCTATGGCTACAGACATCACCATTGACCTGGCAACACTGCGATTTGACGGGGAGAGGTTCGAGGGGCACGCACTCGACGTTGAATGTACGCAAGAGCTAATTACTTACCGCAACCTGATTGTTGAATGCGCTAAAGAACTTTGGCGGCGCAAACATCTTGATCGCATCAACCTTCCCAAGGGATTCGAAAAAGGCTTCAGGCTCCAATTCAACCGGCTGGAAGATGGTTCCGCAAAAATTCCGCTGCAAAGAGTCATTGTGGATGATCAGAGTAATCTGGACTGGGGCAATCTGGACGAATTCGACGAAGCCGCAGATTTGATCGATGCGGCCATTGCCGCTGCAAACGACGACCGATTGTTGCCCGATGCGTTGCCGTCGAATGTAATCCCTTTATTCAAGGATTTCGGCAAGACGCTTGGCCCCGACGAAGTGCTGTTCACGCGTTCGCGTCATGGTTCGACAGAGGCAGCATACACCGCCAAGGCTCGCAAACAGTTAACCGAGTGGGTGGGGGCTACTTATGAGGACACGGTGGATGTCGTTGGTGAGGTACGCATGGCCAATGTGGGCCAGGGCTCATTCTCACTTCAGCTTGATGGAGTGGATGCCGTGGTCGGTGGTCGGTTTAGTCCCGAGCAGGAAGCGGAAGTTCTCGAAGCGTTGCGCAATCATCGCTCATTGCGTCTTCGCGTTATAGGCATAGCAGAGTTTGCGACTAGCGACCGCCAAATTAAGCGGTTTGTGCGTGTGGATGATGTCGTACATACCGTGCTGGCAGATCAGGTTTTTGACAAAACGGCAGTGCCGATTTGGGAGCAGTTGTCAGCTATCGGCGAATCCGCACCCGAAGGGACATGGGATTCTGTTCCAACAGATTTGTCGATGAAAATTGATGAACTGGTGTATCGCCATGATTCGGGTGTCAGATGAAAACGGTCTTTGCGGATACGGGTTATTGGGAAGCGGTGCTGAACCCCAATGACAATCTGAACGCAAAGGCTCGTGCGGTTTCGAGCGGTCTTGGCAAGTCTCGAATTCTTACGACCGAGATGGTGTTGGACGAGTTGCTCGCGGCTCTTTCACACACTCCAGAAAGGGTTTTCGCAATACGCGGGGTGGACGCTATCCGCACGAACCCCAATGTCGAGGTTGTTCCGCAAACATCCATCCAGTTCCGGGAGGCATTCGACCTATACAAACGGATGGCAGACAAGGAATGGAGCATTACCGATTGTGCTTCGTTTGAGATAATGAAGGCGCGTGGCATTACCGAGGCATTGGCTCACGATCATCACTTTGAGCAGGCAGGCTTCACAGCATTGCTTCGCCCCTAAAAAATGTAGGTCGGGATGAATCCCGATCTACAAAAACCACGTTAGGGAGGCGCTGATTTATTCGGTTTCGTCGTTCCCGCGGAGGCGGGAACCCAGTTAAATAAATAAGGTAATCCCCCGGCTTAGCCGGGGGACTCACTAGGTTTGACCGGGCGCTACGGTCAGCCTGATTCTACTGACTTGATCAAAAGTTAGGAGAATCAAATGAAAGATTACC
>Ga0172380_10000658_pt1 | contig 64317 bp, 69 predicted proteins | sample Leawe162metaG_FD_119747 | JGI IMG/M metagenome (GOLD analysis project Ga0172380, IMG submission 119747) | Leachate microbial communities from a municipal landfill in Southern Ontario, Canada - Leachate well 162 metaG | ecosystem: Engineered > Solid waste > Landfill > Unclassified | place... | reverse complement strand
GATGATCGTTTCTCAAAGAGGATTCCAAGCAAATGCGAGAGTAATCACTACGGCAGATAGCTTACTTCAGGAGATTACTAATTTAATCAGATAAGCCCTATGAGGCAACTCTACCCCCCCGGCGGTCCCGGGGGGATGAGTAAATTAAACACAACTGCGTAATATTAGCCATTCAAATTATCATTAATTCGTTTTAATCCCATTTTTACAAATTTTATAGTGGCACTATTCTTGAAAAGTTATAAGTGTTTTTAACTAAGAATAAGAGAATGGATAAATTGGACGAAGAAAAAAGTTTCGATCTTCCCGAAGGAAAGGGCACTGAAACCACATCAGGGAAAGGATTCAATATTAAAATAGTATTATTTGGATTACCTCTTTTCATAATCCAATTAATCGCTGTTTATTTTATAACTGCAAATGTACTTATTCCTAAAATGCAGGGTACTTCTACTGAAGTTCAGGCTGATTCAACTCATATAGAAGCAGCCCAAGATGAACATAGCGAAACAGGGAATGAAGAAATGGGTAAGTTCGTTTATGTAATTGACGATCTTATTATTAATCCTGCCGGTACGGATGGTAAAAGATTCCTTCTTTCTTCGATTGGTTTTGATATCAAAACCGAACAAAACCAACAGGAATTGAAAGCAAAAGAAATATTGGTAAAAGACGCAATAATTTCAATATTAAGCAGTAAAAATGTACTACAGCTTGGAAATTCACTTTATCGCGATACTCTTAAATTAGAAATTTCAGGTAAAGTTAGTGAACTTCTTCCGGCAGTTAGTTTAAATACTATTTATTTCAGTAAATATATCCTACAATAAAATGGCAGAGATACTTTCACAACAAGAAATAGATCAACTGCTCAATAATATTAAAAGCGGCACAGAGCAAAAGATTGAAGCAAACAATGAAAAAGAGGCAGTACTCTTTGATTTTCGTTTGCCAAATAGAATCTCCAAGAATCAGCTTAGAGTAATCAGGAGTGTATGCGAAAATTTCGGAGAAAGTTTTTCATCTTTCTTAGTAACTAAACTTCAAACTGCCGTTACAATTAATGTCGCTTCGGTTGATCAGATTTACTATTCTGAATATGTCCTTTCGGTATCTAATCCTGCCTGCTTATTTACCTTTGAAATAAAAGATACTGATGTAAAAGGTATTTTAGAGATTAATAATGATTTAGCATTTCTCTTTGTTGATAAACTTCTAGGTGGCAGCGGATTAGGCTCTAAACAGGTAAAAGTAATTACTCCCATTGAGCAGAAAGTACTTAGAGTTGTTGTCGATAGAATTATGTACGACCTCAAGAAATCTTGGCAGACAATTGATACTATGGATTTTGTTCTCGAAAGATTTGAACAGGATATTGATTTTGCTCAGATTACTTCACAAAGTGAATCTGTTCTTTTAATCTCTTTTGAAATAATGATTGGAGAGCAATCATTCCTAATAAATTTATGTTTCGCAACTTTTGCATTCGATAATATACTTGCAAAAATGACATCGCAGAAACTCTCTTCCATTAGAGCTACAAAATATTTCGGAATTACTTCAAAAGAAGTTGTAACGAATCATTTAGTTAATACTAAGATTCCGATTCATGTAGAATTTGGAAATACAACACTTTCGGTTAATGAATTAATAAATTTAGAAAAAGGGGATATCATCAGACTTGATACAAAAATTGATGATGACCATAAAATAAGAACCGGGAGCCGTCTTTTATTTACCGGAAGATACGGTTCATTAAATAATCACAAAGCAATTAAAATAACAAATAGAATTTTAGACGAAAAACAATCACTCTGAGGAAATTATGAGCGAACAAGATGAATTATTAAATAATTATGAAGACCAGCCTGAGGGCGGTTCTTTGGCACAATTTGAGGAATTTGACGAGTCCACGAGGACTTCCGGTAACGGTAATGATAAACTTAGTTTCCTGAAAGATCTCCAGATGAATATTTATATTGAACTCGGAAGAACTCAAATGCAGATTAAGGACATTCTAGAATTAGAGCGCGGATATGTGATTGAACTTGATAAATTAGCAAGTGAACCGGTGGATGTTTTTGTGAATAATAAAAAGATCGCTGAAGGAGAAGTTGTGGTAATCGATAAACATTTTGGAATACGAATTACAAGTCTCGTTGATCCTGCACAAAGATTAAAGGATATTTATTAATTATGTCATTTTGGGAAATTATATCGGGAATGCTTCCTTTAATTCTTTTAATCGCTCTTTTATTTGGAGCTTTAGTATTGGTTAAGAGATACTCTTTTTCAATTAATGGAAGAAAATCAAAATTATTAAAAATAGAAGTATTGAATAATCAGATGATTTTACCGAAAAAGTATTTAAGCGTAGTAAAGGTAGAAGACAAAGTTTTACTTCTTGGAATAAGTGAAAATAATATCACTCTAATCAAAGAATATGAATTTGACGAAAGTATGGAGATAGATAATAATTTACCTGTTGATAAAGGGTCATTTGTAGATATACTCAAACAGAATTTGGGTATAAAATGAAAAAGTTTCTTTTATTTGCTTCGGTGATTTTGATATTTGTCGCTTTTACAGAGCCGAATCTGGCACAGGCAGCTCAAGGAGGTACTACACTACCTTTTCCTAAACTTGATTTAAGTGTAGGAACTGCACAGAACGGTGAGGATGTATCTACAACTCTTCAAATTTTACTTTTAATGACGGTGCTTTCCTTAGCACCTTCTATTGTAATAATGACGACAGCATATTTAAGAATAATAATCGTTTTCCATTTCTTAAAAACTGCATTAGGTACTCAGCAGATGCCTCCGGCTCAAATTCTAGCCGGTATAGCTCTCTTTATTACATTTTTCATTATGTCTCCTACTTGGAATAAAGTAAATGATATAGCATTAAAACCATTGATGGAAAATAAAATGAGTGTTCAAGAGGCTTATGATACAGGGATAGAGCCAATACGCGAATTTATGTTTAAGAATGTACGTGATGAAGATTTAGAACTTTTTCTTGGTCTTTCGAAATTAGATAAACCAGCTAATCGTAATGAAGTATCTACTATGATTCTCGTTCCTGCATTTGTTTTAAGCGAACTAAGAGCAGGTTTCATAATCGGATTTTTTATGTTCGTTCCTTTTGTAATGGTGGATATGATCGTTTCAAGTATTTTAATGTCGATGGGTATGATGATGATGCCGCCGATGATGATCTCCCTTCCATTCAAAATTTTATTATTCATACTTGTTGATGGCTGGAATTTAATTATTGGTTCACTTGTAAGGAGTTTTTCTTAAAATGTCAGAAGAATTGATTGTAGAAATCTTAAAAGATGCTTTTTATACATCATTTATAATACTATTACCTTTATTGGGCGTTGCATTAATTGTGGGTATTTTTATCTCCATTTTCCAAGCGGCCACTTCAATTCAAGAAATGACACTTACTTTCGTACCTAAATTGATTGCTACGATTATAGTATTTTTACTTCTTCTCCCGTGGATAATTGATAAGATGGTTGGTCTTACCAATAGAATGTTTACAATGTTTTTAACTGTATTGAAATGACGGACATATTAGTAACTGATTTCATTATAGTTATTTTAATATTTACACGAATAATCGGTGTGTTTTCTACTGCCCCGATTTTTGGCAATAGAGCCATTCCGATATTTGCTAAAATAGGACTTTCAATAGTAATCAGTTATATCGTATTTCTTACCATAGATACCAGTAAAATTGTAGTTGATCCAAATCTATTCGCTATCGCATTTCTCGGAGCCAAAGAGTTGCTAACCGGTATTATTATGGGTTTCATAGTAAATTTTGTGTTCTGGGGGATTTCATTTTCAGGTTTTTTGATAGGATTTGATATGGGACTTATGATGTCGGAAGTGATGAATCCATTAGATGATACTCAAGGTAATGTAATGGGAGAAATTCTCTTCTACGCAGCTGTTATGATGTTTTTTATTATTAATGGTCATCATTATATAATTACCGGTGTAGTCTCTTCCTTCGCTGTCATTCCAATCGGGAAATATACAATTAATGAACCGGTATTTAACCTGCTTGTTAAATATTCGTTTATGGTGTTTACAATTGCCGTAAAGATTGCATCTCCTATTATGGTATCTTTTTTCTTGGTACATCTTGCAGAAGGTATAATTGCAAAAGTGATCCCAAATATTCAGGTTTTCTTTGTTACTCAACCAATTAAGATTGGCTTAGGACTTGTAGTGATAATTGCAGTAATCCCGTTTTATATAGTTGTAGTAAAATATCTATTACAGGGATATGAATATCAACTACTTGAATTAATAAGAGCTATGGGGGCATAATGGCAGATAATGGCGGACAAGAAAAGACCGAACAAGCCACCGGCAAGAAACTCTCCGATGCTCGTGAAAAAGGACAGGTGGCTAAAAGTGCAGAAATTAATTCCCTCGCAGTTTTTGGCACCGGATTAATAATCCTATTTATTACTAAAGGGTTTATTGCAAGCGAAATAGGCGATTTTACATCAGATCTATTAAAATCAATTGCCCAAATGAAGATGACCCAGAATGTCGTTCAAACATATTTTCTAAAATGGACGATGGTTTTCTTCACACTTCTTGCTCCAATATTCGGAGGTGTTTTTGTCGCCGCACTTGCAAGTAATATTGCTCAATTTGGATTCAAATTCACACCAAAAGTTTTCGAATTCAAACTCAGTAAATTTAATCCTATTGCCGGTATTAAGAGGATATTCTTTTCTACAAATTCAATGGTGGAGCTTGGCAAATCTGTTGTAAAATTAATCGTAATTGGACTTTTTACCTATTTTATTATTTCTAAACTAATTGAAGATAGCGTAGCTTTAGTAAATTTGAGTCTTTACGATACAGTAGCATATATGCTGGATTCAGCTTTTGCATTAATATGGAAAGTGGTTTTGTGTTTTACGGCTATCGCATCAATTGATTTCTTATTCCAGAAATTTAAGTTTAAGAAAGATATGATGATGACTAAAGAAGAGACTAAGGAAGAGAATAAACAGCAGGAAGGCGATCCTCACGTCAAATCTCAAATAAGGAAAAAAATGATTATGTCGGCAAGGAACAGAATGATGCAGGATATTCCTACTGCTGACGTAATTATTACCAACCCAACTCACGTTGCCATAGCACTTAAATATGATCTCCAAAAGGATGCTGCTCCGAAGGTAGTTGCAAAAGGATTAGATGAATTAGCGCAAAGAATTAAAAAGTTAGGTGTGGATAATAATGTACCATTGCACGAAGATGTGCAGTTAGCACGAGCTTTATATAAAACATGCGAAATTGGGGACTTTATTCCAGCAAAATTATTCAAAGCTGTGGCACAAATTTTGGCGTATATATTCCAATTAAAGAAAACCAAAAAGAGAAAAAGTATAATATAACTTGAAAATCTTCGGCAGAAATAGCGATGTGCTCCTAGCATTTGGTTTAATTTTTATGCTAGGGCTTCTTCTTATACCACTTCCTGCATTTTTGCTCGATTTTCTTCTATCCATTAATATTACCTTAGCTGTTTTAGTTTTAATAGTTTCATTATATATCCAAAGTCCTTTGGATATCTCAGTATTCCCCGGATTATTATTAGTAACTACATTATTTCGCCTTGGTCTTAATATAAGTTCCACTCGTTTAATTTTAATTGATGGTTATGCCGGTCAAGTAATCGAATCTTTCGGTTCATTTGTAGTTGGCGGTAATTATGTAGTCGGATTTGTAATCTTTATTATTCTTATTGTTATCCAATTTATAGTTATCGTAAAAGGATCGGGAAGAATTTCGGAAGTAGCAGCACGATTTACTTTAGATGCAATGCCCGGAAAGCAGATGGCAATTGATGCAGATCTTAACACGGGTTTAATATCTGAATCTGATGCTAGAAAGAGAAGAGATATAATCTCTCGTGAAGCAGAATTTTATGGAGCAATGGATGGAGCGAGCAAATTCGTTAAAGGAGATGCTGTCGCAGGATTAGTAATCAATGGTATCAATATTCTTGGTGGTTTTATTATTGGTATTATGCAGAGAGGATTAAGTTTTACTGATGCCCTGCAAACATATACTATTTTAACAATTGGTGATGGTTTAGTTTCCCAGGTACCTGCACTTATTATTGCTACGGCAGCCGGTTTTGTTGTTACAAGAAGTGCCGCCGGTACAGCTCTCGATTACCAGATGAAAACACAATTGTTTTCTAATCCGAGAGTTCTTGGAACGGTATCGGGAGCAATATTCCTTTTCGCATTAATACCCGGGATGCCTACTATTCCGTTTTTGATTATTAGTATTACTCTCGGTGTTTCATCATATATATCTAAAAAAGATACTAAAGCCGATGCAGAAGGAAAAGCAAATAAAGATGAAGAACCAGTTGAAGCAGAACCTGTCGATGAGAAAGTAGAACAGTATTTGCAAGTCGATCCTATTGAAGTCGAAATTGGCTATGGGTTAATAAGTTTAGTTGATGAAAAGCAGGGAGGAACTTTATTCCAAAAGATTTCTTCTACACGAAAGATGATAGCTTTAGATTATGGTGTACTTGTTCCACCGGTTAGAGTTAGAGATAATTTGCAACTTTCTCCAAATGAATATATAATTAAAATAAAAGGCACTTTAGTAGCCAATTTTGAGATATATCCTGATCGCTATTTGGCTATGAATCCGGGAATGATTGATGAACAAGTTCCGGGGATACCCACCACCGACCCCGCATTCAATCTTCAGAGCTATTGGATTAATCATGAAGATAAAGAGCGGGCTGAATTATTGGGTTATACGGTTGTGGATTCCATTTCGGTTTTGGCAACCCATTTACAGGAAGCATTAAAAAAGAATTTTGATAAAATACTCTCACGTCAAGAAGTAAAACAACTACTTGAAAACCTCAAGAAAGAGTATCCCGCAGTCGTCGATGATATTAATCCGGATATACTTAATCTCGGTACTATTCAAAAGGTATTGCAATCCCTACTTAAAGAGGGTATACCGATTAAAGACTTAGTAAGGATTTTAGAGGCATTAATCGATTATTCTAAAACTACTAAAAACATTGATGTACTTACTGAGTATGTAAGGCATTCCATTGGTGATACGATAGCAAATCTTTATAAAGACCAGAATGGAATTATTCATGCATTGGCTATCGGAGATCAATTAGAAGGAATGATTACTCGTTCGCTCCAATCTCAAAAAGATAGTGTAGTTACTTTAGGGCTTAGTCCGCAAGTTTTAAGAGGATTAAACCAAAGATTAGTAAGCGAATTAGAAAAAATACTTAAATTAGGTTATCAGCCGATATTAATCACTTCGGCTGCAATTAGACCCTATTTCTTCCGTTTAATTAATACAAGTTTCCCGGAATTAATTATGCTCTCATATAGCGAGCTTCCGGCTAATATTGAAATAGAATTTATTGGAAAGTTAGAGGTAGATAATGCAGATTAAAAAATATACCGCCCCCTCCTTAAAAGAAGCTACCGAATTGATGAAAGAAGAATTAGGTGGAGATGCAATAATTCTTGGTACACGTGTTATTGAAGGAGATAGACAGTTCAATTCTAAGAAAATGTTTGAAATTACCGCTGGAGCTGATGAAATTATTAAAAAGAACTCTGAAAAAAGGAATGAAGCTCAAAAAGAATCAAAGAATATCTATGAAAAAGAAATAGATAGTATTAATGAGAAAATTTTTAATCCCTCAAGTCGATCCGCAAGTTCAGATCGCGAATTGAACGAAGCCGGATCTAAAACCGAACATCACTTTAAAAGCGAAAAATTAGATAAAAAAATAAAGGAATATTCCGATCTTCTATTGGAGCGAGATATCCAGAAACCAATTGTAAAAGAGATAGTAAAGCATCTAGATAACTATTCCGGTTTAGTCGAAGAAAGAAATCTTGAATCATATTTACTTTCGAGTCTTTCATCGATGGTAACTACAAAGGAATTTAAGGTAAAGAAAGGTAAAACCGTTAAAATAGCTCTCGTAGGTCCAACTGGAGTAGGAAAAACCACCTGCATTGCTAAACTTGCCGTAATTTCTAAAATTATTCACAAACTTAAAGTCGGTCTTATAACGATAGATACATTCCGTCTCGGGGCAATAGATCAGTTGAGGATTTTTTCCGAAATCAGCGATATTGAGATGGCGGCAGCTTACGAACCTGCTGATATGAAAAAACTATTAAAGAAATTTAGCGATAAGGATATTGTTTTTATTGATACGGTTGGTAGAAGTCAAAGAAACTCTGATAATCTCAGTAAAATAAAAGAATATTTAGAAGCTGCAAATGTCGATGATGTAATGTTAGTTGTGAGTGCAGCGACAGCTCCACGAACATTAAATGATATCTCTACTAAATTCAAGATATTTAATTATAAATCGGTGATTTTTACAAAAGCAGATGAAGCTGCTTCTTACGGTGCTATTCTTAATCTATCATATAATTTTAATACACCTATTACGTTTATTACAAATGGGCAGGTAATACCAGACGATATTCTTGCAGTAAGTAGCGAATATATAGCTAATCTTATATTTTCAGGGAAATTATATTAAATGGATAGCCAAGCTACCAGACTAATAGAATTATTTAATCTGAAAAAGAGAAATTCTGCCACAAATTCTGCTAAAATTGTTTCTATTATTTCGGGTAAAGGCGGTACAGGGAAGTCTTTTTTCTCTCTTAATTTTGCATTCCAATTAGCAAAAAGAAAAAAAAAGATTCTTTTAATCGATTTTGATTACAATTTTGCTAATCTGCATCTATTCTTAAACAAAACAGTTACAAGCCCGCTTTCAGATTTTTTTAAAGACAAGAAAACTTTAAATGAAATGATTGAAGAATACACAGAAAATTTAGATATAATTTTCGGAGATTCAGGATTTGATAATAATGTTCAAATTAATGAAGAAAAAATTGAACGTACATTTTTCAATTTGGAAAAGTTGGCGGATGATTATGATTTCATAATACTCGATAGTGCCGCAGGCGGAAGTGAATTGACCCTAAGACAGATTTCATTTTCAGATTATAATATAATAATTACTTTACCCGAACCGACTTCCATTATGGATGCTTACGTAATGCTTAAATACTGTGCAAAAAACGAATTAAAACCGATAAACACAGTAATTGTGAACAAAACAGATAGTAAGGAAGAAGGGAAAACTGCATTTAACAATCTTAATTCCGCCGTTACTCACTTTCTATCGATTGAAGTAAAACTATTAGGTTCAATATCAAATTCAGATATTGTAACTAAATCAATTAAGTCACAGGAATTGCTTTCAAAAACTGCTCCTGAATCACAGGTAATAACAGAAATATCAGAAATAGCAGAACGCTTCATAAAATTCGGTCAATTGGCTAATAATAACCAAAGACTGATTTCAAATCTAAGTTAATAACCCCCAAAACAACTAAAACACGCCAAAAGAAGCATTTTTTGCTCTGGTATAATGTTTGATTAATTATGAGAAACAAAGGAGAGATAATGAACAAAATAATATTTCAATTCGGGCTGCTAGTGTTCTTCTTTTCTGTTATTTATTTTACACAGAAAGGGGATTCACTCCAGCAGATCGTTCTTAATTCTTTTGCGATATTTATTATCCTAACAGTAATGTTAAGTCTATTATCAATAATGCTAATTCGTTCAATCAACAAGAATTCATTTGACAAAATAAATAGCTATTCAGAAGATTTAGCGGGAACTAATAAGAATGAATAATTCAAATTTGTGGACATCGTTTAAAGTAAATCCGACATCTGATTTGAAAAAGAGGATTATAATGAATTACGTAAACTTAGTGCACTATGTAATTCATAAGTCTAATTTCAATTATAATGACATATTTGATCGTCGCGATTTTTTCCAATTTGGCATCGAAGGACTAAGCGAAGCAATAGATAGATTTGATCCTGATTTCGGTACTAAATTCGAAACTTATGCAATTCAAAGAATCAGAGGGAAAATTTATGACGAACTTAGAAAATATAGTCCTAAATATGAAACAGCGATAGACGGCGATTCTATGACCGTTAACACTACAAAAAGAATATCTCTCAATAAAACAGTCCACGAAGATGATGGAATGCAGGTATATGAATTAATCTCCGATAATGGATTAGAACCTGATGATATATTAGAAAAAAGTGAAACGAAAGCAAAATTAATCGACTTAATTAAGAAATTAAACGAAAGAGACAGAACGATATTAAGTCTTTATTATTATGAAGAACTAAATTATCAAGATATTGCGAAGTTACTGAATATAACCGTTTCAAGAGTATCACAGATTCATTCCAAAATAATAAAATTATTAAAAACCAAATTGGCGCCATATAATGATTGATGTATCATACGCAGAAACAAAAGGAAAGATTAAACAGCAACTTTCTAATATTGGTAATCTTCCTTCGATTCCGCACATTATTACTGAAGTATCTCAGCTTTTGGATAACGAGAGAACAAGTGCATCGGACTTGTGTAAAGTAATTTCCAAAGACCAATCAATTGCTGCAAAAATACTTGCCGTTGCAAATTCTCCTTTATATGGTTTACCAAGAAGAGTAGCTACAATCGATTTTGCAATTGTTATTATAGGATTTGAACATATAAAAAATATACTTCTCGCTCTTTCACTTGTAGAAGCATTTAAGGTAAGAAAAACTTCAGATTGGAATCATCGTGATTACTGGCGTCATTCAATTATGACGGCTACAGCAGCAAAGAGAATTGCGGATGATTTAAGATATCCTAAATCGGGTGAAGTTTTTACTGTTGGTTTATTGCATGATCTAGGATTAGTTGTTTTGCAAAAATACATGAATTTCGATTTTAAGAAAATTATTGAAATTTCCAATAACGAAGCTATTCCCTTATATGAAGCTGAGTTTAAAGTTCTTGGATACACACATGAACATCTAGCAGAATTTTTATTAGAAAAATGGAATTTTCCGCAGTATATAACAGATTCAGTATTGAATCACCATACACCATCGAAATCAGAAAAAAATCAAGTACTTTCATCATTAATTCATCTTGTCGATTATATGACTCAGAAAATGAAGATTGGAGATTTCGTTTGGGATAATGATTATAAGTTTGATACAAATATTATTGATATCCTCGGGTTCGGGAATCAAGAATACTTAGATAAATTTATTTACAGTTATGAACCTCTTTTTAATAAGCAAATTGAGACAATAATATAATGGCGACTATGTACACAGCAGCGTTTGATCAAACCCAAAAAAGAGAAAGAACACAATTAATTCTTAAAAGAGTTAGTACACTTTCTCCTATACCAAAAATTCTATCCGAAGTTCTTGATTTACTAAAGGACATTAATACAAGTCCACAGCAATTAGCAAGAGCTATTTCGAGAGATCAAAGTATTGTAGTAAAAATACTTACTATTGCAAATTCTCCTTTTTACGGCTTAGTAAAAAGAGTAGCATCCATAGAGTATGCTATAATGATACTTGGTTTCAATGAAATTAGGAATATAGTAACAGCATTATCTTTAATGGAAGCCATGAAGAACAAAAGCGATCAATATTTGGATCAAAAAGAATTTTGGACACATGCCTACATTACCGGAGTACTTGCCAAAAAGCTTGCTGATGATATGGGCATTCGCCAAAGCGGCGATTGTTTTGTCGGCGGTCTGCTTCATGATCTCGGTATTTCTGTTATCCATAGGTACATGCACTCTGATTTTGCGTCTATATGCGAAAGCGTAAAAATGGGTTCAGAATATAAAGATGCTGAAAATTTATTCCTCGGGATGGATCATCAAGCTATCGGCTATTCTTTGCTCAAGAATTGGAATATACCTGATAATTTTTGCGAAATAGTAAAATACCACCATACTCCTTACTTGGCATATAATACAAAGATATTAAGCTCGGTAATACATCTAGCAGATTATATGACACAACAATTACAATTAGGAAGTTTCTCTTGGGATGCAGGAATGACTCTTCACGAAGAAACAGCAGTTTCACTTCAACTTCTTGATCAAGAAAGCATAGATAAATTTATTGAACAATATAGAGAACCAGTTAAACAACAGTTGGAAACAATAAGGCACTTAAGTTGAGACTAATTAAAAAAAATACTTCCAAGTATGCACCCTATACACAATCGCTTCAATACTATACAAAAGGAAGCGATTCGGGGGATTTAAGGGTTATTACTTTTGATCAGTTCAAGACAAAAAACAATCTTTTTGAAAAGTATGAGCTTTATTTTCAAAATATTGCGGCTTTTCAAAACGAAGTAATAAAATCTAAATCTATCGTTGAGATTAATACTCTTTTAGGACAGTATATAACAAAAATTCTTGGAGCAAGCGAAGCAGAACTTTTCATATTAGATGATAGTAATCAAAACATTGTTGCGGCATCAAATAAATGTTCTACACTTCATAAAGGATTAGTTCAAAAAGCATTTTCTGGCGGGATGTTGGATTGGATTTTTGAAACTGGTAAACCAACTTCGATTCCGGATCTAAAAACTGTTACTAAGAATGGTACGAAATTATTCCAAATAATATTTCCTATTCAAAGTAATTACTTTAAAGGTATTTTATCGATTTTAGATAGTTCTCTTAAGTATTCAGATAATTCATTTGAAAGCAAATCAATCCAAATGGCACTTGGAATGATTATACCTGCATTAGCATCAATTCAACAAAGAAAAACAATCGAGACTTTATATAACGATCTTCATATTTATCAATCAAAACTTAATAACAACTTCCGTTTATATGCAGCAGGGGAATATGCTGATGGAATAACAAAAGAGATGCTTGATTCACTTCAGATTATTCTAAGCAGTGTCGAATATATAGAAAATGAATATAGCGAAGTTGATTCTGAAATTATTGGTCAGGTAAAGAAAAGAATAAAATATTTGAGCGAGTGCTCACAGCGTTTTTTGAAATTTAATGAAGTAAATGAAAATTCATCTAAAGCAAATCTACCAAGCAATATTAATTCGATAGTTTCTGAATTTTATTCAGTAATGCTTCCTACATTAAAAGATCATCAACTTGAATGTGAACTTGATCTTGAAGAAGGAATACCACCATTATTAACCGACTCAAAACAGATTAAACAAGTATTGACAAATATATTTTCTCTTATAAAGAATCATACAAAAAGAGGAAGCGGGATTTTTATTCAGTCGAAATATTTGAATGATTCTATTCAGCTTTCATTTTTTATTACAGAATATTGGAGTGATTTTAATGAGAAGATGGACTATAAATCAAATTTAACTGTAAAAATAATTAATGAATTAATGCAGAAAAGCGAAGGACGTGCTGATTTCAATTCGCTTCAGGAAAATGGTACTTCAATTCGTCTTACATATCCATTAAAAAGGTCATTGAAATTATGAGATTATTTTTAGCTCTATTTTTAATATCGTGCATAATTTCTGCACAAACAGTTGATAGCAGCACTGTGGCAATGAATGATTCAGTTTCGATAAGTGAAATGGTTCAATTACAAATTACGAATGCACAGGAAAATGGTTCACAATCAAGTTTAATAAAAAATGTTCCTGTGCAAAAAGTTGAATTACCAAAAGCACCTGTAAAACAACCGGTAAAAAATAATTCTGCGTCGATTTTGGATTCATTTTCATTGGAGATAAAAATATTTGTTTCGGCTTCACTTCTGATAGTCTTTTTTGTAACAGCAAGAAGAGTTTTTAGCGGAATAAAGCATCGTTCAGGAAGCAAATTGAGAAAGAAAATCGGTTTGATGAGAGAGGAAAAAATTTTATCGATAGTAGATCTTAAAAAATCTAAAATCAGAAAATCGCTTAAAAACAAATTGAAATTAAATAATATCGATACTAAGAAGCTAAACAGAAAAGCAAAACAATTACAAATTCCTCAAGGGGAATTAGTTTTAGCAGTACATTTGAAATATCTTGAATTAAAAAGAATATAGGTTTAGAGATGATAAAGGGATTATATACAGTAGCGAGAAGTCTTGATTTTAGGACGAGGAATATCGAATTGATTGCAAATAATCTTGCTAATATAAATACAACGGGATATAAAAGAGAGATTCCATTCTCGGAGTATTTAAATGAATCGGGTGGTGTAGATATAAAAAAAATTACAAATATGGATCAGGGTGAAACAGTTCTAACTTCAAATCCACTCGATCTTATGATAAATGGAAAAGGGTTTTTTACAATTAAAAATGAAGATGGGACATTAGAATTAACAAGAGACGGAAGATTTAAAATTAGTGATGAAGGGTATTTAACTGATTCTGCAAACCGAAAAGTGATGGGAAAAAATGGCGAAATAAACCTTGAAGACACTCTCCTTACAAAAGATTCCAAAATATTAATTACAGCGGAAGGGGAAGTCAGAGTAGGTGATAAGATTGTTGATTCACTTTCAATTTCAAATGTGGATTCACCTGAAGAATTAATTAGAACAAGCGGATCAAATTTTGTGGCAGATGAAGGATTATTAAAGCCGGCTTCTGAAAATGATTTCAAAGTTATTCAAGGGTATATCGAAGAATCAAACACAAATCCGTTAATTGAAATGGAACAGATGATTTCAGTAAATAAAAGTTTTGAATCAGCACAGAAAATTATTAGTTCGTTGGATAAGTCTTTAGAAGATGCAAACCAAATTGGAAAAGTTTAAATAAGGGAGATGAATAAATGCCAACAAGAGCATTAAGAACAGCGGCTTCCGGTATGTATGCACAACAGATAAATGTGGAAGTAATATCAAATAATATTGCGAATATAAACACAACCGGATTTAAAAAGAATAAAGCTGATTTCCAGGATTTAATGTATCAGGAAGTAAGTATAAATGCATTATCATCTACAACTCCGGGAGTGAATGAATCCTCTGCGAATAAGATTCAGGTCGGGAATGGAGTAAAGCCGGCAGCAACTCAAAAGATTTTTAAACAAGGTGATATTACGGCTACACAAAACCAATTTGATCTTGCTATCCAAGGCGAAGGATTTTTTCAGGTAAGAAAAGGCGATGGTACTTTTGCTTATACTAGAGACGGGTCATTTAAGACAAATTCAGATGGTAAATTAATTACGTCTAGCGGATACTTATTAGACCCTGAAATTGGGCTTAATAGTGATGTCTTATCTATCTCAATTACCAAAGAAGGTGAAGTCGAAGCTCTTCAAACTGACGGAACTTCAATGTCTTTGGGGCAGCTTGAATTAGTACGATTTATGAATAATGGTGGATTAATTGCTTTAGGCGATAATCTTTATGGTGAAAGCAGTGCATCTGGACAGCCAATTTTAGGAAATCCGGCAACAAATGGTTTTGGAGCAATCCAACAAGGATATCTCGAGGCATCTAATGTGGATATCGTAGAAGAGATGATTGCAATGATCGCAGCTCAAAGAGCCTATGAAATCAATTCTAAAACTGTTAAAACTGTTGAAGAAATGATGACTATGGCTAATAATCTAAAAAGAGGTTAATTGAAGTGAAACCAATTCTTTTAATATTATTCTCTTTCTTTTTTGTTTCTCAAAATTCTATTGAAAACGATTTGAGAGATTATTTATTAAAACGATTTAGCGATTACGAAAAATTGGAGTTCGAAATTGCATCGAATATCAAATTATCTTCTATCGAAGGTATTGATTACAGTAGAGAATATTCAGTTAATAAAAACATTGTAACGATTCCGATTTTTTTAAAAAAGAATAAAACAACTACTAATTCATATTTATCAGTTAAAATCAAATTATACAAAACAGTTTTTGTAGCTGATGAAAATATTGATAGAAATGAGATTTTGTTTAATAACAATTTTAGAAAAGAATTAAAGGACATATCGATATTAAACGGAACTCCGATTACAGAATTAGATAATAATTCCGGTTTGGTATCTAAGTTATATATCAGACAAGGTTCGATTTTATTAAGAGAAATGACTGAGGGAGTACCGGATATAGAAATTAATCAGCATGTAACATTACATGCAGGCAAAAACGGGGTTGATATTTCTTTGGATGTAACTTCAAGAGAAAAAGGATTTATTGGAGATGTAATAAGAGTAGTTACACCGGAGAATAAAATTCTTAAAGCAAAAATAATTGATAAAAATAATGTAGTAATAGAAGAGTAAAAAAATGAAAAAAATAATTTATATAATGATTTTAATGAGCATTTACTTAAATGCACAAGATATGCGAAGCAGCTCATTCTATTCTCTATTTTCTGATAACAAAGCCGCAAGAGCTGGAGATGCTGTAACAATAATTGTTATGGAATCTTCACAGGCATCCAATAACGCCGAAACAAATGCCGGTAGAAGTAGTGATTTAGGAATGAACTTTTCAGGTTCATTAGATAAGACTGAATTACCAACCGCAAAGATGGATATTGGAAGTAGCAATGCTTTCTCCGGATCAGGTTCAACAAAAACAACCGGTTTAGTTAGGACAAAAATTAGTGCAACAATCGATTCAGTTCTTGCCAACGGGAATATGGTAATAAAAGGAAGCAGAAAAATTGTAATTAATGGCGAGGAACAATTAGTATCGATTAGAGGGGTTGTTCGTTATTCAGATATCAGTTCAGACAATTCTGTACTATCGTATAATATATCAGACGCTGAAATTAGTTTTGAAGGTAGCGGGATAATAGATGATTCCCAGAAACCGGGTTGGTTAACAAAATTTTTCCATTGGATATTCTAAAGAAAATAATATGAAAAATATATCAAAATACAGTCTATTGATTCTACTTTTAATAAGCTCTTTAACTTTCGGACAGAGGATTAAAGATGTAGCTTATTTAAATGGATCATCAAGTGAACAGATTATAGGTTATGGCTTAGTAGTTGGATTAGCAGGCACGGGAGATAGCTATCGTTCATCATTTACAATTCAATCTGTATCAAGTATGTTAAAACGTTTTGGAATTACAGTTCCGCAGACTGATTTAAGAACAAAAAACGTTGCTGCAGTAATGGTAACTGCTTCTTTAAATTCACAGTTAAAAGCTGGTGCTGTATTTGATGTTGTAGTTTCTTCGATGGGTGATGCAACAAGTCTTCAAGGTGGTACATTATTAATGACACCTATTTCAGGCGGCAACGGGAAAGTTTATGGATTTGCTCAAGGACCTATTTCCGTTGGTGGATATGATATTAATACACCATCCGGAAGCAGACTTGCAAAAAATCATTCACTCGCCGGTAGAGTACCGAGAGGTGGAAGCTTAAAAGAAGACGTAAATACCGAGGAAGTTTCTAATCAGGAAGTAACGGTATTTCTAAGAGACCCTGATCTTACAACTTCAAGCAATGTATCGACTGCAATCAATACAAAATTTGGTGGAGAGATTGCGAAATCAGTGGATGCGGCTTCGATATTAATTGTAGTGCCAGCAGACAAGCAAAATAATTTTGTAGCATTTTTGGCTGAATTAGAAAATTTAAATATTCAGATTGATAACGTGGCAAAGGTGGTACTTAATGAAAGAACAGGTACTGTCGTAGCGGGAAGTAATGTAAGGATACAGCCTGTTAGTATTACTCACGGAAGTCTAAATATACAGATACGTTCAAACCCGATAATCTCACAACCGAATGCATTCTCTCAAGGGAGAACAGAGGTATTTAACAATTTAGTTCCTTATGTATCGCAAGATTCTACTAGTACAATAGCGATTCAGGGAGCAACAAATGTACAGGAGATTGCAGCTGCGCTTAATTCTCTGAAAGCCACTCCTCGTGATATAATTGCAATATTCCAAGCATTAAAAGAAGCAGGAGCACTTGTAGCAGAATTAGTGATCATGTAATTATGAATGAACTAGAACTTAAAATATCGAATAGCCAAAAGCACTTATCAAAAATTGAAAACACAAATTCAAGGTTTGGTAAAGAAGATAAGGTAAAACTTGCAAAAGCCGCAAAAGAATTTGAAAGTATGCTTACTCAAATGATGTTGAACTCTATGAGTAAGACGACAGGCGGACTTCTTGGCGAAGAAGGTTATGGTAATGATATGTTCGATTCAGTTTTTGAACAGCATATAGCAGGTGAAATTTCTAATAGCAAAAGTCTTGGATTAGCTGAATCTATTTATAAAAAGGTTACGGGCGAAGATTTTGATCCTGAATTGCTTTCTAAAGCATTTCAGAGAGAAAAAAGTATAAATAGAGACGAAATTAAAATAAAAGGGATGGAGAAGATACACGGGATTAAACCAAGTAATGGTTCATTAAATAGAATAGAGAAGTTTGATAATATAATTGAAGAAGCTGCAAAAGAATATGGTGTAAATAAAAATATAATAAAATCAGTAATAATGACAGAATCTGCCGGTAACCATAAAGCAGTTTCATCAGCTAAGGCAAAGGGGTTAATGCAACTAATGGATTCAACTGCATCAGACTTAGGTGTGAGGAATTCTTTCGACCCGAGCGAAAATATTAATGGAGGGACTAAATATTTAGCTCAAATGCTTCGACAATATGGTGGAGACTTGAAACTTGCTCTTGCCGCCTACAATGCAGGTCCCGGAAATGTTGATAAATACAATGGAATTCCTCCTTTTGAGGAAACACAATCTTACATAACTAAAGTTATGGGATATATAAACCATTTTAATAAGAGTGAATCATGAACTTTAAAGAACTTAAAAATTTATTAGAAAACCAAAATAGCACAATGAATATTTTCCATTCTGTATTACAGAAAAAGAAAAATGCTATTATTGATAATGATTATAATGCTATGGAATCAATATTAAAAGATGAGCAGATAGTTTTGCAAAGGATAGATCTAGAAGATAAGAAACTAAAATCATTTCTTAGTTCACTTGATATCAAAAATAAACTAACTATTGAAAATGTATTAGAGGATCTCAAAATCAATAATAAGATAGCTCTCGGAGATTATAAGGTATTGATAGGTCTTCGCAATGAATTGAAAACAACAGCTTCTAAAATTGTCTTACTAAATAGATTAATCTCGCAATTGGTGGATGTATCTCGTTCAATAATAAAAGAGACTTTAATCGCATTGATAGGGAATAAGAAAAAAGCTTTGGTAAATAAGAGAGTATAAAATGGGTATTGGAAGATTATTAGACATATCCGTACGAACAATGGCAACATACCAGAATGCTTTGGATGTTACTTCAAATAACATTTCAAATGCAGGCAATTCTGAATATACACGTCAGAAGGTACTTCTATCAACGGAGGTTACCCAAGGTGGTATTGGTATGGGTGTGAAGCTTCAAGATGTTCAAAGGATTAAAAATAATCTTGTAGATTCTCAAATTCGTAAATACCAAAGTTCATTATCCGACTCTAGTTTAAGAAGTGAAATACTTCAACAAGTGGAATCCGTAATTGCAGAACCATCAGATACCGGATTATCATTTTATATAAATGATTTCTTTAATTCATGGTCTGAATTATCATCTAATCCAAATTCTCCTCAGCTTCGTTCGCAGATAGTACAAAAAGGGCAGAGAATGAGTGATAGATTTTCTGAAGTATTCGAAGGTTTTGATAGCGTACAAACGTTACTACAAAAAGAAGCAACAACTACTGCCGGTGAAATTAATAATTCTCTAAAATTGATAAATGAATTAAATCAAAAAATTTTTGAAACTGAATCTCGCGGAATGAATGCTAGTGATTTGAAGGATAAGAGGGATTCTCAAATTGATAACTTAAGTTCATTAGTAAATATTAATGTTCATCAAAATAAACAAGGCGCAGCAATTATTACCATTGGCGGAGTTCATGGTGCGGATCTGAATGTTGCAAATTCATTTGAAATAGACTTTATTGATGGACAAATGAAATTAGTGTCACAAACAGATTCGACTGCCACTGTTCAATTAAGCGGTGGGGACATGTATGCAATTGCTGATCTGTATTCAAATAAACTTCCATCTTATAAAGATCAATTAGGGCAGTTGGCACAGGTAATTGTAAATAAGGTAAACGATACTCATAAAACCGGATTTACATTAGCGCAAAACGGAATTTCAAAAACGAATATTCCTTTTTTTGGAGAAATGACCCCTGATGGAACTGTAGTTAATTCTTTTGTCTCCGGTAAGATGAGAATTAATACAAGTATATTTAATGATCCGAGGAATATTGCAGTTTCATCTTCCGGAGCAAATGATGGAAATGGTGATATAGCTGTTGCATTAGCTAACTTGAACGAAGCAACAATTGGTGAATTAAATGGACGAACAATATTAGATTCATATTCCGGAATATTAAGCGATTTCGGTATGGAGAAATCGAAAAGTGACAGTACAATAGAATCAAATGAATTGATTATTCATCAATTAACCACACAGAAAGCAGCTTATTCAGGTGTTTCGCTTGACGAAGAGATGGCTAATGTGATTAAATTTCAAAGATCCTACGAAGCATCTGCTAAATTGGTAAGAGTTGCCGATGAGATGATGCAAGTAGTTCTAAATATGGTATGAGAATATGAGAGTAACTGAAGGATTAATTACCGAAAAATATCTTTTTAATCAGAATCGAATAAGTCAAAGAAAACTTGAACTTCAAAGCCAATTAACGAGTAATAAAAAGATTGAGAACCTAAGTGATAATGTTGGCGATGCTATAGATATTGTGGCTTTGGATTCAAAGCTTAACAAGTTCGATTCCTATAAAAAGAATATTGGTAATGCTAAGAATTTTATAAATAGCTCCATAAATGCTTTTGATAATGCAATCTCGAATATGGAACAAATGATTCAGAAAGTTGAAACAATGGATGATGCTATTAATAAAGAGAACTATCCTACGATAATAAAATCATTAAAAGACTCAGTAGAATCGATTGTTAGAAGTCTTAATGAAAAACATAATGGGATGTATCTTTTTGGCGGAACAAATTTTAATCAAGAACCTTTTGCCTTAGATGTAGATGGAAAAATAGTCCTAAATTCTGCTGATCTTGCTGGAGAGATGAAAGTAAAAGTAGGTACAAATTTTACTGAAACCATGAATATGTCCGGAGATAAAATTAATAATTCTGGCTTAATCAATTCCTTGAATGCAGTGATAGATAAATTAAATGCAGGCGAAGCGCCAACAAAAGAACTTAAAGATGATTTTATGCAAGGATACAATGGATTCTTAGCGCTTCAATCGCAGAATGGCGAAAAGATTAATAGATTAGAAGACATAGAATTACTTTTAGAAAATAATACAAATAACGTACAAACATTATTGCTTGATAAACAGGCTATTGATCCTGCAAAGTTGATAGTAGATTTACAGTATCAGGATTATCTGCTTCAGATGTCAAATAAATTATCGGCATCTATTTTGCCTAAATCTCTTTTAGACTATATATAATGAAAAAATCAGGTACCATATTCGGATTAATTTTAGGGATAGCATCAATCTTCGGTGCTTTCTTCTTAGAAGGCGGGTCGGTAAAAGCCCTCTTTATCGGCTCCGCTTTAATTATTGTATTCGGAGGTACATTTGCTGCAATTATTATAGGCTACGGATTAGACAAGTTCTTTAAAATTTTTGAATTAATGAAGATAGCATATTTCCCGAAAGAATATGATATAAGTAAAATGATAGATATTTTTATGGAACTTTCGGTGAAGGCAAGAAGGGAAGGGTTGCTATCCTTAGAAAAGGATATCCAGAGATTCGATGAACTATTCCCGAGAAAGCTAACAAAGTATGCGATCGATGGTACAGATTCAGATATGCTTTATAACTTAGCACATTTAGAGATAAAGGCTATGACAGATCGACATAATGCAAATATTTTTATTTTTTCAAAGCTTGGCGGATATGCCCCTACAATGGGTATAATTGGAACAGTAATGGGTTTGATAATGACATTAGCAAATGCAGGATCAGATCCAAATTCATTGATAAAAAATATAGCCACCGCATTTATAGCCACCCTGTGGGGTGTCTTTAGTGCGAATATAATTTGGTTACCGATAGGAGATCGACTAAAGAAATGTCATTTAGAGGAAAAGAATATGATGGAGGTTTCTTTGGAAGCAGTACTGACTCTTCAGAGCGGCGAAATTCCTTCAATAATGAAGTCCCGTTTGGTGGGGATGCTCCCCCAAAAAGAACAATTAAGGAAACTAAGCGCTTAAATTTTGATGAGCCGGAATCTTCCGAAGAAAACGATAAAGACCGTTACCTTATTACGTATGCGGACTTGATCACCCTATTGCTAGGTCTATTCATTATCCTTTATGCAATGTCTAATATTGATGTTAATAAGTACAAAGGTGTGGTTGCTGCAATGGGTAATGTGTTTGGAAATGAAACTGATTACTCATTGATGAATAAAACAAATATTATTCCAAAACCGAACGATAATTTAACTCAAGAGTTGGATAAAATAATATCTAGTTACAGTTATGAAAATTCGATTCAATTAGAAGAAAGTGAAAGAGGAATTACAGTTCACATATTAGATGATGTATTATTTCCACCTGCAGGAGCTATTCTAAGTGAAAAATCTAAAGAAGTATTATCGCGTCTTGCAGTAGTCTTAAAAGAATTGCCAAATGATATAAGAGTTGAAGGACATACTGATAATTTACCGATTAGTAATTCAGTTTATGCTTCAAATTGGCATCTATCGGTTGATAGAGCATTAAGTACGGCATATTATCTGATAAAAACCGAAGGTCTTTCACCTGATAAAGTTTCAATTGTAGGATATGCAGAATATAGACCAATAGCACCTAATGATTCTCCGGAATCAAGGGCATTTAATAGACGAGTTGATTTAGTAATATTAAAGTGAGCGAAATGAAAATAATAACAACACAATTTGGAGAAATAGAAGTCTCCGAAGATCAAATTCTAACTTTTAACGAAGGATTTTATGCCTTTGAAGAGTTAAAAAAATATGTACTCATACAACCGGATAATAGTTATTTTAAGTATTTGACATCGGTTGATAGACCGGAAATAGCTTTTCCGCTTTTTGCTACACGCTTGTTAGACGAAAATTATCCGCAAATTGATAAGCATGAAGCATTTGGAATTGTAACTTTGAATAAGGACCCACTGAAGATTACTGTAAATTTGAGAGCACCGGTTTACATAAATCAATATGATAAGTCAGGTTATCATACTATCTTAGAAGGTGAAAATTATTCTTTTTATTACAATTTGTTTGTAGAGTAAAAAATGTTAATATTATCAAGAAAGATCGACGAAGAAATAAAAATTGGTACTGATATTACAATAAAAATATTATCGGTATCCGATGGTCAGGTTAAAATAGGTATATCTGCGCCGACTTCAGTCCAGATACATAGGGGTGAAGTCTATGAAAAAGTAATACAGAATACAATTGAAGCATCCAAAGCAGGTACCGAAAAAACACCGGATATTTCTAAGCTCAAGATTAATAAGGCATCCAAAAATGGATAGTAATTTTAATGAAACCACAATCTTAGTAATTGATGATTCGGATTTCATTAGAAACTCATTAAAGAATTTTCTTTCCGACTATGAGCTGGAGGTAATCACGTGTAGCGATGGACTGGAAGGGATTCAAAAAGCAATTGAGCATAAACCAAAGCTCATTTTCCTTGATTTGATGATGCCGAATTTAGACGGTATAAGGATGCTAAGAGTCATAAAAATTTTAGATGACTTGAAAGATCTTCCTGTAATTGTCATAAGCGGGCATACAGATAAAAATAATGTTATTTCGGCTCTCCAAGCCGGAGCTATGAAAGTAATTTCAAAACCACTTAATAAAGAAATTCTTATAAAATCAATTAATGAAATATTTGGTAATGGCTTTTTAAAAGAGATAAAAAAATTAAAAAGATTGTCTTCTGCCGAGAAAGAAGAAGTAAATAGTCAACTCAGGAAATATTTTTTGTCCAATTTATCTACTCGTCAAGAAACAATTCTAAATTCAATAAAAACGAAAAACGCTGAATTATTGAAAACAGTAGTTCACGAATTAAAAGGGACAGGGGCGATGGTTGGTTATAATAACATATCGGTTTACTGTCGAGAAATTGAGATGATGTTTGATACTCATAAACCGGACTGGGATATAATCGGTAAAAGATGTTTTATGTTAATCAATGAATTTCAATCTATTAATCAACAAGCTAATTCGGGAAAATAAATGTTTGTAATTATCGGGATCGTTGTAGTTATAGTTTCTGTTATTGTAGGGTTTTTAATTGCCGGGGGTAATTTAGTTTTATTGATTCAGGTTTCTGAATTTATAACGATCGGCGGTGCGGCATTAGGAAGTTTATTAATATCAGCACCTCCTTCTTTAATCAAAAAAATTATGAAGCAGATACCACAGTTATTTAAATCCCACCAAACTACTAAAGAAGACTATCTTGAAATGCTAAAGGTTTTTACAACATTATTTTTAACAGCACAAAGAGAGGGACTATTAGCGGTAGAAAAGCATATTGAAAATCCGGAGAAAAGTGAAATTCTTTCAAAAAGTAAAAGTTTTATAGAAGATCCGGCTAAAAGAGATTTTTTCTGTGACACAATGAAAGTAATGTTAGCCGGTTCAGTACCACCGCAAGAATTAGAGAATATGATGGATGCGGAGATTGAGACTTTTGAATCAGAAAACAGACCTGTAACTGAAACTATCGGAAGAGTGGGCGATGCACTCCCCGGTCTTGGTATTGTAGCGGCAGTGCTCGGTATTATCGTAACAATGGCATCAATTAATCAAGGTGCTGAAGTAGTAGGTCATCACGTTGCAGCAGCTCTTGTGGGTACTTTTCTCGGTGTGTTATTAAGTTATGGATTTGTAAATCCTATGTCGGCGAATCTTGGATTATTAATTCATGAAAAGGCGCAGGATTTACAAATAATAAAAACAATAATTTTAGCTTATGCAAAAGGTAATCCTCCTTTGGTAGCGGCAGAAATGGCGCGAAGAGTAATTTTTTCTGATGAAAGACCAACATTTTCAGAATTGGAAAATACACTTAGAGGAAAGAAATAATGGACCCGAATTTATCTGATGAAAGTCAGCTTCCGAATTTGGGTGGAGACGACAATGAATCACAGCCGCCTATAATAAAGAAGATAAAAAAAGGTCATGGCGGGCATCATGGAGGTGCTTGGAAAGTCGCTTATGCAGATTTCGTTACGGCAATGATGGCTCTATTTATCGTTCTTTGGGTAATGGGACAGAGTGAAGAAGTTAAGGAGGCGGTTGCAGGTTATTTTAAAGACCCTGTTGGGTTTTCTACAAAAAGTGGTTCGATGCTCGATGGTGCGGGTCAATCTCCATTGGATCTTAATATCCAGCAAGAAATGGAAAGAATGAAGCAGGAAAAAGAAGACCTCGAAAAAATAGGTGATAAATTAATTGATGAACTCAAAGATGATACCGGACTAATGAATCTTGCGGATCAAGTAAATATAGAAATAGCAAATGACGGTCTTAAAATAGAGCTAATCGATTCTGAAAATGATCTTTTTTTTGAAGTTGGGACCTCGGAATTAAAATCAGAAGCAAGAACTTTACTTGCAAAAGTTGGAACTGAAATTTCCAAAATGCAAAATAAAATCAGGGTTGAAGGACATACAGATTCACGTCAGTATCAAAATGATGGAAGTGGATATTCAAATTTTGAATTAAGTTCCGATAGAGCAAATTCAGCCAAAAGAGCTTTAGTAAGAGGCGGTGTATCTGAAAAACAGATTGATGAAATTACAGGTTATGCAGATACTCGGCTTAGAAACATTCAAGATCCTTTTAGTTCTACAAATAGAAGAATTTCTATTACGGTTAAATTCAATTCTAATGTCAGATAAAAAAAAAATATTGATTGTGGAAGATGATAGTCTTCTTCAGGAGTTTTATAAAGTTCTTTTTAGAAAACTTGGAAGAGATATAATTATATTAGAAGATGCAAATATGATTATTAGCGAAATATTAAATGGTGATATTTGCTTAATAATAATGGATATTAATCTTAAAAATACTTATTTAAGGGAGAAGAGAACTGACGGTATTAAGCTTTCTCATTATATTAAGGTGAAATATAGCAATTTGCGGATTCCAATATTATTGATAACCGCTTATTCCTCGAGTTATATTTCAAATGATATTCTTAAAGAAAGCCTAGCAGATGATATTCTTCTAAAACCAATTGTTGATTTCGATATGCTCATAGATAAAATAAATAAATTATTAGAGAAGACATGAAAGACAAAGTATTAATAGTCGAAGACGAGAAAGATACTCGATTTATATTAGACAAATTACTAACCCGAAACAACTATGAAGTTGCTTCCGCAATTAATGGTGAAGAGGCGTTGGAAGTCTTAAAAACATTTACTCCCAAAGTAATATTAGCTGATTGGACGATGCCGGTTTTGGATGGTATCGCACTTTGCAATATTCTTAAAGGTGATGAAAAATATAAAGCAATTTATTTTATAATTCTAACTGCAAGATCCTCATTAAAAGATAGAATTATGGGGCTTGATATCGGTGCTGATGATTTTTTAGTAAAACCGATTGAAAATCAAGAATTACTTGCAAGGATTCGTTCAGGCGTAAGAATATTTAATTTACAGAGCGAATTAAGAAATATTGAACATAGCAAAGCGGTAATAGAAATGGCTTGCACAATCGGGCATAAAATAAATAATCCGCTGAGTAGTGTTGTACTTTCATTAAAATCTATCGAGAATGAATTAACTGATAACGAAAGAAATAAAGTCTCTGATGATCTAAAAACCATTAGTGATTCTGCTGAAAGAATATCAAAATTTGTTCAGGAACTTATCCATCTTCAAAATCCAAAAGTTGTGGATTATGTTGATGAAAATCGTATGATAAAGACTGATTAGATGTAAAGAAATTACCTTTTTCTTCGATAATACGATATAGGAGAAGGTATGTTAGAAAAGATAGTAAATATTGCTGCCGGTTCTGATTATAGAAGATCAGCCGGGAACCCTAAACAATTCAAAAGGATGATGTCTTTTTCTTTTGAACATACTTCCGGAAATGACTCCATAAGCATTTCACCGGCTATATCTCTCCTTTCAGTATTTGGCTGGAAAATAAAGAAACTTAAAAAAGATAGTGATAAAATTGAATTAGATTTTGAATTAGAGGATTTCTTATTTGAAGTAATTCTAAGTACCTTTCAGATTAATCAGATGCCAATTATTGATTATAAAGTAACAAAACAATTAAGTGGATATACCACTGAATTGGTTATTACATTATTTCTTGAGGCACCTATTAATTCAGTAGAGGAAAATACTCCGATAAAGCTTGATGGGTTAAACCGTTTTATAGAACAATTTAATTCTATAAGCATTAAGAAACCAAACCTTATTACCGATAGCTACGTAATTGAATCATTGTTTCTTGACTATCAAAAAATGCTAACAAAGGAATTTAATTATATAAATAGTTGTTTAATCCAATTTTTAGAGAAATTAATAATGTTCAAATATTCATCCAATGAAAGAACAAACGGTAAATCCTTAACGATAAAAAGTATCCAAATACGCTAAGATAATTTTATGCAGAATAAATATGGTATGTACGGAGGAAAAAGCAATTCGATGATCGAATTAAGCGATTATAAAGAACTGCCTGATAATAAGTCGGTTGTTATATTTAATAGCAATTTGGATATTGTTTATGCCAATGAAACGTTTAGTCGAATTTTCCAGCTGGGGGTTTCAGATAGTATTCATAAACTAAATCCAAATGCAGAAATATTAATGCTCGTAAAGGGATTTGCAGAAAAATCATTTAAGAATTTTTCTTCTGAAATTTTATTAAATACCGCCGATACGGGTGAGAGTAGTCTTTGTAATGTATGGATTGAGCGTGTTATAATTGCATCAATTCAATATTTAGTTGTGAGCATTGAATCGCTTGAGCAAAGAAAAATAATTGAAGACAAGATTATATCATTGCACAATGCTCTCGATTATGGGAAAGTACCAATAATCATTACTGATAAATATCAAAGAATTATCTTTGCAACAAAAACAGTCGAATCTCTTTTCTCTAAAGATATAGATGGTCTCTATTACCAAACATTATTTGATCTCTTAAGAGACTACATAAGTTTTGAAGAACATCAAAGATTAAATTTTGCTATCGAAAAAAAGCAAAGATGGAAATCATTAATCAATATTTCAAAACGTAACGTTACTGAATATTGGGAATTTAATTTAGATCCATTTTCAACAAATGACGAACTCCATACAAGTTATATTTTAAGTGCAAGCAATCTAACCGAATATATATACCAGAAGCAGGTAATCGAAGAATCAGAAAAAAGACAAAAACTTATATTGCAGAATATTTCTGATCTTCTTTTAATTATTAAAAAAATCAAAGACGATTTTTATTTTGAAAATGCAAATGACAATTTTTGTATTGTATTCAATATCAATAAAGATAAGTATCATCTTGCAGAGATATCTAAAGTATTTCCTGAAAAATTAGTAATACCAATTAAGTCCGAAATTGAGCAAATGATCCTTAACAAGTCTCCATTTTCGGAATTTGATTATCTCCATTCTGCTGAATTGGACTATCATTGTAAAATTACTACTCCCTTAGAATTATCGTCCGATACTTCAATGTTTATAGTAACAATGAAAGATATTACAGAGGAAAAAAATTACAGAATTCAGCTCGAAAAAGGTTATATGAAAGAGATGTTACTAAATAAAATGAAATCCGATTTCTTAGCAAATATTTCGCATGAAATCAGAACTCCGTTTAATGGTATTGTAGGTTACTCTGAAATTATTGACGATTGTATCGAAAATTCTGATTACGATTCTTTGAAAGAGATGGTGGATTCGATGAAAGAGGTATTGGGAAGGTCTTTATCTTTATTCAATAATTTAGTGGAAGTATCTCAAATTGAATCGGGTGAAATAGAAATTGAACGCGTTGACTTAAATAGTAATCAAGTATTGAGACAAGTTTATGAGAGGAAATTTAAAGAAGCAATGTCAAAGAAACTTGATTTTAAAATTGAGCTTTGTGAAGAAGATTGTATGATAGAAGTTGACTGGGTGAAGTTAGAAAGAATATTTGATGTGCTTATTGATAATGCGATCAAATATACTAATTCGGGGAGCGTATATATTACTTCACAAAACATAGATAAACATGTAAGTCTTATTGTACGCGACACCGGAATCGGTATCGAGAAAAGTCAAATAGAACGGGTTCTGGCTCCATTCAATCAAGAAATCGAAGGTTATACTCGTCCCTATGAAGGCGTAGGTCTTGGTCTTACGATTGCTTCGAAATTAACTAAATTAATGGGTGGCGATTTTAAAATTGAGAGTGAAAAAAATAATGGAACAATGATTACAATAACATTCCCGGAAGTTGATTCAAAAAATTTTCTAAATTACTATTAACATGTACGATCTCGAAAACAAAAATATCGCTGCTGTTGATAAAGAAAACCCAATAGGAAAATTTCATAAGTCAGGCAAATTCCATTTTGATTTAAATATCAAAGGAGAATTTGACTATATCAATAGTATAAAAGAAAGTATTAAGATATTATCTTTCGATGTTCCGATAGAATTAAAAGAAATATTTATCCCTTATTCGAATGCACCGGTATTTTTTATATATGATTCATGGCTGCTAAATCAAATTGAAGAATATATGAAACTTCATTTTGTAAGAGCAAAGTATTTGGAACTGCATAAATCGATTAAAGAAAACTATACCAAATGGGTTACATCAAAGAATAGAAACGAAAAAGAATATTTTGCAAATTTGACCATTAATTTTATTGAACGAGATGTCTATAAACATAATTTTTTTAAAATAATAATCGAAGCAATTTTATATACCTATCACGCACCATTTTTTAATCCAAGCAAAGCATCAGAATTATTTAGAAATGCGACCGATTTAATTTCTGCTTCAAGAATGAATGATAACGTCAAAAGCGAACTGAATTATATTGTTAAATTGTTTTCAGGCTATCTTGCAATAAAGGATAATGATTTTCAAATTGCTAATATAGCTTTTAAGGAAGCTTTAGATGCAAAGAAGATTGGTGGTATAACTGCAAAATTTTATCTTGCACTAACAGAAGTTCAAAATGAACAGGTTGACGTGTGCGAGTATTATCTTAAAGAAGTTCTTGATTATGATTTTCATCGTCTATCGATAGCAATTGCAGCAAATAATCATGGTATGCTTGGATATTTCCTTAAGAATGCCTTCTTCTACAATGTTTTTTATGAAAAAGAATTTGCGTTTATTCTTAACATTATTGAGTCCCTCCTTCATTCATATCGAAGAGATGAAGGGAATATACTAAAGGTAATAGAAGAAAAAGTTCAAGGTATAAAGAAAAAAGAATTGGAAAATTTAGTAACTGATGAGATATCAAATTCGATATTGTCCTTAGAAAAAATCATTCAGAATCATTCGAATTCTGAAAATACTTTTATATTAGGGCTTAGTAATGCATTTGCCAAGAAATACGATTCTATTTTTGATGGTATTATTAAAAATAAACGCAATAAGTTTTACAGTGAAATCAATCAATCAATGATTGCTTTTGAAGAAATAATAAAAGAAAATATTACTGCAAAGAATCATATTCAAATCGAGCTAGACAATTTTAGAACTCGTCATGGGGAAACTCTTAAAAATCGATTAAGTGAGTTAGACGAGGAAATGAATTATAATATATCTTTCCTCGAAGAAAGAGCCAGCAGCTTGCCAAATATTGATAGATATAATACGCAGAAAACGATGTCTGTAAATATGACATATAACATAATCATAGCTTTAGTAGTGTTTTTAATTGCAGGATTTTCAAGTTATTCCAATAGGATGGTTGCAGACGCAAATGAATATAATTCTATTTTAGGGATGATACTATTTGAGGGTGCAAAATGGGGAATAATTAGCTTTTTTATTGGCGGACTTATTTCTATTATTATATCTGGGTTAGTAATGATTGAGAGGGCGGATGAGAAGCAGAAAATTGCTCGTAAAATTATGACCCTTAAGAACCAGAAGGGAAGGAGAATCCATGAGATTAAAACCGAATTTGATGCTAAAGAAAAATTAATGGCGGATAATTTTAATTCAAGCCTCTCAGTCTATAATGAGAAAATCGAGAATTTAACTAAAGATAAAGAAATTAAGAAAAAGGTCTTAGGAGATGAAGCGGAAAAATTAATTCAAGAATTTACTGAATACCTAAGAAAATAAAAGTAATATGGGCAGACTTACACTATCTCTTATTGTCAAAAATGAAGAAAAGTATCTAAAGGGATGCTTGGACTCCGTTATGGGAATAGTTGATGAGATTATTCTTGTTGATACCGGCTCTACCGATAGGACTAAAGAGATTGCGGCAAGATACGAAGCAAAGATATTTGACTATGAATGGAAAAACGATTTTGCCTCAGCACGGAATTTTGCTCTTTCAAAGACAACCTGTGATTGGATTTTATATTTAGATGCCGATGAAAGACTTTCTAAAGAATCTATCGCAGAAGTAAAAATGGTTGTAGCAACAGATAAAAGGCTTGGTGTTAATTGTATCGTAAAAAGCACTGATCAAAGAACTCAAAACACACACTCTATCTATTACCCCCGCTTATTCAAATACCACAAAGCCATTCGATTTGAAGGGAAAGTCCACGAACAAATTACTCAATCCTTATTCAAAAATGGTTTCAGGATAGTTAATTCGAAAATATTAATAAATCATCTTGGTTATGATATTGATATAGAGGGAAAGAAAGAAAAAGCTCAAAGAAATTTATCGATACTACTGAATGAATATAGTGAACTCAATTCTGATTATATTGCATTCCAATTAGGAAACACATATAATACTTTAGAAGATTATGAGAACGCAAAAGAATTTTACTTAAAGGTCATTGACTCAAAAAATCTCAATAGACATTATGTGGCTATTGCAGCTTCATCACTTGCCTATATATCACTAAACGAAAAGAATTTTCAGGAAGCAGAAAAATATATCGAGAAATCCTTAACAATCAATAATCATAGTTCTTATTCAAATTTAATTGCTGCTAAAATTTCATTTGGTTTAAATAATTCAGAAGAAGCAATAAAGTATTCGTTAAAATCGCTTGAGGTTTCAAAATCGCAAATAAACTCAGAAGCACTTTCTATACAAATTAATAGAGAGGAAGTAATCTATTTCGGATTAATGATATCCTATTTATCTAAAAATGAATTATTCTTTGATAGGTTTTGGCTTGAACTAAAACATGAGATCAGAAATCATATGAATTATGATAAAACGATTTCGTATTTACAACAATTTTTATCAGGCAAGAAGCCGGTTACTTTTAGTTATAGTACTTTTAAGTCAATTTACAATAACTTCAATTCATTATTTATTTTAAAATTATTATCTCAATTAAAAGATATTGATTTTAGGATAGAGTTATTTGAGAATATGGAAAATGATTTTTCAGACGATAATATTAAAAAAGAATTAGCAAAAGTGTATTCAGAAAAGGGATTAGTAGAAAAGGCGATTGATATATTTGAACAGAGAGGTAAAGAGAATTTGGACGCTTCGGAACTTTTATATCTACTTTCTTTTTATCTAAAGTCCGGAAACTCAGAACCGGTAAATAATATAATAGAAATAATAGAAGAGAAATATAAAGCATATCCACAAATCCTCGAAAGAATTGCACCTCTAAAAAAAAGATTATAAACACCGCTAAACTTTTTTAAAACACTTACGATAATATTAGTGAGAGTAAATCTCAATAACAACAGGGTCAAGCAAGGATGCTTGACCTATTAAAACAAATCACATGGAGGTAGTAATGTCATTCTCAGTAAACACAAACGTCGGAGCAAGAGCAGCTTACAATGCATTAGCAAAGGTCAATGCTCAAACACAAAAAGCACAGATCAATTCAACAACAGGAAGTAGAATCAATACAGTATCTGATGATACTTCAGGTTGGAACGTAGGAAAGCAGTTAGAAAGCGCAAACTTACAAATGAAATCACAGCTTTCTAATATCAACAGTGCGAAAAACTTTTTGTCAACAGCAGAATCAGCTTTACAACAGGTTTATGATAAGTTGAATTCTATTGTTTCTAAACAAGAAGATTACAAAGATCCATTGAAAGATAAAACTGCTCTACAAAATGATGTTAAAACATTAGCTGAAGAAATCGATTCAATTTTAACCAACACTAAAATTAATGGTAGAGATTTATTAGCAAGTGCTTCTAGTTCATTTGGTGCTGGTTCTTCTGCAATCGTAGTTAATATTGGATCAAAAGTTGCTGACAACTCAACAGCATTAACTGCATTAAAAGCTGGCGATGCAACATCAATGACAACATCAGTAGAAACATTCTCTAATAACATCAGAACTGCTATTAGTTACATTGGTAACAACACACAAACACTTGATTCAAGACAAGCTTTCGTTACTTCTGCTATGGCTAATAACACAGAAGCTCTTGGCAAATTATTTGATGCTGATGCAGTTGAAGAACAATTAACTGCAACTTCAGGACAGATTAAGAGCCAGATCGCTACTTCACAATTATCCCAGATGAACTCTGCTCCTCAACAATTATTATCGCTCTTCCGTTAATTGAGAATCTATACAAGCTCCCACATTTAGTGGGAGCTTTTATTAACTAAAAATGGGTCTTGAAAAATGTACGCCGGAACTAATTATAATCCAAACAATAAATTAAATCCTTATCTCGTTACTGAACTTACTTCTGCTAAACCTGATGAGTTGATTATTAAGATATATGATTTTGCGATTCTAAACTGCAAAAAAGACAATATGATAAAGACTAATGATGCTCTTCAGGTTCTGATAAATTCTCTTAATTTTGCCGATCCTCAAGCTTCTGAAATATCTATGGGATTAATGAGATTATATGAATACTGTCAGGAACAGATGAGAAAACATAATTCATCAGCAGTGCTTAAAGTACTTACCGAACTTAAAGACGCTTGGGTAACTGCATTAAATAAAGGGTAATAAATAAAATGGCTTCTGAATTATTATCTGCGACCGATATAAACGATCTGATAACAAAATATCAGACAGCAGAATCGAATAGAAGAGTAACACCTCTTTCTACTCGGAAGACTAATTATGAAACCCTTAATACAACATATTCGGATATAGCAAGCAAATTTAGTTCACTTAAATCAGTATTAACCTCATTTACATCAAGTACAAATTCTGTCTTCAATTATAAAACTGGTAGCTCTTCTAATGATGATTTTATTGGAGTATCCTCTTCATCAGAATCTGCAACAGGTTCTTTTGGTATTCGTATTGATCAACTTGCTAAAAGTGATCTCGTTCTTTCCAAAGATTTAGATTTAAATGCTGCATCCACTGCAATTACTGTTCCCGGAATACATACTTTTACTCTTAAAGGAGGAGATGGTGCCGGCGATACTCTTGTTAGTAATGTTGAGGTGGAATTTGAAGCAACCGATTTCGATGCAGGTTCAATTACCAATAAAAAGGTAATGGAAAAGATACAACTCGCAATAAAAGATAATAAAGGAATAATCTCATCAAATTCTGTAACCGGAACTTCATCTGCTACCGGAACATTTAAAATTAATTTAAATGGACTAGAAACAGAGATAAATTATACAGCCGGAACTTATGAAGAGATGATGGATAGTATTATCACGCAGGTAAACTCCATATCAGGAGTTTCAGCCGAAAAAATTGATGATGGAGGAGGTAATTTTTCTCTTAAATTTAATACTGTCAGTAATTCAAATTATATTAAAATAAGCAGTGATAGCAGTACCTTATTAAGTGAACTTGGAATAACATCCGAAAAAAGAATAGCTGCAAGTGGATTGGTTACTGCTTCTGTTTTCTCTCCTGAAAGTCTCAAAACCCAATTCTCATTTACTGCAAAAAATTCAGGTTATGATTATAGATTAACAGAGATGACAGATACAAATGGCGGCTCTGCATTAGCCTCGATGGGTCTAAATCTTGGAGCCTCTCGCACCTCATATCTTCAAGACCCCGGCGAAGATACTCCCGGATTTGTCTATGATACCTCTGTACTAAATTCAAAATTTGAATTTAATGGAATTAATATTGAACGTAGTTCAAATATCGTATCAGATTTAGTGAATGGAACTACTTTAAGTCTTAAAAGCACGATGGAAGCTTCCGATCCTGACGTAAGTGTTACAGTCGAAACTGATTCAAAAAAAATAAAAGAAAAGATTCAAGAATTTATTGAGAAGTTTAATGGAACTTATGCTTATATAAGAGAGAAGCAGAAATCGATAGAGGGTGTAAGGGGTACCTTAGCCTCGGATTCCACTGCGGAATCAATAGTAAGTTTATTTAGAACTATTTCTGTTTCACCTGTTGATGGAATTAATCCTTCTAGTATTAATACTTTTTCAAAAATCGGCATTTCATTTAATTCTAATGACGGTCTTGAAATATCAGATGGTTCCCGTTTCGATAAAGCAATTGGTAACAGTTTAGACCAAGTAACTAACCTCTTCAATTCTCCTAAAGGAATTGCCACTACTCTTGTTGACCGAATTACTCCTTATCTCGGAGGCGCTGGTTATTTATCTAAATCTCAAGATAATTTCGGAAGTATGATTAAAAGCACCAATGATAGCATCGAAAGGGCGGAAGCTTACATCGAAAAAAGTTCCAACACTTTAAGACAGAAGTATTATAAAATGGTATCTCAATATGCACAACTAATGACTAATCAAAGAATGTTTTCAGCATTCTAAAGAAGAATAATTATGAATAATGAATTAAATAGTAAATCAAAAGCAATTAATCAGTTTCTTGATAGCTTAAAAAAGCAATTGGATCTTCTGGATGATGAAAATTTTGGTGATAAATTTCAATTAGCACTTGAAACCATGATGATTATTCAAAAGTTAAAAAATGATCTGATAGATAAATATGGGATGCCGAATCTCATTAAATATAATCCCAATATGTTTATCAAGGCTAAACAAATTGAAGAAACATACGATAATACAATTAGGAAGTTTGGCTTGGAAATTAGTAGATTAGAAAAGGAAATTTCAAGCTTAAATGGTCAAAGGAAAATTGTAAATTATATCAGGTGAACAGTGGAAATCAAAGGAATATCAAACTCGAACTACTTTGTCAAACAAAATCCGGTAAATAAATCGGATATCTCTTCAGCATCGGAATCGAAAGACAAAATAGAAATATCTACCGCAGCTAAAGATATTGCAAAATCAGATCTTGGGTCTGCTCAGTTAGAAGAAATCAGAACCAAAATGCAAAACAAATTCTATGATAGACCCGAAGTTTTGGATAAGATTGCTTCAAAAGTTCTAATTGATATCAAAAAATAATAATTATTAACTTGTTTTATAAATCTAAAGCAGGCGGATTATTCTGTCTGCTTTTTTTGTTCTGGTTTTAATATCTGTTTTACTAAGTCTAAAATCTCGTTTTTATTAAATGGTTTGACTAATATATCCGTTAATCCGAAAGCAATAAATTTTTCTCTATCAGCACTGCTTGCATATCCTGTTACTGCAATTATAGGTGTACTTTCGTAATTTCTAATCTGTCTTATCTGGCGAGTAGCTTCAATTCCGTCAATTCCTGCACCAAGATTTATATCCATTAAGATTAGTGAATAAAGTTTTTCATTAACTATATTAATTGCACTCCTACCATCAGAGACGCAGTCAACTAAAGCCAAATCTTTTAAGAATAATTTTGTTACTTCCTGATTGAGTATATTATCTTCAACAAAAAGAATCAATGGTTTTCTGTCAGCATGAACAAAAACTTTTTTTCTTAAATCATTAATGGTAGTATTCCACTTATCTTTTTCTTCTTCTTTGGTTAGTTTAGCAATGTGCATTGCGGGTAAAAGGATCGTAAAAGTAGAGCCAACGTTCACTTTACTTACAACTGAAATAGAACCTTTCATAACATCTATCATTTTTTTTGCAATAGTTAGTCCAAGACCTGAGCCTTCATAATTACGGCTCATACCTTCACTAGCTTGTCTAAATTCCTCAAAAATAAGGCTGAAATTCTCGGGCTCTATTCCAATTCCCGTATCTTCTATCGATATTTTGGCGTAAAGTTTAGAATCTAAATCGACACTTTCTACAATGACTTTCACATATCCTGAAGTAGTATACTTAAATGAGTTTTCAATCAAGTTGGTAAGTACTTGTTCAAAGAATCTTTCATAAACTAATAAAGTTAAATCTGAATTTTTAATTTCGTATGTAAAAGGAAGATTTCTTTCTTCTGATGTTTTATTAAATTTTTTGAGAAAGGGAATAAGGTAATCATCAATCGAGTATTCAGAAAGCTTAAAAAAAGTTCTGTCAGATTCGAGTTCGGAAAGATCAAGAATTGAGTTTAGTGTAGTCATCAATCTTTTGCCAGAGGCTTTAACTCTTTCTAACATTTGTTCATGAACTTCATCTTCAATTTCTTCGATAAGAAGTTCAGTCATTCCCAAAATTCCCATCAATGGAGTTCTAAACTCGTGATTCATATTAGAAAGGATAGAGCTTTTTAACCGATTCGATGCTTCAGCTTTTTCTAAAGCAAGTTTTAATTCAGTCTCCATTTTTTTCTTTTCATTTATATCTTCGCTTACTTTAAGGAAATTTGTAATTCTTCCTGACTCATCCATAATTGGAGAAATCGAAACGGATTCCCAATATAATTCCCCATTCTTCCTTTTATTTAGGAGTTCTCCTTTCCATTCATTGCCAGATTTGATTGTAGCCCAAAGATCATTATAAACAGCCATATCCATCTTTCCCGATTTTAAAATTGATGGAGTTTCTCCAATAACTTCAATACTATAATAACCGGTGATGTTTTCAAAAATTGGGTTAACGTACTCAATAACACCATTAGTATCAGTAATTACATTAATAACTTTAGACTGCTCTACGGCTGTTGATAATTTTCTTAGTCGGTCTTCAATATTTCTTTTTTCTACGATATTATCCCATGCGCGGAGAGTTCTTTCGGCAATATGAGCCATATCAAAAAAGATATCAGGAGATTTTACTATATAATCTAAAACACCCAATTTCATTGCTTCTACGGCAAATGTTTCATATCCATAACTTGTCATTAAAATTATTGGAATTTTTAGATTGTCATGAGAATCTTTTATAATTAAGTCAGTACCATTACCATCAGGCAGTTTCCAATCTGAAATAATTAAAGTAGGTTGAAATTCATTTATTGCTATGAGGGCTTCTTCAAGATTAATGGCTCTTCTTAAACTGAACTCATCTTTCCTTTTTTCAAAGCCTCTTTCAATTAGCTCAAAGTGGGCAAGTTCATCTTCGACTATGAGAATCTTATTTGCTGACTGCATAATAATCACCTATAAATGAGAACTAAGGATTTGGATTTTTATTACATAAAAGCCAATAGTATCCAAGATCATCAAGAAGTTTATGAAACTTGTTAAAATCAATCGGTTTTACTAAATAGCTGTTTACATAATTTGAATAAGAGCTTTCTATATCTTTAGGAGAATCAGAAGAAGTAAGTATAACGACCGGGATTTTCAATAATTCCGGTGTAGTTTTAATTTTTTTAAGAACTGCAAGTCCATCAATTTTGGGAAGCCTAAGATCAAGTAACACGAGATGAGGTGCAGGATTCGAAAGCAGATAATCGATTGCTTTTTCTCCATCATTAACGTGAACAAGTTTATTTGCGATTTTATTTTTCTCTAATCCGCGTTTTACTAATTCAGCGTGGTCTTCATTATCTTCAACAAGCAGAATGGTAGGTGCTTCAATTGTCATGATATACCCTTGACACTTTTAATAGTAAAATAAAATGTAGAACCATTATCTAAACCATCCGACTCTACCCAAATTCTACCTCCATGTAATTCAACAATCCTTTTTACTAAAGCCAAACCAATTCCAGTCCCATCGCTAGCCGGATTTAGTTTTTCAAACAATCCGAAAATCTTATCTAGATATTCTTTTTTAATCCCGATGCCATTGTCTTTTACAAAATAAACAATTTCGTCCTCTTTTGAAATAGAGCCGATATCAATTTTAAGAGGGATATTAGAATTTCTGTATTTAATTGCGTTTTCAATAAGGTTTTGAATAACTTCGCTAATCCTTGTCTTATCTGCTAAAATTAACGGCATATTCGGTTCAATATTAACAGAGTTACTTAATGAACCAAAATTTCCTTGTAAAAGTTCAATAACTTCTTCAGAAATTGTAGTTAGAGAAAACTCTACTGCAGGATTTGTTAATCTTCCAATACGCGACAGCTGGAGAAGGTCTTCCAATAGGTTTTGCATTTTATCAGCTGCATTTGAAATTCTCTTTATATCAGATTCGAGTCGTTCAATATTACCAGAGGTGGCATCATCTTTAAGCATACCAAGAAATCCTTTGATAGTAATAACAGGACTTTTAAGGTCATGAGAAACTGTATATGTAAAACGCTCTAGTTCAGCATTTTTATTTTCCAATTCTTTTACTATTGAAAGTCTTTCAATTTCTGAAGAAACACGAGCAGCAAAAAGGGTCATAAGATATTTAGCTACGGACATATCTTTCATCGGTTTATCATCTATCGCTACCATCAAACCAAGAGGTCTCCCACTCGAAGTATTAATTGGAATACCGATGAAACTTTCAGCAGCCATAAACTTTAAGTCTTGATCTAATGGAAAAAGATCTTGCACTTTCTCAGGATAGACATGAATCTCTTTTCCAAAAACATTTATAAACGGAGAATCAGTCTTTTTATATTCTACATTATGAATTATTTTCTGGTTTTCTGAAATGGCTAACGTTTTTAGAATCTCGGGTTTATCTTTTAATTCTTCTGCGAGAAAAACATACTTAAATTTTAATAATGAAGATAATTCCAGGACGAGAGAATTAAAAAATTCACGTCCTACTGCTGTTGTCCCTTCAATTAATGTTTTAACTGCATTATCTAACAAAGCTTTTTCAGTTACATCTCTGGCATTAATGAGAATTCCATTAATATCTTTATGGGAAATAAGATTTATACCGATAGCTTCAATTATTCTCCACCCATTATTTTTTGTCATATTTCTATATTGTGCGGTAACTTTAGCTCCATCGATAGGCATAATAGAGCCGAATAAAGTCATAATTCTTTCTAAATCATCGGGGTGGACATACTGAAAAGCAAATGTACCAAGCAATTCTTCGTCATCATATCCGAATAAAGCTTTATGAGATGGGGAGAGATACTTAAAATTACCTTCAGCAGACAGAACAAAAAAACTATCAGACATATTTGATGCCATAGTTCTGAAAGTTTCTTCACTTCTGATTAATTTTTCTTCATATTCTTTTTGAAGAGTTACGTCTTTCATACTCCCAAGAAGTCGAATTGTAATCCCTTTTTCGTTGGTCATTAGAAAACAATTATCCTCAATTAAAACATATTTTCCATTTTTATGTTTAATCCTATAAAGAACTTGAAAACTTTCTCCTTTTTGAATAGCTAATTGTTCTTTATAAAGAGTATTATATTTATCCTCAGGATGTAAAAGGGAATCAAAATCTTCAATTGACATTTTTTGATATTCAGAAGGATCATAACCAAGTATATCTTTTATTGCTCCGGTTCTAATTATCTCACCTGTAATTAAATTCTTATCATAAACAATAGTCCCGGTCTGTTCAGAAATGATTCTAAAACGTTCTTCACTTTCTTTAATTTTTTTATTTATGAGAAATTGTTCAGTAATATCTCTTTGAGCTCCCCAAAGCCCTACTAAATGATTATTCTCGAAAACACCAATTGAATTATTTGAGAAATAATGAATATCTCCTTTGGCATCGTGTTCAATAGTAATTTTATTATCAAGCCGATAATTAGAACTGGGCCAATCCAGCATGCTTTGAATCATTTCTTCCTGATTCCCCACCCAAAAATCGTCAAGCGATTTTCCAATTAATTCATTTGCACTTTTAAACCCATACATTTCTGCTAAAGCTTGATTAGCCTCAGTAATCCTCCCATGTTTGATATAATGTTTAGCCTGATCATAAATTGAAAGTGAAAGATCGATCGGTGGATTAATAGACATATAAGAGACCCCTTCTGAAGTTTGCTCCAAGAAAATGTGTAACTTTCTATTACTTTTCTTTAATTCAGATGTAAGAGCTTCTTCTTTTTGAAGAGCAATTTTATAAAGTTTGTTCTCTAAAGGTCGGGGCGATCTTGCAAGGAGCTTATTCTTTTGTTTTAGAATCTCAATTTCTTCTAGTAAGTTTTTTTTAAGTTTTTTGGGATTTTTCATATTGTACCTTAATCAATTATAAATTGAACAGACAAATTCAGATCCTTTCCCGGGGGCGCTGATAAAAGAGATTTTGCCTTTATGTTTGATAATAATATCATGACAAAGCAGAAGTCCTAAACCTGTTCCGGTTTCATTCTTGGTTCCGGTTGTTGAAAATGTTGAATCTAATTTAAATAATCTATCTCGATATTTTGATTCAATTCCTTTTCCTGTGTCTTTTACTTTAATAGTTAACTTATTCTCTTTCAATTCAGCGGCAATTAAAACTACACTATCGGGAAAAGAGAATTTAATAGCATTTGACAATAAATTTCTAAGGACGATAGAAATTAAATAACGATCAAAGACAAAAAATGTTTCAGGAGTTGAGTGATTTAATATAGTAATATTTTTACTAACGGCGGATTGAGCAAATACCTGAATTGATTCTGAAATAACTTCAAATATATCATCTTTTTTAGGTTCAAAAGGAATAGTTCCTCTTTGTAACCTTCCCCATTGAAGGAGATCTTCTAACAATAAATATTGCTTCTTTAAAGATTCTGATAGATTATCAATAGACTCTTTTATTTCTTTTTTAGTGAATGATTCAAATTCAGTACTCAACAAATTAGAGATTCCAAGAAGTCCTTGGAAAGGACTTTTGAGGTCGTGAGCTACAACAGAAAGAAAAATGTCTTTAGTTGAATTTAAATCCTGTAATTTCTTTTCAGACTCGATTAATTTTAATTGTGTCTTTTTTTGATATTCAAAAAATTCTAAAGCAGTTTTTTTTAACTTATCAATTGAATTTCGAAGGTCATTAGTGAGAAAATAAACGCCAACAGCGGTTATTATTAGAATTATAACTGAATTTATTATTGAAGTAAATGAGATTTTATTTGGTGGTGTATTACCAATAATTCCTAAAATCTCAAAAATAGTATATCCGGTGAATAGAAAAATAAGAATAATACTAAAAATAATATATTTTTTTTTGTCAATTACTATACCGGTAAAAATTAAAAGTACTGGTAATATCAAAATATACACATCTCTTATACCAAATTGGCTAAAATAAAAAAGAGCAAAAGTAAATAATAGAATGCTATAAACTAAAATATTTGCTGCAATTGAAGTTTCGCCTGCTCGATTTATTGTAAATATAGCCAAAAGAATGAAAAACTCAATTATTACAACTATTAGAATATTATAATTGAAAAACATAATGGATATATTAAAAAGAGGAATAATTAGAGAAGCCATTAAAATTATAGAAATAGTACTAATATAACTTGAAGTCCTCACCTGCAAATCAATTTTATCAAACGATTCTAAAAATTCCTTAGTCATTTTTCTCATCAATTAAATTGCCCTTAGTAGATTAATATTAATATACAACAATTATCGTGCGAGAATTTCTTACAGTTACAAAGCAATTTATATAATTGAAGGGCAAAATTCTATAACATCTATGGGTAATATTAACCATATGTCTGATAAACGCTATTTATGGGAAATTAAATTAAAAATAATCTTTTTCACTTTTTGATATAAACAAATGAGCTAGGTAATCGATAATTAATTGTAAAGTAATTTTTATAAGAAAAAAACGAGGATATGAAATGAGTAATAATCAATCTCATAAAAAAGATACTACTGAATTACTCCAACTAGTCAGTTTTATGATTGGCGATGAAGAATTTGGAGTAGATATTCTTTTAGTTCAGGAAATAATTCGGATGCTTCAAGTAACGAAAGTGCCTAATTCACCCGATTTCGTAGATGGAGTAATTAACCTACGAGGAAGAATAATTCCTGTAATTGATTTTAGATGCAAACTTGGTATTCAAAGAAAAACACACGATAAAGATACAAGAATCGTAGTTGTGGAAGTTTCAGGTAAGACGGTAGGATTTATTGTAGATGCCGTAACAGAAGTCTTGAGAATACCTGCAGATATAACAGAAGCACCACCAGAATTAGTAACGGGTATTAATTCAGAATTTATTAAGGCAGTCGGAAAATTGGAAGACAGATTATTAATTCTTATCGATATCGAGAAAATATTAACTGCGACCGAAAAAGCCGAATTAGCAGAAGTTATTTAAAAATAAATTTAATAGGGCAGATTCCGAGGTCTGTTCCTGTTTTTAAAAAAGGGAATATTACATATATGAAGTGGTTTATGAATTTAAAGATCCGCTACAAGCTGGTCTTAGCGTTTTCTATTATAGTATTAGCAACTGTATTTATTGGATATAAAGCGATTCAGTCAATGAATACAACAATGGAGGCATTAGATAATGTAACAAATAATCAAATGCCATTAGTTGAGAATTTTGGAAATATAGAATCAAGTATGAATAAAATATTAACGGGTGAAAGAGGATTATTAATTCCCGAAATTACTGGGAGCAAGAGAACAGCTCAATATGAATATATAGACAAAGGAGTTGCCTCAGGCGAAGAATCATTCCAAATAATTAATAAAATTGATTTAAATGATGAAGAAAAAGCTATTTATGAAGAATTAAAAAGTACATATACTTCATTTATAAATGAGCACAATGTCTTTATTTCAATGTGTAGAGAAAAGGATAATTCAATAGAAAATGGAGAATTATCAAATAGAATATTTGAACAGTCTTTTCTAGTTCGAGAAAAATTCTTAGCAATCGTTCCGGTTGTTGCTAATGGAATAAAAACGTTCAAAGAAAATTCACAAAAACTAGATTTAGCCGCAGATGAAGAAATAAATTCAGCAAACTTTTTATTAGTGCTTCTTACAATCATAAGTGGATTAGCAGCAGTAGGTTTAGGGTTTTTAATTTCAATTTCAACCGGAACTCCTTTAGATGCTCTTTCCCAAAAGGCAAATAAAATAGCTGCCGGGAATTATAGTGAAGTTATCGAACCGCTTAATCGTAAGGACGAAATTGGTTTATTAAATAAATCATTCCGAGAAATGGTAGCGAACATAAAAAATGCTTTCAATGAAGTAGAAGAAAAAAACAAAGCAGCAGAAAAAGCAACTCAGATAAGTGAGAAAGCTAAAATGGAAATTGAAGAATCTCAAGTTTATCTTTCAAAAAACGTAGATAGAATGCTTGAAGTTATCAACCGATTCTCTGAGGGAGATTTGACAGTAAAATTAGACATAGAAAAAGATGATGATGTGGGAAAATTATTTACCGGCTTTAATAAGGCAATCAAGAATGTCGGAACTTTATTATTGAGTGTATCAGAGGCAGTTCAAGCAACAGCAAGTTCGGCGGCAGAAATATCATCATCATCAGAAGAGATGGCAGCAGGTGCACAAGAACAAAGTGCACAATCTACAGAGATAGCCGGTGCAGTAGAAGAGATGACTAAAACAATCTATGAGACTTCTCGAAATGCAAGCGAAGCATCAAAAAATGCAATTTTAGCTCGTGAAAATGCCGGATTGGGCGTGGAGAAAATTAAAAAATCTAAAGAAGGAATGGATAGAATAACTACTTCAGCTTCTAGGACTGGTTCAATAATTAATTCTTTAGCAAGCAAAACTGATCAGATTGGTGAAATTGCGCAAGTGATCGACGATATAGCAGATCAAACAAACTTATTGGCATTAAATGCGGCGATAGAAGCAGCAAGAGCAGGAGAGCAGGGACGTGGTTTTGCTGTTGTGGCAGATGAAGTAAGAAAACTTGCTGAGCGCACAACAAAAGCAACAAAAGAGATTGCTGAAACAATTAAAGCAATCCAAAAAGAATCTAAAGAAGCAAATATATCGATGCGTGAAGCAGGTGAATCAGTTACAGAAGGAATTAAATTAACTCAAGAAGTAGAAGATGTACTCATTTCGATTAATGATAATGCAAAGTATGTTGCGTCACAAATTGATCAAGTTGCGGCTTCGAGTGAAGAACAGAGTTCTACAAGTGAACAGATTAGTAAGAATATTGAATCAATAAGCACTGTTACACAACAATCAGCTTCAGGTATTCAACAAATTGCTCAAGCTTCTGAAGACCTAAATAGACTAACAGTTAATCTCCAGGATTTACTAACAAAATTCAAACTTTCTGATAGTTACTCATCATTATCAGTTAGAAAAAACGGAAAATTAATAACTTCATAAAGTTGGGTAAAATGATTAAAAAAATCGTATTAGTTGTTCTTTTAATAAGTACAATAGTAATTGCACAAAATGAAACCGCCGAATTGAAAGTTCAATTCGGTGGTTACATAAATTGGAGCGGTTACTTAGATTCGCGCCAGACTGTAAGTTTAAGAGAAGGTCATTTGTTATTATATCCTTCAGCACCTGTTTACGATAAAGAAGGAAATGATATTAACGACAAGGCAAATCTTAATTTTTTATCGATTCAAACACGAATAAATAGTAAGATAACAGGTGCTGAAGCATTTGGATCAAAAGTTACAGGATTTATAGAAGGTGAATTTTTTGGAACTTCGGAATCAGATGTAAATGGTTTGAGACTACGCCATGCTTATATATCATTTGATTGGGAAAACTCATCATTGCTTTTTGGTCAGACTTGGCATCCATCTTTTGTCCCAGAAGCGTTCGCTCAGGTTGTTTCGTATAATACCGGAATACCATTTCAGCCATTTTCCAGAAATCCACAAATTAGATTTACACAAAAATTTGGCAGTTTTAAATTAATGGCTGCATTATTAACGCAAAGAGATTTTACAAGCAATGGTCCCAATGGATTTAGCTCTTCTTATATGCGTAATTCAGTAATTCCGGAGATTAATTTTCAAGCTCAATATAATTCGGCTAATATTCTGCTTGGAGGGGGTATCGGTTATAAATCACTTACACCAAGAATAGAAACTTCAAAAAAAATTAAGACGGATGAAAAAATTAGTACACTTACTGCGGTAGGATTCCTAAAGTATAAAAATAGTGATTTTACATTCCTTGCAAAAGGGTTTTATGGTGAGAATAGTACAGATTTATTGACCTTAGGTGGTTACGGAGTTTCATCAATAGACACAATTACCGGGAAGGAAACATATTCGAGTATAAATGTAATTTCATTTTTAACAGATATCTATTATGGAAAAGAGTTTCAGGTTGGTTTATTTGCAGGTTATTCAGAGAATTTAGGTTCAGATGACAAAATAGTTGGTAAAATTTATTCAAGAAACGAAAACATTGAATATCTATGGAGAGTAACTCCCCGTATTCAATATAATTTTAATAAAATAACCGTAGCAACTGAATTAGAAATTACATCAGCAGCTTATGGTAAATTAGATGAATATGCAAAAGTATCAAATTCAGAGAAAGTAACAAATACACGTTTAGTTGTATCAGTTTTTTACTTTTTTTAATGATGCGCAAAATAAGTCAATAAAAAAATTGATTGTAGTATAAAACCAAAGGAAGAATAAATCGTGGCATTTTTAACGTGGAATCTGAATTATAGCGTAAAAGTAAAAAACTTTGATAACCAGCACCAACGCTTATTTGATTTAATAAATAGTCTTCATGATGCTATGAGTACGGGAAAATCAAATACGGTTTTAGATAAAATAATTTCCGAATTAGTTTTATATACAAAAACACATTTTAGAAGCGAAGAAGAACTCTTTGCAAAATTTAGTTATCCGGATCGTCTTAAACATGTGAGTGAACATACAGAATTTGTAAAGAAAATTTCAGATTTTGAAAAAGAATTTAAAGATGGGAAAATAGGATTATCAATAGAAATATTAAATTTTTTAAATAAATGGTTATTAAAACATATTAAACAAACAGATAAAGCTTATTCAGAATTTATGAATAAGAATGGGATTAATTAATTACATGGAGGTAATGTGAAAACAAAGAGTGTTGTATTATTATTAATTTTATTTCTTCTTGCTGCAATTAAAATGGATGCAAAAATTGTAATCCCTGGAGGCGAAGAGGAATATTTACCAATGGCTGAAGTAATGCCAGAGCCGGTTGATGGTATGGCTGGAATAATGAAGAAAATGGTTTATCCACCAATAGCAAAAAGTGCAGGGATGGAAGGAAGAGTAATTGTAATGGCATTTATCAATGAAAGAGGAGGTGTTGATGACGTTAAAATTATTAAAGGTCTTGGCGGCGGATGCAATGAAGAAGTAGAAAAAGTATTAAAAGTCAGTAAGTTCAAGCCGGGCATAAATGAAGGCAAACCGGTGAAAGTAAAATTAACCATGTCATTTGTGTTTAAAAAATAAAAAAAGATAAAATTATGAAATCGATAACAGATTTGAAATTTAAGTCAAAATTACAGCTTTCTTATTTATTGCTCGGTCTTGTTTGTACGGTGGTTTTGGTAAATGACTTATTCCAGATGTGGCGGATAGACGGAGTTAAGGATAATATCTATTCAGAATTTATTGAACCTTCTAACGAAGTAGATAAAATCTATACCCAGTTTGAATCAACAAAAAGCACACTACTAAAATTTTCAATTTCTATATTTGAATCCGATTTTGATTCTGATTTAAAATCATTAATGAAAACGAAAACATCGATAGATACTTCATTAGCAAATTTGAACGAAAAGTATAAAGGCAGCGAAATTGAAAAATACTTAGAGTCAATAGATAAGACATGGGCAGATTATAAAATGCTCGTAATTGACGGTACAATAAGTGCCGCAGCAATTAAAGATTTTGATATAGCAGCAGAAGTAGCATCAACATCCGGGAAAGAAATCGGGAATAAACTGCTAAATGATTTCCAGAATATAAATGAATTTTTAGATACAAAAGGAGAAACACTAAATACAAAACTCTCTGATATAGTATCTACTTCTCGAATAATTTCAATAATTGGAATGTTTCTTGGTTCGTTAATATTCTTATTCGCTTTTACTAAAGTAACTGCAATGCTTACTAAACCTATTGCCCAGCTAAAGGATTTAATTGCAAAGTTCTCTTTAGGCGATTTTGATGAGAAAATTGTTTCTCATACGAAAGATGAATTTGGTGAATTAGAGCAAATGATGGAAAGCCTCAGAGTTTCGCAAGTTGAAAAGATTAATGCAGCTTATGAAATATCAAAAGGAAATCTATCAGTTAGTATTAATGAACTTTCAGAAAAAGATAATCTATCTAAGAATTATAAGGTAGTAATAGAAAACCTTAGCAATTTAAAGAAAGAACTTTCCTTTGTTACTGAAGAAATAGTAGGTGGAAAAATTACTACAAGAGGAAAGGCAGATCCATTTAATGGTGCTTACAAAGAGATAGTAGTTGGTGTTAATACAACTTTAGATGCTTTGTTCTCGCCAATAAAAGAAGGTGTTGATGTATTAGCAGAGATATCAAAAGGAGATTTTACAGCAAGAGTAAAAGGGAATTATAAAGGTGAACATAGAATGATTTCTGATAGCATTAATACACTTGGGGAATCGATTTCGGATATACTTAGAAATATAGCGAAAATGGTAAATACAACTTCATCAATTAGTGAGCAGATTTCTTCTTCAACAGAAGAGATGGCAGCCGGTGCACAGGAACAGAGTAATCAATCATCTGAAGTAGCTTTATCAGTAGAAGAGATGACACAGACAATCTTAAATACATCAAAGAATGCGATTATGGCTTCAGATTCATCAAAAAGAGCCGGAATTGCTGCCAGGGATGGTGGATTGGTTGTAGAAAAAACGGTTGATGGAATGATTAAGATTGCATCGTTCGTGGATAAAGCTTCTGAGAAAATCCAAGACCTTGGTAAAAATAGCGAAGAGATTGGCGAAATTGTTCAGGTGATAGATGATATAGCAAATCAAACTAATCTATTAGCACTTAATGCTGCAATTGAAGCAGCGAGAGCCGGTGAACAAGGTCGTGGCTTTGCGGTTGTAGCAGATGAAGTAAGGAAACTTGCTGAAAGAACAACTAAAGCTACTAAAGAAATTTCGCAGATGATTGGTAAGATACAATCAGATACAAATAAAGTAGTTGATTCTATGAAGGAAGGCAGTATAGAAGTAAATTCAGGAAAAGTTCTTGCTCATAAAGCAGGTGAATCACTTAGGGAAATCATAAAAGTATCCGATGAAGTATTGGATGTTGTTTCTCAAGTAGCCGTTGCAAGTGAACAACAAAGCAGATCAAGCGAACAGATTAGCTCAAATGTAGAAGCAATTAGTAAAGTTACAAATGAGACAGCTTCAGGAATTCAGCAGATTGCATCTGCCGCTGATGAATTGAACCGTCTTACAGGTAATCTAAAAAACTCAATAAATAAATACCAGTATTCTGATACAAAAGAAGAAAAATATAGCATTAAGCAGAGTAGTCTTGTAGCTTAGTTGTCAAATTTTTCCGACTAGAAAACTAGTTGAGGTGAATGAATCCAATTCTATATAAATTCTTGGATTGATAGAGAATAAAATAAGCCGTTAGGATTTCCTAACGGCTTATTTATTTTAAAAGGTTCACTCACATCAAAATATACCCACTTGCAACAAAAACATATTAAAAGATTAATAAATGATTTATTTATGTGGTATCGATTTTGTAATACCCTTTGTAGATGTAAACCTCGGAAAGATTACTTCCACAGATTTGTGGAAGTAATCGGTTATTTATATGTTTGATAATCACAATAAAAAGATTTAATTGTATTTTAAATTTTCGAGGGCAAGATGAAAAAAGTAATTTTACTCCTTCTGATTTCCACAATAATAAGTGCACAAAAGAAAACAATAGAACAGAGAGTGGATTCTGTTCTTGCGCTTATGAACTTGGAAGAGAAAGTAGGGCAATTAGTACAATACTCGAGCGGTTGGGCAACAGGTTCTCAAACCGATAGACCAAACGAAAGCAGTTCAGATTTACTAAGAAAAGGAAAGATCGGCTCGTTTTTTAATGTTGTTGGGGCGGAGGAAACCAAAGAGCTTCAACGCATAGCAATAGAAGAATCACGCCTTAAAATTCCGGTAATAATCGGTTTAGATGTAATCCACGGATATAAATCAACATTTCCCGTACCTATCGCAGAAGCGAGTTCATGGAATCCGGAATTAGTAAAAAAATCAGCCCGCTGGCAAGCAATTGAATCATCAGCCGCCGGAGTACATTGGACTTTCAATCCTATGGTGGATATTGCACGCGATCCACGTTGGGGACGCATTGTAGAAGGTAGTGGTGAAGACCTATACCTTGGTGCAGCAATGGCTGTGGCACGCGTTAAAGGGTATCAGGGAGACGATCTCTCGGCAAGTAATACGATAGCCGCATGTGTAAAACATTTCGCAGGATATGGAGCAGCGGAAGGGGGAAGAGATTATAATACAGTGGATTTTTCTGATAGAACATTTCATGAAATTTATTTAAGACCTTTTAAAGCTGCTGTGGATGCAGGAGCTGCAACTCTTATGTCATCATTTAATGAAATAGGTGGAGTGCCTTCTTCTGCAAGTCATTATTTGCTTACGAAAGTATTACGAGGAATGTGGGGATTTGATGGTTTTGTGGTAAGCGACTGGAATTCAGTTGGTGAACTTATTCCGCACGGAGTAGCAGCTAATCTTAAAGAAGCGGGTGAGTTAGGTATTAAAGCAGGTGTTGACATGGATATGGAAGGAAATGCTTATTTCCGCCATATGGTTGAATTGGTAAACGAGGGAAAAGTTTCTAATGAAACTATTAATGAATCTGTAAGAAGAATTTTGAGAATAAAATTTAGATTGGGTTTGTTTGATGATCCTTATAAATACAATAATGCAGAGATCGAGAAGAAGACTGTCTTAAGCGAAGATATAATTAAAGCTACGAAAGAAGTGGCTTTGGAATCGATGGTACTTCTTAAAAATGATGGATTACTTCCCTTCAAAAAAGATATAAAAAAAATTGCAGTAATCGGACCACTTGGACAATCGAAAGAAGATCCACTCGGACCATGGAATCAACAAGGACAAAAAGATTATGTAGTAACGGTAGTAGAAGGAATTCAGAATAAACTTGGAAGTTCAGCAGAAGTTTTATTTGCTGAAGGATGTAAGATTTTAGGTGAAGAGAAGTCTGGTTTTTCTGAGGCATTAGAAACCGCGAAGAAAGCTGATGTGATAGTCTTATCGCTTGGCGAATCACTTCACCAGAGCGGCGAAGCACAATCTCGAGCTACATTAGATATCCCCGGAGTTCAAGAAGAATTAGCAAAAGAACTATATAAGTTAGGTAAACCGATGGTTTTGGTTTTGATGAATGGAAGACCATTAACTATCAATTGGTTTAATGATAACGTGAATGCAATTGTGGAGTGTTGGTACTTAGGATTGCAATCAGGCAATGCTATTGCAGATGTTTTATTCGGCGATTATAATCCGAGCGGTAAACTTCCGGTAACTTTCCCGAAATATGTTGGGCAGGTGCCAACCTATTACAATCATAAAAACACAGGTCGCCCCTTTAATCCAAAGGTGCCGGCATATACATCGTATTATAATGATGTTACAATTGACCCTTTATATCCATTTGGATATGGACTTAGCTACACAAAATTTGAGTATTCCGATTTGACACTTTCTAAGAGTGAATTCAAAAAAGATGAATCGATAAAAGTAAGTTTCACACTTAAAAATACCGGTAATTTTGCAGGGGAGGAAGTGGCGCAACTTTATGTTCGTGATTTGGTTGGATCAGTTACTCGTCCTGTAAAAGAATTAAAAGATTTTGCAAAGATAAAATTAAATCCGGGTGAATCGAAGACGGTAGAATTTTCTATTACATCAGAGAAACTAAAGTTCTTTGATATAAATATGAATTTTGTTGTAGAGCCGGGAGATTTTAAAGTATTCGTTGGAGGTAATTCAGTAGATGTAATTGAAAAATCATTTAAAGTAGTGGAGTGAAAATGAAAAAATTAATCGCAATATTATTAATTGGATTAGTATGGGGATGTTCATCAATCCCAGTGGAGCAAAAGGATATGGGAAGACAATCCAAACAAACATTGAAAGCACATTATATTAAAGAAGTTGTTTTAGACTATTTACTCTATTTGCCAAAGGATTATGATGTAAAAGCAAAAGTGCCATTGGTATTATTTTTACATGGTGCAGGTGAAAGAGGGAATGATATTGAGAAAGTAAAAATCCATGGACTTCCAAAATTAATAGAAGCAGGAAAGGTATTTCCATTTATAGTAGTTTCTCCGCAATGTCCATTAGATACAAGGTGGGAAACAAAAGATCTCATTGCACTTATTGATTACATTGTTGCGAATTATAAAGTTGATGAAGATAGAATTTATGTAACAGGATTGAGTATGGGCGGAAATGGAAGTTGGAGATTGGCAAGTGAAATTCCAGAGCGACTTGCGGCAGTCATTCCGATTTGCGGCTGGGGCGATCCATTTACAGTTTGTAATTTGAAGAATATGGGTGTCTGGGCGTTTCATGGTGCTAAGGATAATGTAGTTCCAATTTCAGGAACGGAAGAATTAGTTAATAGATTAAAAGCGTGTGGTGGTGAAGTAGTATTTACTTCTTATCCCGATGCATGGCACGACTCCTGGACGGCAACATATGAAAACGATAGAATATATGATTGGTTATTAAGTCATAAGAGGAAATGATTTATTGAAGGGGATTTAAAAATCTAATAGAACTACAACTGCCAGTGATTAATAAGTGTTGGTGATATATGTGTTTCAGTGAATCACAAGGATCGGTGATTTATAAGTGAAAAGGATTTGTTAGTTTGGGATAACTTACATAGAGCCACTCATTGAGGGGCTCTGGGTTTTGATTGATTTGTTTAATTATTTTAACAGATACAAATTAAAGTAATATCCGGTGAGCAATTTAACTGCTAATGCAAAAAGTGCTTGGAGATAAAAAACAAGAGGGAAATCATCTAGTAAAATAAAACCTGATTTAAGGATTGAGCGGACTTGAAGTAAATAAAACGCCCCATTAGTACCGGGAATAAATTCAGCACCAAAGTTGGTGCTGAATCTAATAGTCATAGATACTAAAATTAATGTAGTGAAGGTAATTTTTTTATTCATTCACTAATTATAATATCCAATTTTATCTAAAATTATCTCCCCCTCTTTTTGCCGGTCGAATATAAAGCTAATTTTGTTGGTTAGGGATGAGTTAAATTTAGGATTAATTTTTCTAAAATCAGCAATTGGAATCTCGCAATATTGTAAAACTCTTTCCCCACTTGTTCCCGGTATGTATTCAGCTAATTTATTATTCTTAGAAAGATTTGATTCAAGAACAGGAGTTATATCATAATAATCGCAAAGTCTAATGGAAGATTGATTCCCTGAATTATCACTAAGAACAATTGAAAGATCAGTGGTATCAATATCTACTTTGTTATTTGCAATAAAAAAGAAAAATCTTGTAGAATCGCTAAATAAATTTTGCTTTGTTAGAGAATCATTAAATGTAAAACTATAAGTTGCAGTTTTATTTTTATATAATGAATCATTTTGATTCCAGCCGAGATATACTCCATAGTTATCTTGAAGAGAATTTCCGAAATCCCGAAGAGTTAATGAATTTTCACTCCATACGCTTAAATTTACGCCATCAATTGAAATCCCTTTTGTGTTAGAAGTTGTAAGATCAAGATCATCGTCAAACTCACTGAGATAATTAAATTTAGAATCCTCGTATTGGGAAATGTAATAATCTTTAGGAATCCACTTATTTGCATTCCTAAAATCTTTGAATATTTGTAAGTTATGTTTCTTCCCATTAAGAGAGGATTCAAGAAATGATGTAATATAAACTTTAGCAATTTTTCTTTGTTGCTCACCTACAAGAAGGGGTTCTGTATTCATAAAAAATGCACTTGGAAAACCGAAATCATAATTACCCCACATAGTATTAAAATTACCATGGTTTGCTCTATAAATATAAATCAAAGACTTAAAACAATTTGAATTTTGTGAAAAAGAAATTCGGTTATATTGTCTATTGCCATAGATAGCCCCAACATCATAATCAAATCCACCTTGAATCAATAAATAGTTAATATCTTTTAATGAAATCGATTTCCCATTTTTAGGCTGATAAGGGTCATTAGGCGCAATTTGAATAATAGATTTAATACCAAAATTAAAGTCGAATTTAATTTTGCCATCAATAAAATATTTAGGAAGTTTATTTATAGCTGCAGCAATTGCTACTGCTTGTCCTCCGCGCGAGTGCCCAATTAATGCTATATTATTCATATCGATTTTATTAAAAAATTGATTTGAAGAGTCGCTATTCCATTTCGCCCAATTTTTAAGATGTTCTAGTAATAGATATCCACGTGTAAAATTTTCATTTTGTTGATAATCTCCGGTCCAACTTGCATTGAGAAAATTTTCATCAACAGAGACAGTTATATAACCTTTTGAAGCAAGATGCTTTCCTAAATATTCATAACCGGGGTCAGAAAAATCTTCCATTCCATGATTACCGTGGACAATAAGAACTAATGGGAATTTTCCAGTACCATCTGGATACCAAACTCTGCCATTAATTGGGTAATTACTTGAATTAAATCCCCAAAAAATTTTTCTAACCCAATTCTTAAACCCAGAAGTTTGATTAAAAAATTTATTTAAATCAATACTATTAGTTTTTATTGAGATACTATCTTTATATTCTGGTCTTCTATTATCCGAACCGCTTCCATAATAAAGTGTAGCTACTTGGAAATTTCCTTTTAGTGACGGGTCATCAATTTGCAAATCCCTTTTGAAATGATTCCAATGAGAAGTAGAAATATTTTTTAATGCAGGTTCGCCATAAAATCCATAGAAATAGACTGCGAATAAATTAATGGCTACTATAATTATTATTAATATTATTGAAGATAATCTTCTTAATCCATTATTAATTGAAAAAGCAATGGTACCAAAAGATACAACCCATAAAATTATAGTATATTTTAGAAATGAGTTCATTGGTAAGAAAGAGGCAGCAATAAAAGTTGCAACAAAAATTGCAATAGCTTTAGCATCAAATCTCTTTACAATGCTAAATAGAAATTTTGAAAAGGAGTATGTTAAATAAATGGCAAGAGAAATAAATAAGGAGAAAAACAGGATATCAATTACTTTCCCATAACCAAGAGTAAAATTTAGAGCAATAATAAAAGCATAAAGATACATCGCCGAGATTGCACCGATTGCAATCCCTTTCTTTGATTTATGCCAAAAAGAAGAAGTGAAAATGACAATTTTTTGAAAAAGGCTTTTAAAAAAAAGTTTCACTCTATTATCTCCCAGTTTTATTCGCCCTTTACGTTGATGGCAAGTGTGCCGGTGAAGTTCTCTAATCTAAAAGAAATATTTTTAGGAATTCCGGAAAAAGTTTCTTTTATAGCTGATATCTGATTCGATATGACTTTAGTATATAGAACAACATCATTATCCCCCTTTACTATCAAGGTTACTTTACCACCTTTCATATCCACCACTGAGATACTAGCAGTAATATTGGATTTATTAAATATTACAGGCGAATCATTAAAATCATCATAATCTTTTACAGTTGCAGCAACACTATATGAATTACTACCAATATTTACAGCCACACTATTTTTCTCTTCAATTTGAGTTACGGTATTTTCATCTTCACTGCAAGAAAAAATAGTAGCTGATATAATAACTAAAAGCAAAAATTTGAATAGATTTTTCATTACGACTCCAATTTATTAAGTTAGGTTTATGATTTTATTGCAAGCTGACCGCAAGCGGCGGCGATATCATCTCCCTGTGTATCGCGCAACATTACCGTAATATTACTATTTCTTAATTCATCTGCAAATCTTTGTATATCACCAAAAGGTGTTGGTTCTAATTCTGCTGAAATGCCATCAGGAGCCATGTGTTTTATACTATTGAATGGTATCAGATTAATTTTAGAAGGTATGGAACTGCAAAGCTGTTTTAATGCAATTAAGTCCTCTTTCCTATCATTAATTTCCCGCAGCATAGTATATTCGAAAGTGATTCTTGTTTTTGTCTCTTTCGCATAATGCTTAAGTGCATCGATATTTTCTTTTAATGAATATTTTTTATTAATAGGCATTAGCTTAGTTCTAATATCTTCAAAGCAGGAGTGAAGAGAGAAGGCTAATTTTATTCTTATTCCCGAAGCGGCTAAATCGGAAATGCGCTGTGGTATTCCTGCTGTTGAAACGGTAATACGATTACGACTAATTACTTTATTCAATTCGTCAGTAAGAATTTGAAGAGACTTAATTGTATTATCATAATTGATTAATGGTTCACCCATACCCATGTAGACGATATTAGTTATTTTATCTTTGCCATATTCTTTAGCAGCGAGAAGATATTGATCAATTATTTCACCCGAAGTAAGATTACGCTTAAAACCCATTAATCCTGTTGCGCAAAATTTACAATCGAGCGGACATCCGACTTGAGTAGAAACACAAAGTGTATTTCTTTCTTTATCCGGGATTACGACTGATTCAATTTTGCGATCGTCAAAAGTTCTAAAAAGAAATTTCTTTGTTTGAGTAGTCGAAGAATCTTGAAATAATTCCAATGTTAGTGCATCAAGAGAACAATTCTCTTTTAATTTCTCACGGAATGTTTTAGAAAGATTATTCATTTTATCGAAATCAAATTCAAGATAATTATAAATCCAATTATAAATTTGATTAGCTCTAAATTTTGGTTCGCCTAATTCGGTAATAACATTTTGTAGTTCTGAGAGCGAAAGACCTTTTAATTGTGTTTTAGTTTCATTCATAAAAACAAAAATAAGAAAAAAAGATTTCCAAAAGTATTCAATAATATTTCCTATATTTTCAATAACGAATAAAAAACAGGGAGAATCAGATGAATTTTGATTTTACTGAAGATCAGTTAATGATTCAACAGGCAGCACGTGAATTTGCGGAAGCCGAAATAGCTCCAACAGCAGTGGAAAGAGACAAAAATGCCGAGTATCCAACAGAGATTATAAAAAAGCTCGGGGAGCTTGGTTTTATGGGGATGATGGTATCGCCGGAATTTGATGGAGCGGGATTAGATGCCGTCAGTTATGTCCTTGCGATGATAGAATTTTCCAAAGCAGATGCAAGTGTGGGAGTAATATTATCGGTTAATAATTCACTGGTATGCTATGGGTTAGAAAAATATGCTTCAGACTTTATAAAAAATAAATATTTACGTCCGCTTGCTAAAGGGGAAAAATTAGGTGCATTTGCTTTATCAGAGCCGGAAGCAGGAAGTGACGCTACTCAACAAGCTACAAATGCTTATAAAGATGGTGATCACTGGGTGATAAATGGCATGAAGAATTGGACGACCAATGGAACTTCGGCGGATTATTATTTAGTAGTTGCTCAAACAGAAAAGGAAAAAGCTCATCATGGAATTACTACTTTTATCGTAGAGAAGGGGACAGAAGGTTTTAGTCATGGAGTAAAAGAAGACAAGCTTGGCATAAAAAGCTCTGATACCTGTTCGCTCATGTTTGATAATGTAAGAGTGCCGGAAGAAAATATAATTTGGGAAGTGGGAAAGGGATTTAATTTTGCAATGAATACATTGAATGGGGGTAGAATCGGTATCGCCTCACAGGCAGTGGGAATTGCTGAAGCATCTTTGGAAGCATCAATAAAATATGCTAAGCAAAGAAAATCATTCGGAACTGAAATTGCAAATCATCAAGCAATTCAATTTAAATTAGCCGATATGGCTGTAAAAATAGAAAATTCTAAACTCATTACTCTTAAAGCGGCATCACTTAAAGACGCCGGAAAGAAGTACGTTAAAGAAGCTGCAATGGCAAAGTTATACGCTTCAAAAATTGCAGTCGAATGTGCGCTCGAAGCGATTCAAATTCATGGCGGATATGGATACGTTAGGGAATATTTAGTAGAACGTTATTTGAGGGATGCTAAGGTAACCGAAATTTATGAAGGCACTTCAGAGATTCAAAAAATAGTAATAGCTCGTGAATTATTAAAGGGATAATATGGCAAAGCTTATTTCTGTTTCACCTCTTGGAAAAGATAAGATATACATAAAATATGATGACGGATTAGAAGGCGAATATTCATTAAAAAAACTTATGACTAAGTTTGAGTATGAAGAACTATCGGATGAATCGATGTTCAATTCAGTTTCTGTCTGCCCAAAAACAAATGATGTTACTTGGAGTAATGGAAGTGCCATCTGCAAAAACGCACTTCATAAACAATTGGAACTTCTTCAAATGGCTCGTAATATAGGATTGGATTTGGATAAAATATGAGATCTCATTTTATAATATTATTTTTATTGGTTCTTTTACCGACTATAAATTCAGCACAGCCGGAACTGAAAAAATGGCAGCCGGTAAAAATTAATTATGAATTAAAGGCGAATGAAGAAGGGTCAAATTATTCTACTATTGGTATTTTTGCTAAAACGCTTTCAGGTACAAAAACATTATATAAGTTTTTTATATCAGATTTAGATGGGGATAATTGTCCATTCCATCCATCATGCTCGGAGTTTTATGTCGAATCGGTTTCAGAGACCGGTTTATTCAAAGGGACGTTTATGTTTATAGACCGATTTACACGAGATCTTAATTTTTTCAAATCACGGGAACAGTATAAAGTTATTAAGAATAACAAATTTTACGATCCGGTGGAATATTATATAAGTAATTAATTGCCGGCGGAAAATTGATAAAAAATATTCTATTAATTTTATTTACATTCGTATCGATATCTTTTTCTCAAGGGATAAATTATTTCTCGATAGATAACCTAAAGAAATTTGGAAATTTTCTTTTTGAGAGCGGCGATTTTATTAGGGCAAATCAGGAGTATAGAGAATTTCTGACTAAGCAAGAAAACGATACGATAAGAATAAGGTATGCTGAAACACTTTTCCGAATAGAACGATATACCGAAGCTGCTGATTATTTTAAGAGTGCGTTTTATAATTCATCGTTTGAAGATGAAGCCCGTCTCGGTTATTTCAAATCGCTTTTCTTTGCCGGACTTTATGATGATTTCAAGAAAGACCTTGCGATAAATGAATATATCTCGCCTGTATATAAAAACAATATTATGAAACTCAATACGATGACTTATTACATAGAGGCTAAACCGCTTCCTGATTCTACTATAATACTAAGTTATTTTGAAGACGATGCACGTATTAAAATGAGCGAATTTTATTTAAGAAAAGATATACCACTAAGAAAAAACGGTACTAAGGCAGCTCTTCTTTCAGCTTTGATTCCAGGAAGCGGAAAAGTTTATCTGGGCGAATATGGAGATGGGATTACGGCTTTTATTGCTACTGGACTATTAACTTTTTTGGCGGTAGATAATTTTAATGCTAAACATAAATTAAGAGGTGCAGTATTTTCAGGTCTGGCATTTCTCTCTTATGTAGGTAACATTTATGGTACTGCACTAGCGGCAGAGAAATTTAATATCGGGATAAAAGTTAATCTCGATAAAGAAATACGTTTCTATTTTAAAGAAAACAATTACTTTTTACCGGAGATAAAATATTGAAAAAAGTAATTCTTTTGTTAATAATAATGGCGTCATCAATATTATCGCCAGCGGTTTTATCTCAAAGCGAGCTTAAAATTCAGAAAGAGTATGCTGATAATTTATTCAATTCGGGGCAGCTCTTTGATGCGATAACAGAATATAAGAGATTGCAGTTTTTTGATGTAGAAGGGCAATATGGTTATTATACCAATATCCAGATAGGGGAAGCATATAAGGGTGGAAGCAGATTCGATGATGCAGTAACTTACTTTGCTAATGCTGAAAGGACTGCCCCGAATGATTCACTCCATTTTGATGCTGCAATAAATGTAATACGAGTAAATATCCTTAGACGCACAAACGACAATGCACATCAGTTACTCGATAAGTTAGAAAAAGATATCCGCTTTAATGATAGAATGAATGAAATTAATTATTGGCGGGGATGGAATTTTATATTCGAAGACCAATGGTTGGTAGCTTCGCAAGTATTTGAGAAGATTGATAAAAATCATCCACTTGCTTTAATCTCTAAGCAAACCGATAAAAATAAATATTCAGTTAATTTTGCCAAAGTAATTTCTTATATTTTACCGGGATTTGGTCAGTTTTATACAGGGAACTATCTTTCGGGGTTAATGTCAATCGGTTGGGTGGGATTAACTGGGTATTGGACTGTAAATTCTTTCGTTGAAAAAAGAGTTTTTGACGGGTTAGTAATCGGTAATTTGCTCTTTTTACGTTTTTATAGAGGCAATTACCAAAATGCGGAAGAGTTTGCAATTGAAAAAAATATTGAAGTATCGAATAAATCATTAAAAAATCTACAAAATAACTATCAAGGAATTAAACCGTGAAATTGACTGAAGATGAAATCAGGAAGATTACTTTAAGTGCCATTGAAGAGCTTGGCGATAAGGCAACACCGGATAAGGTAAAGACAATAGTAAAAAAGGCAGTAGAAAGTTTTGATGCATCGCCGACAGATATTAAAATGAATGAATCTAGCGGAAGAGCAATATTAACGGCATTCGGTATAAATAAACCGGGAATCGTTGCTTCGATAACAAAAGCAATAAGTCAATGCGAATGCGATATTTATGATCTAAGCCAAAAAATTATGGGTGATTTCTTTACTATGATTATGGTGGTAGATCTTACAAATTCTCCAGGTGACTTAAAAACAGTTCAGGAAGAATTAAGTAAAGTAGCCGAAGAATTAAAAATAAAAATTTATTTACAGCACGAAGATGTTTTTCGTCATATGCACAGGATATAATTATGCCATACGAATTTGATGAAATATTAGAAACAATACGGATGACGGAGGTAGAACATTTCGATATTCGTACCGTAACACTAGGAATAAGCTTAAGAGATTGCCACGATAGGAATATCGAAGTAACAAAGCAGAAAATTTACGATAAGATAATGAAGTACGGAAAGAATCACGTAAAATATGCAAGAGAGATAGAAGCAAAATATGGTATCTCGATAGCGAATAAAAGAATTTCAATAACACCGGTAAGTATTCCATTCGACCCATTTCATGCCGAAGAATTTATAGAAATAGCAAAAATATTAGATAAAGCGGCAGAAGAAATTGGAATTGATTATCTTGCAGGGTACTCTGCATTAGTTCAAAAGGGAATGACGAACGGCGAAAGAGAATTAATTGAATCAATTCCTTATGCACTTGCATCAACAAAACGTGTTTGTTCGAGTGTAAACATTGCATCGACCAAAGCTGGTATTAATATGGATGCGATATTGATGATGGCAGAGGCAATAAAGAAAACTGCCGAACTTACAAAAGATCGTGATTCTATCGGTTGCGCTAAATTAGTAGTATTTGCAAATGCAGTTGAGGATAATCCTTTTGTTGCTGGAGCATTTCATGGAGTATCCGAACCTGAAGTAACGCTGAATGTAGGTATTAGCGGACCGGGAGTAGTACTTGATGCAATTAAAGAAGCAGGATATTGCAATACACAAGGACTTGCAGAAGTAATTAAGAAGACAATTTTTAAGATTACACGAGCCGGTGAGTTGATCGGAAGGAAAGTAGCCGAAAAACATGGTATCCCTTTCGGAATAGTTGATGTATCATTAGCTCCTACACCTGCTGAAGGAGATAGCATTGCAGATATTTTAATGGCAATGGGTCTCGAGGATGTAGGCGGACCCGGAACAACAGCGGCTTTAGCAATGTTGAATGATTCAGTGAAGAAAGCCGGGCTAATGGCAAGTGGAGTAGTTGGTGGTATGAGTGGTGCATTCATTCCGGTAAGTGAGGATATGGGAATGATTCGCGCAGTGGAAAGAGGAAATTTAACAATTGAAAAATTGGAAGCGATGACAGCAGTATGTTCAGTGGGACTTGATATGATTGCAGTTCCGGGAGATACAACTGCATCAACGATTGCAGGCATTATAGCTGATGAAGCTGCTATTGGTGTAATTAATGATAAAACTACAGCGGTAAGAATAATTCCGGCTTATGGTAAAAAAGAAGGCGAATCAGTTGATTATGGTGGACTTCTTGGGAAAGCACCGATTATGAGCGTAAAGCGAATTAGCTGTGAGAAATTTATTGGACGGGGAGGAAGAATTCCCGCACCAATGAGAAGTTTAACAAATTAATATTTTAAAAAGGAGGGGTAATGAAAAATAAAGGATTACTTATTGGCTGTGGAACTGGAGTAGTTGTTCTGCTCATTGTACTCGGATTCGTAATGTGGGGAGTAGGGGTATATAATAATTTAGTAGGATTAGATGAAGGCGTAAAGCAGTCATGGAGCCAAGTTGAAAATCAGTACCAAAGAAGAATTGATCTTATTCCTAATTTAGTATCTACCGTAAAAGGTGTAGCTAATTTTGAAAAAGAGACTTATACAGCAGTTACTGAGGCAAGAGCAAAAGCAGGACAGACAAAAATCGATGCTTCTCAATTAACTGATCCGGTTGCATTCCAAAAATTCCAAGCTGCTCAAGATCAATTAAGTGGAGCTTTATCAAGATTGATGGTAACAGTAGAAGCATATCCACAACTTAAAGCGAATGAGAATTTCCTCCAATTGCAATCTCAGCTCGAAGGTACTGAGAATAGAATTGCAGTAGAGAGAATGAAATTTAATCAGGTGGTACAAGTATTTAATACTACTATAAAGAGATTCCCTGCTTCACTTATAGCAGGATTTACAGGATTTAGCGAGAAGCAATATTTCGCTGCAGTAGCAGGTTCTGATCAAGCTCCTAAAGTAGAGTTTTAATGAAAACGATTTATAAAATTCTTATTGTTACGGTTTTCTCACTGAGTGTTATCGATGCTCAGGTTGAGATACCGATATTAAAGAATTATGCAAATGATTATACCGGGACGATATCCGGCGGAGAATTAGAGTCGCTCAATTTTAGACTGAAATCATATGAAGATACTACTTCTAATCAGGTGGTGTTTATGATGATTTCTTCTCTTGATGGCTACCCTTTAGAAAGTTATACTTATGAAGCATCGACAAAAAATAAAATCGGAAGTAAAAAAAATAACAATGGTATTTTATTTTTTGTAGCTAAAGATGATAAGAAGATGAGAATTGAAGTGGGATATGGATTGGAAGGAGTTGTCCCTGATGCTCTTGCAAGTTCGATTCTTCGGAATGAAGTAAGACCATATTTCCGAGATAACGATTATTATGGGGGTGTTCATGCAGGAGTGGATGCGATAATAAAAGCTATCGGTGGAGAATATAAAGCAATAAAAAAAGATGATAAAGGAGATAATATTAAGTTTCCTTTTATCTATATAATAATGTTTATACTATTTATCATTTTTTCGAGCAGAAAAGGTGGTAAAGGTGGCGGTGGAGGCGGACTTGGTTCTCTTCTTTTATGGGGAGCACTTTCGCAAGGTATGGGCGGTAGAAGTAGCAGTGGTGGATTCGGTGGTGGAGGCTTCGGCGGAGGTGGATTTTCCGGAGGAGGCGGCGGATTTGGCGGTGGCGGAGCAAGTGGCAGTTGGTAAAATAATACTTTTTTACCTCTTTTAGACTTGCGCTTAGAAATTTGTTTTGTTATAATTCAGTTGATTGAGATAAACTATACCCAAAAATTAGGAGATTTGCAATGGCAATAATGATAACATCCGAATGCATCAATTGCGGTGCTTGCGAACCTGAATGCCCAAATACTGCAATTTATGAAGGCGGAGCAGATTGGAAATTAGGTCCGGATAGTTTTGGCGCTGATGATTCATCACCAGCCGGAAATACCGGATTTTATTCATCTGATTACTTTTATATAGTACCAGATAAATGTACAGAATGCAAAGGATTCCACGACGAGCCACAATGTGCCGCTGTATGTCCTGT
>Ga0172380_10000657_pt1 | contig 64326 bp, 62 predicted proteins | sample Leawe162metaG_FD_119747 | JGI IMG/M metagenome (GOLD analysis project Ga0172380, IMG submission 119747) | Leachate microbial communities from a municipal landfill in Southern Ontario, Canada - Leachate well 162 metaG | ecosystem: Engineered > Solid waste > Landfill > Unclassified | place... | reverse complement strand
GGTTCTCAACAAGCTATTACGGATGGCGGTATTCTTCCTGGAGTTCTTGAAATAGGATCTACCATAGCACAGACTCCATCTCTCCGAGATAGAGGTCTGGTAGGCTATTGGACCTTTGATGAAAGCAGTGGTATCACTGCTTATGATCGATCGGGATATAGCAACAATGGCACGCTCACCAATAGCCCTACTTGGCAGACATCCACAAACTGTAAGAGAGGGAGTTGTTTGAGTTTTGATGGGGCTACTAACTATGTAGGAGTGCCCTATGCAGCATCACTTGCTCCTGTAAATCAAATATCATTTATGTTGTGGGCGAATAGATCGGGGGTAGGAGAATGGAGAATTTTATCAAAGACCGAAACTGGAGGATACGGTTTTAATACCGATATAGCTTTTTATCTTTTCAGAAATGGAACGTATGGAATATCATCAGCGACTTCTCACGGTGGGTGGCTTTTTGTAGCTGGAGTTTTTGATGGACGATACGCTAAATTATATATAGATGGCGTATTAGCTAATACGAATGATGCGGGAGGAAATTATTCTATTACATATTCTTGCTCAAACTCGTTGATTATAGGAGCAGAGGCGCAGTGTTCAACTATTCCAACAACTCCGTTTTTTGCTGGATACGTCGACGACGTCCGTATCTATAACAGAGCTCTCTCTGCCGCAGAGATTTTATCTATCTATAATTCTACTAAATAGTATCTCGTGTGTTAAAAAATTTTGAGGGTATTTAATATCTCACTAAACAACTTCTTCTGGTCTTCAAAGGGAATAAAGAGAGGGGCGCTTTTATAAGTAATGATACTTGCCTCGTCTATATAGATACGAGTTATAAATAATGTGTGTGTTGTATTGAGGGGAATAGCGTATTCATATAATCCTTCACCTTCTGCTCCCATGTATGAAAATACACCTGTTTTTTCTGCCACATGGAATGGTTGAGGTTCTTGGGCGGTACTTGAAGCAATGGCTTGTGCAACCTGAGAAAGGGGGGCATTTAGGACGCTGAGTTGAACCTGTATATTTGTAGTGAAGGGGGTGCATTTTTCTGAGAGTACACAATGTGGTGTAGGAATACGATGGGTGAGTAGAATGCTTGAAATAGGAGTAAGGGAAAGTACCGAGGTATTACTTTTTGCTTTGGTAAATAGAGAAGGGTATGAGAGGGTAAATAATTTTTGGGTGTCGGTATAAGGTGTCCATAAAGAGCCTCGTATACCCGCGATTAAGAATTGAGTGGGATTACAGTATTCGTTTTCAAGAGAGCATCCCATTTGGATCCAATCATAAAATATTTGTGGGTTACCATTGATGGCGAATATAACTTTTTGTATGGTAGAGAATTGAGTAAGAGTGTTTGTTACTTGAGAGATGAAAGCTCCCATACCACAGGACGATGATATATGCGTTTGAGTTTTTCGAATATCGTGTAAGTCTACATACGCAGTTCCCTCATATATAGAAATACGGATAAGAGGGGAAGAAGATGCAACAAGTGCACTCGTGTATCCCTGTTGTAATTCTTGTGGAGTTGGTCCCTGAAAGAGTTGTTGCAACGCTTCTGTTGCAACGCCAGTCGTATAAGGGATTGTTCGTTTTATGGGAAGTACTTGTGAACAGTCATGTGCAGATATATTTTTGTGTGAAAAAAATACCGAAAAAGTAACCGTCTTTTCTTTTGATATCTCAGGAAGTGGAGGTGTGGAAAAAACAAGAGAATACAAAAAAATTCCCAGTATAATAAAAACGACCACAATAACTATAGATATATAGGTTGTACGAGACATAAAAATAGTATGCGCGTTTTACGAGGGGAATTCAATAAATTTTCTATGACGGAATAGTATGATACACTAATAAATATTTATATACTATGAAAAATCTTTGGCAAGAAAGTAAATATATTGATCTTTGGTCACTTAATCATTTTCTATTTGGAGCAAGTCTCGCAGGTCTTGCATGGTATAGTAAGATTAATTTTATCTTCGCGGTATTTCTTTCTGTACTAGCGTTTGTTATATGGGAATTTATTGAATATTACACAAAAGTTGGAGAATCTCAGATAAATCAAATGTCAGATATACTCATGGCAAGTATAGGATTCTTTATTTTTTATTTTATACAGACGCCGTTTCTTCTCTTAGTGGTTATTACTATCTTTTTGATTTTAGAGACGTGGGGATATTTACATAAATTTATTGAGAAGCAGGGTGAATCTCCTAAGTATATGCCTATTATTTGTATTATTGCGGCGTTTGTTTATGTTATTTCATACGCGCTCGGTATCCTCTTATAAAGTTCCTTTAAAAAATACCTCTATAAAGAGGTATTTTTTAAATATATAATAGATATGTTACCGCACAGTGATTTCTAAGGGGTCGCTCTGTGTGGTTGTTGCTGAGAGATCATAGGTGTTTGATACGCGCACCGTATGATAACCAGAAGGCAGCCTTTCAGGAATGGTTATAACCATAACAGTTCCATCAGGAGAGGTGTACAGGGGTCGCGTGCTAACGGCAAAGGATTGATCAAAATATACGAACGAAGAAGAGGTGAATCCAGATCCATACAACACAACACTCGTTTTTGCATCAGCGTTTAGAGGTGTTTTGGGAAAAATTTGTGTGACAGTAAGCGGGGGATATACGATATGAAATACAGCGCTCGTTTCGTCGTAGGGCATAGGTCCTTTGACTTGGTGTTGAACGCGTATACGATAGGTTCCCGGAATAATAGTTTGGTTATGTGAAGATAAAGTTTCTCCAGCTTTCCATATGTATTGTTTTTCGGGAAAAGCCCCAAGAGCTATATATCCTTTTCCTGCTCCGTTTTGATCCTCAAGAAGTATAGAATATCCCATGGCATCTGAAGGACCTGTCCAGCTAATCAGATATGATTCTCCTAGAGTAAAATCAACTCCTCTTTGAGGATTGGTAACTATAATGTGTGGTACGGTTGTTGTGGCGGGGACGGTTGGAGGAACAGAGGCTGTTGTTGCTGGTGGGGTGGTGGTAATAGAACAACTCTCTTTCTGTATAGCTGATCTGGTGAGAGGTCCTGTAACCCCTGTGGTTTGAATAGTATGTGTCGATTGGTATTGTTTTACTGCGGTGTAGGTTGCGGGGCCAAAAACTCCATTTGGTTTTGCGGTTAAATATCCGGCAGAAACAAGAAAATTTTGTAATAAACGTATTTGTCCTTCCATGGTAACATCCGTTGCTCCTTGGTAAAGATTTATAGAAAGAACGGTGCACGGGATCGTCGCGGCATGAGTGGGTGGTGTGGTTTGTATGAACCAATAGGTCAGCACACTCATACTTATGAGTAGTACTGTATATTTTTTAGAGTGAATAATCATATGTGTATATCATAGCATGTTACAAATATTTGAAAATAATAAAATAAACCCACTCGTTCATTGATATGCGTTTATTTTTTACCAGCATGATTTGCGGCTACATATCCCGTCGTCCAACAAAGTTGGAGGGAATATCCTCCTGAAGGCCGATTGATATGGAGCAGATCTCCGGTAATGAATAGGTTGGGGATTTTCTTTGATCGCATGGTTCTCATATCTATTTCTGTAAGAGGCACACCTCCATCTGCAACAACAGCTTTATCAAATCCCATGAGTTTTGTAATCGTCACAGGGAGCGCTTTGAGTAATTGTACTATTTTTTTTCTGTCTTCTTTAGAAACGGAATGTACTTTTGTTTCTATATCTACATGTTGTGCAAGTAATAGCGCAATACCTTTGTAAGTTCCTTCGGGAACAAATTCTTTAATAATATTTTTAAGAACCTTATTTTTATGCGCATCAAAAACACTGATAATGGTTCGTTCTAACGACCCTAAATCGTTTTGCGGGTAGAGATCAATAGTTGCCGTAACAGTTCCGGTGGGGAATATATTTGCCACTTTATATGCATGATTCAGAATGAGTGGACCCGAGAGCCCAAAGTGAGTACAGAGTATGTTTCCCGTAAGATGAAATTGTTTCTTCTCATCTACATAAAATGTAATTTTCACCGAAGAAAGAGATACTCCCGCAAGCTCTTTCACCCACTGTTCTTTTACGGCAAGGGGTACTACTGTTGGCGTTGGTTTTTGTATCGTGTGCCCCAACGATTGTAACCACGCGAATCCATCTCCCGTTGATCCCGTCTTTGGATGTGACACTCCGCCTGTTGCAAGGAGAAAATCGGTTGCAGTATATTTTTTATCACCACAGTGAACTGCAATAATGAGATTATCTTGGGTGAGTATGTGGGTAACGGGTGAGTTGGTTTTTATGGTTACGTTTCCCATACGCATATATATTTCAAGTGTTTTTACAACATCTTCTGCGCTTTGTGATTGAGGGAACGCGCGATGATGTGCTTCTATAACGAGAGGAAGCCCCTGTGATTCAAAAAAAGAGAATGTGTCTTTTACACCAAATTGCGCAAAGAGAGAATAAAGGGATTGTTCTGCCTCTCCATAGTGTTTGAGAAGCTCACGTTCATTTTCTTGTGCGTTGGTAATATTACATCGCCCCCCTCCCGATATACGGAGTTTTTCACCAAGCCGGTTATTTTTTTCAAGCAAAAGAACACGGAGTCCCCGTTCGCCCGCGCGTCCAGCCGCGATGAGTCCAGAAGCTCCTCCGCCAATTACGATGAGATCGTAGTGGGTTGTTTCTGTGGTTTTCATTTTTTAGTATTCCTTCAATATTAAATTAATGAGGTGGTATTTCATAAAGAGTATATCATATTTTTTGGAATCAAAATTTTTATAAAAAAGACTCCTCATACATCTTTTAAAAAATAAAAGAAAGTATGGGAGTCAAGAAGGTTTGCGCCGGCGGAGGGAATCGAACCCCCAACCGTCGGTTTTGGAGACCGCTACTCTAGCCAATTGAGCTACGCCGGCATAAACCTTATTTATAAATTAATTATTCAAAGAGCTGATGAATACATCGATATCTTTTTTAGTGACATGCGGCATAACAGTAAACCGATACACTAAAATAGTACGTTTCATCATCATAGTCTTTTCGTCACACTTTGTCAAGTCCTTGGGAAAATGGTCTTGTACAATACAAAATCGTTCTCGTATCTCAGTGAACCGTTTTTTGAGATAGCGAGGCGTTTTTATAGTAAGGATATTCATTCTCCCTCGGTATATATGTATACCCGGTATTTTTCGCAGTTCTTTTTCCAAATAGCTGCGATTTTTCATAGAACCTTGAATAATTTTATTAAAGGTGTGGAATCCATACTGTTGTAGCGTTGCCCAACAGGCTGCAGCAATTGCTCCTGATCGGGATCCAGGAATGGTGAAATCAGTGTGTCCATATATATATCGCGCATCTGTTTTAGTGAATGCAAGATATCCTTTTCGGCATAAAAATATACCAGCGGAGTAAGGAACCCATCCTGTTTTGTGGGCATCAATAGATACTGATCCTACCAGGGGATGTTGAAATGCAAATTTACACTGAGGTTCTAAGAAAGGAATTACAAATCCTCCAAAAGCCGCATCAACGTGAACATATACTGCCATGTGTAATTTATCTTTCAGACCTTTAAGGGTCTTACAGATCTTATATACGGGATCAATACTTCCCATGTTAGTTGTTCCGGCGGTGAGAAAAACAGCAAAGCGCCGGTACCCTTTTTCGTGGTATGCGCGAACTTCTTTTTCTATAACACTCGGTTCTAATTCGCCGTTATTATCTGTAGGAAGTTCCAGAAGTACGTTGTTGTGTTTATAACTTTCATCAGGATTTTTTCCTAAAAGGCGATTGAATGCTTTTTCAATACTGTAATGAAATAAGAATGATCTGAGTACTACAATTCCTTGATTCTCATTTTCGGCAACAGTTATATCTTTCCAGAGCTTATTTCGAGCGAGCCACAATCCGTGGTCGTTTCCATCAGTTCCGCCGGTGCAAAGGTACCCATCTATTTTTTTGGATGGATTCTTAACACCAATCATTTGCGCAACACCGTAAATAAATTCTCTTTCAAGTTTTTGGGTCCCCGCAAAACCCATTTCAGATGGTTTCTCATCTGCTGATTTTGTGTGGTACCCAATATTATTTGGCTGTCTCTGAGAGAATCTGCTATACACTTGCAGTGCAAGTGTATTTGGTGTTGTTCCGGGAAATCCGAGTATTGGTTGATTTTTATAATCAATGCATTGGGCAAGAGAGTTTGTGAGTATTTTGTTTATTTCTTTTGTGTTGTTTCCTTTGTGGGGAAACCATTCGGGGTCTTCTGTTTTCTTCTTCATTTTTATCCTCCACCGAAGATCATTTCTTTAATGCCTATTCTATCACGTACTACCGCGATAGTTTCGTTAAATATCGGTGTTACATGAGCTTTTCCTGCTTCAAGAACGTCTCTTATAAGGTTTGGTTTTTCAACCAATTCTTTACGACGTTCTCTGAATTCTTCCAAGAGACTATTTACATTGACTGAAAGTAATTTTTTGCAATCAATACAGCCGATCTCAGCTTTTTCACAACCATTCTTACTCCAATTAATTTCATCTGGAGCACTGATAAGTTTGTGAAGTTGAAAAATAGAACAATGTTCTGGATTTCCTACATCTGTTCTTAATCTTCTGTTTGGATCCGTAGGGGCGGTTTTAATTTTCTGCCACGTGTCTCCCGGAATTTCAGAAAGAACAATAGTGTTTCCATCGCTCTTTCCCATTTTTGGGAATCCATTTTCGCCCATAGCAGATAATCCCGGTACGGTTATCATTTCATTAATAAGCGCGTCAGGAATAGGAAAATGTGTTTTGTAAAGATGATTCAGTCTTTTCACCAAAGAGACGGTTAATTCGAGGTGGGCCTGTTGATCTTTCCCCACAGGAACGAGATCCGCCTGAGGACCAATAATATCTGCTGCCATAAGCACCGGATAATTAAATAATCCTGCATTTACATCTTCGGGATGTTTCGCGACCTTGTCTTTATAGGTGGGAAGACTTTCGAGATCTTTTGCCGGAGTTATACAGGAGAGATACCAAGCCAACTCGGTAACCTGCGGTATATCCGATTGAAGGTAAATGAAAGAATTTTCCAAACTGATTCCAGCTGCAAGGTAATCGATAACGATATTAGGCATATGCCGTTGAATCATTCGTGCCTCTTTCAGCGTAGTAAGTGTGTGTAAATCTGCCACAAAGAATAAACTTTTGTAGCTGTTATTTTTGGACATTTCGGCAAAACGAGTGAGTACACCCAAATAATTTCCAAGGTGTAACAATCCTGTTGCTCGAATACCTGATAAAACAACCTTCTTTTGCATACAACTTCTCCTTTTGGCGTGTGCCAAATTTAGTTTTTGAATAATTTTATTATCAATTTTCTATTCTTATAATAAAACATTATGTGCATTAAGTCAATCTTATGATTCCATACGATATTTGACAAAAAGCTATAAAATTATGTACCATATAACACATGGAAACTGCATATACAGAAAAAAGAATCAATTGGTTGTGGTGGGGTTTCTATCCTTTCTTTGCATAGGCTTTTTTCATTTCTGTAATAGTGAGTGATATGGGCCTATGAGGGGCCTATTATTTATTATGTTTTGACGATTAGGTATTGAGATACGAAATCGTCAGTACACAATACCGTGTCTGAATTGTACTTTGAGAATTTACTAATTATTTTACATAAAAAAGGAGAAACGCCGTGGAACGAACAATAGGAATTGAGCGGGAGTGGTTCATTTTAAGAGAGGATAAAATAGCCCCTCTTATAGGGGAACTTCTTCCTGAATTAGAGGCAGAATGTGAAAGGAGAAATATTCCTAAGGAATTATTTTCTTTTGAACTTTTTGCGGGACAAGTTGAAGATAGGACCCTCGTGACTTCAAACGTTGTCCAAACAATCAACTCACTTTTCTATAATAAAGAATTATTATTGTGTGTTGGAAAAACTTTAAATATGAAGTTTCTCTGTACCGAATATGTATCAGCAGAGGACTTGGGGGAATTAGTGGTAAACCCCTTTAATCCAAGACATAAGGAGATATGGGAGAAATTAGAAACTGCAGAAAAAATTGCTGCTTCTCAGGTGGCCGCGGTACACATACATTTAGGGGTCTCTTTAGAAGAGGCGGTATCTGTTCTAAACTTTTGTCGTAGATCCGTAATAGATGATTTGTGTGAGCTGGGAGATTTTTCTCTCGGAATGCGCATGCAATCATATAGAACTATGGCAAAGGTATATGGAGATCCCCCTCTCTTTGAAAACACAGACCGTCTTCTCTCCTATATAGAGAGTAAAGGGGGAGAAAAAAATGTATGGGATCTGGTACGATACAAACCATCAACCGGAACGATTGAATTTAGAATGTTCGGTGCTATTGATAATGATGTACATATAATTAGATTTATCAACGCATGTAGACGGATTTTAAAAAGGGCTTGCACGTAACTGTGTAAGCCTTTCATTTTTTTATAAGTACTTTATACTTTTCTTATGACAGTTTCAAAACCCATTATTAAAAAATATGGCACAGGAAAACCCGAGGTAGTTATCGTGGGTTCTCTTCATGGCGATGAACTTGTGGGGAGTCGCGTTATTCAGGCTATAGAAAAATATCCTCTTCAGAAAGGAACGCTTATTACTATTATTGGAAATCCTGATGCAATTCGCGAGAAAAAGAGATTTCTTGAAGAAGATTTAAATAGGTGTTTCCCAGGGAATAAACATGGTACTCATGAACAAAGATTGGCGCATCAGATAGCACCCCTCATTCGTCATGCTGACTATTGTATTGATATACACTCGACAACTACCAATACCCGTCGTGCCGTAATTATAAAAAAGAAGACAAAAGAAATTAAAAAATTACTCTTTCTATTTAAACCCGAGCATGTGGTGATTATGCCCAAAGGAATTGGAGATGGATCTCTTATTAATTTTTGTAAAGCGGGAATAAGTTTAGAATATGGGACACACAAGAGTCGTGAGACTTATAAGGAATCGCTGAGAGACGCCTCTATAATTCTGAAAAAGTTGGGTATGATAGATTCTAAAGTAGAACCATCAAAACGAACGACGCAGTACTATGCGGTATATGGGACAGAGCCAAAACCAAGGGGATTTCAAATGAAACGATCTATCATGAATTTCCATGCTATTAAAAAGGGAGAAGTATTGGGGATTCTAAATGGTAGAAAGGTCCTTTCACAAGAAGCATTTTATCCAATTCTTTTTGGTGCGCGAGCGTATAAAGACAGTATGGGTTTTAAAGCAAAGCGGGTGAAAGGTTTATAAATCTTATCTGAATCCTATTAAAATGCCCCTGTTACGAAATGTATGTAACAGGGGTTATTTAGAGAATAAGTCTCCGTATAGCGTGTAATGTTTTAAGTTGATTTTGGGGGAGTATGTTTCCCATTACATTATTGAGAACAGTAATGATTCCAGTGGGCTGGTGTCTCAGGGGATCTATCACAAAGAGTGCTCCTTTTGGAAATTGATATTTTGTTATCGAAAATAATGTAGCAGGAAAAGCTTCTTTGAGCATAGGTATAAAACCAGTTTGAGTATACCAGTGCGAAAGAAAAAAACCGCGATGATTGTGAGATCTTCCAATAATTTGTAAACAGGAAATATTTTCTGTGCCCGCATCGGTAACCGAACGGTAAAATGTCTCTAGGGATTTTTTTATACCCAGTTTATCTTTGGGGTGATCTAGTGAGGTAACGAGCGTTCGAATTCCACACGAGGTAAATATTCCTCCCGTCTCATAACGCATCCAGTTCAGTAATAATTCCTGTCCGAGAATGTTATGATTTCTGAGATATTCATCAAATCCACAAAGGGGGTATTGAGATGAAGGTTGTGCCTCAAAAAAACTGCGAGATTCGTAGATACCAATCAATAAGCGTCGCGGCATATGATTTTTTATTTTTGTACATACCGATCTGATTTCTCCCGGTAGGTAGGTAATATGAAAACCACTACGCGTGTAATCTTTTAGGATCTTTTCTTGAGCCCATTGAAGTTGTTTCTTTGAAAGATCATTCATAAATACTTTTGGGAATGGTCTTTCGTTTCTGGATATAATATCATCCAGAATAACTTTTGGATCTCTGCATCCAATAGCTCCACCGAGGGTGATGAGTTCTTTACAAGGAACCTCTTTGTATTTTTCAAGAACACAGATGAGTTCTCCTTGGTTATCAACGGTCATATCTGCTTTTTCATAATGAGGAGCTTGTTGATCCCAAAAAATTTTTTGTCCTTGAATATCCAGCTTTGGCTTACGCCAAGAATTTTCCATACAATCCTCCGGATTGAGTTGTTAAATTATTCTGTTATATCAGCGACGAGCGCTTGTGAGAGTTTTATTACATCTTCTGGTTTGAGGGAGAACGTTTTATCATGATCACCTGCACCACAATATAAAACATCCTGCTTCAAGAATGAGGCGTCAATGCAGGTCGGTATATCTCCTCCAAAAGGGGGGATTGCTCCCACCATAAATCCAGCTTTTTCAATAAGCTCTGGTGAGGCAAATTGGAGATCTTTCCGCGTAAGGGCAAGAACTACTGCTAACTTTTTCATACTCAGACGTGCCATGCCGGGAATCACTACTCTATATAATCCTTGAGAGGAAATGGTTAAGAGAATTGTCTTTGCCATAGTCTCTGGGGGAATACCGAGTTCTCGTGCAACATCGTGCATGGTAAAAACTGGCACATGATCTATGGTCGTAAAAGAGATGGTATGATTCACGAGTATGCGGCGAAGGTGCTCAAATGATAGATTACTCATATATACTCCATTTCTAATTATAAAAGGACGGCTTTTGCGTATTTTTATAATGTGTCATTTTTGATGTTTGTGCAAGTTTGTATAAACGTCGCATGAATGTAGTTCTTATTGCAGAAATTCAAGAGAAAGTACCATTTGTTCAACGTTTGCGGTCATGCGTGATATATCGTTTTCGAGTTTATCAGGAGCTTGATAGAGCGCATTCGTGCTGAAGGGGAGACGAACGACGTGAGCGGTGAATCGGAATGAATAACAGACGCCATTATGCAGGGTAAAATAATCTACATAGCGAGCATGTTGATTATTAATACCAAAATCATTTCTTTTCACTTTGGTAAACTGAACATATTTTCCTTGTATGGTGTCCATGTTGCCATAGACGTATCCTTGAGCACCGGTTGTTTCTGCAACACTCGGACAGGCACTTGAACCAGCGGGTCGTGCTGAAATAAGTATGTCTGATGCATCTACCGTTTCGATATCATTTGCATGAATATAATAATTTAATTTAGGAGATATTTTTACAATAGTTGTTCCTGGATATTGCGTATTGAAAGTTGAGAACAAGAAATCTCCGGGATAGATAAATGAGAATTTATATTGAGGGTTAATATAGGTGTGCCATGAGGTATCAGGATGTTGCAAAGATGCGGGAGAGGTAATGGAAAATAGATCGCTTATTCCTTCATCTATGGTGGTACCGATAATAGGTGCGTGTATGCGTATGCGATAGGTTCCATTTGGAATTTCGGCACCAGAGAACCAAACATAGGTGCCGGAATTTGCAGTATGGGTAGCGATGGTTTTTATAAAAGTTCCGTTCTGATCTTGTAAATCAAGATTTACGTTTTTAATACTCGCAAATTTTGAGGACCATCGTATGATGGCGAGGGGTGTATTATAGGTAGGATCATTAATAAGTGTTTGATTGTTTGTGGGGTAGAGAACGGTAAAAGCAGCTTGTGCTTTTACGATTTGAGTTTCTATGGGTATGTTTTGTGGAGGAGTATATCCAGTGGCGGGGGGTTGAGAATCAGAGGTAATATATTGATTTGCTTTCTGTGGAGTCGGAACACTGATTTGATTGGGTACCGGTATACCGAAAATAGTTGTCGTTGCGGTTAAGGGATCAGAGGGAGATGAGGTTTGAACTCCACCGGTAGCAATAATAATAGCGATACCGATAATAACGACAAATATGATAATAAAAACCGCAAGGGGTATCTGTTTTTTAGATAAACTCATAATATAAATATCATATATCAAAATAAGAGTAATTAAAATCACCCAGTTGATTTTTCTTCTATTTATCAATATTATGTGAGCAAGTTAATATGGAGAGGTGTCAGAGTCCTGCCTGCCGGTAGGCAGGGGTCTATTGTGCAGAATTACATATAACTATGTACTTTGTATATATTTTAAAAAGTGAGAAAGATTGCGGGATATACATTGGTAAGACAAATAATGTCTCGCGAAGAATTTTAGAGCATAACGCTGGACACACTCAGTCATTAAAAAATAGAATACCATTAACACTTTTAGAATATATAGAATGTAAAACAGAAGAAGATGCTCGTTGCCTTGAAAAAGAATACAAAAAAGGATATAAACGTGAAGAGATAAAGAGAAAGTATAATTTACAATAAAATATGGAGAGGTGTCAGAGTGGTCTATTGTGCAGCTTTGCTAAAGCTGTGGGGCTTAACCGCCCCCGGGAGTTCGAATCTCCCCCTCTCCGCAAACAAGTACCCCGTAAGGGGGTATTTTGTTTGCGGAGAGAGTGAATGAACTGCTTCATCCACGTGGGGGATTCGAAGACCGTAGTGTTGCGCGACGAACGAGGTGGTAAGGAGTGCCACGAGGGGCGGGCTGCGAGCGTTTTAGCGGAAGATAAAACGACTTGTAGCCGAATCTCCTTTCTATTTAGATGATTCGAATGACGCCTGCCTGCCGGTAGGCAGGGAGCATGTGCGAACAGCTGTGAGTACAGCGAGTTGGTGCCCAGAGCTTTTTGTTGCAACAAAAAGACTCGCGGGCGAACTCTCCTCCTATGTTTATAGAACAATCATTATTGAGTATTGAATAATATACACATATAACAGTGATCTTTTACCATAGTGTGGTTAACCTATGTTAACTTGCATTCCAAATTAATTTGTGCTATTATAAGATCATGGAAACACACAAATCACAGTTCATAACCTCTGCAGAGATGGCAAAAATGCTCGGGATAAGCCGTATTGCGGTGCATAAACAGATTTCCGAAGGAAAGATACCGGCTCAGAAAATGGGTCGCAACTACCTCATTCCTAGGTCAACTCTCCCCCCCGAACTCCAAGAACGCATTAGAGGCGAACAAAAGAAGACAACAAAGAAGGTTTTGGAAAAAAATCATCATAAAGATCTTGATTTTGAAAAAGAACTTTGGGCCGCAGCAGATAAGCTTCGTGGTAACATTGATGTTTCCGAGTATAAAAATATTGTACTTGGTCTTCTCTTCTTAAAATATATTTCAGATGCATTCTATAAAAGACGCGAGAAACTTGATGAGCTCACTCATGATCCTAAAAATGAAGAATTTTATGTTGCAGATGAAAAAGCTCGAGCTCAAATTCTTGAGACAAAAGATTTTTATAAAAGCGCTGGAGTATTTTATGTCCCCGAAAAATCTCGTTGGGAATATTTGCAGACAAAAACAATGCAATCAGATATTGGACAGATTCTTGATAAGGCAATGGATTATATTGAGAGTGATAACTTAACAGAACTTGAAGGAGTGCTTCCTAAAATTTATACAAGAACAACTCTTGATCATGCAGTAATTGGTGAACTTATAAATATCTTTTCTCGTATTTCGTTTGATCACAACTTTGATAGAGAGAAGGATATCCTCGGACGTATCTATGAATATTTTCTTGGTCAATTTGCTTCATCCGAAGGTAAGCGTGGAGGAGAATTTTTTACCCCACGATCTATTGTTAAACTTTTAGTAGAGATTCTTGAACCATATGAAAATGCTCGAGTACTTGATCCCGCATGTGGAAGTGGAGGAATGTTTGTATCCATGGGTGAGTTCTTGCGAGATCATCATCAGGATTCGTCACGACTTGCAATTAACGGACAAGAAAGCAATCCAACAACCTTGCGACTTTGTAAAATGAACCTTGCAATTCGTGGTCTATCTGGAAAAATTGAATTAGGAAATACTTATTATCAAGACAAATTCCCTCATTTGCAGGCAGATTTTGTTATTGCTAATCCTCCATTTAATGCAGATTGGGAACCATCCAAACTTGCCGATAATGATCCGCGCATAACATTGGGCACTCCACCGAGTGGCAATGCGAATTTCATGTGGGTACAACATTTTGCTCACCATTTAGCACCAAATGGTAATGCTGGATTCGTTATGCCAAATGGTGCCCTTGCTGTATCCGGTAAAGAGGGTGAACTAAGACAAAAACTTATTGAAGCAGATATGGTTGACGTTATTATTTCATGTCCATCAAAACTTTTCTATAATGTTTCGCTTCCTGTATCCCTTTGGTTTTTGGCTAGAAACAAAAATGGTGATCGTTTTCGTAAACGCACTGGAGAAACATTATTCATTGATGCACGAGATACTTTTGAACAAATTTCTCGTAAACAAGTGATTTTCAATAAAGAACAAATTCAAAAAATTGCGGACACCGTTCGTGCGTGGCGGGGTGAACAAGAGGTTGGGGAATATAAAAATATTTCAGGTTTTTGTAAATCAGCAACTTTAAAAGAAATACAGAAAAATGGATATACATTAACTCCTGGACGCTATGTTGGACTTGCAGACGTTGAGGATGATGGAGTTACATTTGAAGAAAAGATGATAAAATTTTCAGAAGAATTGCGGGGAGCATTCACAAAAGGCCGCGAATTAGAAAAAGATATTGAGAAAAATCTAAAAGAGTTAGGATTTTAAATATATGGATTTGCAAGACCTAAAAAAGAAGTTTATCAAAGATGAGCTACAGATCACCGAAGATTACGGGAAGATTTTCACTTTTGTCGATTTCTCAAACGTAAATAAGTGGTTTCAAAATGACAATCAAGACTGGGAGAATAAACTCCTCGCTCCCGATGAGAAGTTATCAATAGACTTAGAAAAACTTAAATCATTTTTGGATATTTTTAGTGAGAGGGCGAGAATTTACTATGGAGAAAATCCTAAAAATCAAAAGTCTCTCAGTTTTACCTATGTTATGCGAAAAGTTTTTGGCAAAAGAGATGTAATGACTAAAGACATTCAAAAAATTAGGCATTATTTTGAGACGGGCGAATATATTCCTGATAAATATGTTAAAACAGATATAGATGGCAAAAAATTTATAGAAATCAGAAAATCAAATTTTGATGTAGAGATTTCTGTAGATGCGCTAAAGATGCTTGAACACTATAATACTTTCTGTATTTTCTCTGGAGATGCTGATTTTGTGTATTTAAATAATTACTTAAAACGAAAAGGTAAAAAAGTGATTATAGTGAAGGGTGGATATATTTTGACAAAATTCAGAGAGTCGGCTGATTTAGTCATAAATGCACAGAATATTAAAAAGCATATTGCCAAGGTAGAAAAACAAAAACCTGACTAGGTCAGGTTTTTGTGGAAAGTTATCCCGAATTGACCTCGGGCAGGTATGAAAGGAGTATAACATTCACCACCACCAAAATCAAGAGTTATCCACAGATCAAAAATATGAGCAATTTACTGAAACAAATAGAAAAGATACCGAGGGCCACTTATAAACTAATAGATGTTACCAGTAGAATTGGTGATGGTTTACATGGGACTCCAGTATATGACGACAATGGGGAATATTATTTTATTAATGGAAATAATTTAGATAATGGTTATGTTTCAATAAAAAAAGATACAAAAAAAGTAAATGAGTCAGAATACATTAAACACAAAAAAGATTTAACTGAAAGAACCCTTTTGCTTTCTATTAATGGAACAATCGGTAATTTAGCAAAATACAAGAACGAGAAATGTATACTAGGTAAAAGTGTTTCCTATATCAATATTAGTGATGGTTTTGATTTAAATTATTTTTATTATGTACTATTAGATAATAGGTTTAAAAAACATATAACAAATAATGCTTCTGGTAGTACTATAAAAAATGTATCTTTAGAACAGTTGCGTGATTACGAGATAAATATTCCAAACCTCTCAATCCAAAAAAAGATTTCAGAAATTTTAAGTGCATATGATGAGAAAATTGAAAACAACAATAAGATAATTAAAAATCTTGAAACCACAGCACAAACTATTTTTAATGAATGGTTTGTAAACTTTCATTTTCCAGGTTATGAAAAAGTAAAAATGATTGATAGCGAAATGGGAAAAATTCCTGAAGGGTGGGAAATGAAAAAAATATCACGATTAGCAACCGTTACACTAGGAGGAACCCCATCGAGAGATAAAAAAGAATTCTGGGGAGGGAGCATTCCATGGATCAATTCTGGCGAAATAAATAACCTCAGAATTATTAAAGCAACCGAGTATATATCAGAAGCAGGTCTTAAAAAATCTAATGCAAGCATAATGAATTCAGGGACAACCCTCCTTGCTATAACTGGAGCCACACTTGGGCAAGTCAGTCGTCTTGAGATTGAATCAACAGCTAATCAATCAGTTGTTGGTATATATGACGAAAATAATATTTTAAATGAATATATATATTTATGTATCAAAAATAATATTTTAGATATAATTTCAGGAGCATCTGGTGGTGCCCAGCAACATATTAATAAGCAATTAATAGAAAATTATAAAATGTTAATACCTCTAGAAAACATTACTTATAGTTTTAATGGAACTATAAAACCGATGTTTAATTTTATAAAAGAATCTCTCCTCGAAAATCAAAAATTAAAACAATCCAGAGATCAATTATTAGCAAAATTAATTTAAATTTATGAAAACAAAAGAAGTACAACAAAAGTTAGCAGATATAGATCAAAACCTAAGGGCGCTAGGAGATCTTAACGCTTTAGTACAAAATTTTATCACCCAAAAACAAGTAATAGATACATTAATTGCTGAAGTACAAGCACAAAAAGAAAATATAGATGCGATTCCTAAAAAGAAGGAAGAGCTAGAAAACTTGATTGGGGAAATTGCTACTTTAAAAGAGACCACCAAGGAACAGCAAACCTTAACCGAAGAAACCAAGAAAGTAGTAGATGAACTTAAAACAAAAAGTGACGAAATCCAAAGTCTTTCACTACAACAATTGGGAACTATTTCTAATGAAAAACTTTCCAATTCATTCGATAAGGTTAGAGACGGATTAAAATTAAGTAATAAGAGTTGGTTTTGGTGGTTATTCGGTACTAGTATGGCTCTTCTTTTATCGGTTGCTGGAATAGTTATCTGGCAGACATCTAATGGCGGAAATATATTTGAGATAAATTTTTTAGTTAAACTAGCAGCTACGTCTCCAATTATATTTTTTGAAATCTTTATCAGCGGACAATATTCACGAGGAGAAAAATTAATTGAAGAATATGAGTTTAAGGCCTCTATCGCCCGTTCCCTAGAAGCTTACAAGGAGATAGTTGAGAATCTATTCTCTGATAAAGACGATGATGAATATAAGAAAAAGCTTGATTTTATACTAGATGCGATTGGTAAACTTTATTCATCGCCGATGACAAATATAAGACAAAATGAGACAAAAGAAATTGTGGGGAATAAATCGACAATTCCTGTTTTATCAGATATAAAAGAAATGATGTCTGATGTAAAAGATATGGTTTCAAGAATACACACATCATGAACCCCCTTAACGAAAATAACTTAACAGAACAATCTCTTATCCAATGGCTACAAAGCCAGGGTTATGAGTACTTATATGGTCCAGAGATAAATCCAGGACAACCCAATGCGGAACGTGAAAACTTCCGTGAGGTTGTGCTAAAAAATCATCTCCTTGGTGCTGTTCGTCGTTTAAATCCACAACTTCCCCAAATGCAGGCAGAACAGGTAGTGAATGATATTTCTAGTTTCCACAACCCCGATCTTATGCTGGGCAATAGAGAGATATATTTTAATATTACCGAAGGAGTGAAAAAAACATGGAAAGAAGACGGAGAAGAAAAAACGGAATTGGTAAAGCTTATTAATTTCTCAAACCCAGAGGCAAATGAGTTTCTTATAGTGAATCAATTCACTGTTCAGGGGATTGATAATATATGTCGCCTAGATGCTGTTTTATTTGTAAATGGTATCCCCCTTGGAGTGTTTGAACTTAAAAGCCCCACTCGTGAACAAGCATCAATTGGACAAGCATATCGAGATATTGAATATTACAAAAAAGAAATTCCAAAACTATTTTTATATAACCAAATTATTTGTCTAAGTGATTTAACTGACGCTCGACACGGAACAATATCTTCATCGTGGGAAAGATACGGAACATGGAAGGGAATTGAATTAGAAAATGATTCACCAAGAGACACCACTCAACTTGAGGTATTAACAAAAGGTCTTTTTGATAAAGTCCGCTTACTTGATGTTATTCAAAACTTTACCATCTTTGAGGCGGATAGTGATGGAGATGCGGTGACTTATACAAAGAAGATGGCACTTTATCACCAATATTATGGAGTAAACAAAACTATTGAAAGCACAATTCATTCAGTGCTTGGTAATCAAGATCGAAAGATCGGTGTTTTTTGGCACACGCAAGGATCTGGTAAGTCACTCTCTATGGTTTTTTATGTAAATAAGACAAAAAGTATTCCGGAACTAAAAAGTCCTGCATATGTGTTTCTTACTGATCGCGAAGATCTTGATGATCAGTTATTTAAAACATTTAGTCGTACAGGATATGGTACTCTCGCAAAACGAGCCACGACAATAAAAGATCTAAAAGATAAACTCTCTCATCTGGGAAGTGAGCTTATTTTTACTACAATCCAAAAATTTCAAGAAGATCCAGATGCACACAATGTTCTTACTGAGAGAGAAAATATTATTGTACTTACTGATGAGGCACATCGCACTCAATATAGTATGCTTGCAGGAAACGTCCGTCGCGCACTTCCTCACGTGAGCTTTTTGGGTGTAACAGGAACCCCCATTTCTCATAATGATCACGATACAGTTCGTGTATTTGGAGATATTGTGAGTTCATATAAAATCGGACAGGCAGTAAAAGATGGTGCGACGGTTCCAATTTTCTATGAAGGACGTCTTATTCCACTTCATTTAGCGGATAGATTTATTGATAGTAAACTCGATGATCTTTTGGGTGAGATTGTGATTGACGAAAGAATGCGAGCTCAAAAAGAATGGGCAGTATTAGAAAAAGTAGTTGGTGCACCAAGCCGTATTGAACAAATTGCAAAAGATATAGTTGCTCACTACACTATTCGTCCTATTGAAGGTAAAGCGATGGTGGTTACCATGAGCCGTTCTATTGCGGTTCAAATGTATAATGCAATTAAAAAAATACCAGGGGCTCCAGAGTGTGCAGTAGTTATTTCAAAAAGTGAAGATTTTGCATCAGACATTCAAACTGAACGAGACGTAAAGAAGTTAGAAAAACATTTTAGGAAAACAAATGATCCACTAAAAATCGCTATCGTATGTGATATGTGGCTTACTGGATTTGATGTCCCAAACCTACATACCATGTATCTTGATAAACCACTCAAGAATCATGGGCTTATGCAGGCAATTGCCCGTGTAAATCGTGTTTATAAAGACAAACCAGGTGGACTTATTGTTGATTATATCGGTGTCGCAGATAACCTAAAAAAGGCGCTTGCCATTTATGATTCGGATGTTCAGCGGAACGCACTCATCCCTCTTGATGAGGTTATTTTAGAGATGAAAAAACTTTATCAGACAACAAGTGATTTCTTTGGAAATGTTTCTTTTTCAGAATGGAAAAAGAAGAAAGGCATTGAACTGGTGGAATTATTTCAAGCTAGTATCAACGAAGTAATCTCAGATCATGGGATTCTCTCGGATGATAGAAAGATGAAATATATAGGTGCAGTTTCAAAACTCTCAAAATTACACGCGCTAGTTATGCCCGGAGAAGAAGCAATGAACATCGCTACTGATATACAGTTTTTTCAAGCAATTCGTGGTGCAATTAATAAACAAACAGTTGTGCCTCATGCTATATTTCCTGAAGAGACCGAAAGTGCTATTCGCAATTTAATTCAGGACACAATACAGGCAGAAGGAGTTATAGATTTATTTGCAAATGAAGATGGAGAAAAAGAAACCATTTCTATTTTTGATCCGCGATTTAGCGAAGAAATAAAGAAGGTGAAGTTTAAGAACTTTGCAGTCGACGTGATTCGTAAATTACTTAATAAAGAGATTGTTGCACGAATGAGAAAAAATAAAGCAAGATATGAAACAATGATCACTCTTCTTACTGATCTTATAGAAAAATATGAGAACAATGTTATTAGCTCGGCAGAGATTATAAAACGCCTCCTTGAGATAGCGGATGAAATAAAAAAGTTAGATCAAGAAAGTGTAAATCTTGGCTTGTCTTCTGAAGAGATTGTTTTTTATGATACTCTTATTGCAGATCCAGATCTTAAAAATGCAGGGATTGATATAAAAGAATTTGTAAAAGATCTCACAAAGCGAATACGCCGCGATCTTGCAATTGATTGGACAAATAATGAGACTATAAAAGCACGTATTCGTCAGAATGTAAGATTACTTTTAATCCAAAAAGGTTTTGTGGAACAGATACAGGCAGAACGTTTAATAGAATCAATTTATCAAGAAACGGTACGAGTTTATCGTGAATATTTACCTGTATAGAGTTGCGTAAAATAATTTTGTGAAAACATAGACCTATCACCCCCCCACTATGCCCCACCACATGCATCTACATTCTCACCCGTTTAATCTCATAAAGAGCGGGAAGCAAATAATAGAGACAAGAATAAACGATGAAAAGAGGCGCCTTCTTTCTATTGGAGACGAGATTGAATTTGAAAACCGAGAAAACCCAGAAGAAAAACTAAGAGTAAAAATTATTGATCTTATTATCAAGCCGACATTCTCAGAGTTATACGATACGGACACCCCAGAAGTTTTTGGTGGCAAAGATGAAGAAGAATTAATGCAGATATATAAATATTATTCTCCAGAAGAAGAGAAACAACATGGCGTTGTTGGGATACGAGTGAAACGTATATAGACTATGGATTTGATTCTGTCTCAAGACTTTTCTCTATCATCTCTATCGCTTCTTTAGGGAAGAAATTATCCAGAGCCTTCATTTCTTCAAGAGATTTGTATTCTATAAGATATTGATTCTGTTCGCTCATGCGTTCTTTTTCGGGTCCACTAATTATTGGCACTCCTCTGTATCCGTCTACATAATACCAATGTTCTTGGTTCCCTCTATTTGTTAATTCAAATGCTTTTCTAACTTGTATATCACTAATGCTTAATTCTTCTTGCATTTCACGTCTGAGGGCGTCTACCCCATCCTCTCCTTTTTCTATCGCTCCTCCGGGAAATGTAAAATAATCCTCATGTGGTTTCACGCGGTGTAGAAGTAAAAATTTATCTTCTGTTATTTGTATAATTCCAACGATACGCATATAAGCGGATTATACCATTCCCAACCACCTCACAATAGTGCTAAAATACCCTTACCAAAACCCTTGAATCTCGGCTATAATTAACTCATGAAGCCAATACTTATAACTTGTTATGTAAATCCAGACCTCGACGGTGTAGCGGGGGCGATTGGGTATGCAGAATTTTTAAAGAAGATGGGTACCGAGTGTGAAGTAGGGATTATGGGTGAACCGCAAGATGAGGCAAGATACATTCTTAATCGTTTTGGTTTTTCATATCCAAAATTAATTTTGAATGCTGATAACTATGAAAAAGTAATTCTGGTAGACGCAAGTGATCTCAATGGTCTCGAGGGTAACATTGCACCAGAGAAGGTTATTGAAATTATAGATCATCGAAAAATTCATGAAGCAGAAAAGTTTCCCCACGCGAAGGTACATATTGAACTTGTTGGGGCGGCGGCTACCTTAGTTGCCGAAAAATTTATACAAAACAAGATTGAAATCTCTCAAGAATCAGTCACCCTTATATGTGGGGCAATAATTTCTAACACCCTTAATTTTAAAGGAGGAGTAACTACTGATCGCGATAAAGCGGTAGTGGAGGAACTCAATAAAATTGCGAAGTTACCTGAAGATTTTTGGAGAGATTTATTTATAGCAAAATCTGACGTATCAGGTGATAAGCTTACAGAAAAAATAGAGGACAATTTTGCATGGTTTGTGATGGGTGGTAAGAATGTTGGTATTGCTCAAATTGAAATGATCGGAGCAGAAGAACTTATACATGAGAGAAGTGATGAAATTGTGCAGATTTTAGAAAAGACCAAAACAGAAATGAAGTTAGATTATATCTTCCAAAATACCATTGAACTCGAGGGTGCTAAAAACTTTTTTGTTACTCAAGACTCAGAAACACAAAAATTGTTAGAAAAGATTTTAGATATACATTTTATTGGAGTAGTTGCAGAACGATCGAGTTTAATTATGAGAAAGCAAATTGTCCCTCTCCTTAAAGATGAATTAGAAAAATAAAGGTCTTTTTTATTTTTTCTCACTCAAAAAAATCACCCAACGTAATCGGGTGATTTTAAAAAAGAACAACTGGAATATATTATCCCGCAGAAGTCCAAAATCCTTGCGTCGGATTAAATGACTGAATAAAACATTCAACTTTCGCATCGGGGTATAGTGCGTGTACACTTTCTCCGAGATTTTTTGCAAGTTCCTGAAAAACTTCGCCGGTACGTTCTGGTTTTTCGAATAATCCACTCACTTCAATAATAATTTCTTCTCCAAGCCCATATTTCATGAGATCGGGAGGAAAGAGGCAGGTCATATCATTTTGGTCTTTTAAACCAAGTTTTGATACGCTAACCACCGCATGAACGATAGTCTTATGAAGTATTCGTAAACCATCTTCAGATTGACTGGCCGGAAGACACCAAACTTTAATTATAGGCACTGGAACCTCCTACAGATTTAGTTAGAAAATTAAAAGCACTGATTATACGTTAGCATAAAATGTGTTTTAGGTCAATGTTTCTATTTTTCATATGTAAGTATTTTTTCAGTGATGTGTGTGTTGGTGAGTTATATCAATCGGTGCTAAAATACATATATTAAAACATTACTATGAATAAAAAGGGATCTCTTAATATTGTGCTTATGGTCGGAGTGGTTATTGTTCTTGGGATAGTGGGATATTTTACTATAATCCAGCGCAGTGCTTCGCCGTTGATACCGACTCCCACACCAACACCGCCCGCGTCTTCATCATCAACACCTCCGGTGAAAAATCCGTCACCCGTTCCTAATGAGCCTACAACCCAAAACCCTTCATTACGCAACAATTGTAGCAATCTGATCAGCTACAGCGCGGAGGCATACCTCAGCGGTTGGAAAAAAACATTCCAAGCAGAGAACAAACTTTCGGATTCGCAATTTAACCTTTACATTACAATAAGTTCCTTATCCCTAGAGCCGGTGGGTAATACCTGTGAGTTGTCGGTAAAATATATAATTAAAAAAGATTGGTTGTCGGTACAAAGGATAGACGCCGTGACCCTTGGTGTTCCACCTACCATTTCACCAAATAATATTCCTCTTGAAAATAGCCTCGAAACAATTGGACGCATGGGAATATCAACGATTAATCTTCATGATTCTTTTTCTTTCAAGAGTGAAAAGGATGCTTTAAATTTTTTTATAGATGAATATAACCTGAATGGTACGAAAGCAGCAGTTACCAGCAAAGATTTCTTCTATTTTTGGGATGGTAAATATACTAAAACCCCAGATGGAAGTTTAAGAAGTGCAGAATCCGGAGATGGTGGGAAGGCATATATTGTAGTGTCCGGTGAAATCAATTCAGCCCAAAATAAATGTTATAATGGGAGCCTATTTCTGGTGAGTAAAAAAACAACATATTCCGCTACGCCATGTTTTATTAACTGATAATAAAACCCATCAGCATTCTGAGTTCATTCCCAACCACCTCACGACAGTGCTAAAATATCCTCATAAATCCGAGCTATCATGACCCCCACATTCAAAAAAATTGAAGACTTAGGCTACGATTCATTTTTCGAATCTCATCGCAAGAAATTAAAATTAGACGCATTTTCCGTTGCGCGTGTTATTGTTGAATATAAAGGAGTGTACAAAGTTAAAAACACGAATGGAGAGTACCTTGGAAAAGTAACGGGAAAACAAATGTTTGAGGCTACTGCGCGGGAAGATTATCCTGCAGTGGGGGACTGGGTTGCTATTACCGAATTAAATACAGAACAGGGAGTTATTCACGCTATTTTACCCAGAAGAACCGTTGTAAAAAGAAAATATAATAATAAAAATGAGATACAAATTATCGCCACGAATGTTGATGTAGCGTTTATTGTTGAATCGGTGGGGAGAGATTATAATCTCAATCGTTTTGAAAGATATTTTGCTATAGCTCATGAGGGAGGCATACAACCGGTGGTGATATTAAATAAAATCGATACCATTTCATCAGAAGAATTAGCGGCGAAGGTAAATGAATTGAAAAAAAGATTTGTTGATATTGGAGTTGTTGTCACGAGTACTGCCACAGGGGTGGGATTAAATGAATTAAAAAAATATATAACCAAGGGAAAGACATATTGCTTCCTCGGTTCATCAGGAGTGGGAAAGTCTTCTCTTATTAACGCCTTACTCGGAGCGCGTATTATAAAAACTGAAGATATCGGATTGGGTACAGGGAGAGGGAAACACGCGACCACCCATAGAGAAATGTATTTTTTAGAAAGTGGCGGTATTGTAATAGATAATCCCGGAATGCGAGAAGTGGGTATGGCTGATAGTCAGGCGGGGGTTGCTGATTTGTTTGAGGAGATAACGAATATATCTCGAGCGTGTAAATATGTAGATTGTGAACACATTCATGAACCGGGGTGTGCGGTTCTCTCTGCGGTGAAGTCTGGTGATCTCGATGAAGATAGATATAAAAATTATGTAAACCTGAAAAAAGAGGCGGATTATTATGAGATGACCGAACTTGAAAAAAGAGGAAAAGACAAACAATTTGGAAAATTTATTAAGAAGGCAAAAAAAGAATTGGATAAATACATGTAACAGAGAATGCTCTGTTTGAGGTATATGTACATGCATGAACATTGTGCGATTGAGCTTGATAAAACTTGCTCTTTTTGTATTTTCTGATATTATATAATCCATGTCAAAAACGACCGCACAAAATCAGGCTTCTGAACAGGTAACCCGTCCTCCCGTGGTGGTCATTATGGGTCATGTTGATCATGGTAAAACAACACTTTTAGACTATATACGCAAGACTCGCGTTGCAGAGCGTGAAGCGGGGGGTATTACTCAAGCAACAGGAGCATATGAGATTGTATGGAAAGAGCAAAAAATGACTTTTATCGATACACCAGGACACCAAGCATTTACGTGTATGCGTCAGCGTGGTGCCGATATTGCTGACTTGGCTGTGCTCGTTGTTGCCGCTGATGATGGGGTAAAACCACAAACAAAAGAAGCAATTGATATTCTTAAAAAGTGTGGTACACCGTTTGTGGTGGCTATCAATAAAATTGATAAAAATAACGCTGATCCAGAACGAACGCGGCAATCGTTAATGGGAAATAGTGTTCTCCTTGAAAAATACGGAGGAGATATTGCGTGGGTTGAGATTTCTGCAAAACAAGGAACGGGTATTGATGAATTACTTGACCACCTCTTACTCATGTGGGAAATGGAATCGGTTACCTGTGATCTCGCATCTGCAGGACGAGGATATATATTAGAAGCACATAGAAGTGGTCAACAGGGAATTGTAGTGTCGGTTATTATTAAAGATGGAACCGTCCGGGTGGGAGAAAATATTTGTACCAAAACAGCGTGTGGAAAAGTGCGTACACTCGAAACATTTCTAGGAACGCGTGCGCAGATGTTACAACCCTCAAGTCCCGCGCGTATTATTGGATTTGAAACACTTCCTGAAACAGGAGAGGAATTTATTATTGGTTCACCATTAAAAACCACAGATAACAATGATGTCCTCGTTCCAGAAAAGGAAGAGACACAGGTACTTCCTCCAGAAGAAGGTTCAGTGAAAATTATTTTGAAAGCAGATGTCTGTGGATCTCTTGAGGCATTAGCTCAGGTATTGAGTGCGTTGCCACTCAAGAATTTTAAAATTCATATTGTATCGCAAGCGGTTGGAGATGTAACCGATGGAGATGTAAAATTAGCGAGTACCACTCATGCAACTATTATCGCTTTTAATGTAAGGGTGGCGAAACCCGCTGAAAACCTTGCTATCGGGCAGCACGTCAAAATTGTATCATCAGATATTATTTACCGACTTATTGAGAAGTTAGAAGAGATGGATGAACATGCAAATGAAAAACCGGTTGCGGGTATTTTAGAAATTCTTGCGGTGTTTAGTAATAAAAATAAAAAGTGGGTTATTGGAGGAAAAGTAACTGAAGGACGACTCTTATTACAAGATAAATTTATAGTATCTCGTGCCGATGTGCCATTAGGACGAGGACGTATTACTAATTTGCAACGTAATAAAATGGATGCAAAACGGGTAGAAGAAGGAGAGTGTGGGTTAATGGTAGAAACACCTGTTGCATTAGAGGTGGGAGATCATCTCATTGTAGAATTTGAAGAATAAGTATGACACTCTATAGAACAAGACGCATGGAAAGTGTTATGGAGCAGGTTCTTTCGGAAGAAATTGTGCGGACCATCGAAGACGCCGATACCTTGATTACCATTACCAATATACATATTGATTTAGAAAACGATCAAGCGCTTGTTTCTGTTGCGGTATTTCCCGATGAGAAACGAGAAGCGGTTTTAGGGGGATTGAATAGACGAGCAGGAGGCCTTGCGTTTATGTTACTCAAGAAAATGAAGGTGAAAAAGATTCCGTTTTTGGTTTTTGTGTAGTATTATTTCTGACAGGGTAACAAAAAGAAATTTTAAGAAAGAAATATGTGGCCACGTAGCCAAGCGGTAAGGCAGAGATCTGCAAAATCTCTATGCGGCGGTTCAACTCCGCCCGTGGCCTCAAAAATAACAAAAGAACATTTTCGCACTCTTGAGAATGTGAGAATGTGTAGCGCGGGAGTTGAAAATATAATTAAATAATGCTTGAATACAAAACGTAGCTCGGATGGCGGAATGGTATACGCGCAACACTTAAAATGTTGTGATCGCAAGGTCATGTGGGTTCGAGTCCCACTCCGAGCACATAATCATACAAACAAAAAATGCTTGACCAAAGCATTTTTTGTTTGTATTGTATGTCCAGAAAATTAATATATTATTTATACACAAGACGAGGAAAGAAATGGTTGCAGATATCAAAAAAGGTCCGGTCCCTGAAAAAACCGTCCAAGAAAAGTTTCATGAGTTCATAGAAAAGAGAAATGAACGGGATCGTTTAGAATATGGTCCTCAAACAGAAAGTCAAAGAATTAATCCTGAGATGCTTTCTCAATTACATATATTGGAACAGTGTACCGTCTCTGGATATTGTGCTCAATTTCTCTATGAGCAAAGAGAGAAGAAAGTCATTAACTTTTCAAAGATTAATCGGTTTTGTTATCCTCAAAATAACAAAACTGAAATTATGACAGGAGATTTTGCTTTGTCGACTGTGAATGCGGCTCTTATGTCTCCGGAATTTAAGATACCCTTTAAAAAATTTAAGACATCATATAGATTGAACGACATTATATGGGATGTTGAAATTCGACAGGGGGATAAGAGGATGTTTATTCTTCGTCAAAAATTTTCAGAATCCCTTATTTCTTGGATTGATTTTGAATTTAGAATTCGAGAAAAATAGGGGTGGGGGGTTGCGATGTATACACGCAACCCTTTATTTTTTATATAATAGGGGGTATATTTTATGGAATATACTACTATGAAAAAATTATATCGTTCAAAAGAAAATAAAGTAATTGCAGGGATACTCGGGGGAATTGGAGAATATTTTGATATTGATCCTGTGGTGATTCGTGTCTTATTTGTATTTGTTGCATTTGCGACTGGTGTTTTACCATTCGTTGTTGCTTATATTGTTGCATTATTTATTGTGCCGAAACCTTCGCAGGTGCATGTTGAAAAATAACGGTGGGTACTGAAGTGTGCGTTGTGAATTACTAACTCGTAAACAATAACTATTTACTCCCCATCTCTCTTTCGTGCTTGATTGTTACAACTTTTTTTGCTTAAATAATGGCGTGGAGTAATCCACGCCATTCAATTGTGTGGATGGAGATAGAAGTTACAACCTTACTGTTATTATTTAGTTGCTCACTCAGATCAGCAATGATCTTTTTAGCGCCTCTAAAGAATTTTGCATGAGAAATTGGAAATGAGTTATTTGAAATTAAATTTTCGAAAGAAAATTTTGATGGCCCTATCGTCTAGCCTGGTCAGGACACAGGATTTTCATTCCTGTAACCCGGGTTCAAATCCCGGTGGGGTCACACAAATAAAAATATCCTTACGCTAGTAGGGATATTTTTATTTTATATGATGAAAGATCTCGCGCGGGATTTGAATCGGAGGGGGTCGGGGAACTTGTAGTTCCCCGTGTAGGAAAACAATTCGAAGGATGTTAGAAACCGAGGCCTGCCTACCGGTAGGCAGGGTTTCTAAAGAGCACGAAGTGCGATGTGAAATTCCCGGTGGATTAGGATTTAATGTTTGCGTTTAGAGTCTAACTATTTGCAATAAACTCTACTAATACAAAAACAACCCAGAACATAAGAAGTATATACGCCTCTCGTTTGGAGATATTTTTTCCTGAGCGCATAAAATGAAATAGTATCAACGATGCCGCAACCATGAAAATACCCGTGATGTAAATAATTTTTTGTGGAAATGAAAATGGGTTCACTAACGCAAGAAGTCCTACCACAATGGTTGCATCTGCAAGTACCGTCCCCAGTACATCTCCAATAGCCAGAGAGTCATCTTTTGCTTTGACTGATTTCATTGAGAAAAATAATTCTGGTATTGTTGTTCCTAATCCCACCACAAGCATACCAATGAGTATGGGATTTATTCCTAATGTATGAGCAAGGTCTGTTGCGGATGTAACGGTAAAATGTGATCCAATAAGCATAAGTACCATACTCAAAATAAGCATAGAGAAATTTTTAAACCTTCCATTATGTGTATGTTCTGCAACGACGTCACTGTGATCTCTTTTGAGAGCCATATAATAAAAGACTCCTCCCGCGATAATAAGTGCAATTCCTTCGATGCGAGAAAACTTTCCATCGAGACCAAGAATAAGGGGTATGATAAGAAGAAAAGGGTATATGGTTTGATTTTTTAAAATTTTACTTTCAATTTTTAAATCTCTTCCCGCAAAAAATGTAATGATGGCAAAAATAAGGGTGAGATCAGCGATATTTGAACCAAAAAGCATACCGAGTCCAAAAGAGGGCATTCCTTCGAGAGCTGAGTTAAGTGAGATAAGAGTTTCAGGAAGAATTGATATAATAGCTATAATAATAAAACCAACGGTATATTTTGATAAGTGATAGCTTTCTGCAAGTTTTGCGGCATATTTTGTAGCGAGTGTTGCTCCTCGCAATACAAAGAACAAAGCGACGACAAAAATAAAAATATTATTAATCATGGTACTTATAATAGAATTTTAAATATGATATGGGAAGTGCTCGGGTGGGGATAGTTATTCTCTGGGAATACTTTTACTGTGGTGTGTTTTCTTATATACTATAAGATATGATTACATTTTCTATACGAGAGGCATTTTCATACGGATGGGATATGCTTAAAAAAAATACATGGTTGTTGTTGGAAGTTTTTGCATTAATATTTGGTTTAGGTTTTGTGCTTTCCCTGCTTTCTCAACATCTTACTAATCAAGATCTTTCGTGGATTGCTACTCTTGTGGACGGAGGAACAATTATAATACAAATCTTTCTTATTATGGGTGCAATGCGTATCGCACTCAAACTACATCGTGAAGAACCAACTTCATTGAAAGAATTATTTGTATTAAAAGGAAATAGAATGGGGTCCTATCTATGGACGATGATAGTATACATACTCATTATGATGGGGGGATTTATTCTTCTGATTATTCCTGGATTTGTGTGGACGATTAAATATCAGTTTTGTTCGTGGTTGGTTATTGATAAACAGATGAATGCAAAAGAAGCTTTACAGACAAGTGCTCGTCTTACCGATGGAAATAAATGGAAACTGTTTTCATTTTGGATTGTTAGTATGGTGGTATACATGATTGGTTTTATTATATTTGGTGTTGGTTCTATTCCTGCGGGGGCTGTCGTATTTATGGCCACCCTGTTTATATATAAACAATTATTAAAAAAACTTGATTCTAGTCCCAGAGAAACAATTCAGGTTTCCCAAAATTAATACATCACTAAAACAAACACTCTTCGCACAAGAGTGTTTGCGTATCAAAAAAAAATTAGGTGTGCTATTATAAACACTCATAAGTAATCATTTAATTTATGGATCAACACACACAACACGATGTAATGAGAGCAGAACGCTCATTTGAAAAGGTACAGAACAAAAATACACTTATGGTAAGTGCTTCTATTATTTTGGGAGCAATTATCGTGGGGGTTTGTGTTTTGTATGCAGGAAGTATTATTCAACCCATTGTAAATACAGGAGGAGATGCGAATGGAGCTGTTGCGCCCGCACCAACTGGAGGAACAGCAAGTGAGGCAGAAACACAAGAGATTCTTTCTATACAATCAGACGATTATGTATGGGGAGATCCTCAGGCTCCTGTAAAATTGGTTTTGTTTACAGATTTAGAATGTCCTTTTTGTAAGAAATTTGATGAAACACTGAACACGGTTATGAGTACCTATGGAAAAGATAAGAAACTTGCCGTTGTCTTTAGACATTTTCCCCTTACCAATATTCACAAAAAAGCTCTTCCTGAAGCACAAGCTTTAGAGTGTGCAGGAAAATTGGGAGGGAATGAAGCATTTTGGAAATTTGTAAATCGAGTATATACCATAACGACTTCTAACGACGGACTTGATGCAAAAGAATTACCAAATATTGCATCATTTGTTGGATTAAATGTAAAAGATTTTTCTGCTTGTGTGGCAAAGAATGATTTTGCACAGAAAATTCAAAAACAACAACAAGATGCTGTTAAAATTGGTGTACAAGGAACACCTCATAGCGTCGTTGTTGCACAAAATGGAAAAACATTTGTTATCAATGGAGCACAGGACGCAACTGGAGTAAGCTCTGTTATTGATAGTGCATTGCTAGAGAATTAATTTTGTTAGAGTATTTGTTGTATGAAGAGCGTTATAAGGATCTTACGAAGACCACTATACATAGGTTGTACCATAGGAGGTGCTCTGGTGGGATATGGAATTATTTCTTTCTCTATCCATTCGTCTTTAATTATAGCTCTTCTTACTTCTTCTCACGTTGTGCAAACAATTCCTGCTGTACTTCATATCTTGTTACAGGGAACGTACACAGTGGGAGGATGGGTTGCGAGTATAACCAGTATAGGAATATCTCTTCTATGGGGAGTGATGGTTTCTCTGAGTATATATTATCTTCGTCATGCAAAAACAATACGAGTTATCGCCACATCTGGAATTCGGGGAGTTCTTGCATTAGTGGGGGGCGCATTAGGAGCGGGGTGTTGGGCGTGTGGAGGAATTTTTATAGCTCCACTTCTTGGTATTATCGCAGGAGGGGTCTCTATGACGCTTCTATATATTGGGGGGACTATTATAAGTCTTGTTAGTTTCGGTCTTCTGATATATTCGTTGTATAGATTAACACGCGCTATTCAAACACTTCCTACACAGCATATATAATTTTCTTTGAATTGGTGGCTGGTGTATAAAAAACACAGAGAATGGGTATTCTCTGTGTTTTTCGTAAGAATTACAAGGATACGTAATTTCATATTTTTATATTGGGTGAGTATGGGTTGTTGAGTTGACTTTTACGGTGGTTCTGCCATACGATGGTACATACTATTGATATGATACATAAAGAATCTGGATATTACCGATGGATGGAAATTGTCCCCGCACTTCTTGTGTGGGGTACATTTGTTTTAATGGTGGGACTTTCATTTCTTGTTCCCGCAGTGGTTGCTATTTTTATCATTTTATTTGACGTGTATTGGTTTTTGAAGACAGTATATTTTGCGGTATATCTACAAAGTAGTTATAAGAAGCTAAAGAAAAATCTTGCTATAAATTGGTTAGAAAAGCTAAAGTTCGAAGAAAGAACGCGGCAAAAATGGGAAGGTATATATCACGTTATTCTTTTGCCTATGTATAGCGAAGAATACGAAGTGGTACGGGAAACATTTCATAGATTATCTCAATCAAACTATTCCCACGATAAATTTTTAGTAGCGCTTGGATTGGAAGAAAAAGCAGGGGTATCGGCACAAGAGACGGGGGAGAAAATATATAAAGAGTTCAAAGATTCATTTGGAGCGCTTATTATCACTACTCATCCCGCAAATCTTCCGGGAGAAAAACCAGGGAAAAGTTCAAACGAGTCATGGATGGCAGAAGAGATGAGAAAACAAGTTATAGATCCTCGTGCCCTCGCCTATACTGATATTATCGCTTCGGTATTTGACGTGGATACTCAGATTTATCCCGATTACTTCGGAGTGCTCACCTATACATTTTTAACCACAGAAAAACCGCTCCGTTCAAGTTATCAGCCCGTACCGTTCTTCTTGAACAATGTATTTGAGGTTCCCGCTCTCTCTCGTATTATTGGATTCTCCGGAACATTTTGGCATCTGATGCAGCAATCAACGCCAGAAAAACTCGTCACATTCTCTTCTCACTCAATGCCCTATCAAGCACTGATTGATATTGGATTCTGGCATAAAGATATTGTATCTGAAGATTCTCGAGTCTTTTTTCAATGTTTGGTGCGGTATGATGGTGATTGGCGTACCGTTCCCTTATTCTATCCAGTGTCTATGGATGCAAATCTAGCAAAGTCATTCTGGGGAACTATGCTTAATTTATATAAACAACAACGTCGCTGGGCATGGGGATCAGAAAATATTGCGTATCTTTTTTCTGCTTTTAAAGAAAATAAAAAGATTTCCTTTTTTCAAAAATTATTTTGGAAATTTAATATTTTAGAGGGATTTCATTCATGGGCGACAAATTCCATTATGATTTTTGCATTGGGGTGGCTTCCAATCCTTATGGGGGGGCAAGGGTTTCGCATTACCTTACTTGCATATAATTTACCCAACATAACGCAGTGGATTCTTACCGGTGCATCATTTGGTATTGTGACTACCGCGGCATTGAGTTTGTTTTTACTTCCTCCGAAACCACAAGGGTTTCGATGGTATCACTATTTTTATTATTTCATCTCATGGTTGCTTATGCCGATTACGCTGACGGTGTTTGGTGCACTTCCCGCAATTGATGCGCAAACACGCCTCGCAATTTCAGGAAGATGGCGATTGGATTTTTGGGTGACGCCAAAACACAGGGGGAAGTAAGGAGGAATTAGGGGATAGGGATCAGAAACTAGAGTTTTGATAATAATTCATCACAAAACATTCTCACATTCTCAAGAATGTGAGAATGTTTTATTATATTGTTTTTTTATAGAAACGTGGTAGCGTATAAACACGCGGACGGTATATAAAAATATACAAAACCCCCGCACCAACGAACATTTATAAATTAATTAAGGAGGACTTGCTATGGATAGCAACCCGGGAACCTTTAATCAAGCTCAAAAGTTACTCGAGCTATTCAACCCCTTGTCTAATGAAAGGGAAAAATTACAGAAGCTGTTCGGGTCCGGATTTATCTCGGATCTCGTAAAGAGTTTTGTAATAGGAAATGGGGATGAAATCTCACGAAACGAGTTGAGAAAAGTTGTTAATTTGCCGTTTTATCAGAACGTTGAAATGGCGAAGAAAATTTTAGGAGAAAATCACGTTCTTTACAAAAAACCTCTTTCTTCGGAGAATATAAGAAGTCTAAATTACGATCTTATTCCATATTTTAAGGAGACACTCTTATGGGCAAAAGATCAGAATGAGAAAGAAGGGAGGGACATCCGCTTGATTGAAATCCCTGAGAATGATTCGGGTGAGGAATATACGTTTCCTCAGATTCAAGAAGATATTATCAGTCAGGATGACACCATTCTTTCCTCTCTTTATAAAAGAGATAAATCTGAAGCGGAAGGTTTGCGGCGAGTATTTGATCTCAAAGACTTCTATAGAAAATGGAAGGGGTATTATCTTATTGATTTTAGTAAGCGGGGTGTTGATCTTGTTGAAAAGCAAGATGGAGAAATAGAAAGATTATCAATTCCTGCGTCATGTCTTATGCTCTATTTCTTGGGAAAGTATTTTAGCCTAGAGGAAAGGAACTGGTTTTACCATAGTATTCAATATCCATCAGGAAAATCTACAGCAATTGATATTTCCTTTGTTAGGGGTAGATTGTCTGTAAAAATTTTAGAAGACGTTGTTTATGATGCATCTTTCTTAAAAAAATGTGATCAAGACAAAATGTATCTCATTAAACGTGATGTATATTAATTTTTTACTAAACTGCGGTGACGAGCCGCAGTTTTTATATGCTTATGAGAAAAAATATGGTAGAATGAAAAAAACTTTTTTATGAAACCATTTATTAAATTGATTCGTGATATCACGATCAACGATATTCCAGAAGTCGGAGGAAAAAACGCATCACTTGGAGAAATGTTTCAACACTTAGAGCCAAAAGGAGTTCGTATTCCTGATGGATTTGTGGTAACCGCAAGTGCCTATAGACATTTCATTACTGAAGGGAGAGTGAAGGATGTTGTTTTAAAAGATTTTATAGAGCAGACGCTCAAAGGATTAGACACCAAAGATCTCAAGCAATTACAACATGTAGGAAAACTTATTCGTGAAGCTGTTATATCTGCACATATGCCCGAAGATTTAGAAGCAGAGATTCGTATGGCATATAGGCGTATGGAAAAACAATATAAACGCAATGTGGATGTGGCAGTACGTTCTTCAGCGACGGCAGAGGATTTACCCGGAGCCTCTTTTGCAGGACAACAAGAAACATTTCTCAATATTCGAGGGGGAGATGATTTAATTATTGCAGTGGAAAAATGTATTGCCTCTTTGTTTACTGATCGGGCTATATCGTATCGACACGACAAGGGATTTGCTCATACGGAAATAGCACTTTCAGTGGGGGTTCAAAAAATGGTACGTTCAGATTTGGGAGTGTCAGGAATTATGTTTACGGTAGATACAGAGTCAGGATTCAAAGATGTCGTAAATATTAATGCGACGTGGGGATTAGGAGAAATGATTGTGCAAGGGGAAGTTATCCCTGATGAATATATTGTTTACAAACCACTTCTCGCTGATAAAAAATTAGTACCCATTATCAGTAAAAAATTAGGGAAGAAAGAACAAAAAATGATTTATGCGACGGGATCAGTGCCAACAAAGATTGTTCCTGTTGATGAAAAAGATCGAAATGCTTTTGTTTTAAATGATAAGGAAATTATAACGCTTGCAAAATGGGGAGTGCTCATTGAAGAGCATTATTCTGCCGTCCATAAAAAATGGACCCCTATGGATACGGAGTGGGCAAAAGATGGTGAAACGGGGAAACTATATATTGTACAAGCGCGCCCCGAGACCGTTCAGGCAGAAAAAGATTTTAGTTATTTCACTGAATATAAACGTACGCAAGATGGTGTCGTCCTTACGAAAGGAGCCTCAGTAGGGAGTGCTATTGTCTCTGGTAAGGCTCGGGTTATTTTAGATACCAAAGATATCCATCAGTTTAAGAAAGGGGAGATATTAGTAACCGACATGACGGATCCTGATTGGGAACCAATTATGAAAATTGCCTCAGGGATTATAACTGACAAAGGAGGGCGTACCTCACATGCGGCTATTATCTCTCGGGAATTAGGAATTGCCTGTGTCGTTGGATGTATTAATGCAACTCAGAAGATAAAAACGGGAGATATAGTTACAATTGACACCACCGCAAGTGAAGGGGTCATTTTTGCCGGAGATTTAAAATTTATCAAGAAAGAACACAACCTTGGGAAACTGAAGAAACCGAAGGTGAAGATTATGATGAATATTGCAACTCCCGATACGGCATTCGAAAAATCATTCATTCCTAATAGCGGAGTCGGACTTGCGCGTGAAGAATTTATTATTGCGTCAGAAATTGGCATACACCCAAACCTTCTTATTAATTTCGAAAAATTTAAAAAGCAAACGCATGATAGTACATCTGCAAAATTAGTAAAAGAGATTGAAGCGCGTACGGTGGGGTATGTTGATAAGACACAATATTACGTTGATACACTTGCCTATGGTATTGCAAAAATTGGAGCCGCTTTTTATCCGAAGCCAGTCATTGTGAGATTTTCTGATTTTAAAACAAATGAATATAGAGAATTACTCGGAGGAGATCTGTATGAACCTCACGAAGAAAATCCTATGTTAGGATGGCGAGGGGCCTCTCGATACTATCATCCACTTTTTGCTGATGCATTTGCACTTGAGCTCATGGCTATAAAAAAGGTGCGTCAGGAAATGGGACTGACGAATGTGCAGGTGATGGTGCCATTTTGTAGAACACCGCAAGAAGGAATGAAAGTAAAGGCACTTATCAAAAAAGCGGGATTATTAAAAGACGATTTGAAAGTGTACGTGATGTGTGAAATTCCCGCAAATATTATTCGCGCCAAAGAATTTTTGGAAATATTTGATGGTATGAGTATTGGGTCAAATGATTTGACGCAGTTGTTATTAGGAATTGATCGGGATGGAAATGAACGTATTCGTAGCATTAGCAACGAAACCGATACTGCAGTAACGAGTATGATTTCTGATATCATTAAGTTATGTCGTAAAGAGGGTAAATATATTGGTATTTGCGGACAAGCCCCCTCAGACATCCCTCAATTCGCGGAATTTATTGCCGAAGCAGGAATCGAAAGTATTTCTCTGAGCCCTGATTCAGTTATTAAGACATTAATTGATTTTGGGAGAAGGGGGCTCTAAATGAGAGAATAGGATTTAGTGGATAGTGATTAGAAAATAAAAAAATCCCGCTTGGTGGCGGGATTTTGCAAAAGTGCGGGTAAAACAAAACTATAAATTTCTTACTAAGGTTGAGATAAATCGTTTTGCAGCTGGAATATCGTTGTTTGTAAGAGGACGAGTCAATGCAAGTTTTGCTTTATTCGCGGTATCTGAGCTAATAAATGCTGCATAACCAGAGTTATATATGATACAAAACGCCCATGTGTCTGGATTCGTGTTTGAGCCACTTGGTCCGTAGACATTTTCTTTTTCTGTTAGTATACGAATCATGGTATTTTTTACGACCTCTTTTTTTGGTGCAAAATCCTGTTCGGAAATCTCAAGGTTCGTTTTTCCTTCAATAGTAAGAAGGGTTGATAGTCGTTTTGAATCAGCTATCTGTTTCAGGGATTCTTCCATTCGGTTGAATCTCTCAGCTACTTTTCTACAGACAAAAATGAAAATCCAAAACATAAATCCAATTGCTAAAATGATTAGTATGGAAATGGATAAATGAATGTAATCTAACATAACTACTCCTTTTTTGTGTAAAGAAGATATAGTAGAAATCACTCGACTCCCGCTTATTCTCCCTCACAATTTAGTTTTGTTTTTATATATTATAATGTGCTACCTAATTTGAGATCACAATCTATTATGAGCTCAAAAGAAGTGCTGTTGCGATAATATATATCTGCAACAGCGAGGAGTAATCAAAAGTAGTGAGGAAGAGAAAGCATATATCTTATGCAATCCCCAAATATAGATCCCACAACAGTTACTAGGATTGTTCCCAGTAATGATAATAGGATTATGTTTTTAATATCGTATAAGTCTAAAGATGTAAGTTTTCTACTTCTCATTTTTGTTCTCCCTTTTAAGTGATGTTCTGGTATAATTATATCACTAAAATACGGAAATGTCAAACATATAAAATAACCGCATAATGTGCGGTTATTTTTGGTGTATAGTATAATTTTTACTAGAAAAACTTATCCATACAAGAGTTGTTTTAGTAAGCTTTCTCCACTCATATAGGGAGGTTTTTGGATTCCTAAAAGCTCTAATACGGTGGGGGCGATATCAGTCAGAAGCCCAATAGTCATATGTTCTCGTTGCTTTACGAGTAATGCATCAACGGGGCGGTAGAATTTCTTCCCTATAAGATAAACAGGTACGGGGTTTGCGTCATGTTTTGTTTCTGGTTCTCCCGTGTTGGGGTTAAAAAGACGTTCAGCATTTCCATGATCTGAGGTAATAATGAGAGTGGTGTTATCTTTTTTCAGTACCGCGGTAACTACTTTTGCTAATTGTTCATCAATCACACGAATTGCTTTTTCGGTTGCATCGTAGTTTCCCGTGTGTGCAATCATGTCGGGGTTTGCATAATTTACCAAAATAAAATCAAATGTTTCTTCTTCAACCGCTTGTAAGAGGCGAGTAGTAATCGCGGGTGCCTGCATTTCTGGATCATCATCCTGACGAGGAAGCATACGAGAAGGAATAAGAACTCTATATTCATTCGGAAATGGTTTGTCATTTAATCCATTAAAGAAAAATGTAACATGGGCATATTTCTGAGTTTCTGCAATGCGAAGCTGTATTTTATTTTGTTCAGCAAGTACTTTTCCCAAACATCCTTGAATTTTTTCAGGAGGAAATGCGATAGGAATGGTAAAGTCTTCACGGAGAAGGGTCATAGATGCCATATACACATTGGTAAACTTCTGTGTAGGAAACTGAGTAAAGTATGGATTTACAAAACTTTCTCCGAGTTGTCGCATACGATCTTCGCGGAAATTGAAGAAAAATACAGCGTCATTGTCGTGTACGGCGTTTTCCGCAGAGCCAATACCTACCGGTAATACAAATTCATCATTCAATTTTTTTGCATATGCTTGTTCAATATGTTTTTGAATATCAGTGCTGGGAATATACGATCCTGTCCCAGTAATGGCTTGATAGGCGCGTTGCGTGAGATCCCAATGTTTATCACGATCCATGGCATAATATCGTCCCGCGATACTTCCGAGATGATCAAGCGGGAATTGTGAGAGTGTTTGTAATGAAGCGTGGGGATCGCTGTCTCGTCCATCGGTAAATAAATGAAGTATGTAGGGAACTTGTTTTTGTTGCGCCAGAGCGACGAGTTCTTTGAGATGTTCTAATGAAGCATGAATATTTGCTTGTCCCACCAGTCCTACAAAATGTATACGTGATTTATTTTGGAGTGCGTGATTGAATGCATTGCAGATGGATTCATTTTTTTGGAAGGTTCCGTCCTGAATAGCTAAGCTGATACGAGGGTAATGTTGATACATAATACCACCGATTCCTAATGTGAGGTGTCCGACCTCACTATTTCCCTCTTCTTTCCAGGGAAGTCCTACTGACATACCTGCTGATTGTAATGATCCAGAAGGAAAGTTATGTTTTATATATTCAATTGTTTTTGGTTTCACCTTATGAATAGGATTTGATTGATCCTCTTGCCCAATTCCCCATCCATCTAAAACCACGAGAACGACGGTGTGTTTCATATAGCATAGTATAGAGCCCCAGAGCTCTTTTTACAAAGAGAATATATCCTCATAAGGAGGGAGTATGATTATAGATTGACTCACACAGGGGGAGGGAGTAGTATATAGATACGATTGCTATTAAAAACTAACACATTTCCAGATGAATTCTTGTGTTACGTGGAACCAAATTTTTGAATATATATATCGCATAGGTGATATGATACAACAGAGGAAGAATCTGGGAGTTTTTGGATATGATGACTATTATTATCAGCGCGCTCATTGCTTTAGTGGTGGGTGCAATATTTGGGTATTTAGTGCGGCACCTTGTCGTTTCTAAACAAGCACAGTCGGTTGAAGAAAAAATAAAGAAACAGTTAGAGGAAAGTAGAATAAACGCGAACCAAGTGGTGCTTGAGGCACAACAGAAAGCCGCACATATTTTGGAGGAAATAAAAAAAGAAGAGCGTGAACGTAAAGTTCAGGCAGATAAAATTGAGGAACGTTTGTTAAAACGCGAAGAATCCATTGAACAGCACGCGGTTGATTTGCGTGATAAAGAAAAACAAATTCAAACAGATTTACAAAAATTAACTGAAGCAAAAGAATTTGTCACGCAAGCAAAAGAGCGTATTGGGCAAGAATTGCAACGTGTGGCGAATTTATCGGTAGAGGATGCAAAGGCGGCTCTCTTGAAAGACGTGGAACAAAAGTACCAACAAGACCTTGTTGAATATGTTGCCAAATTAATGCAACAACGTCGTGAAGAAGTAGAGAAAAAAATGATTGGGATTCTTACTACCGTTATGCAACGATATAGCCGTTCTTCTGCAGCTGAATTTACGACCACGAGTGTAAGCTTGCCCGATGAAGACTTTAAAGGGAAAATTATTGGAAAAGAGGGAAGAAATATTCGGGCTCTGGAGCGATTAACGGGAGTGGAGCTTATTGTTGATGAGACTCCTGATAGTATTGTCATTTCTTCATTTGATCCAGTCCGTCGTGAAGTTGCTAAGACATCTTTGGAAAAGTTAATAAAGGATGGTCGTATTCAACCTGCAAAAATTGAGGAGAAAGTAGAAGAAGCGAAACAGGAAGTAACAAAAAAGATGCAGGAAGCGGCTGAGGCAGCGGCATATGAAATTGGTATTTTTGATTTACCAAAAGAAATTATTCAAATTCTAGGACGATTACATTTTCGTACCAGTTATGGACAAAATGTATTGCGTCACTCGGTAGAGGTTGCATTGTTTGCGGGGATGATTGCGGAGGAATTAGGATTAAATGTGGACGTCGCAAAACGAGGAGCTCTCCTTCATGATATTGGAAAAGCTATTGATCACGAGGTAACCGGAAGCCATGTTGATATTGGAAGAAAAATTTTGAAAAAGTACAATATTGATGAGCGAGTTATTCAAGCTATGGAAGCGCATCATGATGAGTTTCCCTATGCAACTCCTGAAGCGTATGTGGTTGCTTCTGCTGACGCACTTTCCGCGGCTCGTCCAGGAGCACGACGCGATACATTGGAAAATTATCTGAAACGATTGCAAGAATTAGAAAATATTGCAGGACAATTTAATGGGGTAAAACAAGCATATGCAATTTCTGCGGGGCGGGAATTACGCATATTTGTTACACCAGAAAAAATTGATGATTTTGGGGCTTTAGAATTAGCGCGAGAAGTAGCAAATCGTATTGAATCTGAATTGAAATATCCAGGGGAGATTAAAGTTATTGTAGTAAGAGAAACACGAGCGGTTGAGTATGCCAAGTAATTAGTTGTTAGAGACTAGGGGATAGTCATGAGTTATGAGAATCCAAAACCCGCCGTATGGCGGGTTTTGGATTCGATGAGTTTTCCACAGATTTGATATTTTTTTCAAATGAGAGATGCGATATACTGAAACTAGATATTTGATAGATAAATCGCTCTCAAGAGAGAGGATTATCAAAATAAATGAAAGGAGAAACAAATGAAGAAAGCCCTTTGTAGTCTCGCTCTGCCTGTTCTATTAGTTGTGTGTCTTGCTCTGACGCCTCCGGTAGTACAAGCTTCGCAACAAAAAGTTGCTGTTACTGTTAACATCGTTATTACTCCCACTCTCGACCCTGCTAATATCGACGTTGGGTTAAAACAGTCTTCTTTAAATCTTACAGCTGCAGTTGGTGAAATGACTAGTTTAATCACACAGAAAACTAGCTCAACACAGGTAGAAAAAGTAGAAGCAATCGCTGAAGAAATTATCAACCAAGAAAATCTAGCTGGTATGATAACACAAGGTACATTGGTAACTCAGGTAACTACTATTGAAAAAGTTGAAGGCAATACCATAGTGCAAAAGAATAACGGCGCAATTAATGCAGACGTTGGTTCAGTAAATTTATTAACTTCTACAAGCAAAAACATTGTTGGAACAGAAGCTGCTACAGATGAATTCATAATTACTAAGATGGCAAAAGTTAAAGGTAACCAAAGCCGGGTAATAAGTTGTTTTTCTTTTTCTTAAGTTCATTAGATGAGAAGAAAGGAAGGCGCGCTGTCGCCTTCTTTTTATTTTCTCTGTCCTTTATCCTTTCTCCATTATCATTTATACTATTCTCATGATTCACTCAATTCTTGCATACATCGCGGGTGTCATTATTTTCATAATTACAAAAACGGGGTATATGGGCATTGGATTATTAATGGCTATTGATAGTTGTAATATTCCTATTCCTTCGGAAGTTACAATGCCATTCGCGGGTTTCTTGGCACAAACACAGGTACTTTCTTTATGGGGTGTTATTATCGCAGGAACGATAGGGAGTATTATAGGATCTATTATCTCATACTATCTTGCAAGTTGGATCATCTTGTCTAGAAAACAAAATAAGTTTTTGTATAGATTGTTTTCTGATCATTCTGTTCATACCGCAGAACGATGGTTTCAAAAGTATGGGAATGCCTCAGTATTTTTTGGGCGCATGGTTCCTGTAGTGCGTACCTTCATATCTCTCCCTGCGGGGGTGGCGCGTATGAAAATGTCTTCGTTTTTATGGTTTACTACCGCGGGTTCTCTGGTATGGTCTATACTGCTTACCTATGCAGGATATATCTTGGGAGAAAATTGGCACCGTATTGAAATATATTTTAGAGAAGCGCAGTATGTAGTATTGGTCCTTATGGTGTGCGCAGGGGTGCTGGTTTTAATCCAGAGAAAGAAGAGAAAAAATAAAACTTCTCCTTCTGGAGAAGTATCGGTATAATAAATATAAATATGAAAAAACCATACATTGTATGTAATTGGAAAATGAATCCCAGTACGGGAAAAGAAGCGGATGCCTTAGCTCGTGAGATGGTATCTTGTGTAGATAAAAAACGAGGAGAGCTTATTATTGTTCCCCCTGCGCTCTTTATAGAACGAGTGCGGAATGTTTATCCAGTGGTTGGATCTCAAGACATCTCAGAATTTAAACAGGGATCATATACGGGGCAACTTTCAGCCCAGATGATGAAAAAGGCGGGAGTCTCATATGCGATCATAGGACACGCAGAGAGGAAAATATATCAAAAGGAAACAGATGTACAAAGTGCAGAAAAAATACAACGGGCACAAGAAGAACATATCGTGCCTATTATATGTGTCGGGGAGATTAAGAAAACGACAGTTTCTCATGCATGGCATAGTATAAAGAAACAATTAGATGTCTTTTTACCGTCAATTAAAAAAGGAAGTTTTTATATATATGCATATGAGCCTCTCTGGGCTATTGGGGGTACACAAACAGTAGATCCTCAATATGTAGCTGATGTTATATATCGTATGAAGTTATATATTCGTGCCCAAAAACAAGAAATTCCTACCGTGATATATGGAGGGAGTGTCAATTGTGAAAACATTGATTCTCTTCTATACTATAAAGACACCATAGACGGATTTATTGTCGGATCCGTCAGTGTCAAAATAAAAGAAATAAAAAATATAATCAAAAAAATATATGGATCTTATTAAAGAGAAAAAATCTCTCATCTCAGTACTGACTGGTTTTGTGGGAGTAGCGATTATTGCAGTGTTATATGTAATGTTTTGGGGCGTATTAGAGCCACAAGAACAATATCCCGCAAGAAATATATCAGTTTCTGCCACAGGAAAAGCTGTTGCAAAACCAGATGTTGCGCTGCTTTCATTTTCTGTGATCTCTGAGGGAAAGGATGTAAAAACCATCTCGGATCAAAATAATGAAGTAACCGGTAAAGCCATCGCATTTTTAAAAGAGAAAGGAATTGAGGAAAAAGATATACAAACAACTGAATATAATCTATCTCCTGTCTACTCACAGCAACCAGCATATTCTTCTGTGAGCTTTACTCCTTCTATTGTAAAATATTCTCTCACACAAACCGTGCGAGTAAAGATTCGTGATTTTACCAAGACTTCAGAAATATTAGGATCTTTAGTTCCTATGGGAATTAACAGGGTAGGGCAAATTTCATTTGGTGTTGATGACCCAGAGGTGTATCGTGCACAGGCTCGCGCCGAAGCAATAGAAAAAGCAAAGGCAAAAGCACAAGTTATGGCGGATCAGTTAGGTATCTCTCTTGGTGGGGTAGTTAGTATTTCTGAATATGCACAAGATACTGCCTATCAACCCATGATGTCTTCGGTAAAGGGTATGGGAGGATTTGCTGAGTCAATGGCTCCTGCTCCTGCTATTGAAGCGGGAAGTCAAGAGGTTGTCGTAAATGCAAATATTACCTACGAAATTAAATAACGTATAGTATATACCATTAAACAAAAAAACAGGGATGAATTTATCAAGGAAAAAACGAAGATGGGTTTCATTAGGTGTTGGAATTGTTGGCTTGGTCACTATTATTGGATTATCTGATTTACTATTTCTTATTCCTCAAGATCAAGTATCTCCTCTGCAGGAAGTTGGAGATAATGGGTTGTCTATAAATCCTACAACGACCTCAGGGGAAATAACGATTCCAGTGACTATTCCCACAAGCACCCCAACAACAACTCCAGAAAATCCAAACGAGTTTCAGTTGTAGTATATGTTAAAAATATAGGCACTTGACTTTTCAAAAAAGAAGAGTATAATGCCTATATTGAGTGAGATGATTTTTGCCCATATTATTATAGGGGACAAAATTACCTCTTTTTCTCCACCACCCAGCAATGGGTGGTGGAGTTTTTTATACACAGAGGATGTATTGTGTAAATAATATATTTGTGTTATAAATAAAATAGAACACATTTACGTAATAAATATGGAGTTGTTATGAAACAGCAAAAGGAATCAAGGATGATTCTCTTATTAAAAAATCACCCCCTAGCATCGTTGCTCTCGCTGGTAACGATAGTACCAACCATAACCTATATAATTATTGGATTTCTAGGTAATTCATAATGAATCATCTCCATAACTCCTTATAAATTCCACGCTTTTCTATGCAGGGGTATACACCCTCTCTGCGTTGAAAGCGTGGATTTTTTATACATAGTATACATGGGTTGCTATTTACAATTTGAGATTTATACTCATACATATACAAAGAATATAAATCTAACAAAGAGAAATGTGAATTGTTTCTTTCAGAAACAAAACGCGCAGTTCTACTGACCTAGTATGTTATACGGTTACGATAATACAATAGCTTCGCTCAAAAAACTTGCTGATCAGGGAGATTTGTCGCATGCGTATATATTTTTTGGAGAACCACAAGTTGGTAAATTTCTCTGCGCAAAGATACTCGCGAACTATCTTGAAAATAAGGAGTTATGTGAGCCGAGTCGTATGCTGCAAGAGACGCTTATTATTGATATAGCGCAACAAGATACCGAGGGGGATTCTGAAAGCATTGGTATTGAGGTGGTACGTCGCGTGACGTATTTTCTCCATCAAAAACCAGTTCTTTCTCAATATAGAACAGTTATTATTCGTGATGGGGAATGGCTTACTGATCAAGCACAGAATGCCCTATTAAAAACACTTGAGGAACCCCCCCAGCAAAGTCTCATTATTCTTATTGCGACTGATACAAACGTATTCTTACCCGCTGTTTCGTCTCGAGCGCAGAAAATATACTTTAAAACCCTTTCCAATCAAGAGGTACTTGACTTTTACAATAGTAGTGGTATAATAAAAGACACAAGCTTAGTAGGAAAGTCTTTTGGAAGAATAGGTCGTTTAAAGTCATTTATAGAGCCAACCAAGCGTGATCAGATTATTGATCGTTTCGTACAGGATATTTGTGCCCCTAAAAAATCTGACATAGTTCGTGAAAAATTAGTGGATGCAATTATCGCATTTGATCAGAAGAATCCCACTCATTTATTAGCGTTATGTGAAGCGCTTATGATTCAATTTCGTTCACAGGGACAACAGGAAGCGCTTATAGAGACTATACGACTTATCACTCATATACAGACCATCACACTAAGTAAAAGAATTCATCTAAAAAAACTATTATGTCTGATAAATTAATTTTTACTGGTATGTTAGCTATTGCCGTGGTGGGTGCATACCTCGGTATTGTGGGTGTCTCAAATGTACTCGGGGCTTCTTTTGATCTTGGCGACCTTGCTCCGTCTTTGTCTATGAATGCCACAGGTGCAACAGGAGGAGCGAGTGGATTTCTTGCTTCTGCGGCCTCGGTTATAGGAGGAGCCTCTTCTCATGAAGCGAGTCGCTTCATGATTTCTTTTGATAATTTAAAAAATATTTATCCCGCAAAATTAAACTTGCAAGGAGATATTCGCATCTATGATGTTGATGTCTATACACACACCTCTCCTGAAATACTTATGGTATCTACTAATAGAGGATTGTACTATAGTGATAATACCGGTCTCACCTGGCGTGCGGTTAAAACCCCCCAAGGAGAAATTACTACAGAAAGTGTTGTGTTACGGGTGGTTCCTGTTGATACGAACTCATATCTTGTTTCAGTTTTTCAAAATGGAGTAGGTTTTGTGTATTATACTTCAGATATGTTTGCGACATTACAGCGTCTTGTTTATTTTGCTGATGAGGGAGTGTACGACATGGTAGCCTATGGAAATACTCTTTACTTAGCTATGTCTAACGGACAACTTATTCAATATGATAGAGTAAAAGAAACGTTTCGAGTTACGCACACGTTTCCTTCTCCTATTGTGCGATTATATGATAATAAAGATGGGTTTTTCTATGCACTCTTAAAATCGGGGGTTCTTATGCAAGCAGCGGGTCCCTTGGGAGAATACACAAAAATAAGTGTCCAGAAAGGATGGTTTTCTTCAGGATCTATGAAGAGTGTTGGATTTGCGTCTTCGGGAGACATATATGCGCTTGGAAAAGAAGGATTGTATAGGAGTGAAAATTATGGAGTTACCTTTGATTTAATAGATAATATTCCATTACTTAAAAAACAAATTGATGCGCTCGCGGTTTCAGGAAATGTTGTATATATTATCTCTAATGGACGCATGTATATAAGCACAAATGCAGGAGGAAGTTGGAAGTTACAAGACAATATTCCATCCGATTTTGGAGTACATCAATTCTACTTCTTGGGTGGAGGACGAGTAATTTTAAGCGAATAAAATTCACTAGGAATTTCCAATGAGGGTAAGGGATAGAAAGTTGAATATAAAATGTTTTTGTTTACTAAAAATCCGCTTTCAGAGCGGATTTTTAGTAAAAGCGTATAAAGAAAATGAAAATTGAAAAAGAGGTGTATTTTTGTTACACTATACACATGGATACACAAAAAGAATTTAATCAAAAATTGGCTGATATACTCAAATTTTTTAAGGATGAAGCGTCGGCGATTCGTGGTTCACGACCCACACCCGCATTAGTGGAAGATATACAGGTAGAATATTATGGACAACACGTTCCTATTAAACAAGTGGGATCTATTTCTATTGTACCCCCTCGGGAAATTCAGGTTATGGTTTGGGATATAGCCGTAGTACCCGCTCTTATGAAGACGGTGGCAGATAAACTAAATGTAAATCCAGCAAATGATGGTACGACCATACATATTAACCTTCCTTCTCTGACTGATGAACGAAGAACCGATTTAATCAAGATTATTAAGACAAAAGCAGAAGAGGCTCGTATCAAATCTCGTGCGGCTCGTGACGATGTAAAAAAGGATAGTATCGCTCAAGAGAAAGCGGGAACAATCACCGAAGATGATCGGTTTGTTATACAAGAATCTATTCAAAAAGAACTTGATGCATTTAATAAAGAAGTGGATGCATTAGTTGAGAAAAAGATGGGTGAAATTAATGAATAATACATAACAAATTTCAAATAAATCTTAATTTTCTGAAATGAATGGTTCAGTAATGTTTAAGGTTTGATGCTTATTACTATGATTCTTACTATACTAATATTTATTGTGATACTTGCGGTTTTGGTGGTCGCTCATGAGTTTGGACATTTTTTTACTGCCAAAAAGTTTGGTATGTATGTGGAAGAATTTGCGATTGGTTTTCCTCCCCGTATTTTTTCGTGGATAAAGGGGGAGACGCGTATCAGTATAAATGCGATCCCTCTCGGGGGATATGTAAAAATTCCTGGAGAGAATGGAGAAGAAGAATTAACAGAAGAAGAAAAGAAAAAGATCCAACCAGAACGATTATTTTCTCGTAAAAAACCGTGGCAACGAATTGTGGTTCTGTGTGCGGGTGTGGCTATGAATATAGTAGTGGGATGGTTATTATTTATTCCTGTATTTATGCACGGTATTAATCCAGAGGTGGTTATTATTTCTGTTTCTAAAAATTCTCCCGCAGAACATGCGGGAATACAAGAAGGAGATGTGCTGAAAGAGTTTTCTACCGTAGAGGCATTTATACGAGCAACACAAGAAAACTCTGGAAAGGAGATGAAATTTCTAGTGCAGCGTAATGGATCTGAAAAAACTATTGTTACAGTACCGCGTGTGGATCCTCCTTTAGGAGAGGGGGCATTAGGGGTAGCTCTTTCTGAGTCGGGAATTTCCGCAATGTCATTTGGAGATGCGGCTATCGCTTCTGCAACATTTGCTCTTCAGGTGTTTAGCGCTATATTCATTTTATTATTTAAGCTTGTAGGGGCTTTGATCGGGATTACTTCAGGGGACCTCTTCCATGCATTAACCGGTCCAGTGGGTGTATTTCAGGCAACCGCACAAGCGTCGGCTATGGGGTGGGCACATGTATTGTATTTAGCAGCAATGATTTCTCTTAACTTAGCGGCAGTAAATATATTTCCGTTCCCTGCGTTGGATGGAGGACGAGTGCTCCTGGTTATTATTGAAAAAATAAAAAAATCACCCGTTTCTGCAAAAACACAAGCCATTACAAATGGAGTCGGTTTCTTACTGCTTATCTGTTTATTGTTGTTTATCAGTGTGCGCGATGTCGTGCGTATCTGGTAGAAGAATTTTCTATGAGTAATTAAAAAAATAGATACTATTTAAATTTATGTTCCAATCTCGTTATCTCTCCTTTGCTCGCAAAGAAGCTCCAAAAGATGAAGAAACAAAAAATGCACAATTATTAGTGCGTGCTGGGTTTGTAGATAAACTTATGGCGGGGGTGTATTCGTATCTGCCATTAGGCCTACGAGTCTTACGGAACATAGAAACGGTGGTGCGTGAAGAAATGAATGAATTGGGGGCTCATGAAATTCTGATGCCTATGTTGCATCCAAAAAGTATTTGGGAAACAACCGGAGGGTGGAGTTCAATTGATGTTCTTTTTAAAATACAAAGCAGAACAGAAAAAGAATATGCGCTTGGACAAAGCGAAGAAGAAGTAGTCACTCCACTTTTAATGAGCAGAGTAAATACCTATAAAGATCTTCCTGTTGCGGTATATCAGATTCATTGGAAATTTCGTGATGAGTTACGAGCTAAGTCAGGATTGCTTCGCGGGAGAGAATTTCTCATGAAAGATATGTATAGTTTTCATGAGAATCAAGATGATTTTGAAAAATTTTATATGAGAGCAAAAGAATCATATCTAAAAATTTTTAATCGTCTCGGATTAGTCGCAAAGGTGACTGAGGCTTCTGGGGGATCGTTTAGCCAAAAGATTTCATATGAGTTTATGGTTCTTACCGATGCGGGAGAGGATGATATTTTATATTGTCCCTCATGTGATTTTTGTGTGAATGTTGAAATTACAAAACAAAAAGAAGGAGAATTATGTCCAAAATGTTCGGAGGTATTACAGCAGGCGCGAGCCTCAGAGGTGGGAAATGTATTTGATTTAGGTCAGAAGTATGGAAAAGATTTTAATCTAGGATTTATTGATCATGAAAATAAAAAACAATATCCCATTATGGGATGTTATGGTATCGGGATATCTCGCTTAATGGGTGTTATTGCAGAAACACGTCATGATGAAAAAGGGCTCATTTGGCCTAAAAACATTGCTCCGTTCCGCGTACATATCATTGCTCTTGTGGGACAGGATGACGCACAAAATAAAATAATTATGGAACAGACAATACGCCTCCACGATAACTTACAGGCTGAGGGGATAGAGGTATTATGTGATGATCGTATGCACGTTTCTCCTGGGCAAAAATTTGCGGAGAGTGATCTTATGGGAATTCCTTATAGATTGGTGATCAGTCAGAAAACAGGAGATAAAATTGAGGTGAAAAAGAGAAATGAACAAGAAATAAACATGGTTGATTTTTCTGAGATAATTCAGTATGTTTCTTAAGTATGAAACTATTTGATAAATTCAAAACAGATATTGGAATTGATCTAGGAACCGCGAATACTCTTGTGTATATTAAGGGCGAGGGTATTGTTATTAATGAACCTACTATAGCGTCAATAAATGAGAAAACGGGTCAGACACTTGCTGTGGGAGAAGAGGCAAAGCGTATGATGGGTCGCACTCCTACTCATATTAATGTAATTCGTCCACTTATAAATGGGGTTATTTCTGATTTTGTGATAACACAAGAAGTCCTCAAGCAGTATATGAAGCGAGTGAAAAACGATTCATTATTCAAATATATTCGTGCTGTAGTTGCTATACCGACTAATTTAACTGAAGTAGAACGCAAGTCAGTTGAAGATGCGGTTATTTCAGCAGGAGTTTCAAGTGTATATTTATTAGAAGAACCAATTGCGGCAGTACTGGGAGCTCGACTTCCTATTGATGAGCCCACCGCGAGTATGATTGTGGATATTGGGGGAGGAACAACGGAGATAGCTATTATTTCTATGGGGGGTGTAGTTGTTTCCAAGAGTCTAAAAATAGCAGGAGATAGATTTAACGATGAAATTATTCGATTTGTGCGAGATGAATTTAAAATGTTAATTGGAGAACCAACCGCAGAGCGAATTAAAATTGAAATAGGATCAGCCCTTCCGAGTTCCGAAAAATTAGAAACATCTATTTCAGGACGTGATTTATCTTCAGGACTTCCTCGGGAGGTACTTATTCGTGATATACAAGTACGCGCGGTGTTGTTACCTCTGTTAAAGCAGATGATAGAATCTATCCGCGATATTATTGAAAAAACACCTCCGGAACTCTCAGGAGATATTTTACGTCATGGGATTTATTTTTCAGGAGGGGGGAGTTTATTACGGGGTCTTATTGAATTAGTAGAAAAAGAGCTCGCTGTCAAAACTATTTTAGTAGATGATCCGCTTACCTGTGTGGTGCGGGGAGCTGGAATTGCCGCGGAGAATATAGATGCTCATAAAAATGTATTTTCTCTTTTAATAAAACCAATTGTATTGGATTAAATCATGAGCAAGGGTATTGAATAATATCGTCAATCAAAATTTTATATAGATAACTCAAAAGTCTTTCATGAAACATATTCAATTTATTCTCATTCTCATTTGTTTACTGGTGGGTACGAGTGTATTCGCTACTTCAGTTTTTGTTAAAAAACCAAGTTTTTTATTGGGATCTATTCAAGGAATATTTTCTTCTGTTTCATTAGATGATCAAAGAAAGTTAATACAAGAAAATGAGGATTTAAAGAATCAGCTTTATGCGGGTCAACATACTATTGTTATAACACCTCAAGAAACGCTTCAGGCAAAAGTCTTTTCATTATATCCATTTAATACAAAAAACCGTTTATTTATAGATAAGGGAGAGCATGACAGTATTCATATAGGAAGCGCTGTTCTGTTTTCATTGCGGGTGTTTGTGGGACAAATACAAGAGATAGAAAAGACTTCGGGTGAAGTGATAACTGTTTTTGATAGCGCCTTACGTATACCAGTTCGTATAGGAAGTGAAGAGGTAAATGGGTTATTACAGGGTGGTGTCACTCCTCGTATAACCTTGATAGATAAAGCAAAAAAAGTTCATGGAGGGGATCTTATTATCACCGCAACAAAAGACATGCCATATGGCCTTACGGTAGGGACAATACGTGAGGTACATGAGGATGCGTTAGGTGCTTTCTTAGAAGCAACCATTGAACTCCCGTACACAATAAATGATTTACGTACCGTATTGGTGGTACGATAGTTTCTTATTATACAATATATGACTCCTGCTTTACGGAATGAAATTTTACGGGGATGTGTTATTTTATGCACTATGATGCTGCTTTCTTTGGTGAGTATTGTGCCGTTTCCTATAAAACCAAATATATATCTCGTTACTATTATATTACTTGCGTTTGTTATTGACGACATCTTGGTGTTCGCACTCTTTTTGTTGGGAGTACTTCTCTGGTTGAAATATACTCCGTTTGTAACAGCTGAATTAGTAACATTGGGTATTATGGGTATGGGGGTTTACGGTATGCGAAAAATGTTTATTCGTGATCCACATATAGCGCTCATAGTGGGTACGCTTTTTGTATTTCAAGTTCTATTTTGGGTTATTTTCTTCGGAAAACAGGTTTTTGGAGTCCCTCTTTTTATGGAATTCTTATATAATGTACTTATTTTATTTGTAATGTATAGTGTGTGGGTATGGGTAAAAAAGATTTTTTCTTAGAAGATATAGCTCTTGATGATTTTTCCGATGAATTGGGTGTTGTTGAGCGCCCTCTTTCTGAAAAATTATTTCGTGTATTTATTATTGTGGTAGGAATTATAGTATGTGGTGTAGGAGTACGGATCATTTTCTTTGGGGGAATTCATGGTGCGGAATATCAGAGTAGGTCTCTGGCGAATGCGGGGCAGGGAACCATCCTGAATGCTCCTCGAGGAATTATTTACGATAGATATGGAGTTCCCCTGGTAACAAATAAACCAAGTTTTTCAGTATCTATTAATTTATCAGAAATATTAAAGACGCCCGAGGCAATTCAGAACACACTCGAACAAATTAATAGTATTCTCCCTCTTGATATTACCCAGATAAAAGAAAAAATTATTAAGGCCGATCTAGAACGTCAGGCTTACTACCCTTTATTTAGAAACGTATCATTGGAGTCAGTTATTGATCTTAAAAAATTACAAAACAAAGCACTTGCCATAGAAGATGGATTCTCGCGAGAATATATAGACGCACCAGCCTTCGCTCATCTTATCGGTTTTACTGGTTTAGTAAGTGAGGGGGATCTTGCTCGTGATAGTAATCTTCGTTTGAATGATGAGATTGGAAAGATGGGATTAGAAATTCAATACGACGAATTATTGCGAGGAATAAATGGGGCCCGCATACAATTTCGTGATGCACGAGGAAATGCTATTGGTCCCGAGAGTACCACTGCGCCTATAGGGGGAGCTCATATGTATACCACGATTGACGCAGGATTACAGAAGGAATTCTATACAGTCATGAAGAAGAGACTGGTGGATTTAAATAGAACATCGGGAGTGGGTATTGCTATAAATCCACAAACAGGAGAGATATTGTCTCTTATTAATTTTCCTGATTTTGATAATAATGCGTTATCGGCGAAATTATTTTCTGATCCCACAAACCCAACATTCAATAGAGCTGTTGCGGGGGTGTATAGTCCTGGGTCAACTATAAAGCCGCTGGTGGGGTTTGGTGCTTTAGAAGAGGGAGTTATTGATCCATTGAAATCAATTTATTCACCGGGATATATCGAGCTTCCCAATCCATATACACCATCAAAACCATCACGATTTTTAGATTGGAAACCTCAGGGGTGGGTAAATCTATATTCAGCATTAGCGCGATCAAGTAATGTATATTTTTATGAAGTAGGGGGCGGGTTTCAGGAACAAAGAGGGTTAGGTATAGAATTATTAAACAAGTACTGGAAAGCCTTTCAATTGGATAAAAAAACAGGGATTGACTTGCCTGGTGAAGTTGCGGGAGTATTACCGAACGCAGAAGAGAAAGAAGCTCGTACAGGTCAAATATGGCGCATAGGAGATACCTATAACGTATCTATTGGGCAGGGGGATCTTCGTATTACCCCCCTAGAGCTCATTCGATATATTTGTGGAATTGCGAATAAGGGAAAATTACCGCGTCCCTTTATTGTGCAAACCTCAAAAACAAGTGGGGGTAATATTATATATCAAGCAACCCCTTCATTTGATGAAATTGTGGCAAAAGATCAGAATAATTTTAATGAAATCGAGTTAGGAATGTTGGCTACAGTAAAACAAGAATATGGAACAGCGCACATACTCAATACTATTCCTATGAATATTGCCGGAAAAACAGGGAGCGCTCAGATTCAAAATAATACAAAAGAAAATGCATTCGTTGTTGCGTATGCCCCTGTACCAAATCCATCTATTGCTTTATTGGTGCTTATAGAAGATGCGCAACAGGGAAGTTTAAATGCGGTTCCCGTAGCTCGAGATGTGTTAGAGTGGTATTATCAAAATAGAGTTGCGACATCTACAAAACAATAGGCTTTTGCTTTGCTTTTTAGGGGTGGTATGGTATACTATGCACATAAGAAAGGTCGTTAATCAATCGCAAGATATATGAAAAAACAAGATTTTGTTGAAGTAGTAATGAACGCGGGTGGCATTGAGGTTAAGAAAACCGCAGCCGCTGTCATTGATGCTATTTTTGAAACCATTATCAAAACTATGAGCAAGGGTGAAGAAGTTGCCATTGCTGGTTTTGGTACATTTAAGGTTTCAAAACGTGCAGCACGTGAAGGGGTAAATCCTCGCACAGGAGAAAAGATTCATATTGCGGCTTCAATCAAGCCAAAATTCCGCGCTGCAAAGGCCTTAAAGGAAGCAGTACAATAAATTACGATTGATATCTCTCGAGAGATATAATAAAAATCCCATCTTTTTGATGGGATTTTTATTATAGGTGTCATTCTATATATGAGGAATTTCTATTTGAGATAACTTTTTACGTTTGAACTCATTTTCATAAATATATCGTATACTGATTTAATAGAAGTGATCGATTCGGTAACGGTTTTTTGTATATAGTCTTGTATAACTTCAGAAGAGGAGTCCGTTGAACTATGAGTAGTGCGGAGAGAATCTCCTTTTTCTTTTTCTAGTTTCTTATAGAGTGCGTCTAGATATTCAGTTGAGCTCCCTGTTTCAGGTGTCGTGTATGCATATAAGATAGTCTCTTTTGATAGGTCGTTAAACTCACGTGCTTGAGAAAGCTCAAGTGAAGCTTTTTCAAATAACTGTTTCAGAGTTTGTGAACGAGTTAGTTTTTGTGTGTATATTTTATCTACATCAAGTTTAATCTTTGCAAGACGATCATCGCCCACCTTAAGCATGTCGGTAATATTAAATGTTGCCACAATTACATGAGCTTTTTTGATAAGAGGATCAATTTCTTGTGTTTTTTTCTGTTCTATATCGCGTGCTATATTTTTAAGTAATGAGGAGGTAAGATTGGGATCGTTGGTAATGCGATTGTACACCTCAGTATAATACTCTTGTGTTGCGTCAAAAGAGGAAAGAATTGAATCATGAATTTGTTTCCAATCATCTGAGTTGGGAAGTTGTATTTTTTCAAATTCATCTCGTGCCGTCGCTGTTTGCTTTTGGGTTGCGGTGACTATAGCGGTGAGTATTTTACGACGTAACTGTAACTCTTGGAGATCCTTGTCTTGCTGAGGAATGGTGATACTATCTTGTAACTCAAATAACTGACGTATCTGATCTTTTATTTCAGTGAGTTGAGAAGAGGTTGTGTCTTTTGTTTCTGCATATACTGTGGGTGTTTGTAAGCCATATGATCCCACTATACCGCATATAACAATAAGAGCGGTGAGAGAAGTATGAAGTATACGATGGATGTGGCGCATAGGAATATATTTCTTTAGTTACTTAATTGATTAATAAGTGCATTTATTTGAGTGGTATCGTCAGAGGGAGTCGAAATTGTTTCCTGGAGTGCCGTGGCTTCTGAGGTAATAATGGTATCATTGAGATGATTAAACTGTTTTTGAGACAATTGTTTCAACGCAGCACTACTTTCTTGTGCTGTGGTGTCAAAATATCCCAAGCGAGAGAGTTCAATATTCATGTTTGAATTCAACATTTCTGCTTCAGCGGTAATGCTTTGAGGACTTAATCCAGGGAATAACACAGGAGATAATTCATGAGTCGCGTACAAAGAGATGATAAGGATAGATAATCCAATACCTATAAATGACCCAATACGCACAATTGATGAGAATCCATATTGTAATTGTACGTCCCATGAAGGAGTGATTGTCGTTTTTTGTGAAAATGATTTATATGGAGTAGAAAGAATAATTCGTTTTGAATCTTGAGAAAACTCCGCGCGCGGATGAATGCGTCGGAATTGTTCTAATTGTGTTATTAATTCTTTTGTATTATTGAATTTCATGACTTTTTTCTAATTGTTTCTTCAAATTACGGAGCGCTCGATGTTGTAAGACACGAATCGTTCCCTCATGTTTTTTTAGGGCAGAGGCAATTTCTGCATTTGAGAGCCCTTCGACAAACCGCATGATAAGTATATCTTGTTGATCTGGATGAAGAGTTCGCAATGCAACTTGAATCTGCTCTAGTTGGAGTTTTGTTTCAAGGGAGTCAGCAACATCATCGAGAGAGGGGTGAAGATCCTCGTTCTCTTCATTTAAGGAAAGAGAAACATGTTTTGTTCGATAATGGTCAATAACACGATTTCGAGCGATTTGGTATAACCAACTTGAAATAGGGAGTCCGTGCTCCTGAAATGATCCAATATTTTGCCACGCACTGAGAAATACCTGATGCGTGAGATCCTCAGCCTCCTCACGATGGCTTACTCGTAGATACACAAACCGATAAATAAGGGGTTGATACGTATCATATAGTGAGCCGAAAGCTGAGGATTCTCCCGCAATGGCTTTTTTCAGAATTTCGTGTTCATCTGTCAAACGAGCATCTACCATAGATAACGAATAAGTTAGTGAAATGTTACGACTATTTATAGTCCACAAAACCCCACGAGGGGCTTACAGTATAAGTATGACATAGAATATAAAAAGGTAAAAGTAAATGAACGCATCCTATCGTGTACAATATAATTTTAAATTTCAAAATTCTTTTGCTATCATGGTGAGAATGAAGCATCACCGAAAACATTCCATACAGATTTTTATCATAGTTCTTGTAGTACTGATTGCCATACTTGCGGTATACACGTATGCACAGGGGAGTCGCTCAACCATAGTTACTCCCCTTGATGTAGTATCTCTACCCTCTGTCAGTGATGCACCATATACTTCATCCACACCAACGCAACTTTCTGTATGTACCTCAGAAACAATTTTTTCAGAAGCAGGTGATGAACGATGGTGTGATGAACTTCCTCTTATAAGTCGTATGCGATTGTTTCAGATAGACTTAACACATGAAAAAATTCTATTTTTTCAATATGGAATACTACAAAAAGTATTCCCCATTGCCTATCAAGCTCCGTATGGAAAATGGTTTCAAACTCCTACGGGATTTTTTGAGATAGGAGTGAAACGTGAGAAATTTATGTCATCTATTTTTCCCGTGTGGATGGAGCACGCGGTTCAGGTATATGAAGATTTCTTTATTCATGGTATTCCATATCATTCTGATGGAACAAAAGTTACGAGTCAATTTTCGGGAGGGTGTATTCGTTTAGAAGATACGGTTGCAGCAGATTTTTTTACGACTACTCAAAAGGGAGATGTTATTGTTTCTTATCTGTCTCTTTCAGATGCACAAGTGCAGGAAGGATTTTTCTCTCCCGTAGATACGAGCTCTTTTTGGATACGACAACGATTCAATTCTCCTCTCAAAACTGACTGGTCTTGGTATGAAGATAAACAATATAACTACATACAGCATGCGGGCGTTGATTTTGCTTCCCGTGAGACTGCTCAAGATCTTTCTGTTCATGCAATCGCATCGGGAACAGTTGAGGCTATAATCTCTAATGGTGTGGACGATGGAGGATTAGGAAATACCATTATTATGTCTCACCTCATCGAGGGTAAAAAGAAGTATGTCTTATATGGGCATCTTGCATCTATAGTATCTACTCAGATAGGGGCTCCTATAAAGGGTGGGGATGTGTTAGGAGTTGCGGGAAATACCGGGTATGGATGTGCCTATTGGCGCGTAGGAGAAGATGGATGTGATAAGACGGGGGATGCAGATGTGCACTTACACCTTGAGATAAAAGACAAACCTATTCTTGCTTCTCCTCTATCAGATACCTGTGTTCTTCCTTCCGGAAAGAAGACACAGTGCATTGGATACACGAGTACTAATCCAACGAGCTTCGGGTACAGTGATCCTCTGCCGATTATATTTTCATCAGGGGTGCTCCCTCATTCTTCTGTGACGGGTAGTTCTACACCATAGTATATGTATACACAGCGAATCAAAAATGGAATTCTTTTTATAATAATATTCATATCGGTCTTGGCCGTGTTTATGGTATGGCATAGTATGGGTATACCAACACCAATTTCAGAGGACCCTACATTTATAGCAGCTCCTACAATTCACATTGGTGTTACCCATCAGTTTCTTGCAAATGTAGTAAAAGAAATTGGAGGAGGATATGTGACCGTGGTGCGTATTAAAGAACCAAGTGGTTCTCTCGAAGACACAGCGGACGTATGTCGTGAATCTGTGGTATTTTTTGGCTTAAGCGCTGATGTTGATGGATGGGTAAAAGAACTGTGTGGATCGGAAAATGATAAAACGGCAGTTGTTTTTTTGGATACATATGGGGATGCCTTGGTTCACGATGAATCTACAGCAGATACACTCCCCCCTACAAAATCAGAGGATGTCTCTGAGACGAAAGGGGGATATTATTGGCTTACCACACAAGGGGGAAAAGATATGGTACGTGCCATTGCAAAAGTCTTAAGTGAGATAGATCCTGTACACAAAGTATCGTATTTAGATGCAGCGTATGCGACTGCCTATCAACTGGATGATGTGTATGGTTCTATAAAAGATAAAATATATAATTTACGAATGGCTCCTGTGATTGTATGGGGTCAAGGATGGGAAAATATTATCGCGGAGTATGAGGGAAAAATTGTAAAGACAATACCTCCTCCACAAGATGATCAAGAGAGAGAACTATATATAAAAGAAATAGCAAAAGATCTCATGGATAATTCACGAACGATAATTGTGGGGGATACCTCTCTTCCATTTGACGAATTAAAGAATTTATATAGAGACGGGGGACGTCGTATAGTGTTGCTAGATCCCTGGGGAGATTTTTCTGATATTTGGCCGTATAAAGTTTTTGTGCAACAAAATTTGCTTCGTATAACTCAGGCGCTATGAGAAGTGATTGGGATTTTTTGATTAATCCACGGGTCGTTGTATAGAGAGGTAAGGACCCCTCTTTTTTATTGAAAAACACCTTAGTATATGCTATACTAAAAAAGTACTCAGAAGAGTAAAAAGACCACTTAAATAAAGGTTATTATGACAGAATCAATAGAAACACCCGCTCTTTCGAAACATAAGAAACGAGTGTTGTATATATGGCTTGGATTAGTAGGGGTAATAATTTTAGGTGTCTTGCTTATGCTCAAGCCGTTTTCTCGTGAACAGGATAAAGTACAACAGTTACGAACCATGGGTGCTGATGAGCAAAAGACAGATCAAGCCGCTTCAGATGTTTCTCAATATATACAAGATGAACGTGCGTTGAAGGATATCGATCAATCATTAAAAGATTTTCAGGCAATTCCTTAATTTCTATTATTTATGAATATAAAACGATACATAGTACTCGTGTGTATGGCGCTCATGGTGGGAGTGGGGGTTCCCGTGTCGGTACAAGCAGAATCGGCAATAATTACTCAAAAGAAATTTTTAACAAACGCAGTACAAACATTTTTACAACGAGCGAATGCAGTGCAACGCATCATTCAGAAACGTACCGATATATTTACACAAGATATTCAAGATGAACTCCTCGATAAATCAAATGAAAGTATTGTTGCTTTTACAGGATATCTAAATGATATTGAATCAGCACAGACAGTCGATGAACTACGAACACTTGCCGGGGTTATTTATACCTATCGTACAACTGAAGATACTATTCTCAGACACAAGATACTTTCTGCATACGTGATGTATTTTGAGAAGACAACTCAGCAACTCATTATTTCTCGTTATCAGAATGTGCAAAATAAAATCGTATCCGCAAAGAATCAGGGGAGAGATACGAGTTCTATTGAAATAGTTTTTGCACACGCAACAAGCGCTTTAAAAAGATTACAGGATATTATTACTACTCTGCACGAGTCGTTACAAAACCAAGAGGGGGAAGAAGTTGTTTTTGTATCTCTTGATAAAATAGAAAAAGGACTTGCGGATATACAGGAACAGGTAACGTCTTTATACAGTACGTTTAGAAAAATCTCTATACAAGGAGATGCGGTTCTTGAGCTAGACACAGAAGAGCGAAATATACGAAATGCACTTCCTTCGTGGTAATGATAAAAAATAAGGAAAATATAAAACACCCCCTTTGGGGGTGTTTTATATTTTTATATCTTGAGCGGGTAAGCGGAATCGGTCTCGACTAAACTTTTGCCGTCGCAAAAGTTTGTCTAACCACCGACTCACCATGCTCGTTGCTACTCGCATATGCTCCGTCGTCCGATTTCGCACACAAATAAAGCAGTTTATTTGTTTTACCCGCATACATAAATAAAAAATCACCCCTCTTTAAACAGAAGGGTAATTTTTCATCTTGAGCGGGTAAGCGGAATCGGACCGCCGTCTCGTCCTTGGCAAGGACGCATAATAGCCACTATACGATACCCGCACATATATTCTATTTAGAATATATGTTGTGCGCCCACAAGGATTCGGACCTTGGACCATCTCCTTAAGAGGGAGCTGCTCTACCAGCTGAGCTATGGGCGCTTGTTCTTATCTTAAGGAAGATTGTCTCATATTCTTTTCATTTTTTCAACAGTTTATGGGGGTGGGTTTGTTTTTAGGGCTATTTTATTCATTTTTGTATATATTGACTTTTATGACTTATTATGATATAATACACTCATAGAACATTGAAAAGCGTGTGATAGTTAATTGAGCTCATCGTGTGGGTGGTCTCAATCAACTATCACATTATATAAGAGGAAAAAAATGAAAAAGTTAGTATTAGTTGCTTTGTTTGTTATTTTATCTACATCATTTATTTCTGCGCAAACATTTAATCTGAATGGTATAAATGCCGAAGCTCATGTCTTTGCTGGAATGAATATTCCGACACAGGATGTAAGTAAGGATCAGTTTAAATTTGATTATATGCGTTTGCATGTAGATCTTTCAAATGATCAAATTAAGGTACAATTTCGCCACGATTTCTCAAGTGGTAAGATTCAACTAGCGAATGTGTCAAAAACATTCGGTAATTTCACAGTTACCGCTGGTCGTTTCTTAGACCCAATCTGGTATTTATTTCCAGCACCCCATATGATGTCGCAGACTGCATATGCGTCATCAGTAAATTCATTTACTGTGCTGGATGATGGTATCTCAATGCAGTATGACGATGTATTTAATGATAAAAAAGTAACGGCGAGAATTTCAGTATTTGACTGTGATGGAAATAGAAATGTTTCCGCATCGGTTGATGTAACATTAAGCGAAGGCACTCATATAGGATATTTCTTGCAGACGCGGGGAAACAAAAAAGGATTTGGATTGATGGCAAAAAGTGCTTTTCATTCACTATTGAATGTAGAAGGAGGGATTGTCTCTCGGCCAACAAGCTCTAGCGCTCCTGTGGAATTCTACGCGCAGAACCAGGCTAAGCTTACTGATAAGATTAGCGTATGGTTACAAGGAGATTTTGAGGCAAATTCAAGTACTACAAATACTGTTCGCACTATGGTTGGTGCGGCATATCAATATTCGACCAACAGTCACCTGAAGTTGTTCTACAACTTCACTGAAAAATTGGTTGTTGCGAAAGTTACTTTTTTCCTCTAAATTGCACATTGAAATTGAGCCGCTCACGAGCGGCTCTTTTCTTATTTCTTTTGGATACTTTTCGAATACCCTTCGAATCTACGATATGCTAACTATAAAAACACACCATTTAAGAAAATGATGTATTTTTATAGTTGTACACCCGGAGGCCTGCCTGCCGGTAGGCAGGGATTCGGTCTCACCTCTCGTTTCGCCGTCGCTCAACTCGGGTTGACCACCGACTCGTTATGCTCACAGCTGTTCGCATACACTCCGTCGTTCGAATCCTCACGAACGCAAAGCAGTTTGCGTTCTCGGGTTTTTAATTTAAAAACCGCCATATAGACGGTTTTTTAAATTGTACACCCGGAGGGATTCGAACCCCCAATAACTGCTTCGAAGGCAGTTGTGATAATCCATTTCACTACGGGTGCGTGGAAAATCTATGTGGATTCAGTGTATACTATATACGATATGCAAATCAATATAGTTGTTCCTTTTGAAGTGCGAGATATTATACGAACTCTCCAAGAGAGAGGTTTTTTGGCATATATCGTGGGGGGGTGTGTGCGAGATATAATTTTAGGGATAGAGCCAAAAGATTGGGATATCACCACAAGCGCTACTCCAGAGCAGATCCAAGAAATATTTCCTGAAAGTGTATACGAAAATAAATTTGGAACCGTGGGGGTGAAGATAAAAACATCTAATGAAAAGGTGAAGATAATTGAAGTCACCACCTTTAGAACAGAATCGGGATACGTAGATTCTCGTCATCCTGAGACTGTTACCTTTGTCACCACCGTGGGAGAAGATTTATCGCGGAGAGATTTCACAGTTAATGCAATGGCGATTGAATTTATTACTCATGATGAAAAGCCAGAATATAAAATTATTGATTTATATGCAGGACAAAAAGATTTAGAAAAGAAAATAGTTCGTGCAGTGGGGGATGCACAGGAACGATTTCATGAAGATGCGCTCCGTATGTTGCGTGCAATCCGGTTTTCTTGTCAGCTCGGAACGGGATGGGTTATAGAAAAAGAAACCCAAGAAGCAATACAAACACTCGCTCCTTCACTAAAAAATATATCGCAAGAACGTATTCGTGATGAATTTGTAAAAATACTCATGACTCCTCAGGGTGCCTGGGGAGTAGAATTGTTGTATCGATATGGATTACTAGAGTATATCGTTCCTGAGTTATTGGAGGGTGTGGGTGTAGGACAAAACAAGCATCATATTTATACCGTGTGGGAACACAACCTTCGCGCACTCGCGTATGCGATTGATAAAAATTATGCACTTGAAATTAGATTGGGTGCATTACTTCATGATGTGGGAAAGCCACGCACGAAAGGAGGAGATGGCCCGAACAGCACATTTTATAAACATGAATATGTGGGAGCGCATATGACACGGGGGATATTAAATCGGTTACGTTTTTCAAAACAGATTGTTTCTTATGTAACGCATTTAGTCAAAAATCATCTATTTTATTATAACGTTGATGAAGTGAGCGAAGCGGGGGTACGGAGATTTATTAATCGGGTGGGGATTGAAAATGTAGATGATCTTATAAAAATTAGAGAAGCAGATCGAATTGGATCGGGGGTGCCCAAAGCAGTGCCGTATAAATTACGCCATCTTTTATTTATGATTGATAAAGTACGTCGCGATCCTATTTCTCCCAAAATGCTTGCGGTCGATGGGACTCAAATTATGGAAGCTCTGCGTTTAAAACCAAGTCCGCGACTGGGGTGGATTTTAGGTATCTTATTGGAAGATATTTTAGATGATCCTCAAAAAAATGTCACAGAATTACTTATTGCACGAGCAAAGGAATTAAATCTTCTCAATGAAGATGAAATTAAAAAATTATATATAAAATCAAAAGAACGAGCGCAGGAATGTGAAGCGGGGATTGAGGGAGAAATGAAAAAGAAACATAAAGTATAATACATAGTTTTCTCTCATGTAGTTTATTTTTATATAACTTCATCTCTTTTTTTCCTCCCTTCCATTCCTCTCTTTTACTATAATTCTCTTTTCTTATTTCTCATCTTCCATATTTTTTCGCGATCGCGAAAAAATATGGAAAAGTCTATAAAGCAACACAATACTCTGTTTTTAGTTTCTGATGCAGACATACTATGAGAAAATATTGTATACTATAGCTAATCTCATCGTGTGATTATCTCTTATGCAATCTTTCTTAAAAAAATCTTCTTTTCCTTTCAGAAACGCGAAGCGTTTCATACGGAGTAAGTCTTCCTTCACCCTCATCGAACTCCTCATAGTCATCGGTATCCTCGCTATCCTCACCGCAGCCGTCGTCATAGTCCTCAATCCCACAGAATTACTCAAACAAGGCAGAGATAGTACCCGTATGACTGAT
>Ga0172380_10000656_pt1 | contig 64427 bp, 55 predicted proteins | sample Leawe162metaG_FD_119747 | JGI IMG/M metagenome (GOLD analysis project Ga0172380, IMG submission 119747) | Leachate microbial communities from a municipal landfill in Southern Ontario, Canada - Leachate well 162 metaG | ecosystem: Engineered > Solid waste > Landfill > Unclassified | place... | reverse complement strand
GTGTGGAGTGTAATCACGAACACACGAGCCAATCGGGGTACTGACCCTGTAAGGGTAGACATCCCTAGTGCGCGCACACGAACGAAGTGAGTGTGGAAGCAAGCAAGTGTCAAAACACTTGCGACTAGGGGTCGAAGCCCGATTGAGCCTAGTGTGGAGTGTAATCACGAACACACGAGCCAATCGGGGTACTGACCCTGTAAGGGTAGACATCCCTAGTGCGCGCACCAAGATGGCGTATTGATTAAAGGAATTACTATTTTTATTTTATGAATCAAAAAAGATACTGGTTAAGAGGTCTATTGGCTGGCTTAATGATACCAATTTTTTTACAAATTATTGTTAATATATTTGGTGGGTTAGGATGTATGGGATTCTTTAGTGGCGTAAGCACCTCAGTTTTTAGTAGCTTTATGTGTCCACTTTTAGAGTGGAAAATTGTTTATTATATAGTAGCGTTGGAATTTTTTCCATTGTGGTTAATTTCAGGTCTTATACTTGGCTGGATCTATGGAAAGATTAAAAACAAACAAAAAATTGATATGAGATAGTCTAATAATTTTGGATGTTTACATCATTTATTTAATTTTATGGGATTCTTTTTTCAATCACCAAAACCAAGAGTAACAAGAGAAGAATTTAGGCGCTTTGTACGTTCTGGTCTCGCTAGTCAAGGTTTACTTAAAAAAGAAATTGATTTTATAGAGGGCATGATAGAGGGTAGTATTGATAGTTCTATTGAAAGAGAGAAAGGTGTTGATGCGAGAGAATTAGATAGAATCGTTGTGTGGCTTAAAACAAATAAAACCCACACTTTGTCTCCTGCACAGATAGATATATTCGAAAAGGAGATGAAAAAAAGAATGGGCTAATGCCCTTTCTTTTTCTTCATTTTTCGTGTATTATTTTTACTTCGTTAATAGCAACATAATACATATATGATAAGAAATAAGAAGACAAAGATTGTCGCAACAATTGGCCCAGTTACAGAAAGTGAGGAGGTACTTACAAAACTTATTGAAGCTGGTTTAAATGTGATGCGTTTAAATTTTTCTCATGGTGACCACGCAGAACATCAGAAGAGGGTAGAAAATTTGAGAAAGGCTATGACAAAAACTGGTAAAACAGTTGCTATTTTGCAGGATTTGTCTGGTCCAAAAATTCGCATAGGTGAATTTTCTACAGAAAGAGTGCAACTCAAGGAGGGTTCTACTTTCACTCTTACTACAGAAAAAATTATTGGTGATGAGACAAAAGCATTTGTAAATTATCCTCTTTTACCAAAAGAAGTAGAAGTCGGTGGTTTTATTTTGCTTGATGATGGAAAGAAAAAACTTGAAATTATAGCCATAAAAGGTAATGAAGTTAAATGTAAGGTTATTGTTGGTGGTGATACAAAAGGACGTCGAGGTGTAAACCTTCCTGGTGCGCATTTGTCTATTTCTTCTATTACAGAAAAAGATAGAGTTGATCTCGAGTTTGGTATAAAAAATAAGGTTGATTATGTTGCACTTTCTTTTGTTAGAAAACCAGCTGATATCGCTGAGCTTAGGGAAATGTTAAACAAAGCTAAGAGTCAAGCTTCTATTATTGCAAAAATAGAAACACCAGAAGCAGTTGAAAATATTGATGAAATAATAAATTTGGCTGACGGTATTATGGTGGCTCGTGGAGATTTGGCTATTGAGGTCCCAGCTGAAACGGTACCTATGATACAAAAAATGATAATTGAAAAGTGTAATATGGCTGGAAAGCCAGTTATTACGGCCACACAGATGCTTGAGTCTATGATAAAAGCTCCGGTACCTACACGTGCTGAGGTTTCTGATATTGCGAATGCAATATTAGATGGTACAGACGGCATAATGCTTTCAGAAGAAACAACTCTTGGTAGTTTTCCTGTAGAGGCGGTGTCTGTCATGGCTAGAGTGGCATTAGAAATAGAAAAGAATTATCCAGAGAGAGAAATCTCAAATGATTGTTATGCTGAAGTAACAGACGTTGCGGATTCTATTACAGGTTCTGTGGTAAAAACTGCTCATGATATTGAAGCAAAAATAATCGTTGCCCTTACTGAATCTGGTTTTACGGCAAAAATGATATCTCGTTTCAAGCCTGAGCCATTAGTTTTGGCGCTAAGTCCAAATGAGAAGACTTGCCAAAAACTGGCGCTGTCTTGGGGTTGCCAGCCAGTTTTAATTGAAAGATACAAAACTATAGATGATGTATTTAAGATGGTTAGACAGTATGTTGTAAAAAATAAATTGGCTGTAAAAGGTGATAAAGTAGTTATAGCTGCGGGGGCTCCTTTTAATAAGAAAGGGGTAAAAACAAATACTATTTTAGTAGAAGAGATTTAGTTTTAATTTAGGTTTTTCCAAATCACCCCAGTTCTCATTTCAAGAACTGGGGTGATTTGCTTATTGTCTTCAAAAAAAGTAAGCTTATATTTTGTAGGGGCATGTGGCGGAATTGGTATACGCGTACGTTTCAGAAGCGTATTCCGAGAGGATTGGGAGTTCGAGTCTCCCCATGCTCACATTTAAATTATGGATTATAAAAACTATTTTAATAAAAAGAAAATTACTCTAATGGGTTTGGGGCTTTTGGGACGAGGTGTTGGTGATGCGAAGTTTTTGGCTGAATGTGGCGCGGATATTATCGTTACAGATATAAAAAAAGCTGAAGAGTTAAAATCTAGTTTAGATGAATTAGCTGGATTCAAAAATATAAAATTTGTTTTAGGGGAACATCGACTAGAAGATTTTCGTGATAGAGATATGATTTTAAAATCTGCCGGAGTACCGATTGATTCTCCATACATTATAGAGGCTAGGAAAAATAATATTCCTATTGAAATGAGTGCGTCTCTTTTTGTACGTTTGTCTGGCGTTAAGATTGTTGGTGTAACCGGGACTCGTGGCAAAACAACGGTAACCAATTTAATTTTTAGTATTTTAAAAGAATCAGGATTTTATAAAAAAGTTTTTTTGGGTGGCAATATTAAAGGAGTCTCAACTCTTTCTTTTTTGAAGGATGTGCAAAGTAGCGATATTGCTGTTTTGGAATTGGATTCTTGGCAATTGCAGGGCTTTGGTGAGTCTGGTATTTCACCAAACATATCTGTTTTTACAACTTTTATGCCAGATCATATGAACTATTACAAAAATGATCTAGATGCTTATTTGAATGACAAGGCGCAGATTTTTTTGTATCAAAAGCATGATGACAAATTAATTCTGGGAGATACTATCGCAGAGACAGTTCAACAAAAATATGGTTCCAAAATAAAAAGTACAATAGTTGTCGCTGGTAGGGGGCTTTTGCCAAAAGATTGGGAAATAAAACTTCCGGGAGAATACAATAAATATAATATTTCTATCGCTATTGCTACAGGTCTCGCGATGAATATAAACATAGATTTAATAAAAAAAGTTGTTGAAAATTTCTCACCTATTGAAGGGCGTTTGGAATATAAAATGACTATAAAAGGTGTAAAAGTTTATAATGACACTACAGCTACAACGCCAGACGCGACTGTTGTCGCGCTCAAGTCTTTGGCAAATCTCGAAAAAGGAGAAAAAGTGGTTTTGATTATGGGTGGGGCTGATAAACAGTTGGATATGAATGAGCTTATCGCTATTTTGCCTGTTTATGCAAAATCGGTGATACTTTTGCCGGGTACTGGTACTAGTAGGATAAAGTCTCAAATTTGTAGTTGCAATATAGATTTGGGTGTAAAAGAAGCCGAAGATTTGCAACACGCCATAAAAATAGCTTTTGCTGATACTAAGCCTGGTGATGTTTTGTTGTTTAGTCCAGCTTTCGCGTCTTTTGGAATGTTTAAAAATGAATATGATAGAGGAGATAGATTTAATGAAATTATTTCAAAAATGAATTAATTATTTATGGATAAAATAGATTTTAAAAAAATAAATAAAATACATTTTATTGGTATTGGTGGCATCGGGATATCAGCGATTGCTAGAATGCTACTTTTGCAGGGCAAGAACATAACAGGTACGGACATTTCTTTGTCTCAAGTAACGGATGAGCTTGAGAATGCTGGTGCGGTCATACATCAAGGTCAAAGTTTGGATATGGTTCCAAAAGACGCCGAGCTTATTGTTTATACAGCGGCTATTGAGGTTGCAGATCCAGAACTTTTTGGAGCTATAAAAAAACTTGATATTCCTTCGATTTCTTACTCCGAAGCTTTGGGTATTTACTCTAAAGACAAAAAAACTATAGCGATTTCTGGTACTCATGGCAAAACGACTACTACAGCTATGCTTGCAAAAATATTACTTGATTCAAAAACTGATCCTAGCGTAATAGTCGGTAGTTTGCTTATAGAAAATAAAACAAATTATGTTGCTGGCAAGGGGGAATATTTGGTTGTAGAAGCGGATGAGTATAGGCGATCTTTTCTTTCTTTGTATCCACGTATTTTGGTTATCAATAATATAGATAGTGATCATCTAGATTATTTCAAAGATATAAAAGATGTTCAGTCAGCATTTGCTTCTCTGGCAAACCGAGTGCCGGAAGACGGCGCTATTGTATGTGATTTGAATAATGAAAATATAAAAAAGGTTTTACATGGAGTAAAGGCAAAGATTTATGATTACAATGAGATAGATATTTCCAATGTGGTTATGACTTTCCCAGGTGAGCATAATCGACAAAATGCAAAATCTGCTCTGTGTGTCGCGAAAGTTTTGGGCATCGATCTTGCAATGGCTAAAAAATCTATAGAAAATTTCAAAGGTACTTGGCGCCGTTTTGAATTAAAGGGCAAGACCAATGGTGGCGCTCTGGTTTATGATGACTATGCGCATAATCCACAAAAAGTTCGTTCTGCTATTGCTGGTGCAAGAGAAATGTATCCAAACAAAAAAATTCTTGCAGTCTTTCAGCCTCATTTGTTTAGTAGAACAAAGTTTTTACTCAAAGAGTTTTCTGAAAGCTTTGCGCAGGCTGATGATGTTATTTTGCTTCCAATATATCCAGCTAGAGAAGCTTTTGATCCAAGCATAAACAGTGACATGCTCGCTGATTTGTTACAAAAAAAGGATGTCAGTGTGTGCGTTGCGAAAAACATAGAAGATGCTTCCAAAATTATAAACAATAAAATTTTTGATATTTGTTTGATTATGGGTGCTGGTGATATCACGGCTCTTGGGGATATCTTAGTCAAAAAAAATTAGCCTTATTTTTAATTTTTCTGTTATAATTAATACATGATTAAAAACAGAATTATTATTTTCTTGGGTGTGGCTGTCGCTATTATTCCTTTTACTGGTTTTCCATCTTTTTGGCGTGATATAGGTGTTATTGCTTTTGGGTTTGTTATTTCAACTCTCTCTTTTTTGGTTATTCGTGATGCGGTTCAGGACTACAACAAAGGACGTGTTAGAGATATTTCTGAACCAGTTCCAACTTTTGTCAAAAGTCCTATTAGCTCTATGGGTGTAGCAACAGAGACGGTATCTAATAATTCATAAATAAAATTTTAGCATGTCAAAACTGCCAAAAAATATAATGGTAATGTTTGGAGGCAGGTCTGGTGTTTTTGTTTTACTTATTTTAGCTGGTCTTTTTTCTATAATTTATTTTTTTGTGCCGAGATTGTTTATAGAGGAGTACGATTCTAGGTCGTTGGCAACGGTTGTGTCTGCTACATCCACAGCATCTAGCACCCCAATTTCAAAGGTAATTGTAAATACTATTTCTGTAGAGGAACAAGCTGTCGAGGTAGAGCATATTAAAGCTCCTGAACAATTGAAGGCTATTTATATGACTAGCTGGGTTGCTGGTGTAAAAAGTTTAAGAGACAAACTTGTAAAAATTATAGACGATACAGAAATCAACTCTGTGGTTATTGATATCAAAGATTACACAGGAATGGTGGCTTTTGATGTTGATGATAAAATACTCGGTGATCTTGGTACTGAGGAAATACGTGTGAGAGATATGCGCCAATTCATAAGTGATTTACACAAAAAAGGTATTTATGTAATCGGAAGAATTTCTTGTTTTCAAGATCCACAGGTTGTTAAGCATAGACCAGACCTCGCTGTCAAAAGGTCTAGTGATGGTGGTGTGTGGAAAGATCGCAAGGGGATTAGTTGGATAGATGCTGATTCAAAAGAAATGTGGGATTATCTTGTATCTATTGGCAAGGCTTCTTATGAGGCTGGTTTTGATGAGCTTAATTTTGATTATATTAGATTTCCTTCGGATGGGGATATGAAAGATATTGCTTATCCTTTTTCTGGCAAGCAAATAAAATCTTTAGTGATTAGAGATTTTCTTGCCTATTTGAGAGAAAAGCTCGGCAATACTGGAGCGGTGTTATCTGCTGATCTTTTTGGTATGACAACCACAAATACTGATGATTTGAATATAGGACAAGTGCTCGAGTACGCACTTTATTCTATGGATTTCGTTTATCCAATGGTTTATCCATCACATTATCCAGCGGGCTTTGCTGGTTACAAGAATCCAAATGCTGTGCCATATGAAATTATAAAAAAGAGTATGGGTGATGCTGTAAAAAGAGCAATAGCAACTTCTTCTATTTTTAAGTTACCTGATTCAGAAATTATTTCTGTTGGTACTTCTACTCCAGTTTTGTATTCAAAACCTTCATGGGATAAAAATAAATTGCGTCCTTGGCTTCAGGATTTTTCTTTGAGCACGCCCGCTTACGGAGTAAAGGAGATTAAAGACCAGATAAAAGCTACTTATGATGTTGGTTTGAATTCTTGGTTATTGTGGTCTGCTTCAAACAAATATACTGTTGGTGCTCTAGGTACGGAATAGTTTTCCACAGTTTTTCTATTTTGTTTTATTTTATAGGTTTATAATTAGAAGGAATAGGGTTCTTTTTTTGGAAAGGGGTCACCGATGCCAGATAGCCAAACTGTCCGTGCGCCCACATGGTACATTCAGTTTTTGGAGTGTTTGAATAGGGAAGATTTGGTACGTGCGCAGGAGATATTGAATATGGTTCAGTCAGATGATCTATTCTGGCATAGGGCCAACATTGAACTTGCTGAGGCGAGATCTTGCGTATCGCGTCAGTGACACACGACTGTTCACTTAGTTTATTTTTCGCGGTCCCTTTGGAGGGGGACTGCTTTTTTTAAAAAAAGTGATATAATATGTCACAGGTTATTTCTATGCCAGAAAATAAGATTACATATTTTGCAGAAACAGATTCGCGTAATAAAAAATTGCCTTTTGGTATAAAGGCTAGTGATAGGTCACGCCATGTTTATATTATTGGTAAAACTGGCATGGGTAAATCTACTTTGCTTGAAAATATGGCAGTTCAAGACATTCAAAATGGTGAGGGCATGGCTTTCATCGATCCTCACGGCAAGACGGCCGATCTTTTGCTTGAATATGTGCCAGAATCTAGAATAAAAGATGTTATATACTTTGCTCCATTTGATACTGATTATCCAATTTCTTTCAACGTAATGGAAGATGTTGGCGCCGACAAGAGACACTTGGTATCAAACGGTCTTATGAGTGCTTTTAAGAAAATTTGGGTTGATGCATGGTCAGCCAGAATGGAATATATTTTAAATAATATTCTTCTTGCTTTGTTGGAATATCCAGACTCAACTTTGCTCGGTGTAAATAGAATGCTGGCTGATAAAGATTTTAGAAATAAAGTTGTAGCAAATATAACAGATCCGTCAGTTAAAGCTTTTTGGGTGGATGAGTTTGCCAAGTATGGCGAGAGGTATATGCAGGAGGCGGGTGCAGCTATTCAAAACAAAATCGGTCAGTTCGTGTCAAACCCTTTGGTTAGAAATATAATAGGTCAGCCAAAATCCACTTTTGATATTCGTAAAGTAATGGATGAAAAAAAGATTCTTATTATAAACTTGTCAAAAGGTAGGGTGGGTGAGGCCAATGCAAATCTTATTGGTTCTATGCTTATTACAAAGATATATTTGGCTGCCATGTCGCGTGCTGATTCTTCTGAGACCACGTTGCGTAAACTACCACAGTTTTATTTGTACGTGGATGAGTTTCAGTCTTTTGCCAATGAGTCGTTCGCTGATATTTTGTCAGAAGCTAGAAAATACAAACTCGCACTTACCATTGCTCACCAATATATAGAACAGATGTCTGATGAAGTGCGTGCTGCGGTTTTTGGTAACGTTGGTACGATGATATCTTTTCGTGTGGGGGCCTATGATGCTGATGTGCTTGAAAAAGAATTTACCCCACAATTTATTGCCGAAGATTTGGTTAATTTGGGTTTTACACAAATATATTTAAAATTAATGATTGACGGTGTGTCCTCACAGCCATTTTCTGCCACAACATTGCCTCCAATCAAAAAGCCAGATGCAAATTCTAAAGATCCTATTGTCAAAAGTTCCCGCGAACAGTTTGCTCGTACTAGAGAGTCTGTTGAAGAAGAGATAAGAAATTGGCACACATCGATTGCCTCAACCGGAAAATCAGAAAAAATAAATAAAGAACAAAATAATAGGGATGTGGGCAAAAAAGAGAAAGAAAAGAAAAATATTCCTATAAATGCTGAAGAGAAATCAATTAATGTCGAGCCAATTATAAAAAAGGAAGAAAAAAAGAATCCTTTTGCTGATGTAAAATTGTCGCCTAGAAGTAATTTAGATCAAGATAATAGAGGCGCGTCAAAAGAACCTATTTTAAAAACAAATGAATCTCAAAATATTTTGGGAAGAAAAGATCCAAAACAGCCTTCTCTAAAAAACTTGTCTGAGTTAAAAAAAGTTCTTGACGCAGTATCAAGCAAGGTTACAAAAGACAAAAATCCCACATCTGCTCAGGTTCCAAAAACACAAGAGACCAAGATTGGTACTGCCGGAGATTTTGGTGGTGGCGTTTCAGGTGAGTCAAAAAAGAAGACAAATGAAATACCAGAAGATGTCCTCAAGAAAATGCTTGAGGTTTAGCCAAAGTTTTTTATTTATTTTATTTTTCATATTTTTTCCTATAGTAATAAGGGCTGATGTTTATATTTCTGAAATAGCGTGGATGGGTACGGAAAATTCTTCTACAGATGAGTGGATTGAGTTACACAATGCTGGCAATGAGGCAGTTTCTCTCGATGGTTGGGTTTTGTCTATTTTGGACAAAAAAGATATCGTTTTGAGTGGCGATATTGCTTCTGGGGGTTATTATTTAATTGAACGTACAGATGATTCTACGGTTTCTAGTGTAGTTGCTGATTTGGTCGCATCGTTTGGTACCGGAATATCTAATACCGGTGAGACACTTGTGCTAAAAAATAATTCAGGTGGTGAAGAAGACAGGGTTATTGCTGGGAATGATTGGCAAAGTATTGGTGGAGATAATACTACAAAAGAAACTGCTCAAAAAAATAATAACTCATGGGTAACAGCGGTCGCCACTCCAAGAGCTTCTAGCAACAATCAGAGTAGTCCTACAGCCAGTGTCGCTTCATCTAATAGTTCTGTAGTAGATGATGATGGGGAATCATCAGAAATAAAATTTAATCCAGATGATATCGTGGTTAAAATATTCCCAAAAAAGAAAGTTTTTGTAGTCGGAGAGACAGCGACATTCTCTAGTTCAGTTACTGGTTTGCCGAGTAGGTTGGCGTGGTCTTTTGGTGATGGTACGAGCAAGGAGTATAATTTTTTTTCTAGCAATACAACTACAGAGCATATTTTTGATTTCCCCGGAGAGTATTTTGTTATTCTAGAAGCATGTAGGGGAGACCAGACTTTTTCAAATTCAGTCAAAATAAATATCCTAGATAACCCATTAGATATTTCTTTAGTCACTGGTGGAACTGGACGTGCATTAAAAATAAAAAATAATTCATCTCATGATATCGATGTATCTTTTTGGAAAATTAATTCCGCCAACCTTTCTTTTTCTTTTCCAAAGAATACCATCGTATTGGCCAAAAAGAGTTTGACAATTTCAGAAAAAGTTGTAGGATTTGAAATAGATAAAAATATTCTTCTTTTGGCTCCTAATGGGCGTATTTTTACTAGTTTAACAACTGATGCAGAATCACCAAAACCTTCTTTGGGGGGCAAAATAGAGCCAAATAAGGCACGTTTGGTGGTGGATAATGGTTTTGAGTCCGAAGGTGATACTAGTGACATATCAGATGTGGAGTCCGGTGTGCTTGATGTGCGTACTGGAAGTAAAGTTTTAGAGTCTTCTGAAAATAATTCATTTTGGCTCTGGCTCATTTTGTTATCGGCAGTTATAGTTATACCAGTTGTTTTTATAAATATTTTTAATAAAAAAGAGGATAACAAAAACATTATTACAATTATTGATTAAAATGTCAGAATCTGTAGATAAAAAAGAAATAAATATCTCAGAAAAACCTCAAAAAAAAGTTTTGGTTTTTTCTATTACATATCATCCCTTTATTGGTGGCGCTGAAGTAGCTGTGCGAGAAATCACTGATCGTTTACCCAACATTAAGTTTGATATGATTACTTTGCGTTTGGATCCAAAGCTTCCAAAATTTGAAAGAGTAGATAATGTGAATGTATATCGAATAGGATTTACTACGAGGAGCGGTATGACCTATCCTCCCAAGTTTCCTATAAACTTAAACAAAACATTATATCCGGTCATGGCTCTTTTTAAGGCGATTATTTTGCATTGGCGAAATCGTTATGATATTTCATGGGCGATAATGGCCAATTATGCTGGCTTCGCTGCTTTATTTTTTAAAATTATTAATCCACGGGTTTCGTATCTTCTAACTTTGCAAGAAGGGGACTCAATTGCCCATATAAAAAATAGGGTAAGATTTATTCCACATCTTTTTAAATGGATATTTACTTTTGCTGATGATGTGCAGGCCATATCTCATTATCTTGCTGATTTCGCAAAACATTTCGGCTACAAAAAGCAGGCTTATATTGTTTCAAATGGTGTTGACATTGCTCAATTTACAAAAAAATATCCAGTATATGAGCTTGATGCTTTAAAGAAAAAGTTAAATAAAAGTTTACCTTATGAAAGTTCTGCTGATGGTGAGATTCCTCCGCGCCGAGGAGATATCTTTTTGGTTACTACTTCACGTTTGGTAGAAAAAAATGCTGTGATAGATATTGTGGATGCTCTTGTTTATTTGCCTAACCACGTGAAGCTTTTGGTTTTGGGTGATGGTCCTGAAATGAAAAATATTCATAAATCCGCAAGAAGCAATAATGTGCTAGATAGGATACATTTTTTGGGTCTGGTGCCGTACGAAGATGTTCCAAAATATTTACAAATTTCTGATATATTTGTTCGCCCATCTTTGTCTGAAGGTTTTGGTAATTCTTTTGTAGAAGCTATGGCCGTTGGTTTGCCCGTGATAGCTACTCCAGTTGGTGGTATTCCTGATTTTCTTTTTGATCCAAAAAGAAACCCAGATAAACCATCTACCGGCTTGTTTTGTAAAGTGAAAAATCCAGAAAGTATCGCAAAGCAGGTTATGAATCTGATTGATAACCCAAAACTTAGGGATACTATTGTTCATAATGCTAAAAAAATGGTGCATGATAAGTATGATTGGAATATTGTAGCTCAAAAAATGCAACATATTTTCGGTGCAATTATCGATAAATAAAGTTATAATATAAGATATGAGGCCTTTGCGAATACTCATAGCTACCGGTATTTACCCACCAGATCTTGGTGGACCTGCTATGTATGCCAAAAGTATTGAAAATGAGTTTAGAAAGATGGGAAATACTGTTTCTGTGGTTTATTTTAAACTTGAGAAAAAGTTACCTACAGGTTTGAGACATTTGTTGTATTTTTTCCGTATTTTAAAGCCTGTATGGCAAAGTGATTTTGTTATAGCACTAGATACATTTTCTGTGGCCATACCAGCTGTTTTGTGTGTAAAACTTTTTAGAAAGAAAATTATTATTCGCACAGGCGGTGATTTTTTGTGGGAATCATATGTAGAAAGGACTGGTGATTTGGTACTACTGTCTCGTTTTTACGACACTCGTATGTCCAGTTTTAATTTAAAAGATAGAATAGTCTTTCGTTTGATTAAATTTGTTTTAAAATCAGTGGATGCTTTAGTGTTTAGTACTGTTTGGCAAAGAGATATATTTACTCCCGCATACGGTCTAGATTCTAAAAAGAATTTTATTATAGAAAATTTTTATGGAGAGAGAGTTGCTGTCGAAGATCAAAAAACAGATGGTAAAAAGATTTTTATTGCTACTACTCGGCCGATTAAATTTAAAAATATAGAGAATTTAAAAAAGGGTTTTGAGTTGGCTTCGCGTTTTGATAAAAATATAGTTTTGGATATTGAACCCGTAAAGCATGGTGATTTCTTAAAAAAAATCACCAATTCTTATGCTGTCATTTTAGTTTCTATTGGTGATATTAGTCCAAATATGATTTTAGATGCGATAAGCGTTGGCACGCCTTTTATTTTGACTCGAGAAAATGGTATTTTTGAAAGAGTAAAAGATATTGGTATTTTTGTTGATCCACTTAGTCCAAACGATATTAGAGATAAAATATTATACCTACTTCGTCCAGAAGTTTATTCTGAATTTAAGACGAAAGTTAAAAATTTTAATTTTCGGCACTCTTGGTCTAATATATGTTTTGAGTTTTTGTCGGTATACAAAAAGATAAATAAATAGTTATGTTGGATAAAAAAATAAAAGTATTAATGATCGGTTCTGATAGAAAGCTGTTTGATGTAAACTCGCCGTCAGCGAAGCGCATTTTATCTTATGGGAAAATAGTTGATGAGCTACATATTGTTGTATTTACTTTATCGAACAATTTGTTATCAAAAATTCAATTAGCCAATAATGTTTGGGTTTATCCTACAAATTCTTTTTGTAAATTAAAATATATTTTTGATGCCCATAAAATTGCTCAAAAAATAATTTATGATGCTGGTTTTGGGCAAAGTGATTTAGTTTCTGTACAAGACCCTTTTGAGTCTGGGCTTGCTGGTAGGAAAATCTCAATAGAAAATAAGCTTCCATTACAAATACAGATTCACACAGATATGTTTAGTCCATATTTTGCCAAGAATTCATTTTTGAACTTTTTGCGTATAAAATTGTTGGCACCTATGGTAATTAAGTACGGTACTAATTTTAGAGTAGTATCAGAGAAAATAGCTTCGGATTTGAATCGTATTTATAAAGTAAAAAAAGAGAATATTTTTATTTTACCAGTTAGGGTGTCTATAGATCTGCCATACCAAACAATAGAAAATAATCACCAATATACTCCATTTAATAAAAATATTTTAATCGTATCTCGTCTAACTGAAGAAAAAAATATATTTTTTGCTCTCGAGGTTTTTTCTGTGGTCGCCAAAAAGCTTCCAGATTCTGGTCTTGTAATTTTGGGTGATGGTTTTTTGAAAAGAGTTTTACAACAGTGGGTATATCGAAAGGGTCTTTCAAACAGGGTTAGTTTTATGGGTTTTGTAAATGACGTTAAACCATTTTATAGTTGCGTAGATGTTTTTATGTCGACCTCTTTGTTTGAAGGTTTTGGTTTGGCCATACTTGAGTCAGCTTTGGCAAAATTGCCAATAGTTTCTACTCCTGTAGGTATTGCTCCTGAATTGTTGAAAGGGCATGAGGACTTAATTTGTGATTTTAATAATGTGCAAAAATTTGCTTTAAAAATTGTTGAACTTTTGGAAGATAATAAAAAGTCGGTGCAGATTGGTGAAGATATTTATTCTAATGCGATTAAATTTATTAAAACAGAAGAAGAATATCTTTCGATGTATCAAAAGGCTTTAACAATGCATTTAAAATAAAATGAAAAAAATACTCATTTTTACTCAAAAAATTAATAAAAACGATCCAGTTTTGGGTTTTTTCCATAGGTGGCTATTAGAGTTTTCTAAGCATTTTGAATACATTACGGTTGTATGTTTAGAGGTGGGGGAATATGATTTGCCAAAAAATATAAAAGTTTTATCTTTGGGTAAAGAATCTGGTATATCAAAAATTAAATATATTTTTAATTTCTACAAATATATTTTGAGTGAAATTGGTAATTATGATTCTGTTTTTGTTCATATGAACGAAGAGTATGTACTTTTGGGTGGCTTGGTCTGGGGTCTTTTTGGCAAAAAAGTTTCCATGTGGAGAAACCACCACGCTGGTAGTTGGAAAACAAGATTAGCCGGTATTTTATCAGATAAGGTATTTTGTACTTCTAGATACTCTTTTACAGCTTCTTTCAAGAATACAAAAATTATGCCAGTTGGTATTGATACAGATTTTTTTAAAAAAGATAACAATATTACAAAAATACCACATTCAATTTTATTTTTGGCGCGTATTTCTCCTGTGAAAAAACCTCACGTACTTATTGAGGCTTTGGGTATTTTGAAAAAAGATGGCGTACCTTTTGTTTGTAGCATATATGGCAATCCTTTGCCAAAAGATTTTGCTTATTATCAAAGTTTAAAAGATAGGGTACGCGAATTAGATCTTGAAGCGCATATTGTTTTTAAAGAGGGTGTTGCAAATGATGATACCGTAAAAATATATAATGAACATGAAGTGTTTATAAATTTGAGTTCTAGTGGTATGTACGATAAAACCATTTTTGAAGCAATGGCTTGCGGTTCTGTGGTAATTGCTACAAACAAAAATTTAATAGGAGTAATATCGGATGATTATTTGGTCACAGAAGATGATATTATTGGGCTTGTGTCTAAGTTACGTCATATATTTTATTTAACTTTGGGCGAAAAAGATTCTGCGGGTGTGTATTTGAGAGATCTGGTTTTGAGAGAACATAGTTTATCCATGCTTGCTAAAATATTATCTAAAGAATTAAATTAATGTTTAGAAAAATTATACAGAATAAGGCTTTTAAGTATTTAATTTCTGGTATTGTGGGCGCGGGCACAAACCTGGGTGTACTTTTTGTCTCTACTCATTTCCTTCACATATGGTATGTTGTTTCGTCTATTGCTGGTTTTACAATTTCTTGTATTGTTAGTTTCTTTTTTCAAAAATTTTGGACATTTGAGGATGTGTCAAAAGATACAATAAATAAGCAATTTATTATGTACGGTTCACTACTTATTGTTGGTAATTTGCTCAATGTGTTGTTGATTACATGGCTTGTGGAGTATGCTCATTTTAATTATGTTTTGGCACAGTGTGTTAGTATTTTTGTTTTGGCTATAATAAATTTTTTAATTTATGACAAAATTATTTTTTATCATGGAAAAACAAATTAAATATTTTTTTATTAAATATTCGAAGAATAAAGAATTACTTGTGTTTTTGTTAACTTTCATTTTTGCTACTATTCTTTTGTGTTTTACAAAAATGAGATTTCCAAATGACGATCAATTTATTCTCTATAGGTATATTGATAATATTGCTTCTGGAAATGGTTTTGTTTTCAATATTGGTGAGAGGGTATTGGGTGCTACTACGCCTCTTTTTACTTTAATTGCTGCTTTTTTTAAATTTCTGTTTTTTGATGCCGATACTCCTTTTTTGGTAGCTTGTTTAAATATAATATTTCTTTCATTTTCGTCTGTATATTTTTTTAGGCTAGCACAGAGATTTTTGTCAAAAGAGTTGGTTTTTTTGTCTCTTTTTGTTTTTATTTTTAGCATGTCTAGAACAATACCAGAAGGCATGGAGACACCTTTGTTTTTGTGGTTAGTTTTTGCGTTTTTAAATAATTTATTTGATAAAAAATTTTCAATTTCTGCTGTTTACCTTGGACTTGTATGTTTGACCCGTCCAGATGCTGGTTTGATCGCGGTAATGGCTTTTGTGTATTGGTTATTACAAGATGGTTATAAAAAAGCTTTTAAATATACATTAGTAGCTGTATCAGTTGTTGTTCCTTGGATTATTTTTGCTGTGTTTTATTTCGGGTCATTTGTTCCTCAGTCTTTGGCTACAAAAACTTTTTCTCATTTAATATACAACATAGCACCACTGCAGGGTTTTAAAGTACAAATATCTTCTGTTAGTCGTATTTATTGGGGAAGGATTTTTGATCCAGATAATATCTTTTTACAAATAATTTTTAATCTTGTGCCAATAGTGTTTTTGGTCACCATGGCTGTTTATAAAAAAATAAATAAAAATAACTGGATTTTGTTTGCCATTCCTTTTGTTTATATGCTTTCTTTTAGTATTTCTAATCCTATTATTTTCCCGTGGTATGTAAGTCAGATGGAACCTTTTTGGATTTTACTGTCTTTAATTGGAATTGGATTAATTTTTGTTAAAATTCAGGATCATAGATGGAAAGTATTGTTGATGTTTGTTTTGCTGATCGGACCAGCTTCATATTGGTTGAAATCATCTTTTTTTGCCAATAGTAGTTCAAAAACATCCGCTTTCGAAGTTTCTAGTTTTATTAAGAAAAATATGAATAGTAATGCAGATAGTGTTGGTTTGGCTGATATTGGTATTGTTGGTTATTATACAAATGCTCATATTCTTGATTTTATTGGTTTAGTAAAAGGCGAGTCAGTTCATTTTTATCCCGGTAGAGTAGATGGATGTCATAACCCAACGGAGCTCTACGTTGTTCCTAGTGATTTGATTAAAACATATAAACCAAAATTTTTGGTTGCTAGTGATAACACAATGGATAGTTGTTTTATTAAAAGTGATTGGTTTTTGAATAATTATAATTTTGTTTTTCAGTCTGGAGGTGCCAAGGTGTGGCAGGTGGTTCAAAAATCAATATAATTATGTTTATGAATTATATATACATTATATTAGCTTTTACGTTTAATGCTGTTGCTAATATTTTATTGAAAGCTGGTGCTAAAAATGGTTTTAATCTTGTCTCATTAAATCCTTTTAATATATTGTATTTTAATTGGAAATTTATTTTAGGTTTTTTGTTTTTTTCTATAAACGCGATTTTTTATTTTTTGGCTTTGCGTAATATGCCAATATCAATAGCGTATCCAATAATGGTGGTGATGAGTTTTGTTATAATTAATTCATACGCTTTTCTATTTTTTGGTGAATCTATTACTTCTTTACAGATAGTTGGTTATATCCTTATTGTGATTGGTTTGGTTTTGGTTATGACTAGTTTTAAATAATACAAAATGAAGTTTACTGAATTAAATATTGATAATTTTGCTGAATCGATAGTTGTATTGGATGTGGATGGTACTTTAGTATTTGATGGAGATCTTGCTTTATCTACCGATACCATTTTAAAAATAAAAGAACTATCAAATATTTCAAAAGTATATCTTTTTTCCAATGGAGATGTTTCTCGTACTAAAAAGATATCAAATGATTGTGGCGTGTATTTTTTGGAGTCAGAATACAAGAAACCCAGCGCCAAGGTGGCAGAAAGTTTGATAATAAATGATGAAAAATTATTTGTAATTGGTGATAAATTTATTACTGATGGGCTGTTCGCTTCAAATATTGGGGCTAGTTTTGTGCATGTAGACAGGATAATGTCTGGGCAAGAAAATTTTTTTAATAAAATAATCTACATACTAGATTCTATATTTGGTTTTTTTATAAAACCATTTTTACCGTTTTTGCATTATATAAATTTACTGAGACCTTCTCAGTGGATAAAAAACATTTTAGTTTTTTCTCCAATATTTTTTGCGGGAGCTTTTTATAATCTTCAAGCATTACAATTTTCTTCTGTAGCTTTTGTGACTTTTTGTGTCGCATCCAGTGCTATGTATATTTTGAATGATATTTTTGATAGAGAAAATGATAAATTGCACCCAGTAAAAAGATTTCGTCCAATTGCTTCAGGTGCTGTCGTTTTGCGTGAAGCCACCATTATGTTTTCTTTGTTGTTGTTATTTTTAATTATCTTGGTCTCATCTGTTCCAGTTATGTGGCCAGCTGTCTTTTTTTATATTCTTCTTAATACATCATATTCTTTATTTTTAAAAAATATTCCTATTCTAGATATTATTTCTGTGGCATTTTCTTATGTTTTGAGGGTATTTTTGGGCGGAGAAGCGTCTCAAATATATGTTTCTCCTTGGATTATTGTTTGTGTATTTTTCGGTGCTTTATTTCTAGTCACAGGTAAAAGACTTGCAGAGTTTAATAGAAAATCAAAGAGAAAAGTTTTACATTTTTATTCAGAAAAAAAACTTAAATTTTTGTTAATTATATCTGCGATTGCTACTTTATTAAGTTATGGATTTTATACTATTTTTGGTAGTCATATTCCAAATATGGTTTATTCAACATTTTTTGTTGCCGTAGCTCTTTTGAAGGTGTCTGGTGTGGTATTTTTATCTAAAAAGGGTGTAGAATATCCAGAGACATTGATTTTTAAAGATAGGGTAGTATTAATGACTGTTGGTGCTTGGGTATTTTATGTATTTGCATTATTATATTTGAATCTATGAGATTTTTTATTACAGGTGGTTCAGGGTTTTTGGGTATTAATATCGTAAGGTTTCTTTTGAATAAAGGACATGAAATAGTCAGTTATGATTTATTACCCTTTGATTATCCTGAAAAAAATAGAATAAAGGAGATCGTTGGTGACATTAGAGATTTTGAATTGTTAAGTAAGAGCATGGCCAACTGTGATATGGTTGTACACACTGCAGCAGCTCTCCCTCTCTACAGCGCAAAGGATATTCAATCTACAGATATTTTGGGTACAGAAAATGTTTGTAGGGCTACTTTGGCAAATAATATAAAAAGATTGATTCACATATCTTCTACGGCCGTATATGGCATACCAGATCATCATCCATTACTTGAAAATGATAAACTTGATGGGGTCGGTGAATATGGAAAAGCAAAAATAAAAGCAGAAGAAATTTGTTTGAATTATAGAAAAAAAGGTCTCTGCATTCCTATTCTTAGGCCAAAATCTTTTATCGGCCCAGAACGTTTGGGGGTTTTTGCGCTTTTTTATGATTGGGCATCCAGTGGACATGGTTTCCCAATGATTGGCAGTGGCAATAATAAATATCAATTGTTAGATGTCGAGGACTTGTGCGAGGCTATTTATCTTTGTGCTTTGTTGCCGGCAGATAAAGTTAATGATGTGTTTAATATCGGTGCAAAAAATTTTAAGACAATGAAAGAGGACTATCAGGCTGTTTTGGATAGAGCTGGTTTTGGTAAAAAAATACATGGTTTTCCGGCATTACCGATGATTTTGGTTTTGCGTGCATTAGAATTTTTTCATCTTTCACCTTTATATAAATGGGTTTATGAAACTGCGTCAAAGGATAGTTTTGTTTCTATTGAAAAAGCAGAAAAGATTTTGGGTTATAAACCAAAGTATTCCAACCAGGATGCTTTAGTTAGAAATTATGAGTGGTATTTACATGCAAAAGATAAGTTTTCTGGTCAAAGCGGTGTTTCTCATAGGGTGCCTTGGAAACAGGGTGTACTCTCATTTGTAAAATTATTTTTTTAAATAAAAATGAAAAAATTATTGATTACAGTTCCGTGCTATAACGAAGAAATAGTTTTGGAAAAAACAATTTTCTCCTTATTTCAATATGCTACTAAAAATCTAAGTACTTTTGATTGGAAGATTTTTATTTTAGATAATAATTCTAAAGACAAAACATGGGATATTGCAAAAACTTTGAAAGCAAAATACGGTGATAAGATAGTAATTGATCAGGTTCCTACTCCTGGCAGGGGGGTTGCACTTAGAGAAGCTTGGCTCAAAATGTTGAATTTTGATATTTATGCTTATACTGATGCTGACCTGTCTACTGATATAAAAGATTTTTCTTTTATAATAAATAAAGTTTCTGATGGTAATGACCTCGTGACGGGTTCAAGGTATCTTGCAAATTCTGATGTTAAAAGAGATTTTTTCAGAAAAGGTCTTTCAAAGATTTATAATTTGTTATTAAAATTGGTTTTAAATGTAAATTTTAAAGACGCTCAGTGCGGTTTTAAAGCTTTTAGTAATAAGCTTGTTTCGGAACTTTTCCCAAAAACTAGTGACAATGGTTGGTTTTGGGATACTGAGCTAATGATATTGGCTTGCCGTGGTGGTTATAAAGTTTTAGAAGTGCCGATATCTTGGCGAGAGGCGAGAGATGAGTTGCGTAAAAGCACTGTCGCAGTTTTTTCTGAGATATTCAAAAATTTAAAAAATATTTTGATAATGAAAAAACGTTTAGCCAAATCTAAATAATAAGATTTTATTGCGTGCTATTTTTGAATTTTTCTAAGAAGAATTTTTGCAACTCTATTGGCGTTTGCCATTATCGTGAGGGCTGGTGGTTTGGCCGGTAGTGCGCGCCATGTGGCGGAATCAGCTATGTAGATGTTATTGTCTTGATTTAAACAGCAGTCACTATTTGTGCTTAGGGGGCTTGTTTTGTTGTCTATTGGTGCTCCACCTGCATAATGAGCAGTCGAGCCGAATGGATTACTCACAGTTTTTAGTGGTAATAACCCTAGTTTCAATAAAAGCATTTTGATACCCCAAAGTTCTTTTCTGTAAAAACTTTTTTTGTGTTCATCGCCGTGTATATGGATAGTATTTTTTTCATCCAAATAAGCATAGCCACTATCTTCTGAGGTTGATGGGAATTTTATATCGATTGATACCATAGATGGAGCTAGTAGAGATAATATTGTTATTGCTTCTGGAGTGGGTAGGGGCATATAACGAGTTAGTTTGTTTAATAATAGAGATTTATAACTAATTAATTGAGAAAAAGATCTAGCCATATTATTTTTTCTTCTTTTATCTATCAAAAATAATTGAGTAAGGCTACATTTTTTTGTATCATCTTTTAAGCCCAGGCTTTTTATTCTTAATGTAGGAATAATAAAGTGTGTTTTGGTTAAAAATGGGACCTTTTTGTTTTCTAGTTTGAAACTTTTTAAAAGTATTCTTGATGTATTGATTGCTCCGGCACAAAGTATGATGTATTTTGCTGTATATTTTTGTTCAGTATTATCTATATTATTTTTAGAAAAAACTACACGTTCTTGCCCGGCTTTTTCTATTTTGTAAACAATTTGATTTGGTATATAGCTAAAATTAGTGTCATTCTCAAGTTCTTCTATTGTAAATCTTGATCTATATATTGTATTGCCGGTATTAAGGAAAAAATCTAAATCTTTGTAGTTTATCGGTTCTCGGTTTTTAAATTTTCTGGTTACGAGTGCTAGTGCTGAAGGTTTTAAATTGTAGTGACTATTCTTTTTGATTTTAGTTTCAAATGTTTCTAGGATTTTTTTTGCATGAGAATCGAGTTCGATGCCATTCATTGTTTTCAGGCCATCACATTGTCCAGCGAGTCCAATACGGTCGATGACTTCTTGGTAGTTTTCATGCATATCATTTGATGGTATGCCGATTTGTTGTAATTCATCATTGTCAAATACATCACAAGCACTTGACCACGCCTCACTCAGTCCGCCTTTAGCTAGTGTCTGTATGATTTGTACTCCGTCTGCTATCGTTGGTGTTTTTTCTATATTTTTGATTACATATTCTTTGTTGCCACTGGTCATCGATACAACGTGGCTTTTTTCTTTTTCTGGGACAATATTCCTCAGTTCTTTGCCTAGAAATAATTCATACTGATCATTTCTTGTGCTTCTGGTTTCTTCAAAATTTTCAGTAAATCTCTCTTCAAGATTTTGGTTTGGAGAAATAATTCCGCCATCTAGCATTGCGATTTTAAGGTCACCTTTTACTAGTGGGTAAGCGCAGTGTGCTCCAGCCGGTCCGCTACCTATGATTATTACGTCGTATTTATCTTGCATGTTTTTTTATAAAACCAGGTATTACCAATAAAAAGACTCCAAATATTATTTTGGTAGAAGCTCGTATTATTTGTTTAGTTATTTGTATGAAAAAAATAAAAAATTTTCTATTTTTAGGCAAAAGCCATGAAGCACTTTGAGTGTCACATTCTGCCAGCGTGACACCTATTTGTATTCTTTTTTGTAAGTCACAGTCTGGAAAGAATATTTTTGTTATAGCATCTAGTGGGCCTATAAAAAAAGGTTTTTCTAAAATGATATAACTAATATTTTCTTCTAAATTATTATTTTTTATTGCTAATCGGTATCTATCTTCTAATATTTCATTATTTTTATATTTTATATTAGATACAGAAAAAATATATTTTAATACGATATTTGCTTCTTGTTTGTGGTATTCTTTTTTTACTTCTTTAAGTCCGGTGTCTAGTGTCCTAGGTTTAAAATTCAAAATATTTAAAATTTCATCTTGATTCCAATCTATGTCTTGTGTTGAGCCGAGGATATTACTTTCTGTAATTGGTGGTTTGGTGAATATTAATTTAAATATTTTTGCCATAAACATACCTATTGATTTTGGTATGTGAACAAGAATAGTTTTTTTATCAAAAACTATTTTGGAAATTTTTTGTATTATTTCATTTATAGAAATTTCTTCACTTCCACCCACGTCAAACATTTTATTGATAGTGTGTGGGTTTTCGATTGTAAGTTTAATAATTTTTGCCAAATCTTCTGTGTGTATCGGCCAAAATTTACATTTTCCATTACCAATAACGGGTGTAATTGGTAGCTTTGCAAATTTTGCTATGGAAGCGAATACTCCACCTATAAGATCTGAATAAACAATACTTGGTTTGAGAATTGTGAATTGTAGACCACTTTTAATAACAATTTCATCCGCTTTGTTTTTGGTTTCAGCGTACTGCCCTTTGTTTTTTATCTTTGTAGAAGAACTACTTATATTTAAAATATACTTAACGTTTTTCTCTTTGCAGGCTTGTATTAAATTTTCAGTACCTGTTACATTGACATCAAAGATATCTTTTTCGTCTATTTTGAGGGCTGCTAAATGTATGACAGCATCTACGCCGTCTACAGCTATTTTTATCGATTCTGGGTCTTTTAAATCACCAATATAGTTTTCTAAGTTTGTGGTATCGCTAGTTTTCTTATGTCTAGACAATGTTCTCACTTGGTAGCCGTCATTTAAAAGTTCTTTTGTGACATAACGTCCTATAAAGCCGTAAGCTCCTGTTACGAGTATTTTTTTGTCATTTAACATGTTCACTTTATATTAATACATTTGAAATTAAGTACAAATTGACCGTTTGTATTTATAAGTCTAGAATAATACTTGTATTATGAATCAATTAAAGAGTTTGATAGTAAAAAATACGTTATTTTTGCGAAAAAATGTGGAGATTGTATTAATTTTCTTGTTGTTTTTGGTTACTAGACTACCATCTCTTTTTGCGCCTTATCACCAAGATGAATATAAATGGGCACGTATTGCTGATTATACAAATGGTATGGCTGGGACCATTCCTCATCCACCAATGTCGGAGTTTCTTTATCATATTGCTGGTTTTGTGACTGGTTATGCCAATTTGAGATATCTCCCATTGTTTTTTTCTATAGCAGTATTTTTTCTATTATATCTTGTTGTTAAAAGGTTTATAGACAAAAACACCGCACTTTGGTCGTGTTTTATTTTTTCATTAATACCTTATTCTGTTCTTGCTTCATTGCAGATCGATATTGATGGAGCTTTTTTGCCTTTTTGGACACTCCTATTATTTCTTGGGTATTCTATGGTTAGGGAAAAGGGAATTAAATATAGAAAAGGTTTATTGATTATTGTTGTTGCGCTCGTCGGTGGTATTTTGTCGAAATTAAGTTTTGTGCTTGCGCCATTAGTTGTTTTGACTCATTTTGTTTATGAAAGATTTGACGATGATGGCGGGACTATTTTGAAGAAGTTTTTGAATTGGAAAATTATAACATCGGTCTGTGTGTTTTTGTTTTTGTTGTTATTAGTCTATGCTAGATTTTCTTCTGAGATTTTCTTTTTAAGATATGTTAGAAATTTTACAGGATTATCTGGGCGTAATTTTGGTCAATTTTTCTTTCTAACAGCCAAAGCCTTTATTTATCTTTCGCCAGTTTTGGTTTTTGCTTCAATTTTTGCTATTAAATATTTTAAAAAATTATCTCTATGGTATTTCTTTGCTATATATGGGGTTTTATTTTATGGTGTTGTTTTTGATTTTACAACACGAACTCTAGATAGATATTGGATGATATTGATTATTCCTTTTTCTGTAATATTGGCTTATTTTATTTCTATTTTAGTTGATTTTGATAAAAAAAATATTTTTAGAATTTTATCAATGTCCGCAGTCTTTTTGTTGTGTGGTTTGTTATTTTCAGTAATTAAACATAATTTAATACCATTAAATCCAAAAAGTGCTTTTATTGAAGCTGTTATTGGTTTAAATTGGAATATTTTAATACCCCTAACTGGTGGTTCTGGCCCTTTGGGTTTTTATGTTTCTTTTATTTTGGTAGCAGTTTTCTCTTTTGTGTCATTAGTTTTATTTTCGGTTTTTATATTTAGTAGAAATATTATTATCCAAAAAACTTTATTATTAACGATTATTTCTGTTTTTTCCGCCTATTCACTTGTTTTGATTGGTGAGTATCATTTTGGTATGCAGTTTGGTTCTACAGCAAAGGTTTTAAATTTGTTAACCAAAAAAATTGAATCTACAGATAATATAGAAAAAGTTATAACTTATAACGATATTGGCGCTTATGAGCTACATGATTTAAATAAATACCATAAGAGATTTTATGCTGATCCAGCTTTTGTTGAGGATAACAAAAAAAAGTTTGATGAATTTGCGGGATATTTTATGATATTAGATTTTCCTCACATAAATACTAATTCTTTTTATGCAAATTATTTATTTTCTTGTGCACCTGTTTATGAATATCGTGACAAGTTTATCTCCGGCAAAATATTAAATTGTTCTAATAGAAATGATAAATAAAAATATAACAGTTTTGTATTTAGGAATTTCTAGTCCCGATTTTTCTAGAAACCGTGTGTATATAAAATCTTTAGAAAAACAGGGTGTTTCTGTTTTGAAGTGTTTTGATAATGCTCCAGGTATAAAGAAATTTATTAATTTGTGGAAAAAACACAGAGAATTGGTTGGTAAATATGATGTGGTTTTTGTTGCTTATCCTGGTCATGTGATAGTTTGGTTCGCGCGCCTACTGACAAGGAAACCTGTTGTTTTTGATGCGTTGGCTTCTTTTTATGAGTCAGAAGTTTTGTCTAGACATCCTGGTAAGAAAATTTCTTTTTTTGCTTTAAAAATGTGGCTTATCGATTTTTTCGCCTGCTTTTTTTCTACTGTAACTTTGGTTGAGTCGGAGTTGCAGGTGGAGTATTTTCATAAAATGTTTGGTATTAGTAAAAAGAAATGTTTTTGTGTTTATACAGGTGTTGATGAGGATGTTTTTAAATATGATCCAACCGCGGAAAAGAATGCTATTTTTACAGTTGTATTTCGTGGTAAGTTTTTGCCAGAAGCTGGAGTACGTAATATATTAGAAGCGGCAAAAATTTTGATAAAAGAAAATATTAGATTTGAGATATATGGTTTTGGTTTTTTAGAAAATGAAATAAAACAAGCTGTCGCTGTTTCTGGTTTAGAGAATTTGGTTTTGGATACGCAAGAAAAAAGTTTTTCTGATTTGTCTCATATATTTTCACATAGTCATTTGAGTCTGGGTCAGCTGAGCTCACATAATAGGCTAGAGAGGACTATACCGCATAAAGCTTTTGAATCTATGGCTATGAAAATACCTTATATTACAGCGCGTAGTAGGGGTGTGGAGGAACTTCTTTCTTCAGAAGAAAGTGCTTTCGTGGTTAATCCTGATGATCCAAAAGATTTGGCTCGAATTATACTTATGGCAAAAAATGATTATGAAAGAGCTCTACTTCTGGCCAATAATGCTTATAAGATATATTTAGAAAAAGCTAGTAACACGGCTATTGGTGAAAAGTTGGTGTCTATTATAAATAAATTAATGTAAAATTATTTTATGAATAAAATTAAAAAATTTTTGATAAATATCAAAATTAGCATATTAAGAATAATTTGGCGTTTGAAATATACTTTTGCTCGTGAAAAAATGCCAAAAAATAAAGATGGCAAGGTTTATGTTAATTTGGGCTGTGGCGTCAATACTTCATCTGAATTTGTAAATATAGATGCTATTCCATTCAAGCATACACATTGGATAGCCAATATTCAAAATCTTTTTATGTTTCCAAATAATTCTGTGGATATGATATATGCGAGTCATGTTATAGAACATATTCCAAGAAAAAATGTTGAGCAATCTTTGTCAGAGTGGCTACGTGTTTTAAAAAATGGCGGTGTTTTGCGTTTTGGTGTGCCAAATTTTGATGCTCTTGTTGAAATTTATAATTTATCAGGCAAAAATACAGAATCAATTGTAAACCAGCTTTTGGGTCAAGATGGTGAATATGATGATCACCATACTATTTGGAATTTTGAATACGCAAAAAAACTTTTAGAGAGTGTTGGTTTTGTTGATGTAAAATTTTGGGATCCTAAGCAAGTTGAACATCACGAATTTCATGACAAAACTTTGAGAGAAATAGAAGTTGGTGGTAAAAAAATTTCTATCAGTTTAAATATTGAAGCCACAAAGAGATAATGAGCAATAAAAAGACTCTGCATTTTGTATATACGGTTCCTAGGGGTAATATTTTTTATCGTGCTTTTTTGAAATTATTAATTATATTAAAATTGCCACCACCATATAGGTATGGAATAAATTTCTTTATTCCTTGGAAACATCCCGTGAGAGCGCCACATTCTATCTCTTTTCATCTCCTTAATGAACTAAAGAAGCATTTTAATGTACGTTTTTATGGTATATATGAACATACTGTTTGTAATACCTTGCCGGGTGATATCGTACTTGCTCAGCCCGCACCTATCACCAAAGATAATCCTCCAAAATATATAGACAAAGAATCTGTGACCTATCGTACTTTTTATGAAAAGAAGGATATTATAAAAATAATAATCATGCCGTATTCAAATGACAATTTTTATACCGCGTGGTGGAAAGATTTGGTGAAAGATCATGGGAAATATTGTTTATTTTTTGCTGGACAAATATGGTTTGATAGATGGAATGAGTCTCCATTTAAAAATTTGCCCATTATCAAAAGACATAGATTGAATATGGGTCTTGATTTGAAAGATTATCCTCGTGTCAAAAAAGTTTATAATGAAAAAAATAAAAGAGGAGTTTTGTATATCGGTCATACATCTTGGTATAAAAATACAATTGAACTAGAGAAAATAGCTGAGAAAATGCCTAATATAAAATTTGGGCATATTGGCGGTGGTAATATAAAAGGTTGGGATAAGATTGCTGACTTTGCAGATCTTACTCCAGAATTCATGTCCAATATTTCAAAAGATTATGATATATTTTTGAATGTTAGTACTGCGGACCCACAAGTTACTACCGTATTAGAAAACATGGCTTTTGGTTTTTTGGTTGGTTGTACGTCAGAGTCAGGATATGAATTTCCTTCTTTGTTTAAAATGAGTACGAACAACACTGATTTTAATATATCTCAAATAAAGAAAATGCAAGAAATAGACGATAATGAGATTAATAAAATTTATGAGCAAAATATGGAAGTTATAAGAAAACAATATCTTTGGCCTGGTGTAGAAGGTGATGTTATTAATTTTGTTAATGATATAATTTTAGAAAATGAAAAAAATTAAAAGATATATAGGTTATTATGGGGGCAAGTTATTATTTTTATTTAGACACATTTTTCGTATAGTGCCCGTTGGTGGTAAATATAAATTTGATAAAAAGTATTTTGCCCCAAGAGCTTTTTCAAATAGAAACTGCATGAGGCTGGAAGCTGAAAAACATGCTGAATTGGCAAAAAAGGCTAAAAAGGGGATTGTTGAAATAGGTATTTTGTACGGAGATACTTCAAAGGTTTTAGCTAATGCTAATCCAAATATTCCAGTTTACGGTATAGATCCTATAATAATGGATTCGATGTCTACTACTTTGATAGGTAATGAAGAAAGAATAAAAAATAACACTTTTAGTTTAAAGAATTTTAATTTTATAAAAGATTTTAGTTATAATGTTGTAAAAAATTGGAATAAATCTTTTGATTATATATTTATAGATGGCAGTCATATATATGAGGATGTAAAAAAAGATTTTGAAGACTGGTTTCCTCTACTTGAAAAAGGCGGAATTATATCTTTCCATGATTCTACTATGTATAGAGGTGGTATGGAGTATTGGCCCGGCCCATCTCATTTGGCTGATGAACTTATATTTGATCCGCGTTTAGATTTTGTAGAGTCTGTAGCTAGACTTACTATTTTTAGGAAAAAATAATTAAACCTTTTTTGGTTTTGTAAGTAAAAATAACGCGCTTGCTATGTATAAAGCATTGCCAATTATTTTTGATATAACGGCGCCCCATAGACCGTAGAAAATTATCATAAATAATAACAATATATTTTGTAAAAAAGGTATTGTGGTGGTGAAAATATAAAGCTCTTTCTTTGCTTTCTGTGATATGAGTGCGTTTACTGGTAATCCGGCGGCGCCCATTACGATACTTAATGATAGAACCTGGGAGTATGCTATAGAAGCTGTGTATTGTGGGAAAAATATTGAAAAAGCAAAAGGTGCAATGAGTACATAAACACCGGCTGATATTATTGTAATAATTATAAATTTTATAGTTTTGCCTAGGATGCTCTCTCGTACTTCCTCAGTAGTTTTTTCTGAAAGTTTTGGTAAAGCAACGGTGCTTATAGATTTCCATAGTCCACTTATTTTTTCAGGAAAAATGCGTGCAAAACTATAAATCGCCAGTTCTGGAGCCCCTATAAATTGAAATATTATAATGTTATCTAGTTTTGAGGCTAGTGTGCTCAAAATATTCATGATGCTTAAATGTTTTCCATAAGCAAAAGTCGTGTCGTCTACTTGTTCATTGATAACCTGTGTTTTTGTTATATAAAAATAGATGATTATATTGGCTACTGTCTGACTCAAAAAATAGGCAAGTATAAGATAGAATACTCCTCCTCCCAAAAACAGAGTTGTGAGCATAGATGCAAAATAAACTACCGTGAGTATTGTATTGTAAATAAAAATACCACGAAAATCTTTTTTGCCGGTTAGATATGCGTAGTGCGTGTTGAAAGCGTTACTGATTGGCAATAGTATGCCCATTATTAGAATAGAAGCACCTATGATCGTTGCACCTTGGAAAATATAATACCCAGATATAAAAAAAGAAACGAAAGTGCTCAGTAAGCCCCATTTTAGTTGTATTGGAAGAGATTTTTTGAAAGTACCTTCAAAACCTTGCGCTACTGCCCGAGTAATGGCTGGATTAAAGCCGGTGAGTGTTAATACGCCTAATATTGCACTAATAGATAGTATGTATTGGTATGTTCCGTATGTATTTGGAGATAATAATCTTGCAAAAAATATTGATAGTATAAAACCAAGTAGTGAACTAGAAAAAAAATTAAGATTTAGCCAAAATGTACCTTTTGCCAAATAGACCATATCTGTTTTGATGTATTTTTCTGTATATCTTAATAGTTTTGTACCAAATTCAGCAATTTTTTTCATAAAAACATAATAACATTTTGTTCTCTTTTTTTCTATGCTTTTGTGTTAGAATGATGTTTGTATAATTTATATTAATATATGAAATTAAATGATGTTTTGAAGTGGATAATATGGGTTGGTATATTTGCTACCCCGTTTATACCTTTTGTGGTTGCTGGTTCTATGTTTTTCCCTTTTATTGTTGGAAAGGCTTTTTTGTTTAGGATTATTGTTGGAGTGATATTTTTTGCATGGTTTATTCTTGCATTTAGAGAAAAAGATTTTCGCCCTCAGCGCTCATACTTGCTTCTGTCACTTTTTGGTTTTCTTGGGGTAATGGCAATCGCTACTATTCTAAGTGAAAATTCAAGCAAGAGTTTTTGGAGTAATTTTGAAAGAATGGAGGGTTATGTAACTTTGATACACTTGGCTATGTATTTTTTGATTGCCAGTTCATTTTTAAAGACACAAAAAGTTTGGGCTTATTTGCTACATACTACTTTGGGAGCCAGCGCGATTATGACTGGTTACGCTTTTTCACAACTTTTTGGTTGGATAAAAATCAATCAAGGCGGTGTGCGCGTTGATGCCACTTTGGGTAACGCAACTTATCTGGCTGTATATATTTTGGTGCATATTTTTCTTGCCACTTTTGCTCTAGTTAGATTTAGAAAAACTTATTCTAAAGCTTATAGTGGTGTGATCGGGTTATTGTTGTTGGCACAGCTCATAACTCTTTACTTTACAGCAACCAGAGGAGCTATTTTGGGTCTATTGGCTGGTTCTGTTTTGTCAGCTATTATTATCGCCATTTTTGAAAAACAAAATCTTTTTGGTAAAAAAGTCGCTATTGGTTTTGTGGTCGCGGTTGTTGTATTAATTATTGGATTTTTTGCAATTAAAAATACTGCTTTGGTTTCCAATAGTCCTGTGCTCGGAAGATTTTCTTCCATTTCTCTTGAAGAAACCACTACTAAATCACGTTTTATGATTTGGGGCATGGCACTACAAGGATTCAAAGAAAGACCTATTTTTGGTTGGGGCCAAGAGAGTTTTAACTATGTATTTAATAAATATTATAATCCAAATATGTATGGTCAGGAGCAGTGGTTTGACCGTACACACAATGTAGTTTTGGATTGGTTAATTGCGGGTGGATTTCTTGGGCTTTTGGGTTATTTGTTATTGTTTGTTTTGGCTATATATTATATTTGGAAAATTCAAGATTTTTCTATTATCGAAAAGGCTGTGTTTACGGGTATGCTTGGGGCTTATTTCTTTCACAATTTGTTTGTGTTCGACAACCTTGTGAGTTATATAATCTTCTTTTCTATTTTAGCTTTTTTACATTTCAAAAATGCTTCGGGTGGTATTTCTCAAAAAATATGTTCACTAGAGTTTAGTGAAAACACAAAAAATATTATCGTGCCTGTGTCTGTGTCGGTTGTAGGTTTGATTTTTCTCGCATATTTCAATTGGGCACCTTTTATGTCCAATAAGGCGCTTATAGGCGCTATGCAACCAAAGAAATCAGACGCCAATCTTATAATAAATAATTTTCAGAATGCTATTGGTTACAATAGTTTAGGTACGGCAGAAATTAGAGAGCAACTTACGACTTTTTCTTTGTCAGTAGCTGCCAATGAGCAAGTTTCTCAGGATGTAAAAAAATTATTTGTAGATTATGCTGGCAATCAATTACTTGCTCAAGTTGAAGTGACTCCAAATGATGCTAGATACCAATTTTTTACAGGTTTATTTTTTAGTCGTTTAGGTTTGTATGATGAAGCAATCAAGTATTTGGAAAAAGCCATTGAATTGTCGCCAAAAAAGCAGGGTATATTGCTCGAAATGGGTGCTGCTTATATGGGCAAGGGTGATAAAGACAAAATGATTAGTTATTTTAAGCAGGCTTATGAGTTGGCTCCAACATATGAAGAAGCTGGTATTCAGTATGGAGTCGCTTTGGTTATAGCTGAAGATTTGAAAGAGGCAGATAATATATTGTCTGGTTTATCTTTATCGACGTATTTGTCTGAAGAAAGAATTATGAGGGCTTACAATGCTACCGCTCAATATAATAAAATTTTAGAGATTTGGAAAAAAAGAGTTGAGCTAACTCCAAAAGATGTTCAATCTTATTTTTCACTTTCGGCTACATATCTAAAGTTGGGTAACAAGGCTGAGGCCGTAAAGACTCTTGAAAAAGTTTTAACATTTTCTCCAGAATTAAAAATACAAATAGATCAATATATTAGAGATATTTGGGCAGGGAAGAATCTTATAAAAGAATAGTTGTTACTAAAACTTGCTTTATTTCTTTAAAAATGCTATTATATTGGATGTGAGTGCTAACACATAACTGTTAGCCAAATAAATGAATGTCTGCGTAAGGCCCCTCCTCGGAGGGGTTTTGCGTTGTTAAGAGAGCGGGGCTCTAATTTTGTTTTGACAAAATTAGAGCCCCGCTCTTTGCTTTTCTATTCATTATGTTAAAATTTCTAAGGTTGTTTCTAGAGATGGCCGCCGGTCGCACTCACATAGACATTTATTTGGAGCTAGCACCCGACGGCCATCTGTGGACGCAAACAAACCCGCACGAGGCAAGGTTGTGCGGGTTTTGCTTTTGTGTTTGTTTGCGTATAATGGCTGTATGAATATTTTGGAAAATGTTTCTTTGGCTTCATATACAACTTTTAAAATCGGTGGCCCCGCTAGATATTTTGTAATTGTTAAAACAGAAGATGAGCTTAAGGAGGCTATAGATTTTGCCGAGCAAAATAAGTTGGCAATATTTATTCTTGGTGGCGGTTCAAATCTACTCGTTTCTGATAGTGGTTTTTCTGGATTAGTAATAAAAATTGAGTTAAATAATTTAAAACAAGAAAAAATTAACGATGACATTGTTAGGGTTACTGCTGGTGCCGGAATATCTTGGGATGATCTGGTAGAATATTCTGTTTCAAATGGCCTTTATGGTATAGAAAATCTTTCGGCTATTCCCGGTACAGTCGGTGCTAGTCCTGTTCAAAATATTGGTGCGTATGGCGTAGAAGCAAAAGACATTGTCGCTTTTGTGAAAGTTTTTGATATTAATACAAAAAAATTCAAAAATCTTTCTAAAATTGAATGTATGTTTGGTTATAGGGATAGTATTTTTAAAAAACCTGAAGGTTCTAAATTTATTGTTACAGAAGTTTCTTTTGATCTCAAGAAAAATGGTAAAATAAATAAAGCGTATAAAGATGTAGAAGAATATTTTGTAAAACACAATCTCACTAATCCAAGTCTTTTTGATATTAGAAAAGCAATTTCAGAAATTCGTGCTAGTAAATTACCAGATTGGCACAAATATGGTACGGCCGGTTCTTTTTTTAAAAATGTTGTTTTGCCAAAAGAGCAGTTTTTGGAATTACAAAAAAGATATCCAGAAATACCAGCTTTTCCTGCTGATAGTAACAATACGAAAGTACCAACCGCCTGGATTTTGGATAATATCTGTCATCTAAAGGGTTACAAAATTGATAATGTTGGTCTATACGAAAAACATTCTTTGGTTTTTGTAAATTATGGCAATGGCCGGGCAGATCAAATTATTGCACTTATGAATTTTGTGATTTCCAAGGTAAAAGATGTGACTGGTATCACTCTTGAACCAGAGGTTGTTTTGCTCGGTTAGTCGTTAGTATTAACCATTTTTTTGTGCTAAAATGCAATTCTACCAACAAATGTTGGTATTGATTATATATGTTTTTACTTGAAAAAATTTTTGGAACTCAAAGCGAACAGGCTGTCAAAAAGATTCTCCCGATAGTAGAAAAAATAAACTCTTTAGAGGCTGATATTTTGTCATTGTCAGATGAATCTTTGCGTGCCAAAACTATAGAATTTAAACAACGTTTGAATAGTGGAGAAACACTGGATCAAATTTTACCGGAAGCTTTTGCTGTAGTTAGAGAAGCATCAAAGAGAACTTTGGGACAAAGGCATTTTGATGTACAGCTTATTGGTGGCGTGGTGCTACATCAAAGTGGTATTGCCGAAATGCGAACTGGTGAGGGTAAAACTTTGGTGGCGACACTGCCAACTTATTTGAATGCTCTTACTGGACTTGGCGTTCATGTGATTACGGTCAATGATTATCTTTCTCGTCGTGATGCTGTATGGATGGGTCAGGTTTATTCTTTTTTGGGCTTATCTGTCGGAGTACTAAATCACGAAACATCTTTTCTTTATGATCCAGAACACAAAAATCTTGATGAAGAGCGAGACGAACTAGGTTCATTTAGAGTAGTTCATGAATTTTTGCGCCCATGTGCTAGAAAGGAAGCATATGAAGCGAATATTACTTATGGTACCAATAATGAGTTTGGCTTTGATTATCTTAGGGACAACTTGGAACAAAGTGTTTCTTCTTTGCGACAGAGAGATTTTAATTTTGCTGTTGTCGATGAAGTCGACTCTATTTTGATAGATGAAGCGCGTACTCCGCTTATTATTTCTTCGGCTACTAAAGATTCAGAGAAGTTGTACGGTGTTTTTGCTGGTATTGCTAAAAACATGGTCAAGGATGTTGATTTTACTATTGATGAAAAATTACGTTCGATATCTATGACCGATGCTGGTATTACAAAAGCCGAAAAAGCTCTCGGTGTAGATAATATTTATACAGAAAAAGGAGTTAAGTATGTACACCACTTAGAAACGGCTGTTCGAGCTACGGCACTTTTTGAGAAAGACAAAGAATATGTAGTAAAAGATGGCAAGGTGATAATCGTAGACGAGTTTACCGGGCGTCTTCAGCCGGGCCGTCGTTGGTCTGAAGGTCTGCATCAGGCCATTGAGGCCAAAGAGGGCGCGGCGGTTGAGCAGGAGACTAGAACTTTTGCTTCCATTACTTTTCAAAATTATTTTCGTTTATACAAAAAACTCGCAGGCATGACTGGTACGGCTCTTACTTCATCCGAAGAGTTTTATAAAGTTTATGGTTTAAATACAGTAGCTATTCCTACCAATAAACCAGTAGCCAGATTGGATTTGAATGATCAGATTTTTCAAACAGAGCTTGGTAAGTTTAAAGCTATTGCACATCGAGTAAAGGAGTTACATGCCAAAGGTCAGCCGGTGCTTATTGGTACAGTTTCTATTGAAAAGAACGAACTTTTGTCACAATTTTTGAGTAAAGAGGGTGTACCTCATGAAATTTTGAATGCAAAGAATCATGAAAGAGAGGGTGAAATAATCGCTCAGGCCGGACGCAGGGGTGCTGTAACTATAGCTACCAACATGGCTGGACGAGGCGTGGATATTAAACTTGGTGGTGTGCCGAATACAAAAGAAACTTACGAAGAGATAAAATCTTTTGGAGGTCTTTTTGTGTTGGGCACAGAGAGGCATGAAGCTCGTCGTATAGATAACCAGCTTCGTGGTCGTAGTGGTCGTCAGGGTGATCCAGGTACTACACAATTTTTTGTGTCTATGGAAGATAGCTTGATGCGTGTTTTTGCTTCTGACACTGTACGCAGAATGATGGGTAAGCTCGGTATACCAGATGATCAACCAATAGAAAACAATCTTATAACACGATCACTAGAATCTGCACAGAAGAAAATCGAAGGTTTTCATTTTGATGCTAGAAAACACGTTTTGGAGTTTGATAATGTTCTCAATCATCAAAGAAAAATTGTATATGAAAGAAGAAGAAAAATTTTGTTAGGTAAAAAAGAAGATATTGAAGAGTATTTAAATTTTGTAATGAGTGATGCCACGGTAGATGTCAAAAATATTGTCCAAAATAAGAGGATTGAATTGGGTGAAGATATTTTCTTGAATATTGTCAAAAGATTATTTTTGGATACAAATGATTTGTTTTGGGTTGATCATCTAGAGATGATGGATTATATGCGCTCTAGCGTGAATCTGCGAGCTTATGGTCAGCGAGATCCTTTGGTGGAATACAAGAGGGAAGGTTTGCAGATGTTTAAGGTGATGGAGGAGTCGGTGCGTCTTGAGGTGCAAAAACTTTTACCTAATATTTCTACACAAGGTTTTGGTGTGGAAGCTGTAAATCTCAAAGAGGTTGCAAAACAGGCTGAGTTGATTACTAGCGCAGACAAAAATCAATCTATTACTAAAACAGGAGATTTTGGTGGAGTGGGTAGAAATGATCTTTGCCCATGTGGCAGTGGTCAGAAGTATAAAAAGTGTCATGGGAAGTAAAATTAAACAATTTGATAAAACTTTGAGACCGCGTGGTGCTGTTGGTGTATATGTGTTGAATAAAAAGAATCAGTTGTTATTGCTTTTGAGAAATTCTAGTCATCAGGGTGGTATGTGGTGTGCGCCAGGTGGACATATTGAATACGGTGAAAGTTTTGAGGATACTGCTATACGTGAAGCAAAAGAGGAGTGCGGCATCAATGTTAAAAAGATTGCATTTTTAAATGCAACCAGTGATGTCTATGATTCTGAAAAGAAACATTACATTGGTATACACTTAAAAGCTGTCGCGTACACAGGTATACCAAAATTAACAGAGCCAGATAATTTTTTTGAGATAAAATGGTTTGATTTGAATAACCTCCCTACAAACTTACTTCCTGGTAATAAACATTTTTTTGAACAAAATCCTATGTGTCTTTGCGGTAGTGGAAAAAAACATACGTCATGTCATGGTAAATAAAATTTAATGTTTAAAAAAGTTTTATTTTTTGTATCGTTTTTATTAGTTTTGTTTGCTATTGGTTTTGTCGGTAATGTGACCAAGCTGTCTTTTGAAAATAATTTTTTACCTATAAAAAAAGCAGAAGAGGTTAAAATATTTTTTGTTGGTGATGTGATGCTCTCTAGACAGATTGGTAAAATTATAGATTCAAAAGATGACACCAAATTTCCTTTTGAATTAATTGCACCTTATTTAAATACGGCAGATCTCGTGGTTGCAAATCTTGAAAATCCAGTATCTCTTCGTGGTAAAAATGTAGGCAGTATCTATTCTTTTAGAGCAAACCCAAAAGTACTTGAGGGTTTAAAATTTGCCAATATAAATTTTGTGTCTTTGGCCAATAATCATATTTGGGATTATGGGCGCGAGGCCTTTTTTGATACCATGAGCTATCTTGCGTCGTCTTCTATTGGTTTTGCTGGTATCGGTGCTGATTTTGCGGAGGCCTCGCGCCCTTATCTCTGGCAAAAAAATGGTATTAAATTTGCTTTCGTTTCTTTTACTAGTTTGGCTCCAAATTTTTTGTTGGCAAAAGATTCACAGCCTTCTGTTTTGTCTGCTGAAGCAGAAAATGTTACTAAAGTCATAAAAGAAATTAAACAATCATTGCCAGAATATTTTATTGTTGCTATTTTTCATTGGGGTGAGGAGTATAAGACTATTCACAATTTGTCTCAAGAAAATTTGGCAAAAGTCGCGGTTCTTTCTGGCGCGAAACTTGTAATCGGTCATCATCCTCATGTGATACAAGATGTTGGAGAATACGATGGTGTGCCTATTGTATATAGTTTAGGTAATTTTGTTTTTGATCAAAATTTTTCAGAAGAAACATCAAAAGGTATGGTATTTGAAGTGGTCTTTGGGAAGAATGGTATTATAAAAACTTCCACAACTACTGTTCATTTCAATAAAAATTTTCAATCTTATTTGCTTTCAGAATAACAGGCAAAAAACAGTCTTTTGTGTTACAATCTAAATATAATCAATTTAAATTTTTATGAAGAAGATTTTACGTATTTTTGACAAATTGGAGGATAAAGTTAGAACAATTTTGAGTCATACTCCTATTTTATACGGTATTGTGGGCGGTACTTTTGTTGTACTTTTTTGGAGAGGTGTATGGCATACTGCTGACATTTTGGAAACATGGGGAGGATGGTGGGGTATTGTTTTTTCTGGTCCTGGTACGCTTATTCTCGCCATGTTAGCTCTAATGGCTTCTGGTCTAATGGTTTCAACTTTTATTGGTAACAATATTATTATTTCTGGCTTGAAGAGGGAGAAAAAAGCCATAGACAAAACAGAGGTAGAGATAAAAGAGGAGGAAGATAGTATCAAAAATATCAAGCACGATATTTTGCAATTAAAACAAGCGATTTTAGATTTTAAAGATAATAAACAAAATTAATGAATAAAAAAAATTTAGTTATTATTACCATTGTGGTAGGTGTTGTTTTGGTTGCTGTTGTCGCATTGGCACTTATGCCATCAAAACCGGGTATTTATGACGATTTTGCTACTTGTCTAAAAGATAGCGGCGCAAAGTTCTACGGTACTTTTTGGTGTCCGCATTGTTTGGAACAGAAAAAGATTTTTGGTAAGTCAGTAAAATTTTTGCCATATGTAGAGTGTTCGAATCCTCAAGGCAATGCTTTTTTACCAATTTGTACTGACAAAGGTATTGATAGGGTGCCAACTTGGGAATTTGCTGATGGTTCAAAAAAAACAGGTGTATTTAGTATAGAAGAGCTTGCAGAATTTACTAGTTGTCCTGTGCCTAATAAACAATAACATGTCTTCTTTTGCTTCAATTTTAACATTATTTTTGGCTCTAGGGACCATCGCATCGCATGTGGTTATATTAGCGATTATTGTATCTTTGGTTTGGCAAGAATCTTATTTCAGCAAGAAAATTTTGCCTTTAGTAAAACACTATGCCGTTTTGTGGTCATTTATTGTTGCTCTCAGCTCTTTGGTGGGAAGTTTAATTTATTCTGATATTATCGGTTTTGATCCATGTACTTTGTGTTGGATACAAAGAATATTTATTTATCCTCAGATTTTAATTTTGGGTTTTGCTTTGTGGAGAAAAGATCCACACGCAGTTGATTATTGTTTATGGTTCTCGATTATTGGTGGGGTGATTGCGTTGTATCAGTCCGTCAGCCAATTAACAGGTTTTTCTTTGACGGCATGCACATCTGTTGGCGAGTCTTGTGCAAAAATATATTTCTTATTGTTTGGATATATCACGTTGCCTGTTATGTCATTTACGGCTTTTGTTATTATTGCCCTTTTAATGTTTGTAAAAAAGGTGTATCGTGTTGAGACTCAATAATATGTTTGGTTTAAAGCAAAAAAAAGTAATGGCGGTACATAGTGGCGAATTTCACGCTGATGATGTTTTTGCTGTAGCTACGATTATGCTCGCTTTTCCAAAATGGCGTATTTCAGTTTTGCGTACCAGAGATGATTCAAAAATCTTAAAAGCAGATATTGTTGCTGATGTCGGTGGTGTGTTTAGTCCTCTAACAATGCGTTTTGATCATCATCAAACAGGCGGCGCCGGAATGCGTGGCAACGGTATACCTTTTGCATCTTTTGGTTTGGTTTGGAAAGAGTTTGGAGAGAAAATATGTGGCAATATTGATGTGGCAAATGAAATAGATAGAAGTTTAGTTTCGCCGATCGATGCTTCTGATAATGGTATTCTTGTATCTAGACCGGTAACCGAGGGTGTGTATCCTTATCTTATTGAATATTATATTTATTCATTTAGACCAACCTGGCGTGAAAATGAAAATGATATAGACTCTGCTTTTTTGCGCGCTGTGACTTTTGCTAAAAATATGTTAGCTAGAGAAATTATAAAAGTCAGTGCAATGATCGACGCACGCGCAAAAGTTAGAGCTATATATGAGTCATCTACTGACAAGAGTGTGATTGTTTTTGATGACAAATATCCTTGGGAGGCGGTTTCAGTTTTGTCAGAATATCCAGAACCTCTTTTTACATTGTGTCCAAATCCGGGAGATGGTTTTTGGCACGCAAAGTGTGTTAGAAATGGTAGTCACACATTTGAAAATAGGAGATCTTTTCCTGCCTCTTGGGCTGGCAAAAGAGATGGTGATTTGGCAAATATTACAGGGGTAGAGGACGCAGTATTCTGTCATAATAAATTATTTTTGGCAGTTGCGAAGACAAAAGAGGGCGGACTTAAACTAATAGAAAAAGCTTTAATATAAAAATATGGCATTTGTTGATGAAATAAAATTATTTATGAAGGCGGGTCGTGGAGGCGATGGAGTAGTTCGTTGGCTTCATGAGAAAGGCAAGGAATTTCTCGGTCCTTCTGGGGGCGATGGTGGTCGTGGTGGCAATATTTACGCTCACGTTGTTCGTGATTTAAACATACTTTCATCTTATAAAAATACAAAAGAGTTCAAGGCAGAAAATGGTGCTAGCGGTATGCGAAATAGTAGAAAGGGTAAAGATGGTGAGGATCTGTATATTGATTTTCCTTTGGGTGCCGTCATTACAAATCATAATACTGGTGAAAAGATAAGTTTGGATAAAGAAGGTGAAAATGTTTTTTTGTTGCAAGGCGGAAGGGGTGGTTTGGGCAATGAATATTTCAAAGCTTCTACCAATGTGCGTCCACAACAATCAACAAAAGGCAAAGACGGTGAGGAGGCAGATTTTTCTATTGAACTAGAACTTTTTGCTGATATGGGGCTTGTAGGTCTACCAAACGCTGGTAAATCAAGTCTTATTAATGAGCTCACAAATGCTAATTCAAAAGTGGGCGCTTATGCTTTTACTACACTAGAGCCAAGTCTCGGCGCTCTATATGGTTATGTAATAGCTGATATTCCAGGTTTGATTGAGGGTGCATCTCAGGGCAAGGGTTTGGGTCACAAGTTTTTGCGTCACATCAAGAGAACAAAGGTTGTGCTACATTGTGTGTCTTTGGAAAATGAAGATGTGGTTTCTGTTTATGAAACTGTACGCAAAGAGTTGAATGATTATAGTAAGGACTTGGCTAGCAAGTCAGAGATAATTATTTTGACAAAAACCGATACGGTTTCAAAAGAAGTATTGGACAAAAAAAAGAAATCTTTGGCAAAATTTTCAGAACACATCGTTTCTGTTACAGTGTATGACGATGAGGCTATCAAAGAACTAAAAGATTATTTGGTAAAATATATGAGAAGTATTGGTGATAAATAATATGGACAAAAAATATATAACTACAATTGGTCTTGAAATACATGCAGAGCTAAAAACAAATACAAAAATGTTTTGTGCTTGCAAAAATGATACAGAAGAAAAAAAACCAAATGTAAATATTTGTCCAGTTTGTACGGGTCACCCTGGTACTTTGCCGGTGATAAACAAAGAAGCTGTAAGAAAAGTTTTGCTTGTCGGTAAAGCATTGGGAGGCACACTCGCTGATTTCACAGAATTTGATAGAAAAAATTATTTTTATCCCGACATTCCAAAAGGCTACCAGATTAGTCAGTACAAATATCCTCTAGTTTCTGGTGGTAGTCTAAACGGTGTAGCTATAACCAGAGTGCATTTGGAGGAAGATACAGCAAAATCTAGTCATGATACTGGGGATTTTTCTCTTGTTGATTTCAATCGTTCAGGCGTGCCCCTCATGGAGCTTGTGACAGAACCGGTGATTCATAGTGCCAAAGAAGCGTCAGATTTTGCCAAAGAATTGCAGTTACTATTGCAGTATTTGGGTGCTGGTGATGCAAACTTGGAAAAAGGTGAGATGCGTGTCGAAGCCAATATTTCTGTAAGTGATACTGATAAGTTTGGTACAAAAGTAGAAGTTAAAAATCTAAACTCTTTCAAAGCAGTAGAAAAAGCAATTGAGTATGAAGTAAATAGACACATCTCTTTGCTTGAAAAAGGTGAGAAAGTCATACAGGAAACAAGGGGTTGGGATGAAAACAAAGAAGCTACATTTTCACAACGTCTCAAAGAAAATTCTCATGATTATAGATATTTTCCAGATCCAGATTTGCCAAAACTAAAACTTAGTCAGATTGATGAGTTTTCTGGTGAATCTTTGAAAAAAGAGTTGCCAGAATTGCCGTGGCAAAGACGTGAAAGATATGTTACAGAATACGCTCTTAAACCAGAAGAGGCAGAAATATATGTCGGTTCACCAGTTTGGAAGAGATTTTTTGAAGAAGTTTTGAAGTTCGTGTCTGAAGATAAAAGTTTAGTCAAACTGAGTTCAAATTATATAACTTCGGACCTTATAGGTCTTTCAAAAGATCTTTTGAAAACTGAGGGTGATACTTTTTTGTCTCTTACGGCCAAAGTTTCTCCAAAGAGTTTTTCACAATTAATCAAAATGGTGGCAAAGAAGGACATATCTTCTCGTGGCGCCAAAGATATATTGGCATTTATGTATGCTAGTGGTGGTGACCCAGAGGTTATTGCTAAAGAAAAAGATTTAATACAAAAAAGTGATGAGGGTACTATCAAGATTCTTGTAGAAAAAGTTCTCGCTTCCAATGAAAAAGCTATTGCTGAATATAAAGCAGGCAAAGCATCTGCTCTGCAGTTTCTGATAGGACAGGGTATGAAAGAATCAAAGGGTTCTGCTAACCCAGAAATACTTAAAAAGCTTTTCTTAGAAAAATTAGTTTAAATACAATACATAGGTTTAACCTATGTATTCGCATATAGTTTTGCTTTTATATGCATCTTGTGGTATAATATAAGTACCTGTATCGGGTAATTACTCAATTTTTATTGGGAGGAAAGTCCGAACACTTCTTTGCTTTTAGCAAAGAGCGGGGTAGCGGGTAACGCCCGTCTCCATCTTCGGGTGGACGAGGTGCGAACAGAAACGCTGATTCGCGAAAGCGATAGGTATCCCTCCGGGATAGTCCTCATAGTAATATGAGGGTGCAACGGCTAAATCCTTACCTAAGTGCAAGGTCGTGCTCCGCCTTTGGTGGAGAGTGCCGCTTGAGCCAAATGGTAACATTTGGCCCAGATAAATTATTATCACTCGTATTAAATGCAATACGAGGACAGAATTCGGCTTATAGATACGGGTGCAATATGACAATACCCCCGACCGCCTTTGGCGGTCGGGGGTATGTCTTTTTTCCACATTACTTTTTGGGTATTATTTTGTTACAATATACATATTAAAAGTACATTATTAATTTATATATGGAAGCACAATTAAAATCAAAAGTAGGTAATAAGTTTGCGCCAGAAAAGTTGTCATTTCTAATTTTGGCAATAACAGCGTTTTTGGTACCAATGTTTTTTTTACCGACATCCATTTTATCTTTTCAGTTTAGTAAAAGTCTTTTGGTTTTTCTAGGCATCTCTTTAGCTTTCATTGTCTTCCTATTGTCTGTGCTCAAAAGTGGTAAATTTGAATTACCTACGGGGTGGGTTTTTGGTGGGGCAGGGCTTGTTGTTTTCACCACATTCTTGTCTGCTGTTTTCTCCGGCACGGTCAAAATGTCTCTAATTGGGTACGGTTTCGAGATAGGTACATTCTCGTTTATTTTGGCGATGTTTTTGTTTATGTTTTTGGTTTCAACTTTGTATCGCACCAAAGAGCGAATTTTTTACGCATATCTTTTATTTTTCGTATCTTTTTTGGTAATAGCTTTTTATCATCTCGCACGTTTGCTCCTAGGTCCAGGTTTCTTGTCTTTTGGTGCGTTTAACACAAACATAGCCAATGCCGTAGGTAGATGGAATGATCTTGCTATTTTCTTTGGTTTAGCGGTAGTACTTTCTCTGGTGACTTTTGAAACTTTGTCTTTGAGCAAGCTTTTTAGATGGTTGTTGTACGTAATACTCACAGTATCACTTATTTTCTTGGCAGTTGTTAATTTCTTTACGGTTTGGTTTGTTGTTGGAGTTTTTGCTCTTACTTTTTTTGTTTATGTTTTTTCTTTTAACAGCGCAGAGGGATTGCGTGATTCTCAAACTAACTCAAATATTCTTAAAAATATTTCTCCAAGATTGGCGACGAAGAGAATATCATATCATTCTTTAATTGTATTGTTGGTTTCTGCAATATTTTTGATTGCAAATGCTCAGATAGGTAATTTTTTGGCAACCAAATTAGGTATTTCAAATTTGGAAGTTCGTCCAACAATGCAGTCTAACTACGATATCGCCAAAGGTACTTTCAAGAGTCATCTTTTGTTTGGAGCTGGTCCAAATAGATTTACAAATGAGTGGCTTATCCAAAAACCAGTTGCTGTTAATCAGACGGTGTTTTGGGATACAGATTTTAATTATGGTTATGGTCTGATTCCAACATTTGTAGTTACAACAGGTTTGCTCGGTTCTATATCTTGGACAATTTTCTTGGCCTTATTTGTATTTGTTGGTTTCAAGTTGATTTTTGCAAACGGACAAGATGTGTTTTATAGATATTTGGGCATTTCTTCTTTTCTGGTGTCTTTGTTTTTGTGGATTATGGCAGTTCTATATGTTCCAAGTATTTCTATTGTAACGCTAACATTCTTTTTTACTGGTTTATTTTTTGCTTCTGCATATGCTCAGGGGGTATTGAAGACACGCTCTCTATCTTTCTTTGCTAATCCACGTTTGAGTTTTGTGGCAGTACTCGTGCTGATTTTGGTTCTTATTGCGACTCTCGCTTTCGGTTATTTGATTTTCCAGAAATCATTATCATCTTATTATTTCCAAAAGAGTGTTGGAGTAGTAAATACTTCTGGTGATATAGAAAATGCTAGCAAGCTTATGCTCAGAGCCTTGTCGCTTAGTCAGGACGATTTGTACTGGAGAGCTTTGACCCAAATTAATCTTTTGCAACTAAATCAGTTGTTGGCAAAACAAAACCAAAGCACTGAAGCGGTGAGTGATAGTGTAAAACAGGAGTTTCAGCGTTTGATTGCTGATACTTTGTTTAGTGCTGATTCTGCTATATCTAGAGATAATACAAACTATCAAAATTATTTATCTAGAGCAGGTGTTTATGCATCTATAGTGCAACTTGAGGGTGCTTATGACAAAGCAAAAGAGGCTTATGATTTGGCTTTGAAGTACAATCCAAAAGGCCCAGCTATATATTTGGCTTTGGCACAGCTGGAGTTTTCAAAAGGTGATTATAAAAATGCTAGAGAAAATATCATAAAAGCTTTACAGTTAAAAAATAATTATACCGATGCGTATTTCCTTTTGGCACAAATAGAAATACAAGATAAAAATGTTAAAGGGGCTATTCAGTCTGTTCAGGCCGCTACTTTGGTAGATCCAACAAACCCAGCTATATTTTTCCAACTTGGCGTATTGCAATATAGTCAGGGTTCTTACAAAGATGCTGTGGATTCTTTGCTCGGAGCTATTAATCTTTTGCCGAATTATGCTAATGCAAAATATTATCTTGGTTTAAGCTATGACAAGCTTGGTAAAACAAAAGAAGCCCTGGCTTTGTTTAAGGATTTGTTAGTATCAAACCCAAATAATCCAGATTTGGTCCAGATAGTTAAAAATCTTGAAGCGGGCAAGAGCGCAACCTATGTGGCTCCAGTTAATACCAAAAAAACAACAGATAAAAAAGGTTCAACTCCGGTCAAGGAACCTACTGTAAAAGAGAGTCAGCCATAGTCTCAAAATGGTAAAGAAACTCTTTACATTTATAAGCAAAGAGGTAGACGGTGTACATCAAGCCGCCTACCTTCTTGGCTTCTTTACAATTGGTTCTCAGCTTTTGGCGCTTCTACGCGATCGTTTACTTGCCGGGACTTTTGGTGCCGGTAGAGAGCTTGATATTTATTATGCTTCTTTTCGTATTCCTGATTTTATTTTTGTTTCTGTTGGTTCTTTGGTTTCCATCTCTGTTTTAATACCTTTTTTGGTGGAACATTTGAAGAAGGGCAAAGAGAGTGGAAGATTGTTTGTAGATAATATTTTTTCTTTCTTTTTTTTGGTTATTATTGTGGTGGCGGTCACGGCTTATTTTGTAGTGCCTTATTTTGCAAATTATATTTTTCCTGGTTTTGCTGGAGATGATTTGTCAAAATTAATTTCTCTTACTCGAATATTATTACTTTCACCAATTTTTCTCGGCTTCTCGAATCTTCTTGGTACACTCACGCAAGCATACAAAAGATTTTTTTTGTATGCTTTGAGTCCAATACTTTATAATATAGGTATTATTGTCGGTATAATTTTTTTGTACCCAATATACGGTCTTGAGGGTCTAGTTTATGGTGTAATTTTCGGTGCTATTTTGCATTGTTTTGTACAAATACCTTTTATTATAAGCCAAGGCCTTTTCCCGAGGTTTCGTTTGAAGTATGATTTTGCTTCTATTTTAAAAGTATTGGCCGTGTCTTTGCCTAGAACACTCACATTGAGTTCGGATCATTTGGTGATGCTCGTGTTTATTGCTTTTGCCTCAATGATGACCGTTGGTTCTATTTCTGTTTTTAATTTTTCTTATAATTTGCAGTCAGTACCTATCGCTATAATAGGTGTTAGTTATTCATTGGCAGTTTTTCCTACACTGGTTAGATTATTTTCTGCTGGTAATATCAAAAAGTTTCTTGAAGAAGTTTTGATGTCTGCTAGACATATTGTTTTTTGGTCTATGCCCATTTTAATTTTATTTGTTGTACTAAGAGCGCAGATAGTTAGAACAATTTTGGGCGCAGGCGCTTTCAATTGGTCAGATACAAGGCTTACAGCCGCTGCTTTGGCGATATTTGTTGGAGCTTTAGTTTTTCAGAATCTTACATTACTTTTTATAAGAGCATATTACGCCATGGGTAATACCAAAAAACCTCTTATTGCCAATATGTCTACCGCTTTGCTCAGCATAATTTTTGCTTATTTTGGTATTATTCTTTTCAATCAATCTATTCTGTTCAGAGATTTTCTAGAGAGTTTATTAAAAGTCGGTTCTTTGGATGGTAGCGTGATATTAATTTTGCCATTAGCTTATGCTTTTGGTAAATTTTTGAATGCTATAGTTTTGTGGGTAATGTTTCAATTAGATTTCAAAAATTTTTCTAGGCCTCTTGTACGAACATTTTCGGAGTCTCTTTTTGCTTCGCTTATAATGGGGTATATTTCTTATCTTTCTCTAAATGTTTTTGATAAGGTTTTTGATTTGGAAACAACCGTAGGTATTTTCTTGCAGGGTTTTGTGTCCGGTATTATTGGTATTGTGGGTTTTGTGGTTGTACTTATTTTCCTCAAAAATCAAGAGTTGTCTCAAGTTTGGGGCACTTTTAGAAGTAGAATGTGGAAAAAACCAACAATAGCTCCAGATCCAAAAGTTATAGAATAATTTTACTTTTTGGTGTTTTTAATACATACTATTCGTAGATTGGTATGCGTTGTGTGTACCATAAATGGGGTCCTATAGTGAGCCATCAAATGAATTACAAGAAGGCCAGCTTGGAGAAATGTGACGTTCGTGAACTGGAGACGAGTAGGGTCTGTTTCTGTGGTTTGGCGAATTATTACGTCGTTGGCAGGGGGTGTGAGCCATTCTGCTATCAGTGAACCCTATGGGGCCTGGCAAGCGCCCCAATCCAATCGCATGACCGCTAGCACCACGCTGTGTTTGGCGGTCATTTTTCGTGATTTTTTTCTTATTTTTTGCTAGGATACTGTAGTTATATGAATATTAGTAATATCCGTAATTTTTCGATTATAGCGCATATAGATCACGGCAAGTCCACTCTTGCTGATCGTTTGCTTGAAATTACAAATACGGTTGAAAAACGCAAGATGCGTGAGCAGGTGCTAGATAGTATGGAGCTTGAAAGAGAGCGTGGTATTACCATCAAAATGCAACCTGTGCGTATGAAATATAATTTTAGTGGCACAGACTACGAATTAAACCTTATAGATACTCCTGGACATATAGATTTTTCATACGAAGTATCTCGTGCCCTAAAGGCTGTAGAAGGCTCTCTACTGCTTGTAGATGCCACTCAGGGAGTTCAGGCTCAGACTTTGACCACACTCGAAATGGCTAGAAGTATTGGACTCACTATCATTCCAGTCCTTTCAAAAATAGACTCACCTTTGGCTCGTATAGATGATGTAAAAAAAGAAATCGTCGCACTTTTAAATTGTAAAGAAGAGGACATTGTAGAAACTTCCGGCAAGACTGGTGAGGGGGTTGAAAACTTGATTCAGCAGATTATCAAGCGTGTGCCGGCGCCGAGCGTTTTGCCCAGTGGTAACAGTGAGTTTAAATCTTTGGTTTTTGATTTTCAATACTCAAATCATCGTGGGGTGATTGTTTATGTAAGAGTATTTGATGGGGAAGTAAAAAAGAATTTTCCTTTAATATTTAAAATGTCTAAAGAGAAATTCTCTTCTTTGGAGGTTGGTATATTTTCTCCAGATGATACGCCTGTGGAGAGTTTGGGGCCTGGTGAAATAGGCTATATTGTAACTGGTATAAAAGAGCCGGGAATTGCTTCTGTTGGTGATACTGTTTCTAGCGCCAAAGACAATAGTGCTCCCTTGCCGGGCTATATGACTCCTAGGCCTGTAGTTTGGGCATCTATCTATCCTGAGAGCCAAGATGATTTTGATATGCTTAGACAGGGCTTGGGTCGTCTGAGACTTTCTGACTCGTCTTTTGCTTATGAGGAAGAATCTTCTGGTACTCTTGGTAGAGGTTTTCGTTGCGGTTTTTTGGGAATGCTCCATCTTGAAATTATTACTGAAAGATTGCGTAGAGAGTTTAATTTGGAATTAGTGGTGACAACTCCATCTATTACATACGAGATAACCAAAAAAGATGGCAAAAAAGAAATGATTTACACCCCAGTTCATTTTCCAGAAGATCATTTGATAGCAGAGATAAGAGAACCTTGGGTTAAAATAAAAATCATTACTCCACCAGATTATCTCGGTGATATTATGAAGATTCTATATGAACACGAAGCCGAAATCGGTGATTCTGAAAATTTTGGTGATCATCGCGCATCTGTGGTGGTAAATATGCCACTTCGCGAACTTATGAGGAATTTTTTTGATGAAGTGAAAAGTGCATCTTCTGGGTTTGCTTCCATTTCTTATGAGATAGGTGAGATGAAAATCGCTGATGTTGTCAAAATGGATGTGCTTATTGCTGATGAACCAGTACCAGCTTTTGCGCGTGTAGTTGCTAGGCGTAGGGTAGAAGAAGAGGCGGAAATGGTGGTAGAAAAGCTTTTTAATACTTTGCCAAAACAAAATTTCGTGACGAAGATACAGGCAAAAGCAATGGGTAGGATAATATCGTCACGTACGTTGACGGCACTCAAAAAGCTCGTAACAGCTCATTTGTCCGGAGGAGATATTTCTCGTAAAAGAAAATTGTGGGATAAACAAAAAGAAGGAAAAAAGAGAATGCGTGAGCATGGCAAGGTCAACATCCCACAGGAGGTGTTTGTCAAAATGATGAAATCAGAATAGTTTCTTTCTAACTAAATATTGGTGAATACATCAAAATCATACTGATGATGATAAGTACAGCTAATATTGTCCAAATCACTCTAATAACCTGATTGCTTTTCTTATAAAACAGCATATTTATTGTTTATTTTTTAATATTTACACTATATAGCAAGAGCTCAATATTGTATACTATACATTGTGCTGGAATTTAGATTAAAAGATAAGAGGAAGAATAGATTTTATTCTTGGTGGGTAATTTTGTTGCTCATTGTTCTTTGTGTATTATTGGCTAGAGCTAGTTACTCTGTTTTTTGGAAGAAAATTGAAAGTGAGAAAAATTTGACGAAAGCTAGAGATGAATATGAATCTTTACGTTTAAAAAATGAAAAAATTACTGATTCTATGGTTAGGTTGGAAACTCAAAGTGGTGTTGAAGAGGAAATATATAGTAAATTTAATGTTACAAAAGATGGCCAAAAGATAGCAGTGATTGTAGACAACAAGACCGCGAGTACTTTAAATTCTGTGTCCGAACAATCTATTAGTTTTTTTGGTAAAATTTTAAATTTTTTTGGTTGGTAATTTTGTAAAAAATGTTTAAAATAGTTTTCTAGGCGGGTATGGTTTAGTGGTAGAATGCGAGCTTCCCAAGCTTGAGACGAGAGTTCGATTCTCTCTACCCGCACAAAAGTAATCTTTTGCCTCCAGGAGACGTGGGATGTCTCCGTCTGAGAGAATCAAAGCCTGATTGAGTTTTTTCTTGAGTGTAATCACGAAAAGAAAAACCAATCAGGGTACTGAAACTGTAAGTTTCGATTCTCTCTACCCGCACAAAAGTAAACAAAAATTACACTTAGGAGTGTAATTTTTGAAATGGTGCCGAGGGGCGGGCTCGAACCGCCGACCCCATGCTCTTCAGGCACATGCTCTACCAACTGAGCTACCTCGGCATTTTTTTATAATTTAAATTAATTTATTACATTATTGTTTGATGTTATTCCTGCTTGCCGGCAGGCAGGTACCAAAACAGCGTACCTCGGCATTTTTTAATTTATTCTTTGTTATCTAATGGGAAATTTTTGTATGGTGTTTGTTACACCTTGAATTCCGTTTTGTAAACTTTCTACTTGTCCACTAATAGTATTGTATGTATCTGTGAGGATTTTGATATAAGGTTGTAAATAGTATGTACCCCACACTATTACACCTATAAACACCACCCAATAGGCAAATTTGAATATTGCTCCAAATCTTGCACGTACTTGCATACCATGTAAGATCTTGTTGTTTTTTCTCGAAAGCTCGAGGACTTCTTCTAAAAGTGCTTTTTCTCTTGGATCCATACTGGTGAAATATATCAAAAAAATATAAAAAAGACAAACTTTTTTAAATCATAATCAGAGCATATTTTTTTGAGTCTAAGAAGTGTACTCGACACACGCGGTAACGGTATAATGTTATGACTTAAATAAAAAATATGTCACAGAAAAAAAATAATACACCAAAAATTGCAATTTATTCTACACCTACCTGTGTGTACTGTAATATGATGAAAGATTTTTTGAATAATAGAGATATACCTTTTGAGGAGTATGATGTAGCTTCTGATCTAGCAAAAAGGGAAGAAATGATCGAGAAATCTGGTCAGATGGGTGTGCCGGTGGCAACGATAGGTGACGAAGTGATGGTTGGCTTTGATAGAGAAAGACTGAGTGCGATACTTGGATTATAAATAAAAATACTCTAAAGCGCAGTTGCCGAAGTATCGGCAACTGCGCTTTAGTTTGTATCAAATTTATGTTAGATTATGCGTGTTGTCCCCGTAGTTAAATGGATATAACAGTTCCGTCCTAAGGAATAGTTGTCGGTTCGATTCCGGCCGGGGACACAAAGTAATCTTTGTGTCCAGAGGAAGTATCAAAATACTTCCGTGCCGGAATCGAAGCCTCTTTGAGCATTTTTTCGAGTGTAAGCACGAAGAAAAAATCCAAAGAGGGTACTGTTCCTGTAGGGAACGAGAAGGCCGGGGACACAAAATAATTTTTGTGTCTATAGGAAGTATATATTTTTAGGCTGCAGATTTTACTCGTACTTTTGTTTCTCTGTTTTTATTTATCTTTGGGAGTCTCAATATAAGTAGACCGTGTCTTTCGCTGGCTTCCGCATCCTCAACTTCGATTTCGTGAGGCAAAACGATAGTTCTTGAAAATGAGCCCCAGTAAAGTTCTTTGTGATAGTAGTCTTCGTCTTGTATCATTCTTTCTCCTTCACGTTTGCCTTTGATGGTTACAGTATCTCTGGTAATAGAAATATCCAAATCTTCAGGCCTTACACCTGCAACCATGGTCTTTATCACTATTTCACTTGGAGTTTGATGCATATCTACGGCAAGTTCACCATCCTCATTTTTCTCTTCCCACTCAGCGACGTCAGCTTTTGTGATCTTTCGGTCTTCTTTGACCTCTAGCTCACGCTCCTCGTCTTGTTCTTCTAGTTTAACTGCGCCAGTTAATCTTTCAAAAAATGATCTTTTTGTTTTTGCCATAGTATTAATAATTCTATTAATTTAATAATTTATGAATTTGTGTTTTGCTATGTTCTTGGATATATTTTTTTAATTTTTTCAAAAAACAATATAACAACTACGATTAGAAACCATACCACGGCGTATACTGCAAGTTCAGTGTTGCTGTTACTGTTTATTATAAACAAATTAAAAAGTGCGTGCAAACCAACTGCTATAACCAATCCCAAAATTGTTGCCATTCTCTTGATGCTCGCATTTTTGTAAAAAGTCATAGCCATAGCAATACCTATTGATGCGCTGGAAATTGTATGCAGTAACGTCGCGCCGATAAAGCGTATGTTGCCTGTAAATATGCTCAAAGTAATTTGTCCACTACTGAGCGGTTCGATGAGAAATAGAGCATTTTCTAGCGCAGCAAACCCCAGAGCCGAGACCAGCATATATATGATCATATCTATTGGCTCGTCCGCACACTTTCTTCTAAGTGCGGTAAAGTACGCGAGTGAGTATTTTGCAATTTCTTCTATAGCAGCCCACCAAACCAATATTGGAATAATATTGTTAGCCGAGATTGGTGCACCAATAGTGTGTCCATATATGCTAGCGACACCGACTTGCCCAGCGTACGATATCATAGTTGCAACAGCGCCACCTATAAAAGTAATAGTAAGTATCCATCTTGGTTCGGGCTTAGCTTTATCTTCTCTTAACCAAAACCACAACCAAGCTAGCACAGGCAGTACTCCACCAGCTAGTGCCAAAAGAAGTGTTTGGGCGCTTATAGTCATATTTTTATTTTATTGTTGGCCATTTTTCCACCATTAATAATTTTTTATTTGTAGTAGGCAAGAGAGACCAGATTTCTTCGGTGATAAAAGGCATAAAAGGATGTATCACTTTTAGCATTGTGGTGAGTATATGATAAAGGGTGTGTTGGCAAGATTGTTTGTCTATAGAAGAGTTGTCTACACCGCTTATACGAGCCTTACTCTTTTCAATAATAATATCGGCAAAAGTATTCCAAAAATACTGGTATGTTTTTTCACCAGCCAAAAAGAAACGATAATTTTCTATGTCAGCAGTTATTTCTTTTACAGTTTCTTCCAGTTGTGTGATTAGAACTCTGTCTTGATCTGTAATTTCTGGTTGTTTATCGAAGTCGAAACCTTCCATACTGGTTAGTACAAAACGTGTGGCATTCCAGATCTTGTTGGCAAAGTGTTTATAGCCTTTTATCTTGTCTTCGTGTAGTTTGCTATCTGTGCCAGCACTACCAGACATCACAAGTGCCATTCTACCTGCGTCTGCGCCGTATTTTTCGGCAATATCTATTGGATCAATGCCGTTACCGAGAGACTTTGACATCTTGCGACCCTGCGCGTCGCGTACTGTGCCGTGTAAATATACTGTATGAAATGGTATGGTGCCAATTAGATAACCAGTCATCATTATCATTCTAGCTACCCAGAAAAAGATAATCTCATAACCAGTTTCTAGGACATCTGTGGGGTGGTAAATCTCCAAGTCTTTTGTTTTTTCCGGCCAGCCTAGTGTTGAGAAAGTCCAAAGACCAGAGGAGAACCAAGTATCTAGCGTATCTTCGTCCTGTGTCCACCCGTCACCCTTTGGGGCCTCTGTGCCACAATATATCTCGTCTTTTTTATACCATACTGGTATTCTGTGTCCGTACCATATTTGTCTAGAAATACACCAGTCTTGGAGATTCTCTATCCAGTTAAAATAAATTTTCTGAAAATTGTCTGGTATGATTTTTATTTGGCCATTATCTACAGCTTTACGCATTATTTCCTTTAGGGTAGTTTTTGCACCAGACTCGATACCGTTTATAGAAGAATTTTCCAGAGTAATTTCTTTGTTTACATCGATAAACCATTGCAGTTTTGGTAATGGTTCTATTATGCCACCAGTTCTTTCTGCCGTTGCAACATTTTGGTCTATTTCTTTTTCACTTTCCATGAGACCTTCTTGCTTGAGCCAGTTTACAGCATACTCTCGTGCCTCGAGAACTTTTTTACCATCCATGGCATGTCCTGGAAGAATCATTTTTGCTCTCTCGTCTATAACTTGTTTCGTTTCTAGCTTGTGCTGTTTGGCAATGAGCGCATCTATCATGCTGTGAGCTGGGGTTACGCCTAGAGCTCCAGTACCAAACTCCATATCTACAGCTTTGTCTGCTACGATTTTTATTTTTATATTTCTATCAGCAAAATTTACATCGTATTCTTTGCCTACGTATTTTTCGTATCTTTTGTCATCTGGATGTACGGCTACAGCTGTATCACCAAATTTTGTTTCTGGTCTTGTTGTTGAAATTGAGATGGGGAAGTCTTTTGAATATTTGAAAGTATAGAGAGTCGCTTTGCGTGCCTCATACACTATTTCATCATCAGAAATTGTTGTCTGACCTTTTGGATCCCAGTTCACAATTCTGTGTCCTCTGTATATTAAGCCATCGTCATACATTTTTTTGAAAGCAGTTCTCACAGCAAAGCTTCTTTTTTCATCCAGAGTAAATGCTTCTCGACTCCAGTCTACCGAAGCGCCCATAGTTCTCACTTGGCTTGTGATTGTATCGTGACTTTCTTTGGCAAAAGCATTAACGCGTTTCAATAGTTCTTCTCGGCCTAGATCGTATCGACTCTTGCCTTCTTTTTTTGAAATTTCTTTTTCGACTCTAGATTGTGTGGCTATGGCAGCGTGATCTGTACCAGGTACCCAAAGTGTTCTTCTGCCACGCATTCTTTCAAAGCGTATAAGCAAATCTTCTACGGCTATCATGAGAGCGTGACCCATGTGTAGTATGCCTGTAACGTTTGGGGGAGGTAAAACAATGGTATATGGCTTTGCGTCTTTGTCAGTAAAACCCTGTTTTATTGATTCTTCTGGGTTGAATAATCCACTCTTTTCCCAAATTTCATAAATTCTTTTCTCTGTTTCGTTGGGGTTGTATGGTTTAAGAAATTTCTCATTCATATGGATATATATTAGCATATATTTACTAAAATAATAATATTTTAAGCCGATATTTTGTGGATACGTGGCGATTTTTTAAAAGACAAAAATTATTAAAAAATAAAATGTCCTTTATATATTGTTTTTGTATTAGGCCTTGTGAAATAAAGACATTGTGGTTTTATAAAGGACAGACTTTTGTATATAAAGGACAAAGTGTTTAAAACGGCTACAAATAAAGGTTTCTAGGCGTTTGTTATATGGGTATGTACATTGACATTTTAAGAAAAATGTGCAGTATATAACACATCATTATTTTTGAAGTAATGAGGCAAAATTACAAAATTATTAAAAATATACCTAAAAACATGTTTAAAACAATTAATAACTCCTTGGTAAGAAAAATCGGTGCAAAAATAGCTTTTATGTTCGTTTTCGCATCAATTTTCTTTTCTTTTGCCTCAGTTTTGGAAGCTCATTCTCCAGCTCTTCCAAAATCTACAGCGACATGTAGTATTTCTGGTTCTGCAGTGACTACCGCGCCATTTCAGACCATAAACTGGTCAGCCAATGTTGTCGTCTCTCCATCAGAACATCTTTCTGATGTGCCAGTAGATTTTCATTGGATACTTTCAGATCCAACAGCTGAAACTGGTATTGTCAGTTCAAATACATCAAACGCACAAATTTCTAGAACGTATTCAACTGCTGGTTTAAAAAATGCAACTTTGGAGGTAACTGTTGTGTCATATACTGATTTGTATCCAAATGTTACTTTGGATTGTTCTGGTTTGGTTGGTAATGTTATTGATCCCAATCCAGCACCTCTCGCTACTGTTGATCTACAGGTAAACGGTGGCAATGGTCCTGTGGCGGTGAACTCTGGCGAATCGGTGACGCTTTCTTGGACATCTACAAATGCTAGCTCATGTACTGCAACTAGCGGTTGGAGCGGTGCGAAAAGTACTTTTGGTACAGAAATTTTTGGTCCACTTTCTACAAATACAAATTTCGGTATTACTTGTGTAAATAGTGGAGGTGTGCCAACTACAGATACAGTCAATGTAAGTGTAAATGTTGTGCCAGTACCGGCTCCTACTGTTGATCTACAGATTAATGGTGCTGATGCTCCAGTATCTTTGTCTAGTGGTGAGACAGCTACACTTTCTTGGACCTCTACAAACGCTGTATCATGTACAGCAAGTGGCGTTTGGTCAGGTAGTAAAGTAGTTTCTGGTACAGAAACTGTTGGTCCAATTTCAGCAGGCGGTGTGTACACAATTACTTGTGAAAACAGCGCAGGTGTAACTATTTCTGACTCTGTAACAATAAATTTTGAAGAAACTCCAGGCGACTCTACTGCCACATGTACTTTGAGCGCTTCTACAGTGCCAGCTATTTCTGCAAATGATACTGTGATTTGGACAGTTGGATATACTTCAAATATCGCCCCTACTTTTGTTTGGTCAGGTACAGATGGTTTGAGTGGTAACACAAACTCAGCTACTATCACATATCCTACAGATGGTACAAAAGACGCTACCATTACTCTTACTGCAGTTGGTCTAAATCCAATACTAAGTTGTGATTCTTTGACATATGTTGTAGACAACACTCCAGCACCTCTCGCTACAGTTGATCTACAGGTAAACGGTGGCAATGGTCCTGTCGCTGTGACTTCTGGTTCTACCGTGGATTTGTCTTGGACCTCTACAAACGCTGTGTCATGTACAGCAAGTGGCGTTTGGTCAGGTGCAAAAGCTGTGTCAGGCTCTGAGGCTTCATCAGCGATTGTTGCAGATTCAGCTTTTACTATCACATGTCAAAATATTGACGGTGTTACTGTTTCAGATACTGTGAATGTAACTATAAGTGGAGGAGGAAATAATAACCCTACAGTAAATATTCAGGCCAATGGTGAAGAAGGTCCTGTAACTGTAAATGATACTGATGTTGTTACTTTGTCTTGGACTTCAACAAACTCAACTTCATGTACTGCTACCGGCAACTGGACAGGTAGCAAGGCAACTTCTGGTTCAGAAATAGTTTCTCCTTCTGTTGCAAGTACTTTCACATTGGAGTGTACTGATGGCTCAACTACTTCAACTGATTCTGTTGTTGTAAACGTAAATGGAGCAATATTCAATCCAACAGTAGATTTGAAAGTTAATGGTGGCGAAGGTCCAGTAAATGCATCTCTAGGTGGTACAGCGGAACTTACTTGGACTACAACAAACTCAACTTCATGTATCGCTTCTGGAGCTTGGGGTGGTACAAAAGCAGTATCTGGGGGCTCTGAAAATGTCGGTCCATTCAACACTTCTGGTGGCATAACTTTTACACTTACTTGTCAAAATGGTGCTTTGACTTCATCTGATACTATTACAGTCAATGTGACTGGTGGTAATGGTGGCGGAGGCGGTGGTGGAGGCTCACGATCTGGTGGCGGTTCAAATCTATTTATTTCAAATGAGAAAATACAGGAAATTGCTCCTGGTGTAGTTTTTGTACAGTGGGATACCAACAAGCCAGCTTCTCGCAAAGTTGTATTTGGTGATAATACTATTGAGATAGCTTCAAGCACACTTTCTACTTTTGGTTATGATTCAGAAACTGTAAACATCACTGATCCATATCTTACATCACATGGTATGGCGGTATTGAATCTTGAACCAGGAAAAACATATTATTTTAGACCAGTATCTTCAAATGGTTATCAAACAGCTTTGGGACAGGAGCTTGTTATAAATCCAAACGTTGTGACTGAATCTTGTCAGTATCTTTACGACTATTTGAGAATTGATTGGAACAATAACCCAGTTGAAGTTAGAAAACTCCAAGTGTTCTTGAGAGATCTTGAGGGCATGGATGTTGCAGTGACAGGCGTATTCGATGAACAGACATTTAATGCGGTGAAGATTTTCCAGGACAAATACAAGGGAGATATTATTTCACCTTGGGGTCACGATGCTTCTACTGGTTTCGTGTATATTTTGACCAAAAAGAAAATAAATGAAATATATTGCAAAGCCACAGTATCTCTCACAGAAGAGCAACAGAACGAAATTGCTGGCTACAAAACATTTATCGAAGGCCTAAATGCTGAAGGTTTAGTGACAACTCCTGCTTCTACAACTACTGTACCAAGCATCATGGTTCCTACAACTACAATCGATATTGACACAAATACAATAGAAGAGATTGGTTCACTTGTATCTACAAGCACCGTAGCTTTGGTTAGCTCTAGCACAGAGAGAGAAGGTTTTGCTCAGCCTATAATCAACCTTGCCGCTACAGCACTATCTCTACCTGGCAAAATGCCGGTAGCTATAAAGTATGGTTTGATAGATTTGGGTATAATGTTGGCTCTATATGGAATAATCGGTATGTTTGTAAAGGACAAAGGTGATAAAGGACAAAGAGATAACATAAGACTATTGCAAATTATGTCTTTTATAACTTCTTTGGTTGTGATTGCTATCATCTCTCTTGTATTTCGTAAATACGGAATTGCGATTCCATTAGCTATTGTGTCTGCGGTGTTGCTTCCAGTATTGGTATGGTTGGGTATTAAAAAAGAAAACACTAAGTTTGAAGTAAAAGAAGTAGATTTGACCAAGAAATAATTATTCTTGCTTTCCAAGCTTGAGATTACCCAAGGCTCCAAAAGAGTCTTGGTTGTGTGTGGCGCTTTCTGCTTGTATATAGCCAGCGATTGCTATCATGACAGCATTGTCTGTGGACAAAAGATGATTTGGTATTGAAATATTGATACCCAATTCTTTTGCTAGATTTTGAAACGCCTTTCTGATTTCTTTGTTGGCGCTAACGCCACCACCGATTATGAGACTCTTTGCGCCAGTGGCGATCAACGCTTTTTTGGCTTTGGCGAGTAATACTTTGATTACAGCGTCTTCAAATTCTCTAGCAATATCTTTTTTGATCTCGTCGGTTATTTCTGGAATCTTTTTGACTGTGTAGAGAACAGCTGTTTTAAGTCCAGAAAAAGAAAAATCAAAATCATTACTATGTATCATCGGACTAGGTAAGTTGTATATGGGTGTGGCTTGTGGTTTGTCTACACGAGCTTCTGTGGCCATTTGGGATATAGCTGGTCCACCAGGATATGGCAAGCCAAGTATGCGCGCTACTTTGTCAAAAGCTTCACCCACAGCGTCATCTTTTGTGGAGCCTATTATTTTATATTTTGCCCACTCTGTTACTGATACGAGCTCAGTATGCCCACCGGATATTAGTAGGGCAATAGCAGGAAAAGTAATATTATCGTTTTCTTCAGTTTTAATATTGTTGCCCCAGTCTATTTTATTTGTAAGCGACGAAACTATGTGTCCCTCCATGTGGTTTGTTGGAATTATTGGAATATCCCACGCAATAGAAAGAGCTTTGGCAAAGTTTATGCCCACCCACAATGCTGGCTCTAGACCGGGGCCGTATGTTACAGCAATGGCATCTATGTCAGGTTTCTGTATTTTATTGATTCTTTCTAGGAATATTTCTTTTAGTTCGAGTTCTCTTTCCAATATTTTTTCTATTCTTTTTTGTTTTTCTGGATCAATTTTTATTTCAGTTTTTTCTAGTTTTATTTCTTTTAGAATTGTTTCTAGTAGAGGTATTAGAGCTTTGGAGTGTTCTCTTTTTGCGATAGCAGGGAAGACACCGCCGTACTGTGCGTGTATGTTTATTTGAGAAAGCAATTCGTTCCCAAGTACTCTAAAAGCCAATGTTTCTGGCGTTTTTATGTCGCCTGTGGCTTCTATTACGCACAAAGCTGTCTCATCGCATGATGTTTCAATACCCAATATTTTCATACGGCAATAATAGCGGAGAAAGGCGGGAGAGGCAAATGGGTGATTTATATTATCTTCTGCCTATTTTAAGCAAATTTTGATAAAGTAGTTCGTCTTTCCATTCTTTAAGTTTCTTTTCAGGATATATGAAGTTAGCCTCGTTTTCAGCAATTACATATAGATGTGGAGCAAAAAAACTAAATAGTTTATCTATAATCTTATTTCTAAAAATAAATGGTCTAATATCAATAATTTTCCACCCCGCCCTCTCTGCGGTTAGTCTGAGTGTGTCTTTTGTAAAAAAGTTTATATGAGAAGATGCCAAAGTACCTCTAAATTTATTTATTTTAATTAATGAAACTATTTTTGGTATAACAGGCACACCTAGTACAAGTACTGTATCGTTTTTAGCCAAAGTTTTCAGTTTTATCAAAAAGGCATGAGGTGAAAGTAGGTGCTCAAAAAGATTATTTGCCCATATTCCATCAAACTGTTCGTTTAATTTTATATCTTCTATCAGCTCTACGTTTCCCCGAATCATTCTTATCTTTTTGTTTTTGGCGTATTCTACCTCATCTATTGTTGAAGTAATTCCTAGACTATTTTCACCAAATTTTACAAGATATTCTCCATATCCACATCCCAAATCTAGCATCTTTTTTGTTCGCAGTTTTAATATATTCAATATTCTATTGAATGTTTTTGAAGAATTTGTTAACTCAAATCTTTTTTCTATGTCACTGTAGTTTTTATTTTGGTTCATATTTAAATTTATACTGCAATAATAGCGGAGAATTGCAGGGGAGGCAAATGGGGGAGTTGCGAAGGTTGTGATACATTACGAGGGCCATATTAGGATATTCAAAAACAAAACAGACACCTTATGGCGCTTTTTTTGTTAAGAATATCTCTGTGACCCGCGTTAGATGGAATTGGAGCCAACTTTGTGGGAATATAAGGACATTTCAGGAATTGAGGTAAAAAGTAAGCCACAGAAACTAGTCCTGTGGCTTAATTACGAACAAACAGATCTCGTCAACGATGAGCGCGCATGCTCATGTTGTTCGGAAACTTGACGTGGCGCACTTTGGCCGAAGCGTCAGGATCACCGAAACAATCGCTCTCAAACTTGACGTGGTGAAAACCAGCAGCAGTGTAAAGCATTGCCAGGCATTTCAACACGTCACCAGGAACGTTTTCCTCGAGGTCGAACACGTTCAGCTGGTTGACCTCCGGATCTGAGGCGGGATCATCCTTCTTTTCCCGTTCCAAACATTCGTCGATGGCGAGCTCCCCTTCCCGGATCAACTTCTGAACACGGGTCGGTAGGGATAAAATCTCCCTACGCACCCACTCAACTTCCTGGGCCTGGATTCCTTTGAAATTCTCTTCGGTCGCCGTATTGATAAACATCGTACCTACCTTTCTTTTGGGTTTTGGGTTCTGCGGTAATACTACATATAAAAAATATATATGCAACTTTCTCTAGACTAATATTTTTGTGCCAAAATTTTTAAAGCTGACTATGGTTTCAAAATTTAATCTTTGCCGAAAATCTGCCTTTTTCTGGGGAAAAATTTGGAACCACAAAACTAATGCCTATTTACATCATTTATCAAGAATATTTGTGAGATCCATCAACAGTGGTGACCCTACGGGAAACCGCCGAGTATGGCTTTCGGTCACAGATAATTTCCTCGCCGGTCGCTCGGAAATTTCTGCGACCCCGACTCAAGCTTTTTTCTTGTCAGAAAAAAGCTTTCCGTCTTTCGATTCTTTTTAAAATGCCTATTCAAAGGCATTTTAAAAATCGCAAATTTTATGTTTTACAAAAATTTGTGACCCTACGGGGACACGCTTCGCCTTCTCCCTCGACTCAAAACTTTTTCGTCAAAAAGTTTTGGTCTGGGCACCGACTCATGGATTTTTCTTGCTAGAAAAATCACATTCCGTCGTTCGATTCCCCGACGGAAGCAAAACCATTTGCTTCCTTAGGGTCACAGGATATTCAAAAACAAAAAAGACACCTTATGGTGCTTTTTGTTAAGAATATCTCTGTGACCCTACGGGGGGACCGTGAGTACACTTATCGACCCTTACAGGGTCAGTACCCATGTTTGGGTATTTTATTCGTCCCGTCGGACTCTAAAATACCTCAAACAGGCTTCGATTCCCCGAGATATCCCAGCGACACAAAAAGAGATACCTCTGGTGAGATATCTCTTTTTGGTCGGGTGACCCTACGGGGAATCGAACCCCGATTTTAAGCTTGAAAAGCTCACGTCCTAACCGTTAGACGATAGGGCCAACACGTCCAATACTTTAACATTTTTTGTAAAAAAAGCAAAAATTTGCTAGCCTTTTGACAGGTTTAAAAAAGGAAACGTGGCTGAGTGGTTGAAGGCACCGCACTCGAAACGCGGCAGGGGTGAAAGCCCCTCGGGAGTTCAAATCTCCCCGTTTCCGCAGGAAAAATTTTAAGTACTCTTAAAATTTAGAGAAAGCGTGGGGCGCTTTCATGGGAGATTTGAAGCCTGATTGAGCTTTTTTCGTAATAATTTATTTATCTCTATATATTTTCTTATTGTATTTAAAAATGATAAAATTGTTAGAGTATTAAAAAATGTCGGCTATATTTTTGTATATATGAATAAGAAAAAACTTTTTTACTGGTCGTTATATGATTTTGCAAATTCTGTAATTTATATTAATTTTTTATTGTATTTTTCTCAATGGTTAGTTATAAATGGAGGATTGTCAGATTTTTGGTATAATGCAATTTTTGCAATAACTTCAATAATACTATTTATTTCAGCTCCCACTTTAGCCGCATTTACTGATAAGTATGGTGGTAGAAAATATTTACTTAATTTTTCTACAATAGGTACATTGTTAGGTTATGGTTTTGCTACTATTTTAGCATATTTGTATCCACAAAATATTTTTGTTATAGCCAGTTTCTTTTTAGTAGGTCAATATTTTTATCAATTATCATTTGTGTTTTACAATGCATTAATTGATGAAGTTTCAGATAGCGAACACAGATCTAGAGCTTCTGGTATCGGACAATTTTCAAACAATTTAGGTCAGGTGATTGGTCTCATTATGGCTATACCATTATCTGTTAGTAGATTACAACCCCTGTTTCCTTCTCTTGTTCTGTTCATTTTATTAGCCTTACCTATGATGATTTTTTTTAGAGACAGTAAGCCAAAAGAAAGAAAAATTGATATTAAAATTTTGGTAAATGGTGAAAGAGAATATTTTAAAAAAATGTTTTTTTTCTTTTCAACTTCGGTTGCGATACCTGTACTCGCATCCCTTTTCTTTTTTAATGATGCAATTATAACAATTTCAAATAATTATCCCATATACATGGAAAGAGTTTTTGCTGTATCAGATACAACGAAGAATATTTTATTAATGGGTATTTTATTTATGTCAGCTGTAGGTGGTCTAATATCTGGCAAAATAGCCGATAAAATTGGTGAAATTAAAATATTAAAATACATTTTAATTAGTTGGATAATATTAATTCCACTCATTGCTTCATCAAAAGGATTGATATCTTTGTCCGTATACTCAATTTTAATGGGTTCGCTTATAGGACCTGTTTGGGTAGTAACTAGAGCATATCTAAGTAAATTGTTAAAAAAAGAGGAACTTAGCTACGGTTTTTCTTTTTATACTTTGTTTGAAAGGTTTTCTACATTATTAGGACCACTCGCTTGGGGTGGTGTCTTGGTTGGATTAGGAACACAACATACAAGTTATCGTATTGCCATGTTGTCAATGACTGTATTTATCATGATTGGTTTAGCTGTTTTAATAAAATGGAATAGGCTTCTGACGCCTCTTTTGTCTTAGTTTTAAAATTTTTTATTGCTCCTTTCTCTTTTTTGTATTCCAATTTGTTATCCACATTGACTGGTGAACTATGGTTCACCTATAATAAACACATACAAGTTTAATTATTAAAAACATGAGCACATCCAAACTAGTAAGCACTATAGAAAAAGAATTGAAAAGATTGAATGATATTATTGATGGCAAGATTATAGAAGGCCTTTCATACAGAAAAGAATCTCAAAGACATAAATTTTTGACATCTCAATTGGTTAATTTGAAAAGAGTTTCTGGTGATGGTTGGTTCGCTCGTTCTGTTAGTTTTGTTAATACTTTTGTATTTTAAATATGAGTAGTGATTACAAAAATAAAATATTAGGATTTTATAGAAACCACAAGCGTTTGCCAGGATACAAAGAAATCATGTCTTTGTGTGGTTTCAAATCCAAAAATTCTGTATATAAACTCATCAATAAACTTGTAGATGAAGGGGTTGTGGAAAAGGATAGCCAAGGAAGACTCACTCCCGCTAGAATGTCTCTTGAGGTGCCACTTTTGGGCCTTGTGGAGGCTGGTATACCTACTACTGCAGAAGAGACGACTTTGGATACATTGAGTCTGGATGATTATCTTATTAACCACAAAGAGGCGAGTTATATTTTGGAGGTAAAAGGTGATTCTATGATTGAGGAGGGAATTCGAGAGGGTGACCTAGTGATTGTAGAGAGGAAAAATAACCCAAAAGAAGGCGATATCGTAATAGCTGAAGTTGATGGTGGTTGGACTATGAAGTTTTTGCGCAAGAAAAATGGCAAGTTTTATCTTGAGCCTGCCAATAAAAACTACAAACCTATTTATCCAGAATACGATATGAAAATCGCCGCTGTAGTAAGGGGTGTGATAAGGAAGTATTAATTTTTTACTTAATTATGAGATCACGTTGTAGTTTTTTAAAATAAAAAATCCACCTAGCAGAGGGCCTGCTTTGGTGGGTTGGTGGTCATCAGCGATGTTGAATGTTGCCGTTTGTAGTGGAAACATTTCCACTGATTGGGCCACAATTAACATTGCCGTTTACGGTATGAATAGAACCATTTACCGTGCCTTTTACGTCGACATTTCCAATCACGGTCTTGATGTTGCCAACGTCTCCTGTGATAGAGATTTTGGAGCATGCGTCGACTTCGAGTTCGTCGACATTGCCGTTGATGGTAATATTGATTTCCTTCGTGTCTGTCGGTGTGACATCTTTGCCATTAACGATGACTCTCCCGCCACTGATGTTCAGGGTGCTGCCATTGAACGTGGCGCCATTGATAATGACAGGCATGCTGTCCTCCTTAGGATTGAGGCCATTTATTAATGGCCAAATTAAAAAAGAACTCTTATTTATTATACATATTATATATTAACCTTGTCAAGTCGTTGTAATATTTCAGTGGCTTTCCTTATGTAAGCAATTTTGATTGCTTACTTACCACCCACACAATAAACCACTGACGTGGTTTATTGTGTGGGCGGTAGAGGACTCGAACGCTACTCGTTCAGTACCCCCGATGGATAATTTCTTCATTTGATTACAAACTTGAAATTATGCTCATCGGGGCTTCGAG